>Ga0207679_10000310_pt1 | contig 36551 bp, 33 predicted proteins | sample KBSC73metaG_FD_184320 | JGI IMG/M metagenome (GOLD analysis project Ga0207679, IMG submission 184320) | Corn rhizosphere microbial communities from Kellogg Biological Station, Michigan, USA - KBS C7-3 metaG (SPAdes) (version 2) | ecosystem: Host-associated > Plants > Roots > Rhizosphere > Soil ... | reverse complement strand
GGCACATCGACGGCAGCCCCCGTCCACTTCACAAGCACTTTGGCCGGCTCCGACACACCATGCTTGTTTCTGGCAAACACCTGCACCTGGGCATCGGCCGCAGGCAAGGGGAAGACCAGCTCACGCTCGTCGCCCTGCCCCGACGGCGCTCGCATCTTGGCGATCTCGCCCATCTGGCCGTTGACCCGCACCCACACGTCGGTCACCGGCTCGTTGTTGAAACTGCGAACCCGCACACGCACGGCCAGTTGCCTGGCGCTGGTGCTGACCTGGGGGGATGTCAGCAGGTCCACCACCGGAGGGAGCATCTTGTCGACCGGCGTGGCCCAGGTCGAGCGGTGCGCTTCGGCATTCGCCTGTTCGATGCCATCGCGTTCGCTCATGGTTTCGACGACCCGATCGACGATGTCGGGGCGGTTGAACTTGTCTCTGAACCGCGAGGCGCCAAAGAAGTCCGCGGCGACGTGCGGGCCCTGGCTCACCCGCCAGCCGATCAGGTCTTCCGCACCGAACGCTGCATCGTAGTACCCCGATGGTGTCCAGGCGATCCAGCGCGCATCGGGCAGCACGAGCAGGGCCAGGAGTTCCTCGCCAGTCTGGCTGTTCCACAGGCGCACGGTGCCATCGAGCATGGCCGTGACGATGACCTGGCCCTGGCGAGCGGTGTTGACCGCACGCACTTCAGTATGCGTGGCGACACGCCAGACGACGCGCCCGTCGCCACCGATCCTGTAGAGGGCGCCACTGGTTCCCAGCACCGCATCGGCGCCCTGCGGGAACAGCGATACCGCGCGCGACACTTCGCCATCGCGCAACACGATGGCCGCGCCATTGACGACCGGATTGGGCAGATCCATCCACTGCCTCGGCGCGTTGAAGAGTCCCCGCCGAACGATCGGCGCAGGCAGCTCGGCCCCCTTGTCCGGGAAGACGGCATGCCGATCGAGATCGAACATCACGCGACCGGCCTCGCCGGCCGTGTTCCAACTGATGCGCTTGCCGTCTTCGCTGACCCGAAGATGGCCCGCGCCGACGATTTCGGCAAGGGGCGACTTCCTGGCAACGGGGCTGTGCTTTGCGTCCGTGTCGGCAGCACCCCAAGTGCCATCCGCCACGGCATAGGCCAGGCGGCTGTCGGGCAACATCGCGATGTCGGTGATGGACGACCTGGCCGCACTTCGCTCAGCCAGCAATTGCCCTTTCGCCGCATCGTAGGTCACGAGGCGGACGTCACGCTGTGCGAATCCGTAAGAACCCCCTGCGACGATGCGTCCATCATGGGCTGACCAGGCCACGGCCCTCAGGTCGTCCGATGCCATGCGCGATGGAGCCGGCAGGGTTCGGATGGCGCCGCTTGCCCATTCCAGGATGTCGGGCGCACGGCCCGGCGAGAAGTACCCGACTGCCAGCGATTGACCGTCGGGCGAGAAGGCCAGCGACACTGGTTTGGCCGCGATCTTCCGGCTCGCGTTGAGACGCAGGGATGGTCCGGCCGCACCAGCATCCGTGAAATCGTAGACACGCAGCGTGCCATCCAATCCAGCCGCAGCCAGGCGCCGAGCGCTGACGGCCAGTGCGTACACCTCACTGGGAAAAGCATCCGCAAATACGAGTGCTCCTTGCGCATCGAACACTCGTACGCCATGGGTGCCCGCATAGGCAGCAACGAGGAACTGGCCATCCTCGGACCACTGCAGCCGCTTGATGTCACCCTGGAGGGCATCGATGCGGCGAATCAGCTGGCCTCCATGGCTGGCATAGACGTAGATGCCATGCTCATCAGAGCCCCCCGAACTCCCCCCGATCGCCACCCAAGGCTGCTTCGGATGCAGCGCGACACCGTATACCCGTCCCTGGACACCGGCCCCCGCCGGCGGGCGGAAGGTCCGCAGGAGGAGCCGCTCATCGAGCGACCAACTGCGCGCTGTCTTGTCATCCGAACCGGTGACCACCAGGTTGCGCTTGGCATCGACTGCGATGCGGCGAACTGCCCCCACATGGTCGCCGAGTTCGACTTGCAGCATGGGCGCCTGGGGCGCCGCGGGGTCCGCCGAGCCTGGAACGCGGCCTTGCGGCGTCGGCTGCGCGGCAGCCATGGAAACCAGCAGCAGAGCGGGCGCCAAGGCTCGCCAGGACGAACAAAGAATACGCATGATGAAGGCTCGCCTTGTCCGATCAGTTCATGCAGGTGCCACTGCGATTGGCCGCCACGTTGGGCGTGAGAAATACGCGCTCCTCGGGCGTCGTGGGAAAGACGATTATTTTTCCGTCGTCCCGGACCCCGTAGACATTCCATCCGCTGGAGCCGATGTAGATGACGCGATGCCCTTCAAGATCGACAGTGACAATGTCTTTGTAGATTTTCTTCTCAGGGTCCATCGAGGTGTTCTCGGGAACGTCATCGACCGACTTTTTATAGAAGGTGCCCCACACCAGCATCTCCCCGCTTTTCGAGATGGCGGCGCATTGCCGCATGTGAGCGCATTCGATCTGACGGACAGGGGCATGCGGGTCGAATTGAGGTTTCCTGACCGGCGTCATCGACCCTGTGGACGGGGCGTAAGACGCATAGTCACCCCAGCTCCAGACCCTGCCGTCGCGATCGAGTGCATAGGCGCCAAGTTGACGACCTGTGACGGACACAATGAAAACGTCCTTGCCGGCTTCGGAAAAGGTGAGCTGGGTGGGCACGGTGACCCTTTGGGGAGCGCCCTCCGGAAGTCCGAGTTGACCGGCGAAATTGAAGCCTTTGGCAAACACCTTGCCGTCGACCGTGACGGCGAAGTAGCCGTCGTGATCCATTCCCCAGCCATTCGTGACGGCAACGCTGGAGACCTTTGACATCGGCATCGGTTCGAGCCTGCCCGAGAAATTCCAGTTGTCCCTCGGATCGACGTAGGCGTCCCCGTTCCCTTTTCTGGCAATGAGCTGAAAGGTGGACCACCAGTGGTATTGCGGCAGCGGATCGCTCATGATCGTTTCCATGGTGGCGACCGTGGACACTCCGAAGTAATTTGGCTGCTCCGTGACATTTGGCGTTTTTGCCAACCATTCCTTGCGGGGCAAGGCCGCATCCGCGGGAACGATGTTCTCCCTGCTGAACACCTTGCCGCCAGTCGTGGCACCAAGGAGCGGCCCTTGCGCAAACAGCTGGCGGAACGACTCCGATTTCAGGCCCTCATACAGCTCCGGAGTTGCGCCCTGGTTCGCCCAGAAAAACACTTTGCCGTCATTGCGGAGCAGCCACATGGGCGACCTCTTGGAATACAGCGGCCGCGCATATTCGAGCGCGGATTCAACCCGCGCATAGGGGAAGCTCGTCTCAATCTTGGCCCCGACGATGCGCAGTGAAGACGCCTCCATGCTTTCGGAGCCGCATTTGGCAGCAATGTCGCCGATGCCTGCGTTCAGGAATTCTCCGAACTGCGCGGGCAGATACGCAGGCCGCTCCGATTCGGCGAAGAACGGTTTTCCATCACAGGCGGTGAAGTCCAGCTTGCCGTCGCAAAGGTCGCGGCCCAGTTGTCTTGCGATGACCTTGCCTGCATCGAAATTCTGGTCTTCGCCCGGCTGGAGCAGCAGGCCGGCAGCCCGTGCAAGACCCGAGGTGACGATGCCGTACTTCCCATTGCCGGTCGCATTGTTTTCCACCGTACCCGTTTTTTCGCTGAGCAACTCAGGAAGGCGGGTGATGTCAGCGATTTGAAGGTCCTTGGGCAGATAGGAATTGAAGACGTCCCTGATCCGGGCATTGGCCTCATCGACGTTCGCCGCCGTTTTCCATCCCTCAGGACCGTGCGTTGCGAGGATGTAATACCACGCGGCATCGGTCAGCACCGTGATGCCGATGTTCTTGGTGAATTTGGAAACCACCGCATGCACTTCCTGCCCGGCAGGAAATGGCGCGTATTTCCTCAAGGACTCGTCGTAATAGGTGCTCGACCCATCCGGCTTGCCGACCACTTTGAGGTGAACCGGTTTGTCGTACCCGCACAGGGACATCTTGACCACGCCGCGAGTCGGATCGATCTCCGCGGACCGCTCAGTACCGTCGGCCAATTGGACCACCACGATGGCATTCTGGAATTTGCCCAATCCCGGGCCGGCATCACCCGAGCCTTCTCCATCGCTCCCGTCCCCTGTGCCGTCGGTATACCCGCCCGACTGATCACCGGTGGCCACCACCGGCTGGCAGGCATCGGCGTCCGATCCACCGCCGGACTGGCAGCCCGCCATGCCGACAGAGGCCAAAAAGGTCAAGATACTGAGAAACAAGGCCCGCGCCGATGAATTTGGTTGTTGCATGCAGTTCATTTTTATTTCCGAATAAGGTCGTCAATTTGAGTTTCAGCGCATGAACGGAGGCATCAACGCGGCAGCGCCGGCCGAATGCCGCAGGCACCGGTTGAAGAGGCCACCAGGCAGAAGTCGCCCGACAGCGTGCTGGTGTCTTCGGGCACCTGCGTGCCCGAGGATTCGCGCTTCACGGATTCGCGTGTGCGCTTGAGAATCTCTTCCACCACGAGGCCCGGGGTTCCCAAGTGGCTTGCGAAGTGACGAGTGAACAAGCTGTTCCCCCCGCGCGCGTTGTCCAACGCCACCGAGCCGCGGGAGGTCGCCCATGCGACCAGCGTGCCCTGGGGAACGGCCACGGGCGCGAAACCCGGCGTCCAACTGGGCGGCTTGTCGCCCTTGCGCGATCCGAACGAGGGCAGGACTGCGGGCACGCTTCGGCAGGCATCGAATACCAGGAGGTTCACGCCGGTGTCGAAGCGCGCCACCAGGTCGATCAACTCGTCCACGTGAAAGGCGGCGCCGGGCAGGTCGTCCTCAGACTGCAGCTTCACATCTGCGGGCAGCAGGTAGTTGCTGCCCCGGTACTGAGCGCCATGGCCCGAAAAAAACACCAGGCGCACGCTGGCCGGGGCGGCCTTTCGCAGCCACGCCTGGACGCCCTGGGTCATCTCGGCCAAGCCGAGGTTGGTGCGCAGATCCACTTGGAAGCCGATCTTTCGCAGCGTGTCGTCCATCAACCGGGCATCGTTGATCGGGCTGTGCAGCGGAGCGCCCGCATAGCGGGCATTGCCGATGACCAAGGCCATGCGTGCGCCGGACTGTGCCCCCGCTCGTCCGGTCCAGCCCGCACCCGCCAGCACGGCCCCCAAACTTGAAATCAGCCAATGGCGTCGCCGGCGACAAAATCGCAACTCGGGCTCGAGCACGATGTGACCTCCCTGCCTGCGTGTCGCAGTGTGATTGTGTAAGGCGCTTCACCGACCATGCGGGCCGACAACATCGACCTCAATGGAGGTCGTGAGGCCCGATCGGATCAACGATGTCTTGACTTCATCGATCGACGCAGAGGATGACGCAAGCCAATACTCGCCCAGCTGCGTGGGTCCCCCCACGATGCGCGCACCGACGCTGGTGAGCGCGGTCCTCAGCTGGCTTTCGGTCGCCGCGGGCGCGAATACTACACGCAATGTGCGGGCCTCCATGACGACGGCCGGGCATGCCGGACTGGCGTCTGCATCGCAACGAGCCCCCCAGGACTCGCCGCAGGCGGACAGGATCATCAAGGCTGTTGCTGTCAATGCCAGCACCGGGCAGGTGCTGGCAAACCGGCGGCTCGACGCGTTGTTCATGGGGCGAATCACGTGAATGAAGCAAGGGGTTCGCGCAGGATGTGAAGAAGCACGTCTTCAGGCAGCGCGAGTCCGGGAGGAGGACTGCGCCTCGGCGCAGTCCATGGCGGCCGATGTCAAACGACTCAGTGCTGCTTGGCCATGGCTGCCACCGCTTCACCGAGGGTCTTGACCACGGTGTTGAAGGCTTCCTGCAGCATCTTGAACTCCTGGCTCGCAGTCTGGAATTGCGAGTTCATCTCCGAGGAGTCTTTCGCACCCTGTTCTTGCGACGAAAGTGCCTGGTTCGACTCGGCACCCTTTCCGCCCGAGGTGCTTGCCGCCGTGGCTCCACCCTGCCCTGCGGTCGAATGGTTTTGCATTTCCTTGCTCAGCTTGACGAGGTCGGCGGCCTTGTCGCCCATCATCGAGCCCATGGCTTTGGCAATCGCCATCAGCCAGCTCTCACCGGTGACCTCGCCGCCCTGCTTGGCTGCACCGACATTTGCTGCGCTTTCCGTGGACGCAGTGTTTGTGGTGCTTGGCGTGCCAGCAGTCTCCGTGGTGCTCGGGGTACTTGGCGTGCTCCCGGCAGGTGCGGTGTCCGTGGCGCTCGGAGCGCTTGCGGCGTCCGGCGCGCCCGAGGTGCCGGCCTGGCCTTGCAGTTCCTTGCGCACGGCGTCCACGATCTGTTGCGTCAGTTCGCGGGCGAAGTTCTGCAGCGAGCTGCCGTACTGATTGAACGCGTCCTGCCGGTCGGAGGCGTTCACGCCCTCGGGCATCAATTGCTTCAGTGCGTCCTCGACGACCTTCTTGAGCTGATCCGCGATGAACGACGGCATGCCGTCTTCCCGCTGCAGCTGGCTTCCTGCATCCGTGGCCGCACCGCCCACGGACTCCTGCAGGAGTTCGCCGCATGCGGAACCCATCATGCCGCCCACCGGGCCGCCAAAGTAGCTGCCCACCAAGCCACCGATCATCGACATCGTGCTGCCGCCACCCACACCGCCCACACCTTCACTCATGCCGCTCTCCTGAAAAGTTGATGAATGTCGGCGACATGTCGTGCACCTCGACACAGCGTTATCCGCCGACGGAACGCATTGGATGGTGCGCCGGACGATCTGAAAAGCTGTCACGAATCCCAGGCTGGGAAGGCTCCCAGCGGCCAGCACGATGGGGCTGAGCCCTCTGCTCTCCGATTTTTTTCACATTCGAGCTTCAAGCCCGCACAAGGGAGGAAGCATCGGGTTATCCAAGGAGGCAGATCGCGTGGGAAGAGACAACGGCTTGCGCCGGCACCAAGGTCGCTGGCTCGCATCGGCGGTTGGCCTGTGCCTGGCGGGGCAGGCGGCTGCGCATGCATCGGGTTGTGAAGGCTTGCTGGCCGGACTGACCGAAGCGCAGCGTGCCAAGTTCAGCCTCGCACAAGAGGCATGCCCCGGCGGCTCCGTGATCGCGCGCGACGATGTACTCGCGGATCGTCAGGACCGGCAACCGGTACAGCGCCCGAGCGGCCCAAGTTTTGCATCCATCGCGATGCCGCCTCCTGCATGGCAGCCCAGTCGTTCGCCCGCGCGGATGCAGGTCGCCACACCGAATGCGATGCGGTTCGCTGCGGAGTTCGATGCCGCCGCATCCAGCTACGACATCGATCCGCTGCTGCTGCATGCCATCGCCCATGTCGAGTCGCGACACAACCCGAAGGCCGTATCGCCAGCCGGGGCGATGGGAATCATGCAGGTCATGCCGGCCACAGCCAGACGTTTCGGCGTGGAGCGTGCAGCCGACCTGCACGACGCCCGAACGAATGTGAACGTCAGCGCGATGTACCTGAAGACATTGCAAAAGCGCTTCGGCAACGACTTGCCGCTCGTGATCGCCGCCTACAACGCGGGAGAAGGCCGGGTGGAGCGCTGTGGACGCTGCATTCCAGCCATCACGGAAACCCGCAACTACGTTCGGGACGTGCTTGCCCAGTACGACGCGCTGAAGGCCGCCGCGAACCGGGTTGCCACGGCCACTGCGCTTCGCTGACCGGCCACGCACGTCATTTCCAGAAGAGACACGCAGCCATGAATCAAACCTTGACGACCGGCGCCTCGACGAATCGACGTCGCGGCAGCATCTACCTCGGCGACATGCCGGTGGCCGTGAGCATCTTGCTCATCCTCGCCATGCTCATGCTGCCCCTGCCTCCCTGGTTCATCGACTGCCTGGTGGCAGCGAACATCGCGTGCGGCATCGTGTTGCTCCTGATGTCGCTGTACATCCAGACCGGATTCGAATTTTCGGCGTTTCCCAACATGCTGCTCGTCAGCACCTTGTTCCGGTTGTCGTTGTCGATCGCCACGACCCGGCAGATCCTGTTGCATGGACACGCGGGGCACATCATCGATGCCTTCGGCAAGCTCGGTGCCGGGGACAACCTGGTGGTGGGGCTGGTGGTGTTTCTCATCATCACCGCCGTGCAATTCATCGTGGTGGCCAAGGGCGCCGAACGGGTGGCGGAGATCGTCGCGCGCTTCACGCTCGACGCCCTGCCGGGCAAGCAGATGTCCATCGACGGTGACTTGAAGTCAGGCCTCATCAGCCGCGATGAAGCGATACGCAAGCGCGAGAACCTGAAAGAGGAAAGCAAGCTGTACGGTGACCTGGACGGGACGATGAAGTTCGTCAAGGGCGACGCCATCGCGGGCCTGCTCATCGTGGGCATCAACCTCATCGGGGGCTTGGCCATCGGGGTGATGCAGCAAGGCATGGATGTGTCGGACGCCATGACCAAGTACTCCATCCTCAGCATCGGCGAAGGCATGGTGTCGCAGATTCCCGCCTTGCTGAGCACGATCTCCGCCGGTTTCGTGGTGACTTGCGGCGCCGGGAAGAAGGAAGACCGCCATTTGTTCAGCACCATGGGCGGGCAAATCTCCGCCAAGCCCCATGTGCTGGCGATTGCAGGTGGCCTGTGCATCGTGCTGGCCGGCGTACCCGGCTTTCCTTGGGTGGTGTTCTTGTTGTTTGCCGTGGCCTTCCTCGGCGGCGCGGCATTGCTCGTGCCGGCATTGAACGAACGCTGGCGGAGCATGACGCTGCCGGCTCGCGAACGCGTGCTGGGCAAGGACGTGCTGCCGGAGGAGCTTTCCACGGGCCAGTCGGAGCCGCAGGTTCGCGAACGGCTTTCGCTCGAAGTTCCTCAAGTGTGCGTGCAAGGCGATGCCATGCAGGCGCTGTCCCGAGAGGTCAAGCAAGCAGCCGACATGCTGGCTCAGGACCTGGGCATCCGCGTGCCCCCCATGGGGCTTCATGCGGTACCGGATGCACCGGGCGCAGAAGCAACCGCCTCCTGGCGGCTGCTCGCGAGCGGTGTTCCCATCGCAGGCGGCGACTGGCCGGCGCGCGATCCACACAGGACCTTGTGTGACTCGGTGCTGGGCGCCTTGCGGCGAAGCACGGAACGTTATTTCAGCCTCAACGACGCGATCGAGTTGCGCACTTCGGCAGGCCGCCACATCCCTGACGTCGTCGATCAGCTGCGCCAGGCCGTGCATGTCTCCACGTGTGCGGAGGTCTTGCAGACATTGGTGAAGGAAGGCGTTTCGATCCGCAATCAGCGCGATGTTTTCGAGGCCATGTTGTCAGCGGCCTGGCGGGGCGTGAAGGACCTGCGCGGTCAGGTCGAGTTCGTTCGCAGCGAACTGAGGCATCAGATCAGCCATCAGGTTGCCCCGGAGGGACGCCTGCGTGCCGTGACCTTGTCGCCCGAACTGGAAGACGTCCTGAGCGAGGCGGCAACGGTTCACAACGGCCTCCATGCCTTGTCCCTCGAACCAGGCTACGCCATGGCGTTGACGCGCGCGATGGTGGCCTGCGTGCAGCACGAAAGACCCGCGGCCATCGTGGTCCATGCCGGGAACATCCGCCACCACGTGCGCAGCCTGATCGAGGCGGATTGTTTCGACATCGCCGTCCTGAGCACAGCCGAAATCGTTGGCACGGTGGACGTCGACATGGTGGCCACCGTTGCCCTTCCTTCACCTTCCATGGAATTCGAATGATCATCGGCCTGCCTCTTCAACTTCGCCGCACTGCGGTGGTGGCGTTGTGCCTCGTGTCGGCCTGCGGCGCGGTACACGCCAAGCCCATCCCGTTCCAGGACCGCACGGCGCAGATCACGGCCCGGGAGCAGCCCCTCGCCGGCTTCCTGCAGGACCTGTTCAGCGGCACGGACATCCGCGTTTCGGTAAGCCCGTCGATCAAGGCCACGGTCAACGGCCAGTTCAGCAACAGCGTGGAGAAGATCTACGGAGACATCCAGCGCTCGTTCAACCTCGTCGGTTACTACGACGGGTCCGTCCTTCACGTCTGCGCGCCGCAGGACATGCTCACCCGCACACTCTCCCTGAGCCGCGACCGGTCCGACCAGGTGCGCCGCATGCTGGCCGAACTGGATCTGGCCGACGCACGCAACCACATTCGGTCCTCCGCCAACGGCGCCCTCATGGTCAGCGGCACGCGCCGATTTGTCGAGCAGGTGGAGGAGATCGCCAAGGCCACCGGGCCTTCGGTTGCTGCCGGCGAAGTGCGCGTCTTTCGCCTGCGCTACGCCTGGGCCCAGGACGTGACCACGCAGCAAGGCGACCGGCAGGTGCTGCTGCCGGGCGTGGCCTCCATCGTGCGCGCCATGATGATTGGCCAGTCGCGCAGCCAGGTGGTTGCGATGTCCGGGGAGCCACCGCCGCAAGGAAACGCGGCCAAAGGCCGCGCGAACGACCCGAGCCGTCGATCCACCCTCGGCTCCCCGGATGCGGGTTCTCGGCTGACGTCCGCGCCCGGTGCCACGCAGGGCACGGCCGGCGCGATACCGCCGGCCGCGTCGGAGCCTGCCGACAATCAGCCGGTTCGCGTGGAGGCGGTCGCGGGCCTCAACGCGGTGCTGGTGCGAGACGCACCGCACCGCATGCCGCAGTACGAGGCCTTGATCGCCGAACTCGACGTGGAACCGATGTCGGTGGAAATCGAAGCTTCCATCATCGATGTGAACACCGACAAGATGAGGGAACTCGGCATCAGCTGGCGCTACACGGAAGGACGGGGGTCCGTGCTGTTCGGGCGGGGCGACGCCTCCGACGTGCGTCTCACCCCCGCCACCCCGGTCGGCAGCATCGTCCCCACGGGCGCAGGCGGCTTCGTGTCGAGCGTGCTGGGCAATGCCAACCAGTTCATTTCGATCATCCGGGCGCTGGAGGAACAGGGTGCGGCGAAGGTGGTCACCCGACCCCAGGTGCTTGCCCTGTCGAATGTGGAAGCGACCTTCGCCACCACGCAGGAGATCACCGTTCCCGTGGCCGGGCACGACACCGTGGACGTGTTCACCAAGTCGGCAGGCACGACCTTGCGGGTGACGCCTCATGTGTTCCGGGAAGGCAGCGAAACCCGGATCAAGATGCAGCTCGCCATCGAAGACGGCTCGCTGAGTTCGCGCAACGTGGCCAATGTGCCGGTGATCAACCGTGCGGCCATCAACACCCAGGCCATGATCTACGAGGGCGAAAGCCTGCTGGTGGGCGGCATCACCCGGATCGGCTCGATGGAGGCGGAATCCAAAGTGCCCGGGCTGGGAGACATCCCGTGGCTGGGCGCCCTCTTCCGAAGCAAACGCACGAACACGGAGCACATGGAGCGCATGGTGCTGCTCACGCCGCGCCTGGCCGGACGACGTGCAGCCCCCGTGAACAAGGCCGGCGCCCCAACGCCACCGCCACCGCCACCACCGCCCCGGCAGTTACAGGTGCAAGACCGCCGAGGACCGAAAGCATCCTACGGACGGGGCGAACGCTACGAGGTTCAGGTGGATGTGCCGCAGGGCGGCTTCCTGTACTGCTACCTGATCGATGAGCGCCTTGCGCTGCTCCAGTTCTTTCCAAACCCGCAGCAACGCAGTGCGGCGGTGAATGCCGGCAGCACCCTCGTCTTCCCCGGCAAGTTCGGATTCGAACTGCAGGCGAGCAGGAATGCGGCTCGCGAGACCGTGGCGTGCATGCACACCGCCAAGGACCTGGGCTACAGCCCCATCACCTCGAGTGCCATGCCGGACGCCGACACGCTCGCCCGGCAGCTGCGGCAGCTCGCGGGCGATGAACTGCGCACGGCCTCTTTCGAGGTCTCTTCCGATTGACCCCCCTCCCTTTGCACTTCACCACAGGAGCCCTCTCATGGCGCGCTTGCCTCACGCTCAATTGATCCACACCTTGCTCGTTGCGCTGCCGGCCACGCTGGCGGCGAACGGCGCCCAAGCCCAGGTCCAGTACTTCGACCACGTGCCCACGGCCGCGGAAATCCGTGTTGCCCTCGGCCGGCCTGCACCGGGCGAAGCCCGATTGCCGTCGCGTCCCACATCGCGGCGCAAAGGCATCGAATGGCATACCGCGGCCCCCATGGGCGAATCATCGGGCAGCAGCGGTCAGGGACTGGCCCTGCCCGTGACATTCGATCCCGGTGCCGCACGCGTCTCCAAGGCGTCCATGGCCTATGTCGGATCGATCGCCAGCGTGCTTGCGGAGGACCCGTCCCTGCGCCTGGTGGTCGAAGGCCACACGGACGCCACCGGCGCCACCCGAGCCAACACCATGCTGTCGTGGGAACGCGCGTTCTCGGTCTTTCGCGTGTTGGTGGATCGGTACGGCATCGACCCTGATCGCCTGCAGCCCGTGGGCAAGGGCTCCAGCGAACCCCTGCGGCCCTCTGATCCGGCCGATGCCATGAACCGCCGCGTGCAGTTCCGCGTGGCCGGCACGGCGCCCGCGTAGGAGCGGCTCGTGTCAGACACCGGCGACAAGACCGAGGAACCCACCGACAAGAAGCTCAAGGACGCCCGCAAGAAGGGTGACGTCGCGAAGAGCAAGGACGTCACCAGCGCGGCGGGCCTGATCGTCTGGCTCGTGCTCGCATCCACCAGCGTCACCTGGGCCGCCCGGCAGTTCGTCGCGCTGCTGCACACCTCGTTGAACGCTTTCGGACAGCCCTTTCACATGGCTGCGGCCGGGATCGGCATGCAAGCCCTGCACACGCTGCTGGCCGTCACGGCAGCCACGGTCTTGCCCGTAGCGGCGGTGGGCAGTCTCGTGGAGTTCTTGCAGACGGGCCCGGTGTTCTCACTCGACAAGCTGCACTTCAAGCTCGACAAGTTGAATCCCGTGCAGGGCCTGCAGCGCATGGTGTCGATGGACAAGCTGATCGAGGTCGCCAAGTCCTTGGCGAAAACCGTGGTGTTGCTGGCCGTCGGCTGGATCACCGTTCGCAGCCTGCTCGCGCCGGCGATGCAGCTGCTCTGGTCACGACAACCGGAGTTCCTGGGGTCGGTGCTGTGGGCCGGGGCAAGACCCGTGCTGGGCTGGGCCGCCGCCCTTGTTGCCGGGATGGCGGTCCTCGACACCGTCTTCCAGCGCCACAGCTTCCTCAAGAAAATGCGCATGAGCAAGTACGAGATCAAGCAGGAAGACAAGAACCAGAACGGCGATCCGCACATCAAGGGCGCCATCCGCCAGCTGCAGACGGCATTGGCGATGAGCGCCCCCGTGGCGGCGGCCCGCAGCGCGGCGGCGGTCGTGGTCAACCCCACGCACATCACGATCGCCATCGACTACGACCGCGACACCCACCCCGTCCCTGTCGTTGCCGCCATCGGCACCGATGAACTCGCCCGCGCGATGCGCGAGGCCGCGGAGAGTGCCGGCGTTCCCATCGTCAAGAACATCGCACTGGCCCGCGAACTGATGGCACGTGCCGAGACAGGTGATGCCATCCCGAACGACATGTTCGACGTCATCGCCGAAGTCATTCTTTGGGCCGATGAGGTGCGAGAAGACATGGAGGCCCTTCGACGCGGCGCAACGGTTGCGACGTCAGCCAGGCGCCGGCCCCCGGGTGAAGACCGGAGCCGCTACGGCGACGTTCGGGCATGAGCATCGCTGCCCTTCCTGCGCGGCCCCGCTGGCCTCTTCCACGCGGCCCTCCATGCCCGATGTCGATCGACCTCGAATGGCGTCCTGCAAACGGTCGCTACACGTTTTGAGTCAGCCTGCGAAATGGTTCGCCGGGCTGCGATTTTGAATCACAGGGAATGTAGATGATTAAAAGTTCTGGATCGAATCACTTGTTTCGCGCACCTCGTGCCGCCCTTCACCTTGCCATCTTCGGGCTTGCCATGGCATGCGCGAGCCATTCACACGCCCAGCGCGTGTGGGGAGTCAACGGGCAACCCAACACCGGTGACTATCAAGCCTGGATTCCCTCGGCCGTTTCACAGCAGCTTGATTATTTGAATGAACTTGGCACTCAGTACTATCGGGTCTCGTTCAGCGAATCGAGGAATGACCCCACCGTGCTGGATGCACTGGTCCCCGCCTCCCAGAACCGCGCCAACAAAGTACAAATCGTTCCGATCGTGTTCGTGCAGCCCGTGCCATCGGCCGGCTACCAAAGCAACTACGACGCGGGCTATGCACAAGGCAAAAAATGGGCCGACTACGCGCTGAACAAGGGGTATGTCATCACCCATTGGGAGCTGGGGAACGAGACGTCCAACGCCAAGACTGAAGTCGGAGAAGTCAACTTCTTCACAAGAGCCAACTCCGGCATGGAGGCCTCCGACTGGTCCGACGATCGCTTCCCAGGTGCTTTCGATGCCATGGCCGGTGTCCTTCGCGGCCTGTATTGGGGGATCAAGGATTCCTATCGGGCAAACGGGCAAAGCACCAACATTCTGTTCGGGGACATGTGGCTTCACTTTGGCTATGTCAAGAAGATCATGGCCGTGCGGGGTGACAATTTCTTCCCCGGCGACATGCTGGCGTGGCACTGGTATACGCCCAACTTTGGAGGCTTCACGACCCCACTGGTCACAGGCGACGATCGCACCAAGCCCTCGGCCTATGCCGCAAGTTTTGGAAAAGACATCTGGATGACGGAGGTGGGGCGAGAAGGCTCCGTTCAAGGCCATGCGGCGGGAGGTTCCGCCGAAGGTGAGCAGGCCCAATCCAGTGAACTGGAGCGCGAGGTGGCGGACCTGCTCACGGTGCCCCAGGTGAAAGGCATTTTTGTTTATGAACTCTACGACGAAGCGGACAAGTTCAAGAACGCCGATCCGAATGAAAAAATGTCACAGGCCTACTACGGCCTCGTCACTGCTGAGAAAAAGCGGAAGCTTGCCTTCTACACCTATAAAAACATCATCAGTGCTCATCGATAAGAGCAGCTGAACTGCCGCAGCGGCAGGCTAACCGACGGTGGGGGCGGGCATGGCTTCGCCCCTACCTGCTGCTCCTTGGCGGAGGAAGGAGCTGGCCCACGGCCTTCTCCACTCCAGCACCAACACAAAAGGGGGCACGCTCACTTGGAGTTGTGCCCCCTTCTCTAGGGAGATTCAGCCGCCAGCTGAATCTTTGTGGTCATCCGTCGTGACCGATCGAGGAGATGGATTGTGGTGGTGCGCCTGGGTTCTATGGGTTCCGGCACTGCCACTTGGCCTGTGTGCCTGGTGCGACCCATGCGTCGAAGCATGCGAGGAGGGCTTTGATGCCGTGGACGCCCGCTTGTGCTGCAAAGGCTGCGGCTCCGCCCTCTCCGCTGTACTCACGGGGGCACCGGCGGAACGAGTCGACTGCTTGGCTTGGTTCTGGGCCGGCTCGGCCTCAGCACGTGTTGCCTGCGCCGACTCGCAGGTTTCATCGACATAGTGGATCTTGCCCTCGAATTCCACCGGCGCTTCGAGATACTTGATGGGGCTGTTGACCTTAGCCTTGCCTTCAACGTCAATTGTCCTGCGGTGTGCGCTCTCAGTGTCTTTGCATTGGAGCTGGCCCTTCGCCTCTGTTTTGACAGTGTCGGTTCCGTCAGTCGATCTGCCCGTCGTCGCCCCAGATGGCGAGCCCTGCGGCCGAGAAGGTGATGTTGGCCGCTGTTGGGACGACGGGCCACGAACGTCCTTGGTGTTGCCTCGGCCACTGGTACGAGGGTCTGATGGATTCACCCGCTTTTTCACCGCCGCAGACAATTTTCCGGCCAGGTCTGCACCGACTAACGCCATGGACGCGCCACGGTCAGACTCGGATGCCGGTGATTGCAATTCCGCATCCTTACCGTCTGACGCATGAGCCGAAGAAGCTTGTTCGGCGTCCACCTCGCCATGGTCAATGGGTGCCTGGTACGCCGTAGAGGCTGAAGAGATTCGCATATTGATGCTCCTGTTTTAGGGGCATTCATTACACAAAGACCAATCCGCAAATGGAATCTGGGACGTGACCCAGCTGGGACCGAACCCAGTCAGTCCCCCTTCAAATTTTTTTCACAAGTTCGGCGAATGGGCCCACACGTCCTGTGAGAGCCCAGACATCCAGCCGAGCCATGAAGAACCCTTCTCCAACGAACGACGCGCCGCATTCGCGGCTGGAAGTTCGCGTGCTGCATGGCGAGCAGCCGATCGCATGCAGCCTGGTGGATGTGTCGACCTCGGTCACCTTGGGTTCAGGCTGGGACAACACCGTCGTCTTGCGTCATGTCGGACTGGAGGACTGCCGCATATCGCTTGACACAGGCACCGATGGCGGCGTGCGCCTCAGCGTGCTGCAGGGAACGCCACGTGTCGATGGGCAAGTGCTCGCGACGGGCGACCACATCGAGCAGCCGCTGTACGTGCCATTGGAACTGGGAACAGCATCGATCGCCTTCGGCGAACCAGGCTCGACCGCATGGGATGCCAGCCCGCCCGCTTCTGATCCCGAGCCAACCTCGACGGCGCCCGTGTTGCCTGCGCCTCCACGCTGGGCTCGCTGGGCTGCCGGCGTTGCGGCCTTGCTGGTCGTGTCATCGGTCACCGTACTGGGTTATTCACACGCGATGTCATCCCCACTGGCGTCGTCAACGGAAGCTCGCGTTCCCGAGCAGGAGCCAAGGCTGCTGGCCACGCTTGTCGCGGCGGGCTTCGAGGACACATCGGTCAGCGCGGATTCGAACGGCAAGTTCCATGTCTCAGGCTACGTGGACACCGTGAAACAACGCGAGCGGCTGGAGCGCCTGCTGTCTCATCAAGGCCTGCCGTTCCAGATCGATGTCTGGGTCAACGAATCTCTGGCGACTGCGGTGCTCGATGTTCTGCGCGTCAACGATGTGCGCGCCGAAGTGGAGGTGTCCGGCGCCGGCCGCGCGCGGGTGACGACGCACCAGGCCGACACGGCACGGCTGCAGAGCATGCGCTCCGTGATCCTGCGTGATGTCCCGGGCGTCTCGGAGCTCTCCATGGAGCACACGCCCGGGTCCGAGCCATCCAGGCCCCTCGTGCCCGTCGAGGACCCGGGCAAGCGCGTCGCGGCCGTCGTACCGGGCGATCCCTCCTATGTGGTGACGACCGACGGCACCCGCTACTTCGAAGGCGCGTTGCTCCCGACAGGGCAGCGCATCGCTGTCATCCGCGAAAAGGAAGTGCAGCTGGACTTCGCAGGCACGACCACGACGCTGCGCTTTTAGCCCCATACCCAACTCTTTGATCTGCAACCGCGAAAGGACATTCACCATGACCCGCCTCACTTCCATTTCCCCCTTGGCTGCCGCGCAGCGCACGGGCGACAAGCCGCAAGGCAGCAGTTGGCTGGAAGCCCAGGCAGAGGCCTGGGGCCAGACCCTGGATCGCCAGGCCAGCCGCATCGAAAACCTTTCCGCCCAGATCTCGGGCGGCAACGACCAGCCTGGCGTGGTGACCGAACTCAGCGCAGCAGCGCAGGTCATGACCTTTCTCTCCAGCGCGGCCCATACGTCCGTCTCGAGCAGCGGCGAGGCGCTGAAGACCTTGTCTCAGAAGTCCTGACTCCAGACGCAAAGGCACGCTCATGACAAGCTTTTCCATCACTTCGACCCTGCCGACGCAGGTCCACGCGGGATACGGCGCCTCGCTGGGCGACACCGTGGCATTCGATCGCGCCCTGGAACACGCGCGGTCCGGCGGACCGGCCTTGCTGCAGGCACCGGCCGAGCCGGCGGCCAGCCCTGCGATGGAGGCGATGTTGAGCCCATTGACGCAGATCGATGCGGCGGCCTCTCAAATTTCGGCCTACGCCCAGGACGCCGTGGAATCGGGTCTGCCGATGTCACCTGGCGAGGCCTTGGTGTTCACCTCCCAAGTCCAGGAGTTCGGGTTGATGACCCAGTTGACCGCGACCGTCGCCAACCGCCTGTCCGATGGGGTGCAGCAAGTGCTCCGGCAACAAGCATGAGTGGACCCGCGCTTCAAACGGCACGCCTCGCGCTGGCATTGGCCTGCGTGTGGCTCGGCGCCTGCTCGAATCAGGAACTCCACAGCCGGCTCGGCGAGCGGCAGGCCAACGACATGGTGTCTGCGCTGCGCAATGCCTGCCTGGATGCCGGCAAGGAAGCACGCGAAGGCGGCCTCTTTGCCGTCATGGTGAAGCGCGGGGGATTTTCGAAGGCGGTCGAGGTGCTGCGCGCCCATGGTCTTCCCCGTGAGGACTACGACTCCATGACCTCCATGTTCCCGGCAGGCGGCATCGTGCCGTCACAGGTCGGCGAGCGTGCCCGGTTCGCCCACGCGCTGTCGCAGGAGATCGCGCGCACGCTGTCGAACATCGACGGCGTCTTCGTGGCTCGAGTTCATCTGTCCTTGCCCGAGAAAGATCCGCTGTCGGACAAGGTGCCGCAGGCGGCAGCCTCGGTCTTCGTCAAGCACCGCGCCGGACTCGACCTGAGCGGCCAATTGGGAAGGATCAAGGCGCTGGTGGTGAACTCGGTCCAGGGGCTGGCCTACGACAACGTGACCGTTGCGTTTTTCCCGGCAGAGCCCGAGCAGCCCGCGTCTTCGGCCTGTGGCGATGTCAACGAAGGCGTGTGGTGGTCCCTGGGCACCGGCATTGCGCTGCTCTGCATCGGCGGAGCTTGGTGGGGCTGGCGACGCAGTGCCCGTCTGCGGAAGAAGCCCGCGTCGCTTGCACGTATCAAACCCTGAAGTCATGAACGCCGACACCCCTGCCCTCCCATTTTCCCAAGCGGCTGCGGACGCTTTGGCCCGCCACCACCGAACCCGTGCCGCCCGGTTGCTGGCCGGCGCGGACAGCCGCGGCAGCATTTCGTGGGCAGAGCTTGCCCAGTTTCCGGAATGGGCCTTCGCCAGCGAAGGCATGCGCGACACCCTGGCCTGGGCCGCGGGAGCATGGCGGCACCGGGACGCCCTGCGCCGATGCATCGATGGAGGCCTGCTCGACCGGGTACGCGCGCGCCTCGGAAACACCGCATTCGACGTGCTGATGGAAGCGCCGGCAGCCGAAGGCGCTGTCGACCAAGCGACGCTTGACGCGATGTGCCGATCGCCACAGGCGCTCGAGGAAGCATTGCCGCCGTCCGGCCGTGAATGGCTGCTGGCCAGCGTGGGGTCTGCCGCCTTGCGCCGCTGCCTGCGCGAGCTGTGGTGGCCGGACATGCCACAGCCGCTGATCTCGGCCGCCTGGCATGTCGCGGCCCGCGAGGACGTCGCCTCCGTCATCAAGCACTGCCTGCACATGGAAAGCACATCGCCATGACCATCGGCCCCATCCGCTTCGTGGCCGTGCATCCCGGCGCGGGCGCCAGCCTCGCCGCCGATGCATGGTTGTCCGGCCCGCAAGAGCTGACGGCGTGCCACTCGGCCGCAGAGCTGCTGCAACGGCTGCAGAACGTCTACGAGCACCGCCATGGCGAGGTGGCCTCTGCAGCGGCCGAGGGGCGGGCTGCCGGTTATGCGGCGGGCCGCGACGAAGCCTTGCGCGCCATCGCGCCCCAATTGCTGGAGGCCTGGGAACAGGCAGCAGCGCAAGCCCGAATGGACGTCCAGACGTGGCGCCAGGCCGCGGTGGCGCTCAGCTGCCACATCGTCCAGCACATTGCCGGCACGATGGCGCCGGGCGATGTGGTGTCTGCCCTGGCCTTGCGCGCCGCTGATGCGCTGGCGCCGGGTCAAGCCGCTGTGGTTCGCGTGCATCCCGATGTGGCCGCTGCCGTGGCGCATCACCTGAACAGCCACCAGCGATCCACCGACGCCACACTGCTCGACGTACGTGCCGATCCTTCGCTTGAACCGCTGGATTGCCGCTTCGACATGCCCAGCGGCGAATGGTTCGTGGGCCTGGAGCCCCAGCTCGACAAGGCGGTTCAGGCGATGCTGCAGGCCAATGCCCACGCAACGGAGCTTGCTCGATGAACACCACCGCCAAGCCTTTGCCCATCGACACGCTGCTCGCCGCGCTTCAGGCCGCACCGACCCACAGCGAGCGCGGGCGCGTCGTTCAAGCCTTCGGCACGACGTTGCGGACGAGCGGCCTGCGTGCCCGCATCGGCCAGCAGTGCCTGGTCCACAGTCTCGGCGCCGAGCCCTTGCGCGCCGAGGTCGTCGGGCTGAGCCAGGGCGACGCCATCTTGATGCCGCTGTCGGGATTGCAGGGGGTGTCGGTCGACGCCACGGTAGAGATCGTGGCCGACACACCTCAAGCCTTGTTCGGCCGGGCGTTGCTCGGCCGTGTGCTGGATGGCAACTGCGCGCCGCTGGACGGCAAGCCGCTCCCTGCCGGTCTGCCGACACGCCCGCTGGAGGCGGCAGCCCCCAACCCGATGACGCGCCTGCCCGTCTCGGAGGTGTTCGAGACAGGTGTCCGCGCGATCGATGCCGGCCTGACCGTCGGCGTGGGCCAGCGTGTGGGCGTGTTCGCCATGGCCGGCGGAGGCAAGTCCACGCTGCTCGGCATGCTTGCACGCAATGCAGCCTGCGACGTGAGCGTGATCGCGCTCATTGGCGAGCGTGGGCGCGAGGTCGTCGAGTTCCTCACTGACAGCCTGGGACCGCAAGGCATGGCCCGTTCCGTCGTCGTCGTGGCCACGTCGGACCGGCCAGCCATGGAACGTCTGCGCGCCGCACAGGTCGCCACCGCCATGGCCGAAGGATTCCGCTCCGAGGGTGCCCGCGTGATGCTGCTGATGGATTCGGCGACACGCTACGCGCGGGCGTTGCGTGAAATCGGGCTGTCGGTGGGAGAGCCTCCCGTGCGCCGCGGCTTTCCCCCATCGGTGTTCGCCGAGCTGCCTCGCTTGTTCGAGCGCGCCGGCAATGACGACAAAGGTTCCATCACCGCGTTCTACACGGTGCTGGCCGAAGACGAGGATGGCAGCGATCCGGTCGCCGAAGAGGTGCGATCCATCCTCGATGGCCACATCGTGCTGTCGCGCGAACTGGGTCAGGCCGGGCACTACCCGGCCATTGATCTGCTCGGCAGTGCAAGCCGGGTGTTCACGCGTCTCGTCTCACCGGACCACCAGGCCAAGGCGCTGCGCCTGCGGGCGCTGATGGCCAAGCACAAGGAAGTGCAGTTCCTGCTCCAGGTCGGTGAATACAAGCCCGGCGGCGATGCCTTGGCCGACGACGCGATCGCCCGCTGGCCTCGCATCGAGGCCCTGCTCCGGCAACCGCCCGAGAGCAGGTCGGCGTTCGACGACACCCTGAAACGATTGACTTTGGATTGAAGGAGTTCCGGACATGTCTTTGATGTCAGCCGAACAATGTGCGACACGCATCCGTGAAGCAAGGCAATTCCTTCGCCTGCGCGCACTTCGCAAGGATGCCGCACGCCGCGAACATGAGGCGAGCCTTCGCGCTGTCGAAGCCGCAGTGCATGACGTTCGCAGCGTGCAGGCCCAGATCGAACAGGCGACATCGCTGAGCGGTGCCCTGACCCGCCGGATGCATGAGGAAGCTGCCTTTGCCACGGTGCGCTGGTTGCCCTACTGGAACGCAACGATCGACCGGCTCACCCAAAAGCGAGAACGCGCCCACGATGCGCTGCTCGCTGCCCATCGTCAGTTGACCATCGCCCAACGTCATGAGCAGGATTTGAAGCGCCGCCATTCGACGGCCTGTGCACGCATGCAAGTCATCCAGGTGCTGTTGAAGCGCCTGCTCGCCGAGCAGGCACACGGCGCGGAACTCCGCCTTGAGCGCGAAGCCATGCCCACGAGCACAGCGCGCTCCACGCCGCGCGGCGTCACCCAGGCGCATCAAACATGAACCCGATTGCCAGTGAACTCAGGGCCGTCCAGGCGCGCGAGGTGGATGCGCGTCGTGCCGATGCCTGCGCGAGAACGCGCGACCAGCGCCACCGCGAACAAGCGGCCAGCCACGCACAGTCCGCCTTTGAAGCGGCACTCCAGAAGGCCAGATCCAACGGGCCCGTTTCATCACGTGCGCAGCGCCGAGCGGCTGATGAATCGGGCGATGCGGCCAAGGCACAAGACACAAACACATGCATATCGGACATGAGGCCGGGTGTGCTGACCGCTCAAACCGGTGAGCAGTCCTCGTCCGATCGCAGCATTGGCTCCAGCACAGGCATGGTGCCCGTCGATCGCCGACCGATCGCACCGCTTTCGGAACCGGCATCCCCGAACGAGGCACTTGCCGAGACCGAGACCGACGATCGCGTGCTGATCGACCTCGGCGATCGAGGCATGCCCGTGCGAGGCTTTGCACTGCTGCGCCGCCCGGGCATACCCCTCCGTATCGAGCTGCATGCGCGCGGCCCGTCCACTGCCGCGACGCTGGAAAGTTCGCTGCAGACGCTGCACCAGCGTCTGCCGGCCGGCGAATTTGAACTGTCGGTGGGGCACACGGCCGCGGACACCGATGGGTCTTCATTCCCCATGCCTCACCGTCCCGCCGCGGGCCGCCTTTGACGCGGCCACCGATCAACCTTGTCTGGAACTGCTTCATGAACAACGTCGAACACCACCGTGCCAGCTTGTCCGGCGGCGATCACCGCGCCATTCCGTTTTGCTTTCCCGCGCAACCCAGGCCGGAGCGTCATGGCGCCGGAGCCCACCCATCTGCCGCCGACAGCGATATCGGCGAACAAGCCTGGCGAGCGCGTTTCGACAGTCTCACCTCGCGCGAGCGAGACGTCCTGCACTGGATCGTCGAAGAAAAACTGAGCAAGCAGATCGCCGATCTTCTGGGCATCTCACGCAAGACCGTGGACTTTCATCGTGCGCACTTGATGAAGAAGCTCCAGGCAAGGTCCCTCGTGCATCTCGTCAAGATGGCAGTCAAGGAATGTGTCGTATGAGCATGAGCCATTCTCGTGTCGCATGTCATCTGCAGGCGCAGACCCCTTTAGGTCCGATTCGACTGGGGCTGTGTGGATTGCCAGGTGCCCACGGACACATGGACAACATCGACATCGCACTGGCCCTGGCACGGTGCGAGCCCTTGCTGCTGGAGCTTGAAGGCTGGCTGGCCTGCGAACTCGATCTGCTGCCGATCGATTCCGGCACGCCGCCCCCTTCGGGGCTTGAGGCGATGGTCAAGACGAGCGCGGCCCGACATCCCGACGACTCCCCGGAGCGCGATGAAGACCGGCCCGGCCATGACACCGACGACGGTTGGCTGGCCCCCGCAGGTACCCGGTGCCACCTCCCCTGGACCGCCTTGCTGAACCTGCCTGCGCCCCCCCGCCTGCTCGGCTCACAGCTGACGTGGCCGTCATTGCCCTTTGAGATGGAGATCGCGCGGTATGCCCGGCCACCAGCCAAGAAGAATGCCGGACAGGCCGGGGGTCTGATGTTGCTGCCCCTGTCGTTCGAGGCGGGCTGGCCGGTACGGCTCACGCACCGGGATTCCGACGTCCATCTTCATTGTGACTGGCAAGCCAACAGCGGCCGCCTCAAGCACGCCGGCCCCGTCAGCCTGGGAGCGAGCGATGCAACTGACGAACCACCCGCGTGGCGCGTGCTGCTTCGCGATCTGGTCGACGTGCCGTCGGACTGGCTGCTGGGTTGGCGTGCGGAGCCCCTGTCGGTCGAGGCAGCAGGCGCCACGGCCAGGATGAATTCGCCCGACGGCCCGGTACCCTGGGCCGAAGGCCCCATCGTGCCCGCACTCGGAGGCTCGGCGCTGCTCGTGGATCGCCAGCCGGCCTCGCACGCCTGAAAGCAACCTGCCATGGACCTGACCCAGTTCTCACCTTCATCGGCCCTCATCACGGTCATCGCGATCGCCCTGCTGCCGTTTGCGGCCGTCATGGTGACGTCCTTCACCAAGATCGTCGTCGTGCTCAGCTTGCTGCGCAATGCGCTGGGCCTGCAACAGTCTCCGCCCAACGTGGTACTCAACGGCCTGGCGATCGTGCTGACCTTGTACGTCATGCTTCCAGTAGGCATGCAGATTGGCGACAAGTTGGCCAGCATCGACAAATCCGGGCACGGCGCCGATTCGCTGCTGGCCGCCGCCGATGCCGCCAAGGAGCCGCTGCGCGATTTCATGATCAAGCATGCACCGGAACGCGAGCGGCTTTTTTTCCTCCGCACAGCCCACAGATCGCTGCCACCGCAACAGGCAGCCCGCGTGACCGACCGCGACTTCATCGTCGTGCTCCCGTCGTTCACCGTCAGCGAACTGTCAGGTGCCTTCCAGATCGGCTTCCTGGTCTTTCTCCCGTTCCTGGTGGTGGACCTGGTGGTATCCAACATCCTGATGGCCATGGGCATGCAGTCACTCACGCCCACCACCGTGTCGCTGCCTTTCAAGCTCCTTCTGTTCGTGCTGGTGGATGGCTGGACCAAGCTGTCGCACGGACTCGTCGTGTCCTACCTTTGAGCGGAGTCCATGGCATGCCCACCACAGACGTTTTCCAGTTCACCCAGCAAGCGCTGTGGCTCGCGCTGACGCTGTCCGCGCCACCCATCATCGTTGCAACGGTTGCCGGTCTGATCATTGCGGTCTTGCAGGCCGCCACTCAGGTTCAAGAGCAGACGGTCTCGTACGCGGTGAAGTTCTTCGCCATCGTGATCGCGATTTTCTTGACCGCCTCGGTGCTCGGCGGCGCATTGCTGCAGTACACCAGCCGCGTGATGGAAGAGTTTCCGAGCGTGGTGAAGCGGTAGCGGACCGATGATGGAAGCATTCGAAGGGTTCGGCTCGCTGGCCGATGCCGTGATGCTCATCGGCTTGAGTACCACCCGCATCGGGGTGGCCTTCCTGCTGCTGCCAATCTTCTCCCCCGACACCATTCCGGCCCTCGTGCGCAACGCCGTCTGCGTCTCATTGGGCGTGGTCGTGCTGGCTTTGCAGCCGGCGGTGTCACCGGAGGCGTGGAACGCGCTCCATTGGCTGGCCTTGCTGGGCAAGGAAGCCCTGCTCGGCTCGGCACTGGCGTTCGGAATGGCAGCCTTCCTGTGGGCCTTCAGCTGCGCCGGGCAAGTGCTCGACATCAAGCTGGGCCTGTCGAACGCGCAACTCACGGATCCCATGTCCGGCCAGCAAGTGTCCCTGTCGGGCGCCTGGCTTGGGCGTCTGGCGTGCGTCCTGTTCATGTCGAGCGGGGGCTTCCTGCTGTTCGTGAACGGCCTGCTGGAGAGTTTTCACGTATGGCCGATGGACAGCACCACGCTGACACTGAAACGCACCGGCGTGATCGTGTTCGAGCGACATCTGAACGACCTGATGTCCCTGGCCCTTCTGTTGGCAGCGCCCGTCCTGATCATCAGCTTCGTCATCGATTTGACCTTGGGCCTGATCAATCGCCACGCGCCGCAGGTCAACGTGTCCGCCCTCTCCTCGGGTATCAAAGGCTTGGCCTCGGCGGCAGTATGGCTGCTGGGCCTTGCCACGTTGAGCCAAGGCTTTGACGATGCCTGGGCCCATCGTCTGGCAGCCATGCTGCCCGAAGTGGCACAACTGATGTCGCCTTGAGACAAGCAGGCCGCCACGCCGGGGTCACTGGCCCTGCGGCCCCGTTCGATCGACTTCCAGAGAATCGACCAGCCCTGACTTCAGCAGCGAAGACTTCAATTCGTCCAGGGTCAGCGTGCTGGAGGTGATCCAGTAGATGCCGAGCTGCGTCGGCCCGCCCACGATGCGCGCCCCTGCGCCGGTCAATGCGGCCCGGATCTGCATCTCCGAGGCCGAAGGGATGAACATCACCCGCAGCGTGCGTGCTTCTTGCGCGGGAACCGATTTGTACGGCGAATCGGCATCGAGCGACATGCTGTCGTGCGACACGGCCATCCAGCCGATGAGTGCACTCTGGACGACCACAACGCCTGCCATCGCCATGGCCCATTGGGGCCGCGCCAGCCACTGCGTGAAGCCTTCCAGTGCCGGTTGCAGGAAGCGGGTCCAGCGGGGGGCCGGTGCCGATGGCTTTTGAATGGGCTGTGCCAAGGCGCGCACCGCTTCGCCGAATGCATCCATGTCGGCAAGGCGGCCTGCAGCGGCGGGGGATGATTTCGCCATCGACTCCATCCAGCACCGATCCGCCTCGTTCAACGTGCCGTTCACGTACCACGGCAGCAGTTCATCGAAGCGCTTCTCATCGTCAGCCGAGAAGGTGGACAGTTGATCGTTCACAGCAGAACTCCATGTCGTTTCTTAACGCAAGACTTCACGTTTTCTCTTCCATGCCGCAGTCTTTGCGCCACGGTGTCACGGGTGACCCCCTGGATGTCGGCCACTTCTTGCTGCGTCATGCAATCGACGAAAACCAGTTCGATCACTTCCCGCTGCACGGCGCTCAACTTCTTCATGCAGCGGTCCACCGCTTCCAGGTCTTTCCAGATGCGCACGATGTCTTCGGCGCTGCGGCCGTCGTCGGCCGGCAAGTCGTCCATCGCACCATGAACATGGGTTGGCGCGTCATCGGCATCTGCCTTGACGGCGTCGTCATGACCGTCCCGGCCGTCCGAGGCGTGGTCGCGTCCATGGTGGCCACCCAGATCCGCAGAGCCCTTGAGCATCACTTTCTTCGCGATGCCATACATCCAGGCAAGGACGGGGCTTTGACGGCTGAACTTCTCCGAACTGCGGAACGTCTGGTGGAAGGTCTCGTTGACGACGCCATCGATTTCATGAGCGCGTTTGGCCCCCAATCGTCCCGAGACGAACCGCTTGACGTTGCCTTGCGTGAGTCGATAGAGGCTCGTGCACGCCCGATCTTCCCCCTGGCCACAACGCTCCAGGAGATCGCGCGCAAGCTTTTCATCGATGGGCGTGAATTTGGACATGACGTGAGCATCGCCGAACCGGCAGAGGACTGTTTTCTGTGGACGGGCCGCAGTGTATGCGCACGCTTGCGCCCCAAGTGCTGCATGCCGCCCCAGCGCACGGGGGCGGCATGCGCCGGTCCCGCCGGCCGACGCGACACCTCAGGACAAAAAATCAGAACAGGCCCAGCGGATCCGCCCCCAGCTCAACCGCGTCATGATCTTTGCGATTTTGCGCATCGCCTACCCCCAGTGGATCAGGCAACAGCCCCGGGGCCCCTTCTGCGCTGGCGTTCGCGCCTGAACCTTGCGCCGCAGTCTGCGCACTGGTTTGCGCGGGGGCCGGTGCCGGAGCCTGCGTGGTGGCGGGGGCCGGAGCTTGCGCATTGCCGCCGTTCTGCGTTGCCACTGGCTGCTGGCCACCCCCGAAATGGCCCGACACATAAATGCTGATCAAGCTGCTGAGGGCGTTGAACGCCTTCTCCAATGGCGACAGATGCTCGCCGGCATTCCTCAATTCCGCAGCGTTGATGTAGGTCTGGTCCACTCGCTGAATCTTGCCGTCCTGATCGACGCCCAGGAACCCCTGGCCGGCCGGGTTTTCCTGCAGCACGACGCCGTCGTCCACGACCGCATCCAGCATCCCGCCCCATCCCTCGGTTTCGTTGATGTTCAGGTCGCCGGTCTTCTTGCTGTCGACACCGCTGATCTGCGCACCGTAGTCACCGTTGGTGATCGTCACGCGCGAGGTTTGGGTACCACCGTCGTTGTTGGTCGTGGGCGTGGTCTCCAGCGTCACCTTAGTGCCGTCTTCAAGGCTCAGCGTGGTCGTGCCGTGGAAGTCGAAGGCCGGCTTGCCGTCGACGTTCACATGGGGATCGCCCCACACGTCATAGGACTCGCCCGTGTGCTTGTTCTGAATGGTGACCGCATCGTTGTCTCCTGCCGTGATGCGGTAGTTGTCGTTCTCGAACACCGCCTGGCCCCCTTGCATGCTCGTGCTGGCATTCGTGGGGTTCGCCGGATCCTGCGGCGTGCAACGGGTCACCGATTGCTGTGCACTGCTGGCGCTGATGGACGTCATGTGAAGTTCTCCTGAAGTTAAGAAGGCCGGCGCATCGATTCGCCGGCACTGCCCCAACTTCATCAGACTCCGTACACCCTGTCATGCTGCGTCGTGTCCCAGCTAGGAACGATGCCAGTGCCTGATGGCAACCACTTCACATGACGTTCGTGACGGTGCGGCTCACCGTCACGAACAGGCAAGACGTCAGTACGCCTGGCCGAGCTGCTCGAGGATGGCCGGGTTCTCGAGCGTGCTGGTGTCTTGCGTCACGGCCTCGCCCTTGGCCACCGAACGCAGCAATCGGCGCATGATCTTGCCCGAGCGTGTCTTCGGCAGGTTGTCACCGAAGCGGATGTCCTTCGGCTTGGCGATGGGGCCGATTTCCTTGCCCACCCAGTCACGCAGCGCCTTGGCGATGGCCTTGGCTTCGTCACCCGTGGGGCGCGGGCGCTTGAGCACGACGAAGGCGCAGATGGCCTCGCCCGTGGTCTCATCCGGGCGGCCCACCACCGCCGCCTCGGCGACGAGGTCGATGTGCGAGACCAGCGCCGATTCGATCTCCATCGTGCCCATGCGGTGGCCGGACACGTTCAGCACATCGTCGATGCGGCCGGTGATGGTGAAGTAACCGGTCTTGGCATCCCGGATGGCGCCGTCGCCCGCCAGGTAGTACCGGCCCTGGAAATCCTCGGGGTAGTAGCTCTTCTTGAAACGCTCCGGGTCACCGTAGATGGTGCGGATCATCGAGGGCCATGGCTTCTTGATGACGAGGATGCCACCCTGCCCCCATGGCAGGTCCTTGCCGGTCTCGTCCACCACGGCCGCGGCGATGCCCGGGAAGGGCAGCGTGCATGAGCCCGGCACGAGCGGCGTGGCCCCGGGCAGCGGCGTGATCACATGGCCGCCGGTCTCCGTCTGCCAGAAGGTGTCGACGATGGGGCAACGCCCACCTCCCACATGCTGGTGGTACCACTCCCATGCGGCAGGGTTGATGGGCTCGCCCACGGAGCCGAGGATGCGCAGGCTCGACAGGTCGTACCGCTTCGGATGAACGGCCTCGTTGCCTTCGGCCGCCTTGATCAGCGAACGGATCGCGGTGGGGGCCGTGTAGAAAACGGTGACCCGGTGGTCCTGGATCATCTTCCAGAAGCGCCCTGCATCGGGGTAAGTGGGCACGCCCTCGAAGACGACTTGCGTGGCGCCGAGCGCCAGCGGGCCATAGGCGATGTACGTGTGGCCGGTGACCCAGCCGATGTCGGCCGTGCACCAGAAGATGTCGTCGGGGTGCAGGTCGAACGTCCACTTCGTGGTCAATGCCGCATGCAGCAGGTAGCCACCGCTCGAATGCTGGACGCCCTTGGGCTTGCCGGTGGAGCCGGAGGTGTAGAGGAGGAACAGCGGGTGCTCCGCACCCACCCATTCGGGCTCGTCCGTTTCGGCCTGGTCGGCCGTGAGCTCGTGCAGCCAGAGGTCGCGGCGCGGCTCCCATGCAATCTGGCCGCCCGTTCGCCGGTAGACGATCACGTTGCGCACCGATTCGCAGCCGCCGAGCGCGATGGCCTCGTCGACGATGGCCTTGAGCGGCAATTGCTTGCCGCCACGCTGCTGCTCGTCGGCCGTCAGCACCATCACCGCGCCCGCATCGTGGATGCGATCGCGCAGGCTTTGGGCCGAGAACCCGCCGAACACCACCGAATGCGTGGCGCCGATGCGGGCACAGGCCTGCATGGCGACGATGCCCTCCACGGACATCGGCATGTAGATCACCACGCGGTCGCCCTTCTGCACCCCCTTGGCACGCAGCGCGTTGGCCAGGCGGGCCGTGCGGGCGAGCAACTCCTTGTAGGTGTGGCGGGTGACCTGGCCACCGTCGGTCTCGAAAATGATGGCGACCTTGTCGCCCAGCCCTGCGGCCACCTGCCGGTCGAGGCAGTTGTAGGACACGTTGAGCGTGCCGTCCTCGAACCATTTGAAGAAGGGAGCGTTCGATGTGTCGAGCGTCTTCGAGAAAGGCACTTTCCAGCTGACCAGTTCCCGCGCGAGGCGTGCCCAAAAGCCCTCGTAGTCCGCATCCGCCTCGGCCACCAGCTTCTGGTACGCGGCCAGTCCGGAGACATGCGCTCCCTTGGCGACCGATTCAGGCACGGGATAAATCTTCGATGCAGCGTCGCTCATGTCAGGGGCTCCAGTTCGATTGTTCAGTTTGTTCGATAGCGGCAAGCACAGTACGCCGGGGCTCTTACGACCGGCTTACTCCGATTCCCAATGCAAGGGCGGGTAGTTTGTCACGTTGCGCCCACTACAATTTCGCGCTGCACAATTTGCGTACAAACCCACATCCATGGCCCAGCTCTCCGATCCCGTCACCGGCAAACTCCGCCCGCTGCCCAGCCTGATCTTTGCAAGCCGCTGGCTGCAGCTGCCCTTGTACATCGGCCTCATCCTGGCGCAAGGCGTGTACGTGTTCCATTTCCTGAAGGAACTGTTCCACCTTGTCGAGGCGGTGTTCGGCAGCAAGGCCGCGCTCGATGCACTGATTTCAAGCATCGGGTACCAGTTGCCGTCCATCAAGGATGCGGCCGGCAACATCATCGGGGTGCAAGAGCCCAAGCTCAATGAAACCGTGATCATGCTCGTCGTGCTGGCACTGATCGACGTGGTCATGATCTCGAACCTGCTGATCATGGTGATCGTGGGCGGCTACGAAACCTTTGTGTCACGCATGAACCTCGACGGGCATCCGGACCAACCCGAGTGGCTGAGCCACGTCAATGCATCGGTGCTCAAGGTCAAGCTCGCCACGGCGATCATCGGCATCAGCTCGATCCACCTGCTCAAGACCTTCATCAGCGCCGGCAACTTTCCCCAGCAGGTGCTGATGTGGCAGACCACCATCCACGTGGCATTCCTGCTTTCCGCGCTGGCCATTGCCTGGACCGACCGCATCCTGTCGTCATCCCACGGCGCCGCCGCGCCGCACTGAAAGGGCGCTTTGCAGGGCACTGCGCCCCGCACGGACGGGCGGTTCGCCGGGTGCACCAAGGTGCCCGGGCACAACGGGCGATAATCGCCGACTCCCGCCCTACTGTCCGGAAGCCATGACGACCACGATCCGCCACGCCGACCTCGTCAAGAGTGTCGCCGCAGCCCTCCAGTACATCAGCTACTACCATCCGAGCGACTACATCGCCCACCTCGCGCGCGCCTACGAGTTGGAGCAAAGCCCGGCCGCCAAGGATGCGATCGCGCAAATCCTCACGAACTCCAAGATGTGCGCGGAAGGCCGCCGCCCCATCTGCCAGGACACCGGCATCGTCAATGTCTTCCTGAAGATCGGCATGGACGTGCGCTTTGCCGACTTCCCCGGCAGCATCGAAGACGCCGTCAACGAAGGCGTGCGCCAGGGCTACCTCGACCCCGAGAACAAGCTGCGCGCAAGCATCGTCGCCGACCCGCACTTCGATCGCAAGAACACGCAGGACAACACCCCCGCCGTCATCCACATGTCCGTGGTGCCGGGCAACACGGTGGATGTGCAGATCGCCGCCAAGGGCGGCGGCAGCGAGAACAAGAGCAAGTTCGTGATGATGAATCCGAGCGACAGCCTCGTCGACTGGGTGCTCAAGACCGTGCCCACGATGGGCGCCGGCTGGTGCCCGCCGGGCATGCTGGGCATCGGCATCGGCGGCACGGCCGAGAAGGCCATGCTGCTCGCCAAGGAGTCGCTGATGCAGGACATCGACATGTACGAGCTCAAGGCCCGCGGCCCTCGGAACAAGGTCGAGGAACTCCGCATCGAGCTGTGCGACAAGATCAACGCGCTCGGCATCGGGGCCCAGGGTCTCGGCGGCCTGACCACCGTGCTCGACGTCAAGATCGCCACCTACCCGACGCATGCGGCCAGCAAACCCGTGGCCATGATCCCGAACTGCGCCGCCACGCGCCATGCGCATTTCGTGCTCGATGGCTCGGGCCCCGCCTACCTCGAACCGCCGAGCCTGGACCTGTGGCCCGACGTGAAGTGGGCGCCCGACTACAACAAGAGCAAGCGCGTCAACCTCGACACGCTCACGCGCGCCGAAGTCGCCTCATGGAAGCCCGGCGACACGCTGCTGCTGACCGGCAAGATGCTGACCGGCCGCGACGCCGCGCACAAACGCATCCAGGACATGCTCGCCAAGGGTGAAAAGCTCCCCGTCGACTTCACGAACCGCGTCATCTACTACGTGGGCCCGGTCGACCCCGTGCGCGATGAAGTCGTGGGCCCGGCCGGCCCAACCACCGCCACGCGGATGGACAAGTTCACCGAAATGATGCTCGACAAGACCGGGCTGATCGGCATGATCGGCAAGGCCGAACGGGGCCCGGCCGGCATCGACGCCATCAAGAAGCACAAGAGCGCGTACCTCATGGCCGTCGGCGGAGCGGCCTACCTCGTCTCGAAGGCCATCAGCAAGGCCGAAGTCGTGGGCTTCCACGACCTGGGCATGGAGGCCATCTACGAATTCGAGATCACCGACATGCCGGTGACCGTGGCGGTGGATTCCGAGGGCACTTCGGTGCACCAGACCGGGCCGAAGGAGTGGCAGGCCAAGATCGGGAAGATTCCGGTTTCGGCGGGCTGACCCGCTGCCTTGGGCCGCAGTGGGCCCCGGCTTTCGCCGGGGTGACATTCTTCAAGGTCATACCGGCAAACGCCGGTACCCCACCTTCTTCAAGGTCATGCCGGCGAAAGCCGGTACCCACTGGCCGCACACCACCACCAGGCCCTCCGTGAGGGCGTCCCACCTCACCCCGAGGCAACAGGGACGAGGAAATCGCGGCTGATGCCGACCCCCAGCCGGCCCACGCGGTCGAGGAATTGGGTCAGGAACGCATGGAGGCCTGTCGCGAGGATCTCATCGATGCGGCCGAATTTCAGGTCAGCCTGCAGGCGTCCTGCACGGCGCAGCGTGTCTTCCGATTGTTCGTTGGCCACATGGTGCAGGTTCGACACCACCTCATCCATGCAGGCCGCAAGCGATCGCGGCATGTCGGCCCGCAGGATCAGCAACTCGGCCACCTTCTCGGGCAGGATCACGTTGCGATAAACCTTGCGGTACACCTCGAACCCGGACACGGACCGCAGGATGGCCGACCAGTGATAGAAGTCGTACTCCTGGTTGTCCCTGCCGTGTCCTGTGCTGCCGAAGAACTCGCTTTCCATCGGGTGGAACTTCACGTCCAGCATGCGTGCCGTGTTGTCCGCGCGTTCGAGGAAGCTGCCGATCCGCAGGAAGTGAAAGGCCTCGTCCTGCAGCATGGTGCCCACCGTGACCCCGCGCGACAGATGCGAGCGGAACTTGACCCATTCGAAGCTGTCGCCCGGGTCCTTCTGGAAGCTGTTGTTGCGAAGCATGCGCTGGAACTCGAGCCAGGTCTGGTTCTGCGTCTCCCACACCTCCGTGGTCAGCGTGCCGCGCACGGCCCGCGCGTTTTCCCGCGCGGCCATCAGGCAGCTGCAAATGCTGGAGGGATTCCGCTCGTCGCGAATCATGTAGTCCATGACCTTGCGGTCGGTCACGGCGCCATAGCGGGACGTGTAGTCATCGGTCAGCTCAGAGATGCCGAGCAAGCCCTTCCATCCGCTCTCTGCCGCATCGGCCGACTGCGGCAGCAACGACGTCTGGTAGTTGACATCAAGCATGCGGGCGGTGTTTTCCGCCCGCTCCATGTAGCGGGCCATCCAGTAGAGATGATCAGCAGTCCTAGACAGCATCGTTCGGCTCCTTCCAATGGACAACTCCTCAGGCCTCGAGCACCCACGTGTCCTTGGTCCCCCCGCCTTGCGACGAATTGACGACCAGTGAGCCCGCCTTGAGCGCCACCCGGGTCAGCCCGCCGGGCACCATCTGCACATGCTTGCCGCTCAGCACGAAGGGGCGCAAGTCGATGTGGCGTGGTGCGATCCCGCTCTCCACGAACGTCGGGCACGTGGAGAGCGCAAGCGTCGGCTGCGCGATGTAGCCCGCCGCGTTGGCAATCAGCACCTTGCGGAACTCGGCGATCTCCTCTTTCGTCGACGCGGGCCCCACGAGCATGCCGTAGCCGCCCGCACCGTGCACTTCCTTGACCACAAGTTCCGGCAGGTGGTCGAGCACATACTTGAGATGCGCTTCCTCGCGGCACGGGTACGTGGGCACGTTGTTGAGCATGGGCTTTTCGCCGAGGTAGAACTCGATCATCTTCGGCACGTACGGATAGATCGACTTGTCGTCCGCAATGCCGGTGCCGATGGCGTTCGACAGGGTCACATTGCCCGCGCGGTACACACTCAGCAAGCCCGGACATCCGAGGCTGCTGTCGGCGCGGAACGCCAGCGGATCGAGGAAATCATCATCGACCCGGCGGTAGATCACATCCACCCGCCTGGGCCCCTGGGTGGTGCGCATGTAGACGAAGTTGTCGCGCACGAAGAGGTCCTGGCCCTCGACGAGTTCGACGCCCATCTGCTGTGCGAGAAAGGCGTGCTCGAAGTACGCGCTGTTGTACATGCCCGGGGTCAGTACCACGACCGTGGGCTCGTTGACGGCGGCGGGCGCCACGCCTCGCAGCGTCTCCAGCAACAAATCCGGGTAATGGGCCACCGGCGCCACGCGGTGCTGGCTGAAAAGTTCGGGGAAGAGCCGCATCATCATCTTGCGGTTCTCCAGCATGTAGCTCACGCCGCTCGGCACACGCAGGTTGTCTTCCAGCACGTAGTAAGAGCCGCTGCCGTCCGGATTGGCCGCCCGCACGATGTCGATGCCGCTGATGTGGGAATACACGCCTCCAGGAACATCGACGCCCATCATCTCGGGCCTGAACTGCGCGTTCGTGAAGATCTGGTCGCCCGGGACGATCCCCGCACGGATGATGTCCTGCCCGTGGTACACATCATGGATGAAGCGGTTGAGCGCTGTCACTCGCTGCACAAGGCCCTTCTCCATCTCGGCCCACTCCTGCGCCGGGATCACACGGGGGATCAGGTCGAACGGAATGAGGCGCTCCGTGCCGCTGCCGTCCTCATCCTTCGCACCGTACACGGCGAACGTGATGCCCACGCGGCGAAAAATCATCTCCGCCTCTTCACGCCGCGCGCGCATGACGTCCCCGGGTTGCTGTGACAGCCACCGGTCATAGAGCCGGTAGTGCTCACGCACCTGGCTCTGGCCCGCCTGCATCTCGTCGAAGCTCGAAGTCATTCGCGGTTTCTCCTCCTGGGCCATTCAGCAACTTCCAGGCCACGCAGCCACCGGGATGGTGCGCCGCCGCGGTCATGCTCTGCAAGCAGACAGACCCTCGGTCCGCTGGTCATCGCTTGCACGTGCGCGTCGCCAGCTTGTGTACCACCGATCCCGCGTTCTCGTCCAACCCGGTGCCGCCGGGGCGGCGCTGCAAAGGCGCCAGGCAGGGCGTCCCGCCCCTTCGTTGAGGAGATCAGCCCGGCTGGAAATATTGGCTCCGCCATGGCCCATCGCCCGCATCGTCAAATGGTCAGACCGCCCCTCCGAATACTCGAATAATCAAAGCAGCGCAAGGATTACAAGGTCGCGATATAACTGTACGAATTACGTCATAAACAAACCTGTGATAGGGTCCGCTGCCCTTTTGACTACGCCGGACCCTATGAGCTCGCCTAAAACCACTGGACAGGACAACCATGTAGGTTGCCTGGATGGCCTTCGCGGCCTGGCAGCAACTTGGGTGTTCCTGTCTCACGTTCAAATGCTCTCCGGTTTGCAGCCGTTGCCGGTATTGGCCTGGGGCGACTTGGCCGTGGATCTCTTCATGATGATTTCCGGCTTTCTGATGGCCCACAACTACCTCACCCGATCGGCGCGTGAGCCCTGGCAGGCGTGGTCCACGTGGCGTGCCTTCTGGGTGCGCCGGTACTTCCGCATTGCGCCCGCCTACTATCTGCTGCTGGCCGTGGCCTTGATCATGGGGCCGATGCTCGGCAGTTACCGTGCAGACATCGGCGAACAGTTTCCGCAAACCCTGACACCGACCGCGAGATACTTGGACGACTCGGTTGGTAATATTATGTATCACGTTACATTTTTGTTCGGCACCTTGCCTGAATACGCATTCAGGACGCCGCTGCCGGATTGGTCAATCGGGTTGGAAATGCAGTTCTACGCCCTCTTTCCGCTCCTGATGCTTGCCATCGGACCGGTGTTCAAGTTGTGGCGCCACATTCTGGTATTCGCTGGGGCACTCGGTGTGTATCTGCTGGTGAGGCGCCATGCATCCCAATTCGAGATGCCAGCCTTCCTACCCCTGAAGCTCCACGTCTTCCTGTTGGGCATCGCGCTCGCGTTCGCGAAGAACGGACGGGGCCGCCTCGGGCCTTGGGCCATGGTCGCCCTCATCTGCGCCTACGCCCTGTACAAGCAGCCGAACGTGCATGGCGCAGGGTTTGCGCTGGTCGCCGCCGGCTTCGGCTGGCTGGTCAGCTCGCAAAGCCAGTCGGGCCTGCTGCGCCGCATGCGGGAGGTGCTGTCCTCAGCCCCTGGCCGGCTGGCAGGTGAGTATGCGTACAGCTTCTACCTGATCCATCTTCTGCTGCTCATTCCCTTGGCGGGTTTCCTCGTGTCGAACCCGTGGTACCTCGAGTTGACGCCAATCCTGCGATTCGCCCTCTGCGCCGCAGGCGCCGGTGTGGGGTCGTTCGTCCTCAGCGGGCTCCTCCATCGGTTCGTCGAGCAGCCCGGCATCCAATTCGGCAAGCGGCTGCTGGGAGGCCGCTCACCCGCAGTGCCCGCTGGAAGCATCCGCCGCGC
>Ga0207679_10000309_pt1 | contig 36733 bp, 34 predicted proteins | sample KBSC73metaG_FD_184320 | JGI IMG/M metagenome (GOLD analysis project Ga0207679, IMG submission 184320) | Corn rhizosphere microbial communities from Kellogg Biological Station, Michigan, USA - KBS C7-3 metaG (SPAdes) (version 2) | ecosystem: Host-associated > Plants > Roots > Rhizosphere > Soil ... | reverse complement strand
TATTGCGCAACACGCGGTTGCGCGCCGCCAAGGCAGTGCCGGCATCGCCACGGCTGCCGTAGGCGACTTGCAGGTTCTCGTTCATGAAACCTCCTGTCGAGAGAGCCGACCCGTTCAGACCCTGCAGGGGCCCCTGAGGTTCCGGCTGGGGTGCCTCCTTGGGTCATCATCAAAGTAGGGGTCGTCACACCATCCGTAAAGCGGTGCAATGCGCGGTTGCGTCGTGACCACTCGCCCGATGACTGCCTGTGCATCGAGCTCGAGCTCAACAAGGAACAACAACATGAAGCGATTTCTCGGCATGGGCTTGCTGTGGTGCGCGGCGCTGCATGCCGCGGCCCGCGCGCCCGAGTCGGTCGTTGCGGATGCCAGCCTCTGCGACAACCTTGCGACGGACAACCTCGCCAGCACCATGGCGTGCTACCGGGACGCGACCGAGCGCCAGCCCTTGGTCTACGAACAGACAGGCACCACGACGATTGCCGGCGTAGAGCGCCGCGACTACCTCCTGACCTCGCAGAACTGGTCGCCCGAAAACATGGCCGCGCCGGAGGTATGGCAGCACACGGTCGGCATCTACGTGCCCGACCAGCCCATGCCGCGCCGGGCGCTGTTGATTTCGACGAACGGCACGCGCTTGCCCCTCAACGGCGGAGGCAGCCGGGCCGACAGCGAACTGCCGCCCGAAACCGTGGCGCAGATCGCAACGCGCACTCGCACGGTGGTGATCGTCTTGAGCGACATTCCCAATCAGTTCCTCACCTATGCCGATGACGGCAAAGCGCGTCGCGAGGACGACAGCGTGGCCCACACCTGGGGCCTGTTCCTGCGATCCCCGGGCACACGCAAGACATTGCCGCTGCATGTCCCGATGGCAGCCGCGCTCTCCCGCGCCATGACCCTGGCCGAACGCGAGCTGGTCTCGCTCGATGTGCGCAGCTTCATTTTGGCCGGGGCCTCCAAGCGGGGCTGGGCAAGCTGGCATGCGCTCGCCTCCGATCCCCGCGTCGATGCGGTGGTGCCTTTCGTCATCGACATCCTCGACATGCGCAAGGTGTTGACGCACATCTACCGCTCTTACGGGCGGAACTGGCCGCTGGCGTTGTCCGCCTACTATGGGGAAGGCATCACCGAGCAGGTGGAGACGCCAGCGTTCTCACAGCTTGCACAGATCCAGGATCCGCTCGGGCAGCTTCGCACGCCCCGCCACGAACGCCTGCGGGCGCCGAAATACATCGTGAACGCCAGCGGCGACGATTTCTTCGTGCCAGACGGTTCACATTTCTATTACGGGGAACTGCCGGGCATCAAATCGCTGCGCATGGTGCCGAACTCATCGCACCATGACATCAGGTCGGTGATCGGTGACTCCCTGGTCACCTTTGTCAATCGCCTGCAGCACCACAAGCCACTGCCGGAGGTGCATGACCATCTGCAACACAAGCAGGGGCGATCCCGCATCCTGTTCCGCAGTTCAGAACGGCCTTCGAAGCTGTTGCTGTGGAGTGCAACGAACCCGGCTGCCCGGGACTTCCGTCATGCCTGCGGCATCCGGTTCGCTTCTGCGCCGGTTCAATGGGAGGAATCGGCCCCGACGGCAGTCGACATTCCAGCGCCTGCGGTGGGTTGGACGGCTTACTTCATCGAGGCCACATACACCGATGGTTATGTCGCCACGAGCCAGACCTATGTGCTGGGGGAGAAGGAGTACCCCGACCAGGCGCCGCCGGGGGATCAGGCGCGATGCACCACGCTGCCCGGGAGAGGGCTGGGCCATTGAGGAGGCGACCCCCACGGCGGGGTGGCGGTCTTGCCTTCAGCTTTCAGGGAATTGCGAATCAACGCAACGGATGCCATCGGCCTCTGCTCCGTCAGGAGCCAGCGCGCAGGGCACGCGAAGTTCAGCGTGGGGGTCAGGCCGCGAGGGGGATGCGGGCCGGCAGGTAGTGCACTGGCGGCGTGCCGTTGCGGGCCGAATCGAACACCTCGCGGGCGCATTCGGCGCAGTTGCCGCAGCAGGTGGCCACGCCGGTGTCCATCTGCAGGTCATCGAAACTCGAGCAGCCGCCACGGGCGTGGCGCTCGATGTCACGATCGGAAACGCGGCGGCAGACACAAACAATCATCGTAGAACTCCGGGCCTGCAAAAGGGCCACTGGATGCGATGATAAATAGGAATGATTCCCAATTCAAGCCCCCCGAGACTGGGGAGGGCGGCGAACGCGTGAACTTTTCGAGGAAGCCCACGCATTCGATGGACAAGGGGCGCAGAGCCCTCCCGGGCACGCACCCCCGCGTGCCCGCGCAGCGGGCGGATTCAAGATCTCAAGCCGCGTCGCCCATCTGGGACTGAAGGTAGTTCTGAAGGCCCACCCGGGCGATCAGATCGATCTGGGTCTCGAGGAAGTCGATGTGCTCTTCCGTGTCTTCGAGAATGCCCTGGAGCAGGTCTCGGGAAACGTAGTCGCGCACGGACTCGCAGTAGGCGATGCCTTCCTTGATGGTGGCCTGCGCGCCACGCTCTGATTTCAGGTCGCATTCCAGGATCTCCGGAGTGTCCTCGCCGACCAGGAGCTTGCCGAGGTCCTGGAGGTTGGGCAGCCCGTCGAGCGTGAAGATGCGGCTCATCAGCACGTCGGCATGTTTCATCTCGCCGATGGATTCCTCGTATTCCTTCTTGGCGAGCTTGTCCAGGCCCCAGTGCTTGAGCATCCGGTAGTGCAGGAAGTACTGGTTGATCGCCGTCAGTTCGTTCTTGAGCTGGGCGTTCAGGTGCTCGATGACTTTCGGGTCGCCTTTCATGGCTTTTCCTTGTTGTGGTTCGGGGTCATTCGCCATTATGAAAGCCGATGTGCCAGACGAGGCCCTATGCCGCATCGCCTGCAGAGGGCTCTAGAAACGATAAGCGTTCTCCCTGGCGTCCTCGCTCCAAAAAAGGCCGCGCGTCGGGTACAATGCGAGGGTTTACCTGCAACCATCTCGCCCAGCGAAAACCCGTGCGGTTTTCCGCCTGAAAACTCCCCCAGTTTTCTTCACCGGTCTTGTGCTCCGCGCGCAGAGCTGGGCGCGCACAAATTCGGAGAATCGCGTGCCCGCGCCACTGCTGCCCATACAAGAACAGGCTCTTCTCGCTCTCGCGGACGGAACAGTCTTCCAAGGCATCTCGATCGGCGCTGCGGGGCACACGGTGGGTGAAGTCGTGTTCAACACGGCACTGACCGGCTACCAGGAAATCCTCACCGATCCGAGCTACGCCCGCCAGATCGTCACGCTGACCTACCCGCACATCGGCAGCTACGGCGTCAACCCGGAAGATGTCGAGGCTCGCAAGGTGCATGCGGCCGGACTGATCATCAAGGACCTGCCGATCCGCGCGTCGAACTTCCGCGAAACCATGACGCTCACGCAGTACCTGCAGCGTGAAGGCACCGTGGCCATCGCCAACATCGACACGCGCCAGCTCACCCGGCTCCTGCGCTCCAAGGGCGCGCAGAACGGCTGCATCCTCACGTTGTCGGCTGGCGAAACCATCACGCAGGCCGACCGCGACCGCGCCGTTGAACTCGCCCAGTCGGCACCGAGCATGGCCGGGCTCGATCTCGCCCAGGTCGTCACGCAAGGCGGTGTCACCACCTGGACCGAGACCGAATGGCAACTCGGCACCGGCTTCGGCGAAGTCAAGGACGCGAAGTACCACGTCGTCGCGTACGACTTCGGCGTCAAGCGCAACATCCTTCGCATGCTCGCCAGCCGCGGGTGCAAGGTCACCGTCGTGCCGGCGAAGACCCCCGCGGCAGACGTGCTGGCCATGAACCCCGATGGTGTGTTCCTGAGCAACGGCCCCGGTGATCCGGAGCCGTGCGATTACGCCATCGAGGCCGCGCGCCAGATCATCGACACCGGTGTGCCCACGTTCGGCATCTGCCTCGGTCACCAGATCATGGCGCTCGCCTCCGGCGCGCGCACGTTCAAGATGAAGTTCGGCCACCACGGCGCCAACCATCCGGTGAAGGACCTCGACACCCAGCGCGTCAGCATCACGAGCCAGAACCACGGCTTCGCGGTGGATGAGAAGTCCCTGCCGGCCAACCTGCGTCCCACGCACGTGAGCCTGTTCGACGGCACGCTGCAAGGCCTCGCTCGCACCGACAAACCCGCTTTCTGTTTCCAGGGCCACCCCGAGGCCTCTCCCGGACCCCATGACATTGCGTACCTTTTCGACCGCTTCACAGCGCTGATGGAGAAGAAGAATGCCTAAGCGCGAAGACCTCAAATCGATCCTCATCATCGGCGCCGGCCCGATCATCATCGGCCAGGCGTGCGAATTCGACTACTCCGGTGCCCAGGCCTGCAAGGCGCTGCGTGAAGAAGGCTACAAGGTCATCCTCGTCAACAGCAACCCGGCGACCATCATGACCGACCCGGAGATGGCCGATGTGACCTACATCGAACCCATCACCTGGCAAGTGGTCGAGAAGATCATTGCGAAAGAACGTCCCGATGCCGTGCTGCCCACGATGGGCGGCCAGACCGCGCTGAACTGCGCGCTCGACCTGCACCGGCACGGCGTGCTGGCCAAGTACAACGTCGAGATGATCGGCGCGAACGAGAAGGCCATCGAGAAGGCCGAGGACCGTCTCAAGTTCAAGGATGCGATGACCGGCATCGGCCTCGGGTCTGCGCGCTCCGGCATCGCACACTCGATGGAAGAGGCACTCGCCGTGCAGCGGCGCATCATGCAGGAGATCGGCGGCACGGGATTCCCGATGGTCATCCGCCCGAGCTTCACGCTGGGCGGCACGGGCGGCGGTATCGCCTACAACCCCGAGGAATTCGAGGAAATCTGCAAGCGCGGCCTCGACCTCTCACCCACGAAGGAACTGCTGATCGAGGAAAGCCTCATCGGCTGGAAAGAGTACGAGATGGAGGTGGTCCGCGACAGCAAGGACAACTGCATCATCGTCTGCGCCATCGAGAACCTCGACCCCATGGGCATCCACACCGGTGATTCGATCACCGTGGCGCCGGCCCAGACCCTGACCGACCGCGAATACCAACTGCTGCGCAACGCGAGCATCGCGATCCTGCGCGAGATCGGTGTCGACACGGGCGGATCAAACGTGCAGTTCTCGATCAACCCCCGGGACGGCCGCATGGTCGTCATCGAGATGAACCCGCGCGTGAGCCGGTCGTCGGCACTCGCATCGAAGGCCACCGGCTTCCCGATCGCCAAAGTGGCGGCCAAGCTGGCCGTGGGCTACACGCTCGATGAGTTGCGCAACGACATCACCGGCGGCGCCACGCCGGCCTCGTTCGAGCCCAGCATCGACTATGTCGTCACGAAGATTCCGCGTTTCGCGTTCGAGAAATTCCCCGCGGCTGATTCTCACCTCACCACACAGATGAAGTCGGTGGGCGAGGTGATGGCCATGGGCCGCACCTTCCAGGAAAGCTTCCAGAAGGCCTTGCGTGGCCTGGAGACCGGCATCGACGGCCTGACCGAGCGCAGCACCGACCGCGACGAGATCATCGAGGAGATCGGTGAACCTGGCCCCGAGCGCATCCTCTTCGTTGCCGATGCGTTCCGCATCGGCATGACCCTGGATGAGATCCACGAGGAAACCGCCATCGACCCCTGGTTCCTCGCTCAGATCGAGCAGCTGGTGGCGACCGAGCAGGCATTGAAGGGCAGGGCGCTCGAAAGCCTGTCCGCCGCCGAACTGCGCTTCCTGAAGCAAAAGGGCTTCTCGGATCGTCGCCTGGCCGTGCTGCTCGGCACCCATCAGCACGCCGTGCGCGAGGCACGCTGGGCGCAGAACGTGCGCCCGGTCTACAAGCGGGTCGACACCTGCGCTGCCGAGTTCGCGACCCAAACGGCCTACCTGTACTCCACGTACGACGCCGAATGCGAAGCCGCGCCCACCAACAACAAGAAGATCGTGGTGCTGGGCGGTGGCCCGAACCGCATCGGGCAGGGCATCGAGTTCGACTACTGCTGCGTCCATGCCGCGCTCGCCATGCGTGAGGACGGCTACGAGACCATCATGGTCAACTGCAACCCCGAGACCGTGTCGACCGACTACGACACGTCCGACCGCCTGTACTTCGAGCCCGTGACGCTCGAAGACGTGCTCGAGATCGTCGACAAGGAAAAACCGGTCGGCGTGATCGTGCAGTACGGTGGCCAGACCCCGCTCAAGCTCGCGCTCGACCTCGAGCGCGCCGGCGTCCCCATCGTGGGCACCACGCCCGACAGCATCGACATCGCTGAAGACCGTGAGCGCTTCCAGGCCTTGCTGAACACCCTGGGCCTGAAGCAGCCGCCGAACCGCACCGCACGCACCGAAGAACAGGCCCTGCAGATGGCCGGCGAGATCGGTTATCCGCTGGTGGTTCGTCCAAGCTATGTGCTGGGCGGCCGCGCGATGGAGATCGTGCACGGCGACAAGGACCTCGAGCGCTACATGCGCGAGGCCGTCAAGGTCTCGGAGAAGTCTCCCGTGCTGCTCGACCGCTTCCTCGATGATGCGGTCGAGGTCGACGTCGACTGCATCAGCGACGGCCAGGAGTGCATGATCGGCGGCATCATGGAACACGTGGAGCAGGCCGGCATCCATTCGGGCGACTCGGCCTGCTCGTTGCCGCCTTACTCGCTGCCCCAGGCGCTGCAAGATGAGCTGCGTCGCCAGACCATGCTGATGGCCAAGGCGCTCCACGTCAAAGGCCTGATGAACGTGCAGTTCGCCATCCAGGGCGAAGGGGCCGATGCCGTCGTGTACGTGCTGGAGGTGAACCCGCGCGCTTCACGCACGGTGCCATTCGTGTCGAAGGCCACGGGGCAAGCCCTCGCCAAGATCGCGGCGCGCTGCATGGTGGGCCAGCGGCTTTCCGAACAGCGTTCACGCGACGGCAAGCCGCCGCGCGAAGTGATTCCGCAGTACTACTCGGTCAAGGAAGCCGTGTTCCCGTTCAACAAGTTCCCTGGCGTCGATCCCATCCTCGGCCCGGAAATGCGTTCGACCGGTGAAGTCATGGGCGCCGGCCGCTCGTTCGGCGAGGCGATGCTCAAGAGCCAGCTGGGTGCCGGTTCGCGCCTGCCAACGAAAGGCACGGTGTGCATCACGGTCAAGAACCGTGACAAGGCACGTGCCGTCGTGCTCGCCCGCGAGTTGCATCAGCTGGGCTTCCAGGTCGTTGCCACCAAGGGCACGGCCGCGGCCATCGCCGAAGGCGGCGTGCCGGTGCGCGCGGTCAACAAGGTCAAGGATGGTCGCCCGCACATCGTCGACATGCTCAAGGCAGGCGAAATCCAGCTGGTCTTCACGACCGTGGACGAGACGCGGACCGCCATTGCGGACTCGCGCCACATCCGCCAGGCCGCACTCGCCAATCGCATCACGTACTACACGAGCATGGCGGGCTGCGAGGCCGCGGTGGAGGGCATGAAACACGAGGATGATCTCGCGGTGGTGTCCCTGCAGGTGCTGCACGCGGAACTGCACTAAACTCAATCGGGACACACTTCATCCATTCCGTCGGCCGCCGCCGGCCTCCCGCGAGGGAGAGGGCGGCGGTTTGTTTTCAGCTTCACGTCTTTGCGATTCAAGGTTGGACATGGCCACGATCCCTCTCACCAAACGCGGTGCCGAAAAACTCAAGGAAGAACTGCATCGCCTGAAAACCGTCGAACGGCACGCCGTCGTGCAAGCCATTGCCGAAGCGCGCGCCCAGGGTGACCTCTCCGAAAACGCCGAGTACGAAGCTGCCAAGGACAAGCAGGGCTTCATTGAAGGCCGCATCCTCGAGATCGACAGCAAACTCGCGGCTGCTCAGGTCATCGACCCCTCCGCCCTGAACGCCGATGGCCGCATCGTGTTCGGTGCCACGGTCGACCTCGAGGACGAGGATTCGGGTGCAGCCGTCACGTACCAGATCGTCGGTGAAGATGAAGCGGACCTGAAGGAAGGCCGCATCTCGATCAACTCGCCCATTGCGCGCGCGCTGATCGGCAAGGAAGCGGGTGCCGTTGCCGAGGTCAATGCGCCGGGCGGCCTGAAGAGCTACGAAATCATCGACGTACGCTACATCTGACCGTGGCTCGTATGGACACCTTGCGTGCCGGTGGTGTGCTTGCCGGCATCTGGGCCGGGGCCGTGCTGGCCGTGGCCTTGATCGGCACCCCGGCCGGGTTTGCCCTGGTGCCGCGCGATGTGGCCGGCCAGCTCGCCGGGTTCATGTTGTCACGCGAGGCGATGGTGAGCATCGCCATGAGCGCAGTGTTGTTCGTGATCGTGCGCCGGCAGGCGCTTGATGCGGCGCGGGCGGGCAAAGGCTCCGTGCTGAGCGCCAATGTGCTGCTGGTGCTCGGCGCCCTGTTCTGCACGGTGCTCGGCCACTACGGGCTGCGGTCGGCCATGGATGCGGCGCGGGCCGGGCAGGGCGTGTGGTCGTTCGGCATGCTGCACGGGCTGTCGGTGGCCTTCTTCGGTTTGAAGGGCCTGCTCGTGCTGGCCCTGGCGTGGCGCCTCACGGCGCCTCGCTGAGCTGGATCAACCCGTCTGGGTCTTCTTGACGCTGGTCACGCGCTTGCGGGCGCGCTTGACCTGGCCTCCTGCGGCAATGCGTTCGTTGCCAAGCACCTTGATCTTCTTGACCTGCGGCCGGTGGTTGCCGCTCTTCGAGAACTTCAGGATCTTGACCACGCGCGGGCCGGGCATCCGGTCGTCGCGCTCGGCTTTTTCCTTGGCAACCGGCGGGCGCCAGAGGAGCAGCAGCTTGCCGATGTGCTGGATGGGGGCAGCGTTCAGGTCGTGGCTGAGCTTGGCCAGCATGCCTTCTCGGGCGGCACGATCGTCGGAGAACACGCGCACTTTGATGAGCCCGTGGACATTGAGGGCGAGGTCGATTTCCTTGACGACGGCAGGTGTGAGCCCCTCACCGCCGATCATGACGACCGGGTCGAGGTGGTGGGCGGCCGAGCGCCGTTCCTTGCGCTGGGCGGGGGTGAGTTCAATGGCTGGCATGCCGCTATTATCGTTGCGGCAAGAGGATCTCGATGAAGACGCAGACAAAAAGCAAGAAGGTCAACAAGGCGTGGCTGCACGACCATGTGAATGACACGTATGTGAAGCTGGCCCAGAAGGAGGGCTACCGCGCCCGGGCGGCCTACAAGCTCAAGGAGATCGACGAGCAGCTGGGCCTCGTCAAGCCGGGGCAACTCGTGGTCGACCTGGGTGCCACCCCTGGGGCCTGGAGCCAGTACCTGCGGCGCCGTTTCGCCCCGAAAGAGGCTGGTGCCGGCGGGGCCGCGGCGGGGCAACTCCATGGCACCATCATCGCGCTCGACCTGCTGCCGATGGAGCCGATCGAAGGCGTGCTCTTCCTCCAAGGTGATTTCCGCGAAGAAGCGGTGCTCGAGCGCCTGAACGCCGCCGTCGCCGGACGCCCCGTCGACGTGGTCGTCTCCGACATGGCACCGAACCTGTCAGGCATCGAGAGTGCCGATGCGGCCCGCATCGAGCACCTGGTGGAACTCGCGGTCGATTTCGCCCAGGCTCACCTCGTGCAAAACGGCGCGCTCGTGGCCAAAGTGTTCCACGGCGGCAGTTACAACCCGCTGGTGGACCTTTTCAAGAAGACCTTCCGGGTGGTCAAGGCGATCAAGCCCAAGGCCTCGCGGGACAAGTCTGCTGAAACCTTTCTGGTGGGCATCGGTCTGAAAGCGGGTGGGAAAATAGCATCCAAGGTGGCATGAAAACGCGGAAAGCCGTATGGAATGGTGACACTTGCCGTCGAGCCATGGCACTTGACTGGATTAGAATCACCCCCATCTGCCGTGGATGCGTGGCACATCGTGTGCCGGCGACGAAGATTCAGATTGCAAGAAGGAGCCGCGGTGAACAATCAATGGTTCTCTAAAGTCGCTGTTTGGCTGGTGATCGCGCTGGTGCTGTTCACCGTGTTCAAGCAGTTCGACAAGGGTGGAACGCAAGGGCAACCCATCGCTTACTCGGACTTCCTCGAAGAGGTCGCCGCCAAGCGCATCAAGTCCGTGACGCTTCCCGAAGGTCCGGTGGGTGGCGACATCTACGCCATCACCACCGACGACAAGCGCCTGCGCAGCACGGTGACGTACCTCGACCGCGGCCTCGTCGGCGACCTGGTCAAGTACGGCGTCAAATTCGACGTCAAGCCGCGCGAGGAGCCGTCGGTCATCATGAGCATCCTGCTGAACTGGGGGCCCATGATGCTGCTGATCGGCGTCTGGATCTACTTCATGCGCCAGATGCAGGGCGGCGGCAAGGGCGGTGCGTTCAGTTTCGGCAAATCCAAGGCACGCATGCTGGATGAAGCCAACAACACCACCACGTTTGCCGACGTTGCCGGTTGCGACGAAGCCAAGGAGGAAGTGCGCGAGCTGGTCGACTTCCTGAAAGATCCACAACGCTTCCAGAAGCTCGGCGGGCGCATTCCCCGTGGCGTTCTCCTCGTCGGCCCTCCGGGTACCGGCAAGACCTTGCTGGCCAAGGCCATTGCGGGCGAAGCGAAGGTGCCGTTCTTCAGCATTTCGGGCTCGGATTTCGTTGAAATGTTCGTCGGTGTGGGCGCAGCCCGCGTCCGCGACATGTTCGAACAGGCGAAAAAGAGCGCTCCCTGCATCATCTTCGTGGACGAAATCGATGCGGTGGGCCGCCATCGCGGTGCTGGCCTCGGCGGCGGCAACGACGAACGCGAGCAGACGCTGAACCAGATGCTCGTCGAGATGGACGGCTTCGAAACCAACCTCGGTGTCATCGTGATGGCCGCCACCAACCGGCCTGACATCCTCGACCCCGCCCTGCTGCGCCCGGGTCGTTTCGACCGCCAGGTGTACGTGACCCTGCCCGACGTGCGCGGCCGCGAGCAGATCCTCACGGTTCACATGCGCAAGGTCCCGGTCGGCCAGGACATCCGTGCCGACATCCTTGCCCGCGGCACGCCGGGCTTCTCGGGCGCCGATCTGGCCAACCTCGTCAACGAGGCTGCATTGTTCGCGGCACGTCGCAACGGCCGTGTGGTCGACATGGTCGACTTCGAGCGCGCCAAGGACAAGATCATGATGGGCCCCGAGCGGAAGTCCATGGTCATGCCCGAGGAGGAGCGTCGAAACACGGCCTACCACGAAGCCGGCCACGCATTGGTGGCGCGTCTGCTGCCCAAGACCGATCCGGTCCACAAGGTCACGGTGATCCCCCGAGGCCGCGCGTTGGGCGTGACCATGCAGTTGCCTGAGACCGATCGCTACAGCCTCGACAAGGAACGCATGCTCAGCACCATCTCCGTGCTGTTCGGCGGCCGCATTGCCGAAGAAGTGTTCATGAACCAGATGACCACCGGCGCCAGCAACGACTTCGAGCGTGCCACCCAGATCGCCCGGGACATGGTCACCCGCTATGGCATGACTGATGAACTGGGGCCGATGGTCTACGCCGAGAACGAAGGCGAGGTGTTCCTCGGCCGTTCGGTGACGAAGCAGGTCAACGTCTCCGAGCAGACGATGCAGAAGGTCGACGGCGTGATCCGCCGCATCATCGACGAACAGTACGGCATCGCCCGCAAGCTGATCGAAGACAACAAGGACAAGATGCACGCGATGGCCAAGGCCCTGCTCGAATGGGAAACCATCGATTCGGACCAGATCGACGACATCATGAACGACCGTCCGCCTCGTCCGCCAAAGGACTGGTCGTCTCCCACCGCCAAGCCGAGCGGCCCCACGCCGCCGGTCAATCCGGGCGGTGCACCGGCTGCGGCCTGATGCCTGCTGGTGAGGTCTGACACCATCTGAACGGGGCTTCGGCCCCGTTTTCCATGGTTCGCGCAATTTTCATTCACGACATTCATCGTCGATGTACTGGCAAACCACCCGCTTCCGAATCGATCTGCGCACCCCGCGGGTGATGGGCATCGTCAATGTCACGCCGGATTCGTTTTCCGATGGCGGGCAGCATGCCACCACCGCATCGGCCCTGCGCCATTGCGAACAGCTGATCAAGGAGGGGGCTGACATCCTGGACATCGGCGGCGAATCGAGCCGGCCAGGCTCCGATCCGGTCTCGCTGGAGGATGAGCTGGCGAGGGTCTTGCCCGTGCTGAAGGCGGCTGCTGGTCTGGGTGTTCCCTTGTCGGTGGACACCTGCAAGCCGGAAGTGATGCGGGCGGCGCTGGACCTCGGGGTGGACATCGTCAACGACATCGCTGCACTCGGGCGCCCTGGCGCACTCCAGGCGGTTGCTGCCCAACCGCTGTGCGGCGTGTGTCTGATGCACATGCGAGGTGAGCCGAAAACCATGCAAGTGGGCGAGCCTGTCTATGGAGACGTCGTTGCGGAGGTCGCGGCCTTCCTCAATGCACGGGCAGATGCCGTGCAGGAGGCCGGCGTGGCTGCAGAGCGCATCGTGCTCGATCCGGGCATCGGTTTCGGCAAGACGTCGGCTCACAACCTCGCGCTGCTGGCCAGGCAACGCGATCTGCTGGCCCTCGGCTACCCGCTGCTCGTGGGGTGGTCGCGCAAGCGCACCTTGGGCGAAGTGACCGGCCGGCCTGTGGGTGACCGCATGCCGGCCAGCATCGCTGCGGCACTGGCGGCTGTGGCCCATGGGGCCCGCGTGCTGCGGGTGCACGACGTCGGTCCCACCGTGGATGCGCTGAAGGTGTGGGAAAGCGCCGGTTTGGGGGGTGGTGACAGCGTCTTGCTACCGCACAATGCAGGCCACGAGCTTTCAGCGGGGAACAACGAATGAGCAGAATCTACTTTGGCACCGACGGCATCCGTGGAACCGTCGGGCAGGCGCCCATCACACCGGATTTCATGTTGCGCCTCGGCAACGCGGTGGGGCGCGTGCTGAAGGCTTCGACGAGCCGCCCGACAGTGCTGATCGGCAAGGACACCCGGATCTCCGGGTACATGATCGAATCCGCCCTCGAAGCTGGTTTTGCATCGGCCGGCGTGGACGTGCTGTTGACCGGCCCATTGCCCACGCCGGGCGTCGCGTACCTCACGCGGGCGCTCCGGCTCGATCTCGGCATGGTGATCAGTGCGTCCCACAATGCCTACCCCGACAACGGCATCAAGTTCTTCTCCGCGAGCGGAGAAAAGCTGCCCGATGAGTGGGAAATGCAGGTCGAGGCGGCGCTTGCGCAGGAACCCGAATGGGTGCCTTCGGCCCAGCTCGGCAAGGCGCGCCGACTGGAGGCCGCTCGCGGCCGGTACGTCGAGTTCTGCAAGAGCACCTTCGGCAATGATCTGTCGCTCAAGGGCCTCAAGATCGTGGTCGACGCAGCCAACGGCGCGGCGTACCAGACTGCGCCGGAAGTCTTCCACGAATTGGGTGCCGAGGTGGTGTGCATCGCCTGCAGCCCGGACGGCGTGAACATCAACGCCAACTGCGGTGCCACATCGCCTGCGGCATTGGTGCAGGCCGTGAAGGACCATGAAGCGGACTACGGCGTGGCGCTCGACGGCGACGCCGACCGCTTGCAGCTCGTCGATGGCAAGGGCCGCCTTTACAACGGGGACGAGCTCCTCTACGTGATGGTCGTCGACCGCCTGTCGCAAGGGCAACGCGTGCCCGGGGCGGTCGGCACGCTGATGACCAACATGGCGGTGGAAGTCGCGTTGAAAGCCCGCGACGTGGAATTCGTGCGGGCCAAGGTCGGTGACCGCTATGTGCTCGAGGAGCTGGCGAACCGGGGCTGGCTGCTGGGTGGGGAAGGTTCGGGCCACCTGTTGGCGCTCGACAAGCACACCACGGGCGACGGCATCGTCAGCGCGCTGCAGATTCTGCAGGCCATCGCCCGCAGCGGGAAATCGCTCGCCCAGCTGCTGGAGGGAGTCACCCTGTTCCCGCAGACATTGATCAACGTGCGCCTGAAGCCGGGTCAGAACTGGAAGGCCACGCCTCGATTGGCCGAGGAGCAGGCGGCGGTTCAGCGGGAACTGGGCGAGGCGGGGCGCTTGCTCATTCGTCCGTCCGGCACCGAACCGTTGGTGCGTGTGATGGTGGAGGCGCGTGACGCGCAGGTCGCTCACACTTGCGCCGAGCGTTTGGCTCAACTGCTTCGCACCTGATTCCGGCGCGCCCGGGAGGGCGCGGCCGGTCGGTCCGTCATTTCGGCTGCGGCGGAGTGAGCACGCGGTCCACCAGATGAACCACGCCGTTGCCCGCCGGCAGGTCTGGGGTTGTGACGACGGCGTCTTCCACGGTGACGAAGGCGCCCGACTTCGACAGCGCGACGGTCGCGCCATTGAGCGTCAGGGCATTGCCGTTGCGCACCTCGGCCGAGGTCATGGTGCCCGGTACGACGTGGAATTTCACGAGCGCAACGACACGCTCCTTGTCCTTGAGTGATTCCGAGGTGCGTGCCGGGGCAGCTTTGAAGGCGTCGTCGGTGGGAGCGAACACGGTGAATGGACCGGTTTCGTTCAACGTTGCGGCGAGCCCGTTGTCATGGATCAGTTTGTTCAGCGTGCTCAATTGAGGGTGGGCTGCAATGGCCTCCGCGACCGTCCGGGGCGTGGCCGGGGAGGAAGCGCAGCCACAGAGGGCCAAGGCGGTGGCAACGGTGCCGGCGAGCAGCCAGGCGCGTTTGTTCATCATGGGTAGACATCCTGAGAGGTGACATGCCTGCCTGCGAGGGCGTTGAGCCTCTCGGTCGCGGCGGATGAAGCTTATGGAGCCCGTGTGACAGCCTCATGACCCGCGGATGACAACTCGATTGTGACAATCCGGCGCGGTGGTCCATGACAACTGGGGGCGCGAATTGTCACGTGATTGTCATATGCCAGTTTTACAGTTCGCGGCATCCCTCAGCCAGTAAGCGAGAAAGCCATGAAAACGAACTTTCCCCTGATCCGTGCCGCCGCGGTCGTGGCGATGACCGCCAGCGCCGGCGTGGCCATGGCGCAGGATGTCACGGGCGCCGGTGCCAGCTTCCCGGCGCCGCTCTATGCCAAGTGGGCCGACTTGTACAACAAGGCCTCCGGCGCACGCATCAACTATCAATCGGTGGGTTCCGGCGCGGGCATCAAGCAGATCCGCGCAAAGACGGTTGATTTCGGGGCGTCTGACGCCCCCCTGAAGGACGATGAACTGGCCAAGGACGGCCTGGTCCAGTTCCCCATGGTGATCGGCGGGGTGATCCCGGTCGTCAACATCAAGGGCATCGCGCCCGGCCAGATCAAGCTGACCGGCCAGGTGCTGGGCGACATCTACCTCGGCAAGATCACGAAGTGGAACGATGCGGCGCTGACCGCGCTGAACCCCGGCGTGCCGCTGCCGGATGCTGCCATTTCGGTGGTGCGCCGCGCCGACGGCTCGGGCACGAGTTTCATCTTCACGAACTATCTGTCGAAGGTGAATGCGGAATGGAAAGCCAAGGTGGGTGAAGGCACAGCCGTCAATTGGCCCACGGGTGCGGGCGGCAAGGGCAATGAGGGGGTGTCTGCCTTCGTGCAGCGCCTGCCGAACTCGATCGGGTACGTGGAGTACGCCTACGTCAAGCAGAACAAGATGACGTACGCGTTGCTGAAGAACAAGGATGGCGCTTTCGCTGCGCCGGATGACGCGGCCTTCAAGGCGGCTGCGGCTGGTGCGGAATGGTCCAAGTCGTTCTACCAGGTGCTGACCGAGCAGCCGGGCAAGGAATCGTGGCCCATCACCGGTGCCACCTTCATCATCATGCACAAGACGCAGGACAAGCCGGCCTCGGCAGCGGCCGCGCTGAAGTTCTTCGAATGGGCGTACGGCAACGGCGACAAGGCGGCCACCGATCTGGAGTACGTGGCGCTGCCCGATTCCGTGAAGAGCCTGGTGCGCAAGCAATGGGGCGAGATCAAGGATTCGAGCGGGAAGGCCATTGCATACAAGTAAGTGAGTTGTCCTGGCACCGGTGTCCGGTGCCAGCGGACCGAATCAATGGAGACGGGCCTTGGCCGCTACACTTCCCGCATCGCACTACGACAGAGACAAGATGTCCCGTTCTGAACCCGCGGGGCGGCCCCGCGAACCCCGGCGGTCGTCACCATGGGCTGACACGGTTTTTTCGGTGCTGACCCATGGTGCCGCGGTGGTCACGCTGCTGCTGCTGGCAGGCATCATCGTCTCGTTGCTCATCGGCGCGGCCCCCTCCATCAAGGAATACGGCCTCAGCTTTCTCTGGACGAGCGACTGGGACCCCGTGCAGAACAAGTTCGGCGGCCTCGTGATGGTCTACGGCACGCTGATGACATCCTTCATCGCGCTGCTGATCGCGGTGCCTGTGAGCTTTGGCATTGCGCTGTTCCTGACGGAACTGTCGCCCAACTGGTTGCGCCGCCCGTTGGGCATTGCCGTCGAGTTGCTGGCCGCGGTGCCTTCGATCGTCTACGGCATGTGGGGCCTGCTCGTGTTCAGCCCGGTGCTGGCCACCTATGTGCAGCAGCCACTGCAAAAGCTGTTCGATGGTGTGCCGGTGCTCTCCGGGCTCGTCTCTGGCGCCCCCGTTGGCATTGGCATCCTGTCTGCCGGCATCATCCTCGCGATCATGATCATCCCGTTCATCGCCTCGGTGATGCGCGATGTGTTCGCCGTCACTCCGCCGATGCTCAAGGAGTCCTCGTACGCCCTCGGGGCCACGACCTGGGAGGTGGTGTTCAAGGTGGTGCTGCCATACACCAAGACGGGTGTCATCGGGGGCATCATGCTTGGCCTGGGCCGGGCGCTGGGAGAAACGATGGCCGTCACGTTCGTCATCGGCAATTTCAACCAGCTCGACAGCCTGTCGCTGTTCCAGGCTGCCAACAGCATTTCGTCGGCGCTTGCCAACGAATTCGCCGAAGCCGGCGAAGGGCTGCACCAGGCTTCGCTCATCTACCTCGGCCTGGTGCTGTTCTTCATCACGTTCGTCGTGTTGTCCTTGTCCCGATTGCTGCTTGCCCGCCTGAAGAAGAACGAAGGAGCGCGCGCATGAGCGTCAACCCGCCTTTCATCAAGCTCGATGCCGGCCGGCTGGCGAAGCACCGTCGCCGCAAGGCCGTCAACGTTGTCGCATTGACCCTGTCGATGGCTGCGATGGCGTTCGGAGTGTTCTGGCTTTTGTGGATCCTGTTCGAGACCGTCAGTCTGGGCATCGGCGGCCTGACCCTTGCCACATTCACCGAAATGACGCCTCCGCCGATGGCAGAAACGGGTGGCCTGGCCAATGCGATCTTCGGCTCGCTCGTGATGGTGGGGCTGGCAACGGGTGTGGGCGCACCGATCGGCGTGCTCGCCGGCATCTATCTGGGTGAGTATGGGCAGAAGACCTGGCTCGGCAACACCGTGCGGTTCATCAACGACATCCTGCTGTCTGCGCCGAGCATCGTGATCGGCTTGTTCATTTATTCCGTGGTCGTGGCGCAGTTCAAGAAGTTCTCAGCGATCGCGGGCATTCTGGCGTTGGCGCTGATCGTCATCCCGGTGGTGATCCGCACCACGGAGAACATGCTGGCGCTGGTGCCCAACGCCCTGCGTGAAGCTGCTTACGCGCTGGGTACGCCGAAATGGCGTGTGATCCTGACCATCACGCTGAAGTCGGCGCGGGCCGGCGTCATCACCGGCGTTCTGCTGGCCTTGGCACGCATCGCTGGTGAAACCGCGCCGCTGCTGTTCACTGCCTTGTCCAACCAGTTCTGGACCTCAAGCCTGACCGAACCGATGGCCAGCCTGCCGGTCACGATCTTCAAGTTCGCGATGAGTCCCTATGAGAACTGGCAAAAACTTGCGTGGGCGGGCGTGTTCATCATCACCATCGGTGTGCTCGCGCTCAACATCCTGGCGCGTGTGCTGTTCCGCCACAAAAACTGAGTCTTCGAGAGAACCCGTTCCATGGACACCAAAGTCGAGCTTCTCGTGAGCGACCGCCCGAAGCTGTCGGTGCGTGATCTCAATTTCTATTACGGCGCGTTCCATGCGCTCAAGCACATCAACCTCGACATCCCCGAGAAGAAGGTCACCGCCTTCATCGGTCCGTCCGGGTGCGGCAAATCGACGCTGCTGCGCACGTTCAACCGCATGTTCGAGCTGTACCCCGAGCAGCGGGCCGAGGGGTCGATCATGATCGATGGCGAGAACATCCTGAAGTCCCGTCAGGATGTTTCGCTGATTCGCGCCAGGATCGGCATGGTGTTCCAGAAACCCACGCCGTTCCCCATGTCGATCTACGACAACATTGCCTTCGGCGTGCGCCTGTTCGAAACCTTGCCGCGTGTGGAGATGGATGAGCGCGTGGAATGGGCGCTCAAGAAGGCCGCGTTGTGGAATGAGGTGAAGGACAAGCTCAACCAGAGCGGCGCCGGCCTCTCAGGCGGGCAGCAGCAGCGCTTGTGCATCGCCCGCGGCATTGCCATCAAGCCCGAAGTGCTGCTGCTCGACGAGCCGTGCTCGGCGCTTGACCCGATCTCCACGGGCAAGATCGAGGAACTGATCCACGAACTGAAAGACGACTACACCGTGGTCATCGTCACGCACAACATGCAGCAGGCCGCGCGCTGCTCGGACTACACGGCGTACATGTACCTCGGTGACCTCATCGAATTCGGCCCTACGGCGGAGTTGTTCATGAAGCCGAAGAAGAAGGACACTGAGGACTACATCACCGGACGCTTCGGCTGAACCCGACTCACCCATCGACACAAGGGAATCGACATGACCGACAAACACCTTTCTACGCAGTTCGACAGCGAACTGAGCGGCATCTCCACCCGCGTGCTCGAAATGGGCGGCCTGGTCGAATCCCAGGTGGCCCAGGCGGTCCATGCGCTCACGCACTTTGACGCGGACATCGCAAGCGATGTGCTGCGCAAGGAAGAGCGTGTGAACACGATGGAAATCGAGATCGACCGCGACCTCTCGACCATCATCGCCCGCCGGCAGCCCACCGCGCGCGACCTGCGTCTGCTGATCGCCATCTCGAAGACCATTGCGAACCTCGAGCGCGTGGGCGACGAGGCCGCGCGCATCGCACGCACCGTGCAGCGCCTCATCAACGCCGAGGTTTCCAGCCGCCTGCGCCTGCCGGTCAATGATCTCGCGCATGAGGCCGAATTGGCCGTCGTGCAGCTGCGCAAAGCACTCGATGCCTTTGCCCGCCTGGACACGCAAAAGGCGGTTGAAGTTCTGAAGCAGGACGATCAGATCGACCAGGAGTTCGACGGCCTGATGCGCAAGCTGATCACGTACATGATGGAAGATCCGCGCACGATCTCATCGAGCATCGATCTCGTGTTTGTCGCCAAGGCGATCGAACGCGTCGGTGATCATGCCAAGAACCTCGCCGAGGTCATCATCTACATCGTCAAGGGCACCGACGTGCGCCACAACACCGTGGCCGCGGTCGAGTCCATGGTGAAATGACCCGGGGCGACAGGAGATTGTGATGAGCCGAGTCCTGGTGGTGGAGGACGAGCCGGCGATTGCCGAACTGATGGCGATCAACTTGCGTCATGCCGGCCATGAGGTGGTGATCGCCAGCACGGCCGACGAAGCGCTGAGGCAGGTCGACGAGGTGTTGCCCGACCTGGTCATTCTCGATTGGATGATGCCCGGCCAAACAGGGCTTTCGCTGGCCAAGCGCTGGCGTTCCCAGGCCCGCACGCGCGAACTGCCGATCATCATGCTCACCGCACGCGCCGAAGAGACGGACAAGATCGCCGGACTGGACGCCGGCGCAGATGATTACCTCACGAAGCCGTTCTCCACGAACGAACTGATGGCCCGCATCCGCGCGGTGCTTCGACGCAAGGCGCCCGAGGCACTCGATTGCGCCGTGGAAGTGGGGGAGCTGCGCCTGGACCCGGCCACGCGGCGCGTGTCACGCGATACACAGGAAGTGCGCCTCGGCCCCACCGAGTTCCGGCTGCTGCACTTCTTCATGACCCACCCCGAGCGCGTGCACAGCCGTGCGCAACTGCTCGATCGCGTCTGGGGCGATCATGTGTTCATCGAAGAGCGCACGGTCGATGTGCACGTGAAACGGCTGCGGGAAGCGCTGCTGCCGGTGCGTTGTGCGGGCATGATCGAGACGGTGCGCGGCGCGGGCTATCGCCTCACGCAGCAGATCCAACCGCTGTCGGCCTGATCGGGATGCGCACACAGTCGAGCGGAGCGCAATGAGCTGGTTGTTTCCCCGTTTCCTGGCCAGCGCGCTGGCCATGGTCGTCGGTGCCTTGTTGGGATATGCGTTGGGCGGCGCGATTCATGCGCCATTGATCGGGGCGCTGGTCGGCGGTGCCCTGGGCGTCGGCGTGATCTCGGTCGTCGATACGGTGCGCGGTCATCGCCTGATTCATTGGTTGTCAGGTTCGCAAGAGGGCACGGCGCCGCGCGATACGGGCTTCTGGGGCGAGATCGGCTACCGCGTCGAGCGGTCCATCCGTCAACGTGAGCGAGCCACGGTGCAGGAACGGCTGCGGCTGGAGCAGTTCTTGTCGGCGATGGAGGCCTCCCCCAACGGGATCTTGCTGCTGGACGCCAACGACCAGATCAGCTGGTGCAACTCCGTGGCCGCCGATCATTTCGGGTTGGACCCGGAGCGCGACCGCATGCAACCGGTGACGAACCTCGTGCGGGCCCCTGGCTTTGTCTCGGCGCTGCACCTGCCGGGCACGACCGAGCCGGTGCTCGTGCCGGATGTGCGTGGCCGGTGCACGCTGTCCATCGTGATCCGGGCGTATGGCGAAGGCCTGCGGCTCGTGTTGTCTCAGGACGTGACGCAGCGCGAGCGGGCTGATGCGATGCGCCGTGATTTCGTGGCCAATGTGTCGCACGAGATTCGTTCACCGCTGACGGTGGTGGCCGGCTTCATCGAAACCTTGGACAGCCTGCCGCTCGGTGAGATTGAACGAAAGCGGGTGCTCTTGCTCATGGGACAGCAAACCCAGCGCATGCAGATGCTCGTGGGCGACCTGCTCACGCTGGCGCAGCTGGAAGGCAGTCCCTTGCCCCCGAGCGACCGTTGGGCGCCCCTTGCCAAATTGTTCGGACAATCCGAGGCTGACGCGCTGGCGCTGTCATCGGGTCGACACACCGTTTGCTTTCCCGAGGAGTGCGCCGTGCAGATTGCAGGCAGCGAATCGGAATTGCTCAGTGCATTGACCAACCTCGTCAACAACGCCGTTCGCTACACGCCGGAGGGCGGGCGCGTCACCGTCACCTGGCGAACGCGCGAGGATGGTTCGGGCGAAATCGCCGTCTGTGACACCGGGATCGGCGTGGATCGGGAGCACATCCCGCGTTTGACTGAACGGTTCTACCGCGTGGACGGCAGTCGATCGCGCGACACGGGTGGGACGGGGCTCGGCCTGTCGATCGTCAAACACGTGGTGCAGCGCCACGGGGGCGAGTTGGAAATCCAGAGCGAGGCAGGCAACGGTTCGCGGTTCAGCTTGATCTTTCCGGCCGCGCGTGTGCGTTTCCCCGCGCCGCAGGCCGCGAGCGCCCCAGAACAACGCTCTGCTGCTTGACTGGCAGGCAGCCTCAGCGGCTGGCCAGTCGCGTACGCTTGTAGACGGCGACGATCGTGTCGTTGTCGGTGGGCCGCACTTCGCGTGCGACGAGGGTCCAGCCTGCGCTGACCGTGGGGCGGTCCACCCGGCTTTCGGTGATCAGCAACACGGGGCAATCGGAACTTTGTTCGTCGCCCACGGCGTCCACCGTGTAGCCCCCGAAGTATTCCAATGCAACAACGAGCGCCCTGTTCATGCCGGGCGCCGCCACGCACGAGCCGGCGGGCACATGCTGCGCCACGCGGGCGACGAGCGGTCGATAACTCAACCCATAGTCGAGCGCCGGCAGCCACAGCGTCATCGCGAGCAACCAGCACAAGGCCACACCGCCGGCCGGCAGCACCAGGCTTTTCCAGAGCGGGTGCCGGTTGCGTCCTGCCCGCCATTGAACGAGCCACAGCCAGGCGGCCGAGGCCAGCAGCGCCGGGACGAGCGCGATCCATGAGAACGTCGGCGTGAAGCCGATGGCGAGCTTTGCCACGTTCGCTGCCGGTTTCGTGGGCCAGCCTGTCTGCATGGCGACGTACATCACCCACACGAACAGTGCGCAGATGGTGAAGAAGAACACCGAGAACCAGTCGAGCGCGGCGGCCGTGCTGCGTTGCAGCGTGGGCAGAATGAACGCCGCCAGAACGGCCAGCGGAGGCAAGGCCAGCATCAGGGCCCGGTCGGAGCGGCCCATCGCGACGAACGCGCTCAATGAGATCAACACCGTGGCCAGCGGCACCGAGATGTGACGTCGGCGCAAGTGCTTTCTCCAGCGCCACAGCGTCCAAAGCGCCAGAGGCCAGGTGGGCCACAGGAACCAGATGAGTTGGCGCAGCAGCGCGGTCAGCGAACCGAAGCGGTCGAAACGCAACCGCCAGCCCCAGGCACCAAAGGCCGTCGCGGCCAGCGCCGCCAACACGATGCTGCCGAGCAGCCAGAGCACCTGCTTGCGGACCACCTCATACCGCGATTGCGCACAGAGGATGAGTCCTGCCATGCCCAAGGCGATGGCGATGGTGGGTGCGCCGCTGGCTGCCATCATGGGCAGGGATACCAGCACGGCAGCACGGGATGGCCCAACCCGGAACGGGCTGGCCGCCAGCGCATAGAGGAACAGCGCCACACCGGCCAGCTGGCCCAGTTCCGGCGTGGTTTCGTGGCCCAGTTGCAGCAGCCCCAGGGAGGCGATCAGCGCGAGCAAGGCGCCATCGGCCAGGGCGCGGGCGTAGTCGACAGGCTTGGCTTCGCCGCCGAAGGCAAAGGCGAGGGGTTGTGCCGCCTCGGTGCGGGCCAGATGGAAGGTGGTGTACCAGGTCAGCATCATCACCAGGCCCAGCAGCAGGGCGAATGGAATGCGTGCTGCGAGGGGCGCACCCACCCAGGGCCCGAGGAACTCGATGAAGCCGGCACCCAGCCAGTACGGGAGCAGTGCGCCGTCCCCGGGCAAGCCACCCACCGTGGGCGTCAACCAGGACCCGTGGCCCTTGGCGAGGTTCATCATGTAACCGAAGGCGGTGATGTCGGCGCTTTTCCAGGGGTCGCGGCCGAAGAGGCCGGGCAGCAGGTAGGCAGCACAAAGCAGGAACAGCGCGACGCGCGGCAGGCGCGAGGCCGCACGTTCGGTGACGAGGGCGGGGTTCGGCGAGTTCAAGGGGTCAGCGTGTCACAAAGGTCTGATGATGCCGCAGGGGCAGGCGATGAGAAATCCGAACCACCGAACGCCGGCCCACAAACAGCAAAGGCAGCCGAGGCTGCCTTTGCTTGGCGCTCGCAGGGGCGCCGATCGAAGCTGCATGTGCAGCTTCGAAAATCACTTCTTGAGGTGAGCGAACTTGTTGCGGAACTTCTCGACGCGGCCGCCCAGCGAGTCCACGCTCTTTTGCGTGCCGGTGTAGAAGGGGTGCGATTCGCTCGTGGTTTCCAGCTTGAACAGCGGCACTTCGCGGCCGTCGTCGAGCTTGATCGTTTCCTTCGTTTGTGCGCACGAGCGCGTCACGAACTTGAACCCGTTCGAGAGGTCGACGAAGCAGACGTCTCGGTAGTTGGGGTGAATGCCTTCTTTCATCGCAATGCCTTTGATCGCTGTTGAACCCGGAAGCCACACCGAACCATTCGGTGCACTTTCCAGAATGCGGGAAACCGCAGATTATAGCTTCAGGGGACGGCCATGCACCACACTTTCGTGCGCATGGCCTCCGATGCCGCGGGCGTCAGCCGCCGCGCCGCATCATGTCGAAGAAGTCCAGGTTCGTCTTCGTCGACTTCATCTTGTCGAGGATGAACTCCATTGCCTCGATTTCGTCCATGGAGTACAACAGCTTGCGCAGGATCCACGTCTTCTGGAGGATCTCAGGCTTCAGCAGCAATTCCTCGCGGCGGGTGCCCGACTTGTTCAGAAGGATGGATGGGTACACCCGCTTCTCGGCCATGCGGCGATCCAGATGGATTTCGCAGTTGCCGGTGCCCTTGAACTCTTCGTAGATCACTTCATCCATCCGGCTGCCGGTGTCGACCAGCGCGGTGCCGATGATGGTGAGCGAGCCACCTTCCTCGATGTTGCGCGCAGCACCGAAGAAGCGCTTCGGGCGCTGCAGCGCGTTGGAATCGACACCACCGGTGAGCACCTTGCCGGACGACGGCAGCACGTTGTTGTATGCGCGGGCCAGGCGGGTGATGGAGTCGAGGAGGATGACCACGTCCTTCTTCATCTCGACGAGGCGCTTGGCGCGCTCGATCACCATTTCGGCCACCTGCACGTGGCGTGCAGCCGGTTCGTCGAACGTGGAGCTGATGACTTCGCCGCGCACCGTGCGCTGCATTTCGGTCACTTCCTCCGGGCGCTCGTCGACGAGCAGCACGATGAGGTAGACGTCGGGGTAGTTCGAGGTGATCGCGTGCGCGAGGTTTTGCATCATCACCGTCTTGCCGCTCTTGGGCGGCGCGACGAGCAGGGCGCGCTGGCCTTTGCCGAGCGGGGCGATGAGGTCGATGATGCGGCCGGTGATGTTTTCCTCGGCCTTGATGTCGCGTTCGAGCCTGAACTGTTCCTTCGGGAACAGGGGAGTCAGGTTCTCGAACATGATCTTGTGCTTGCTTTCCTCCGGGGTCAGGCCGTTGACGCGGTCGACCTTGACCAGCGCAAAGTAGCGCTCGCCGTCCTTCGGTACGCGCACCTCGCCTTCGATGGCATCGCCGGTGTGGAGGTTGAAGCGGCGGATCTGGCTCGGCGACAGGTAGATGTCGTCGGTGGACGCCATGTAGCTCGCATCCGGGGCGCGCAGGAAGCCAAAGCCGTCGGGCAGCACTTCGAGCACGCCGTCCCCGAAGACCTGCTCGCCCCCCTTGGCGCGCTTTTTCATGATCGCGAACATCAGCTCCTGCTTGCGCATGCGCGTGACGTTGTCGATTTCCAGTTCCTCGCCCATCTTGATGAGTGCGGAGACGTGGAGGGCTTTCAGTTCTGACAGGTGCATGGGTAAAGACCCTGGGATGAAAACCAGCGGGGCTGGGAGTGTGCCGCGTGGCACTGCAATGGCATCCACATCGGCCGATGGACTGGCCCGTGAAGGCCCGCGGAAAACTCGCGGTATGACCGAACGATCTGGTCATGCCCGGGCAAAGCCCGGTGGAAATGAACCCGGGCAAAGCCCGGACAAACGAACAAGCAGGGGAGGGGGGCCGATCCCGGACGCCGCCGGGTCTTGCGAGACCCCGGCAGGCCGGTTGGCAATTTCAGGTGAAGGGGCCGGCGCCGCTGGTTTCAGCGCACACCAACCTCAACACACGTTGAGCAGATTATAGATGACCGTCGAGGAATGCCGTCAACTGGGCTTTCGACAAGGCCCCCACCTTGGTGGCGGCCAGCTGGCCGTCCTTGAACAGCATCAGCGTCGGGATGCCGCGGATGCCGAACTTGGCCGGCACGTCGCGGTTCTCATCGACGTTCATCTTCGTCACCTTGAGGCGGCCGTCATAGTCTTTCGAGACCTCATCGAGGATCGGGGCGATCATCTTGCAGGGCCCGCACCATTCGGCCCAATAGTCCACCAACACCGGCTGGCCGGCCTGGAGCACGTCGCTTTCGAAGGAAGCGTCCGTGGTGTGTTTGATCAGTTCGCTGCTCATGGTCAGATCCTGGAACATGGCCGTCCGGGCGGAAAGCCAAGTGGAAAGGTTGGGCAATTTTGACACAAAGGTCCGCACCCTGCGCCCGGCCGGGACACATGGCTGCCTATGGTCACGATAGCGCAACGACCGTTCAGTGCGCGGAACCGGAATTAGGGCCGCTTTCGGGCACTTGATTCGCGCACTGCCAAGGCATTGCCGCGTTCCAATAAGGTGGAATCGCCATTCCTTCGAACATGCTGGACTGACCGCCTGATGTCTGCCACCGACACCCCCGCCGCCAAGCCGCCGCCCACCCGCGCGTTCGGCCGCTTCGAGTTGCGCCGGCTGCTGGGCAAGAGCGTGCGAAGCATGGCGTGGCTCGCATTCGATCCGCAGGCTTCGCAGGAAGTCATGCTGACGATGCCGCGCGTGCAGCCTGCAGACGAAGCGGCGCTGCACGCATGGAAGAGCGAAACCGAGCGCGCCGCGCGCCTGAACCACCCCAACCTTGCCCGCGTCATCGAGGTCGGCGTGCACGAGCACTGGCCGTATGTGGCGGTCGATCGTGCGCTGGGTGAGACCCTCGACGAACGGCTCGATGCCCAGCGTTCGATGGCGGCGACCGATGCGGTCGAATGGATCACCCAGATGCTGGAGGGCCTGGCGTTCGCGCATGAAGCAGGCGTGGCCCATGGCGATCTGCAGCCATACCAGGTGCTGGTGAGCGAGCAAGGGGCCGTGCGCATCATGGGTCTTGCCGCTTGCGGCGTTACCTACACGACGGAGGCGGGCGAACGCTCCACGGCCATCGATGCCAATGGCCTGCAGGCCAGCCGCGCCGCAGCCCGACGCGATGTCCTCACCGCGGGCCTGTTGCTGCACCTCGTGCTGTCCGGCCAGCCCGCGCTGGAGGAGCCCGACACGGCCAAGGTGGTCGACCGGCTGCCTCCGGCCGGCCGCGACATCATCCGCCTGCCGTGGACCACGCCGCAACCGGTGGCCGAAGGTCTGCGTGCCATCGCCAATCGGGCGACCGACCGCCAGGAACGCCAGAGGTACCACAACGCCCGCACGCTGCTTCATGCGCTCAACGGGTGGCGGGAGGCTGCTGCCGCCGATTCGGGCGGGCCGCTTGCCTTGCTCCTCGATCGGCTGCACACCGTGGGCCATCTGCCGGCGGCACCCGGCGTGGGCGCACGTGTGGCGCGGCTCGCCACGGCCGAGGGGCAGCGCACCGATGAAATGGCGGAACAGGTGCTGCAGGACATGGCGCTCAGTTTCGAACTGCTGCGCCATGTGAACTCGGCGCAGGTGCAAGGCACGCAGGCTTCCGGCAGTGCCCCTGTGCTCACGCTGCGGCGAGCCATCGCACTCGTGGGCCTCAAGGGCCTGCGCCAGGCCGCTTCCGCGTTGAGGCCCTGGCCCGGACCCTTGTCGGAGCCGCATGCCGCCGCGCTCGAGAAGCTGATGGACCGTGTGCGGCTTGCAGGCCATGCGGCTCAGCTTTTGCGCCCTGCGGGCTATGACCCCGAGGTGGTCTATCTCGTCACGATCCTGCAGAACCTGGGCCGCCTGCTGGTCCAGTACCATTTTCCCGAAGAAGCCGAACAGATCCGCGAGTTGATGCGGACGTTGCCTCCGGCTGCAGCCGGTGAACCGGAGGAATCGGGCATGTCCGAGGAGGCCGCTTCCTTTGCGGTGCTCGGGGTCGACAGCGAAAGCCTCGGCGCCGCAGTGGCACGCCATTGGGGCCTCAGCGACGAAGTGCTCCACATGGTCCGCAGGTTGCCCACCGGGCGGCCCGTGCGCTCGGCCGACAGCGACGGTGATGTGCTCCGGCTGGCGGCCAGCCTGGCCAATGATGTGGTCGATGTCGTCACGATGATGCCGCCGACCAAGGTGGCGGCCACCCTCGCCGCCGTGGCCCAGCGCTATTCACGCGTGCTGGAGGTCTCACCGCGGGAGATTGGTGAGGCGCTGCAAGGTGCGCGTGCCGCGCTGAAGGCGGGTGCAAGCATCGCGGCGCCAAGGGGCGAAGCAGCGCCTGCGCCGGCGGCCGAATCGCCGTCTCCTTCCGACCCCGCGGCGCCGTCCGAATTTGCGCGTTCGCTGGCGGCGCGCAACCCGCATTGACGTTTGGCACGCTCACCGCCCATGGCTTCTCTTGCTGCTGCCCCTGCTTCCACCGCGACCCTGGGTCGGTTCGAGTTGCGCCGACAGCTCGGCCGGGGTGCTCAAGCCACCGTGTGGCTCGCGTTCGACCCGCGCCTGGAGCGGGAGGTCGCGGTCAAGCTGATGCATGCCGGCGCCACGGCGAATGCCGCGAACCCGTGGCTGCAGGAAGCCCGCAGTGTCAGCCGGCTGAACCATCCCCACATCGTGCCCTTGTTCGAGGCGGATGTGCACGAGCAACAGGCGTATCTGGTGTTCGAATACGTGGCCGGCGGCACACTCGCCGAATGCCTGAAAGCCAAGGGGCAGATGCCTGTCCGCGAAGCCGTGCAACTCATGGTGCACGTGCTCGATGCGCTGCAGGCGGCCCATGCTGCAGGGGTGGTGCACCGTGATCTCAAGCCCTCGAACATCCTGCTGGACGGTCAGGCCCGTCCCCGGGTGATGGATTTCGGCATCGCGGCACGCGTCACCGACGCTGCAAACCAGCAGGTGGTCGGTACGCCGGGGTATCTGTCGCCGGAGGCCACGCAGGGCCGCCAGCCCAGCCCGGCCATGGACGTCTTTTCCGCCGCCCTGGTGTTGGCCGAACTGTTGTCCGGACGCCCGGTCATCTCCGAACGCGACCCATATCGCGCGATGTACCGCGTCGCCCACGAGGATCTGCGCCTGCCCGAAGCCATGCCGTCTGACGTGGACGATGCGCTGCGCGCGATCCTGCTGCGGGGCATGGCCCGCGACCCGGCCCAGCGGCATGCGAGTGCGATGGCCTTGCGTGACGCGCTCATGCAATGGCTGCATCCCCCCGGCAGCACCGATGCCCCTGCCGGCGGCAGCGGCACGCTGGAGTTCTTGTTGCGCCGCATGCGTCACAAGACCGATTTCCCGGCGCTCTCCGATTCGGTCGGTCGCATCCAGCGCGTCGCGAACTCTGAGAATGAGAGCCTGGCCAGCCTGTCGAGCGAGATCCTGAAGGATGTGGCGCTCACGAACAAGCTGCTGCGCATGGTCAATACCGCGCACTTCAGCCAGGCCGGCGGAGGCAGCATCAGCACCGTCTCACGCGCGGTGGCGTTGATCGGTTTTGCCGGCATTCGCAACATGGCGCTGAGCCTCGTGTTGCTGGAGCACATGCACGACAAGGCGCATGCCAACCAGCTCAGGGATGAGTTTTTGCGTTCTCTGATGGCCGGCTCGCTCGCGAGCGAACTGAGCGCCGGATCCCGCGACGGCGAAGAATTCTTCATCGGTGCGATGTTCCAGAACCTCGGCCGACTGCTCACCGAGTTCTACTTTCCGGAAGAGGCACGCCAGGTGCGCAGCCTCCGTTCGGCATCCGGGGGGCAGGCTGCACCGGCGCCCACCGAAGACGCGGCCTCGTTCAAAGTGCTGGGCCTGAGTTTCGAAGACCTCGGCGTGGGCGTTGCAAAGGCCTGGGGCCTGCCTGAGGGACTGCAGCGGTGCATGCGCAAGCCCACGGGAGAAATCCCGCAGCGCCCGTCCGACAAGGCGAGCGAGCGGCAGCGGTGGGTGGCGTTCGTGGCCAACGAAGTGACCGACGTGCTGCTCCAGGCCGATCCGGGCCAGGCGAGCAACGCCATTGCCCGCGTTGCCGAAAAGTACGCTCGCGCCCTGGGTGTCAGTGCCCGGGACATGCAGGCCGCTGCCGTGTCCGCGCAGCAGCGCGTCACCGAACTGGCCCGGGCGATGGGCCTGCATGTTCAACCGGGCTCGCCGATGCGCCGACTCCTTGCGCAGCAAGGCAACGGCACTGGTTCGCCGGCCTCGTACGACAGCCTCACCGAACATGAGCTGCACGCCACGCTCCCGGCCGATGCCGGCGTGCCCGCGGGACTTGCGGCCCCGGCCGATCCGGGGCAGGGCGCCGCGGCCATGCTCGCTGCAGGAATCCAGGACATCACGAACACGATGGTCGAGGACTTTCGCCTCAACGAGGTGTTGAGGATGATCCTCGAGACGATGTTGCGTGCACTCGGTTTTCAGCGCATCGTCTTTTGCCTGCGCGACCCGAAGACCGAGTCGTTGACGGGGCGCTTTGGATTGGGGCAAGGCGTGGAGGCCGTGTCTTCCAACTTCAAGGTCGCGCTCAAGCCGGCCACGGGCAGTGCGCCCGATCTCTTTACCGCGGTATGCCTCAAGGGGGCGGACACGCTCATCACCGACGCAACCACCGGCAGCATCGCCGCGCGACTGCCCGCCTGGTATCGCAAGTCCGTCAACGCGCCGGCGTTCCTGTTGTTGCCGCTGTTGATGAAGGGCGCGCCGTTCGCCCTCATCTATGCCGACAAGGCCCAACCCGGGGGCATCGAACTCGGTGAGAAAGAGCTGTCGCTGCTGCGCACCCTGCGCAACCAGGCGGTGATGGCGTTCAAGCAGGCCAGCTGAACGGGCGAGCACAAGGCCTGACGGCCGGCTGCAGCGCCGATCGAATCCGGCAATGTCCTACAGCACCTTGCGCATGCCGCCTTGGGCTCGTGGGCGCGCCGCACCCTATCTTTGGCGAGCATCGGGCGGCACACCGTGCCGGCCGGCACCATCGATCCTGCTGGAGTTCTCCATGAAACTGAACATCGGCAACGGCCTCGTGCGCCACCCGGGCGACCTCGAGGCGTTCCATCTCTATGACGATGCCGCGATCGAAGAAGCGCGGCACGAGATCCAGTCGAAAGCCTTGCGGCAATCGCGCCGCGGGCAGGGCGGTCGCGAACGTGCACGCGCCGGTCGCAGCGGGCGGCGCAACCCGGGCTCCCGTCATGGCCGCTGACAAACCACCAGGGCAAAAGCCTCAGGGACAGACCAAACCTGTCCAGGCGGGCAAGACGGATGTGCCGGAGCCGGCACCCCGTCTGCCGCATGAGCGCGACGAATCGGCCGACAGCCAGCACGGCGAAGCGCGCCCTGAAATGCAACGCGCCCTCGATGACATCAAGGCGGGGCGCACCGACACCGACCGTGGCCCGCCCTTGAACGAGGCCTATCAAAAACAGAAGACCCCTGACAAGCCACGCACATGACGCGGGCGAGGCCGCGGGTCTGCCCCGCAGCCTGTCGGCCGATTTCGTCGCGTTCGTGCGGCAGACGGGGTGCCGGCTCCGGCACAGAGCTTCCGAGATTGACAACCATAGGATCTCCCTGAGATGCCTGACGCCCGCGGCCGGCAGTGCGGTCAGCTCGCGGCGGCCGTTGTTTTCTCCTCGCAGTGGAAAACAACCTCGCTCGCCAGCGGCGTCCAGCCACGTGCGCCGGACGACTTCGCGTCCTTCAGCACCATCTTTTTCCCCTTGGCCTGACAGTAGTCGTCCGCCCGCTGCAGAGCGATGCCTTTGACTTCTGTGTGACTCATGTGGCCGCCTACGGCCTTGCCGCCCACCATGTAGGTGTCGTTGCCCATCGGTGACACCTCGGTGACTGACGAGCAGCCTGCGGCAAGGACTGCGATCGCGATGATGATGCGGTTCACAGGGACTCTCCCCGGGTGGACTTGCCCTTGCGCTTGATCACAGATCTTTGAACTGAATCGATCGCCGCTTTTGCTCCGTGCGTGTCAAATCGGTTGACGTAAAAGCGCCCGGAGTCAAGCGGGAATGCCATGCTTACTATTCCGCCAGCGAGCACGATCTGCTCAACGTTATCGTAAGGTGAAAGAATGTATATATATTTCCCGTTCTTGGTCGCTCCGCGGCAGTTGTAGAAAATGTGTGTGGCGCCCTGTGAGCCGGCCATCACTGCGGGAGAGGAAACGTCTTCCGCGCAAGAGGATCTGGTTGTTATGGCCCATTCGCAATAGGTGGTCTCTACATCACACCTGAGGCCGAATGCGTCTCCGTCAACGTTCGCCGTCAGAGCTATCGAGGAACCGTCGGTTTCGTGAGTTGTCCAACTCTCCGCTGCCATCGCACCTGAAGTAATAAATGGTGCAACGATGCAGATTGCAGTCAATGCCCTCATGGTTTTCTCCCTCGGCTGAAGGACGCTCAGCCGTGATCCATGAGTCTCCCAGTTTGATGAGCAACGTGCACATCGACGAAGTCACGGTTTTGAAGCACGCGTGCCTGCACGCACGGCTCCTGCCACAAACCACACGGTGTGGTCGGCCCAATTACCGTCTCGCTCGGTGCAGTTAGGCGTCCTTACGTATTTCCGCCGCTGATTCGACCGCTTAGTTGATCGTCCAGTGCAGCGAACATGCCGCGCGCGAAGGTCGAATTTCGGTGGCTCTCTCCGGCTGAGTTCACGATGTACCTCGGCGTCTGAGCATGCCGGTTATGCGAGCCCAATCAATTCACCGGTTGGCATGCTTCAGCAGCATTTCGAGGCACTTGTCCGTATCGGTCGGAACTTCGTCCGGAATCAGAATGTAGGGCTTCCTCAGTTGCGGCCGTCATCGCCGCTGACAAACCGCCAGGGCAGAAGCCACATGATGCGGGCCAAGCCGCGGGTATGCCCCGCAGCCTGTCGGCGATTTCTCACAACGCCATCGGTGACAGGCCGCTGTCGCAATTCATATCGCATCCGTAGCATGGACGTGATTGAAGTCAAGAACGTCGAGAAAGCCGATGAACCGTTCCCTCCGAGCCAAGTACATGCTTCTTGTTGGCCCTGCCGATGCGCCCCGCGCCCTGTTATTCGACGGAGAACACCGCTTCCTTGCAGAAGTGTTCGACGAGGACCGCATGGTTCTCGACCAGCTGATGAAATCGAGCAGGGTGTGTGCAGCGCCAGGGACGCTCGTGCTGGACGATGGGGAAGAGCTTGAGCCTGCGGATGCCGGGCGTTGTTTTGCGCTTGGATGATGCGCTTGAATTCCGCTCTGCGCGCGGCGCTGTGGTTTGATTCTTCTGGCTGATCTCGCTCTCTGGCGAGGCCACGCCGGGTCCTCGGCACGGCAGCCGAGTTGGGGGTCGCTTCGCACGTCCTAGGAAAAAGCCGAGATCCACCACACCGGTGGGCACCGGCTTTCGCCGGTGTGACAGAGGTGGGGGCGAGCGAGCAAAGCGAGCAACGCCCGGAAGCGCATGCGACAGGAAGCCAAGCGCAAGCGAAGCTGCAGATCAAGCTACACGCTTCGCATCGTCCTGGAGAAAGCCGAGATCCACTGCACCGGTGGGCACCGGCTTTCGCCGGTGTGACAGAAGGCGGGGGCGAGCGAGCAAAGCGAGCAACGCCCCAAGCCGCGCGCGACAGGAAGGCAAGCGCAGCGAAGCCGCACATCAAGCCACACGCGAGCCCGGCTCCGCCGGGCGACCCGTGGCGCCCCTTGGGGGCAGGAGCGAAGCGACTGGGGGGTGAACAGGTTGACGAGCCTGACCTCGGCACTGGTCACAGCGGTTAGGGCTGCTTCGTTCCCGACCTGACCCGGTTGGCCGCGCTTCCATGCGAGGAGGCCCGTCACCGGGGATTGTAAGGGCAGTGGGCGGGTGCCTCGTGAAAAATGTCAGCGAAGTTGCAAGGCGTCGTCACCGAACTCGATGTTCAGGGGCTCGATGATGAGTTTTTTGGGGCCCGCTTCGACCTGGCCGGCAACGATGGCATCGATGCCCTGGGCTTTGGCGATGGAGACGGTGCGTTCTGCATCGGCGGCCTTCACGAACAGCGCGAATCCCGCACCCATGTTGAGGGTGCTGTAGGCCTCGAGGTCGTCTTGTTTTGCATGCTGCTGGATGAACTGGAGCACAGGCGTCACCGGAGGCACGGTGTGGATGCGGTAGGTGTGCGTGGCGGGGTGGCGCAGCAGCTTGCGCCAGCCGTGACCGGTGATGTTGGCGCAGTAGTTGGGGATGATGCCGGCCTTGTAGAGCGCTTCGGTCACAGGCGAATACAACACGGTGGGGGCCAGCAGCGCTTCGCCGTAGGTCAGGCCGGGCTGAACTTCGGTGAGGTAGCCCTGCGGCAGGCGTTCGACGAGCTTGCGTGCCAGGCTCAGGCCGTTGGCATGGATGCCGCTCGAGGCGAGCAGCACGATGGCATCGCCGGGAGCAAGTTTGTCGCCCACCGACAGGCGCTCCTTGGGGTTGATGAGGCCGGTGCAGCTGGCGGCGAGGTCGATGCGGCCGTCGGCCACGATGCCGGCCAGTGCGGGAGTTTCGCCACCGCCCCAGGCCACGCTGCAGACGTCGCAGGCGCGTTTCCATCCGGCCACGAGCGCCTGCGCGCGCTGGGCATCTCCGAACCAGTCGGAGCCGCCGGCCGCCCAGTAGGCCTGCACCACGAGCGGGGTGGCGCCCACGGTGATGAGGTCGTTGATGGCCATCGCGATGGTGTCCTGCGCGATGCCGTCGTAGTAGCTCTTGCCCGTCAGGGCTTTCATTTCATCGGCCACCAGGGCTTTCGAGCCGAGGCATTCGACGATGGAGGCGATGTAGAACGGGCCCACGTCGACGACGTAGGCCGACTCGCCGCGCGAGGCTTCCACTTCGCTAAAGCCGTGGGCAGCCAGGTGGGCGCCCGTGGCCTTGGCGGCGCGCTGGGCGGCGACTTTCAACGGGTCGATCAGGTCGTAGTTGACGCCGGCCTGCTCGTAGCTGAGCGTGTCGTTGGCGGAAGGCGAGGTGGGCTTGGAATTCATGAGCGGATGTCGACGTCGGCGCCAGCGGACTGGCCAAACCCGGATTATCGGCCAGGCGCATGGAACGGTTGCGTCGCGACCGTAGAATCGCCGGATGTCCTACCTCGTTCTGGCTCGCAAATACCGCTCCCGTGATTTCGAATCGCTGGTGGGCCAGGAGCATGTCGTCCAGGCGTTGAGCAACGCGCTGACGCAGCAGCGCCTGCACCATGCCTACCTGTTCACCGGAACCCGGGGCGTGGGCAAGACCTCCGTCTCGCGCATCCTCGCCAAGGCGCTGAACTGCACAGGTGCCGACGGGCAAGGCGGCATCACCGCCCATCCGTGCGGTGTGTGCGATGCCTGCCGCGACATCGATGCGGGCCGGTTCGTCGACTATGTGGAGCTCGATGCGGCGTCCAACCGCGGTGTCGATGAGATCTCGCAGTTGCTCGACCAGGCCGTCTACAAGCCGGTGATGGGGCGCTTCAAGGTCTACATGATCGACGAAGTGCACATGTTGACCACCACGGCGTTCAACGCGATGCTCAAGACGCTCGAGGAGCCGCCCGAGTACCTGAAGTTCGTTCTGGCCACGACCGACCCGCAGAAGGTGCCGCCGACCGTGTTGTCGCGCTGCCTTCAGTTCAACCTGCGCCCCATGGCGCCGCAGACGGTGCTCGAGCACCTGGGCACGGTGCTGGGGGCCGAACAGATCACCGCCGAACCGGGGGCGTTGCGCCTGCTGGCACGGGCGGCCCGGGGTTCGATGCGCGATGCCTTGTCCCTCACAGACCAGGCCATTGCTTTCGGTGCGGGCGCGTTGACCGAAGCGGGTGTGCGCCAGATGCTCGGTGCGGTGGACCGCACGCATGCCGTGCGCCTCATCCAGGCGCTTGCCGCAGGGCAGGGCGCGGAGATCGTCGCGGCCGTCAATGATTTGCGCGGCCTGGGCCTGTCGGCCACCGGTACGCTCGAAGAAATGGCGGTGTTGCTGCAGCAGATGGCGGTGGTGCAGGCCGTGCCGGATGCGCTGGACGCCGACGACCCCGATTCGGCCGCCGCGGTGCGTCTGGCGGATCGGTTGCCGGCTGATGAGACGCAGCTGCTCTACAGCATCGTGCTGCATGGCCGTGCCGAGCTTGCACTCGCGCCCGACGAGTACAGCGGTCTGGTGATGGTGCTGCTGCGCATGCTGGCGTTCCGGCCTCAGGCCGCCAACGCATCGGCGCCCGCGCGTCCAGCCGGCGTGTCGTCGGGACCGGCGAGCGCTCCGGCGCCCGCTCCGGTCGCGGCGCCGGCCACCGTGCATGTTGCGCCAGCGCCAGCGCCTGTGCCCGCGCCCCGTGAACCGGTGCGTCCTGCCATGGCGACTCCTCCAGCAGCAGCGCGCGTCCCGGTGCGCCAGGCGGAACCCCCCGCATGGGTCGACGAGCAGCCGTTCGATGGCGAACCCACCGGCCATGCCGCGATCAGCCTGGAAGAGGCCGAATCGGCCCCGGAAGCGCCTGTCGTGGCACCGGTGGCCCGTCGCCCGCTGCCTGCGGACGCACCGGCCGCGGCGCTGGTGCCCACCGAATTCGGCAGTCGCTGGAACGATCTCGTCATGCAGATGTGTGCGGCCGGTGCCATCACGGCGCTCGCCCGCGAGATGGCGATGCAGGCACAGTGCCTGTCGATCGAGACCGATGCGGGCACGTCCGTCTGGCGGCTGCGGGTGGAGCGCGAGATGTTGCGTGCCCCTGCTCAGCGTGACAAGGTGCAAGCCGCGCTCGCCGATCTCCTGAAGCAGCCTGTGCGCCTGGAGGTGGAAGGCTCGGGCGCTGCCACCGACACGCCGGCCCTGCGGGCGGCCGCGGAGCGGCTGCGCCGGCAAGCGGAGGCCGAACAGATCATCCACAACGACCCGCTGGTGCAGACGTTGATGCAGCAGTTCAAGACGGCGCGAATCGTGCCCGGCTCGGTCAAATTTCACTGAACCCTGGAGGAACACACCATGATGAAGAACCAGATCGCCGGCTTGATGAAGCAAGCCCAAGCGATGCAGGAAAACCTGAAGAAGGCGCAGGAAGAACTCGGCACGATCGAGGTGGAGGGGCAATCCGGCGCCGGGCTCGTGAAGGTGACGATGACGTGCAAGCACGACGTCAAGCGCGTGGTGATCGATCCGAGTTTGCTGACCGATGACAAGGACATGCTGGAAGACCTGGTGGCCGCCGCCTTCAACGACGGCATCCGGCGCGCCGAGGAAGTTTCGCAGGAAAAGATGGGCAAGCTCACCGCCGGCATGCCGTTGCCGGGCGGCTTGAAATTCCCGTTCTGAGGCTCACACGCCTGTG
>Ga0207679_10000305_pt1 | contig 36945 bp, 31 predicted proteins | sample KBSC73metaG_FD_184320 | JGI IMG/M metagenome (GOLD analysis project Ga0207679, IMG submission 184320) | Corn rhizosphere microbial communities from Kellogg Biological Station, Michigan, USA - KBS C7-3 metaG (SPAdes) (version 2) | ecosystem: Host-associated > Plants > Roots > Rhizosphere > Soil ... | reverse complement strand
TGGCATCGCCCTGGGTCTTGAGGAGGAACTCCGCGGTGTTGTGAGCTTCGAATGGCGCCAGGAAATCAAGCTTGATCGTCACCTTCGACGGTGCCACCGAATCGATGATTTCCATGCGACCCTTGCCGACCTTCTTGTTGCCTTCCCAGGCATAGGTGGCGCCGATGCCGCTGGGTGCTCCACCATGGCTGCGTTGCATGGCAGGGTCCAGGCGCTCCCAGGGTGACCATTGGGCCCATTGGTGGAAGTCATTGAGCAGCAGGTACACCTTCTCTGGCGGGGCCTTGATCGTGGCGGAACGCTCCACCCGGAAGGTATCGGGCTTGGTGGCAGCCAGGCCCAGCACGGCGGCGATCAGCACCACGACGACCATGGCGATCATCTTGAACATGGGGTCTCCAGCGGGTCAGGACGAGGGGCCGCATGCTAACTGCCGGCCGCGACGCTGCAAAGCCCGTCACCCTGCGGAGGAGTGGGGCCCGGGCAGCGTCGCCGGCGCGCCGTCACGGTTTGAGATACCGCCCGGCGTTCACATGGGCTTGGTGCCGGCGTTGATCATCCACGCCACGCCGTACTTGTCCTCGAGCATGCCGAAGGCTTCGGCCCAGAAGGTTTCTCCGAGGGGCATGACGACCTTGCCGCCGGCCGCCAGCGCGTCGAAATGGCGCCGCGCTTCGGCCAGATCCGTGTAGGCCAGCGACAGCGAGAAGCCCTGGTGGCCTTGATGCGGCTTGCCGCCGGTGTCAGACGCCATCAATTTGCGGTCACCGAGACTCATGAGAATGTGCATGGTCTGCTCCGCCATGTCGGGGGGCATGTCTTCGCAGCCCGGGGATCCTTTGAACTTCTGTTCGAATTCGATTTTTCCGCCAAGGGTGCGGGCATAGAAATGCATCGCCTCTGAACAATTGCCGTTGAAGAACAGGTACGGCTCGAGCACTGGCATGGTGATCTCCTCGTCAGAGCCAAAGGGCCAGATTAGCCCCCAGTGAAGGGAACATTTCCAAGCACCCAATCCATTGATTGGTAACGGGTTTTGCCCGTTCTCTACACGGGATAAGACCGCATGATGTACCTGTTGAAGGTGCTCGTCAACGCAGCGCTTCTATCCTCGTCTTTAGACGGCCGGCCACAGCCATCAAGGTTCCTGTTCATGGGCCCCGGCCGCGTCCATCGATTTCACTCGTCCGATGAACCGCTTCATCGGCTCGGACGGCTCGCCTTGGCGGCACAGCAGGTAGCGCGTGGCCAGCATCTGTGTGCCGCCTGCGAGAGGGAGCGAACGCTTGGCGAGCACGTTTCAGGAAGCGCGTCATCTGCTCCGAAGGCTCGGCGCGGCGGCGCAGCAAGTAAGTCGAAAGCATCCGCGGTTCGGCCTGCGGACGGATCGCGATGTCCGGCCACTGCAGTGCCTGCACCTGCGACGCGGTGGCAAAGCTGATCCCGTAGTCGGCAGCAAAACAAGGGGCGACCACATGCGGGCGAGACTTCATGAGGCACGGACGTCGGCCGGCCCGGCCTCGGGCTTGAGGTTGAAATTTTCCCGATCGGCCGGCTGTCGACGCTCGTCAGCAGGTGCGCAGCGGATACGCCAATAGCACATTGCCCTCGGCTTCGCCCCCGCTCGAATCGGTGAATCGACACTCGGTGTCCGTAAACAGCATGCCATGTCGATAGAACACCGATCTCACGAACAGCTCGCCCTTGAAATCCGAGGGATCGATCACCCGCTTGAAGCGCGTTTCCGTCTTCAGAATGAACATTGACGAGAGTTGATTGGCGAAGAAGGTCTCGATGGAAAGCGCTTCCAACGCAGCCCGACAAGACGCCGACACGCGGCCGCGCGGCAAGCGGTCCAACTGGCGTTCCGCGATGAGATGGCCAAAAGTGACGTAGGCAAGCTGGTTGTAGCAAATCAGGAACTCGACCGCATTGAAGTGCCCTGTACTCTGGATGTAGCAACTGCCGGGAATGCAATAGCGGCCTTGCGTGATGACGATGGGTTCGCCATCCCTCTCGGGACTGACTTTCCCGTCGGGGAGCCCTGCGACCGAAGCGCTGCGCAGATAGTCGGTGCGGGTCGGCTGGTAAGGCGACAGGATACGAGCCACGAACGCCGGCGCGATGGCGCGCGGTGCACCCGAGGCGGGCAGAGGCTCAGCGGAGACGGATCTGGCAGAGGAATTGTTCAGCATGGTGGCTCGCCGGATCGAAAGCTTCAAGCTGCCGCCTGCCCGCTGAGGGCATGACCATCGCGGATGATGATGCGATACACCAGCGTGTCTTCCTCAATCGCAGCCTCGGCCACGTGGGGATCGTCGCCGGCTGCCAATCGTCCGGCCTTGTGGGCGAAGAATCGGTTGTCCCAAAGAATGATGTCACCTGGCGCCCACTGGAATTCATGGACGAAGCACGGCTGTTCCACGAAGGCGAGCACTTCGTCGAGTAGCGCCTGGCCCTCGTCGGTGCCCAGGCCCTGCACGCCCACGGTAAAGCCATGACTTACGTACAGCATTTGTGCGCCGGTCACCGGGTGCGTGATGACAGCCGGGTGGGTTACAGCAGGACGCGACTTCTGAATGCGCTGGAGGATCTCATTGATGTCGAAACCGACGTCCTCGGTGCGGACCTTGTAGCGCCACTTGCCGCTGTGGATGAACCGGCGGGACACCAATTTCCGCCGCATCTCCTGCGGCATCGCGTCGAAGGCCTTCTGCATATCGATGAACAGCGTGGTGCGGCGGGAGTGTTTCGGAATGATCTGGGGATACAGCAGGGTCAATGGCACCGGCTGCTCCATGAACGACGTGTCGGAATGCCAATACCCGCCCGTGCGGGCCACGCCGATCTGCTGACCCTCCTTCTGCACGTTGGAGGACACGAAAATGAGGGGGTACTGGGGATGGTGATAGTTCTGCTGCAGGTACGGGACCGGCTCTCCCAGTCGCTGCGAGAACTCGCAGAATTGCTGCTCGGACAGTGTTTGATCCTTGAGCACGACGATCTTGTGGGCGTAGAGCAACTCCTTGAGTTGGTCGACGGCGGCGGGGCGCTTGGCGTCAAAACCTTGGACCATGATTCCCACGTCCTTGTCTGAGTACTTCGAAGCGAACATGCCGATTCCTCCTTGTTGTTCGAGTTTGAAATTCCTTGCCTGACCGATGGAACTTGGCCCATCGAGGCCCAGCCCAGATGCGATTCTTCCGGTCCTGGACGTGTGCTTCGCGCGTGGCAGGCCTGCGCTGTCGCTGAAGCTGACTCTTTTCATTTCTTTCCCGTGTGGCTCTTTAATTTTCCTGAAGCGTCGGCCCGGAGGAACGGCGCCCTCCTCGGAAGCGCATGATCTGCGCCAGCAAATGCGCGGCATCCTCGGCGCCGGCCATGAGGGTCGACGACTTGCGGCGAAGCTGCCACTCCAATCCGAGAAAGTAGAGCCCCGGAACACCGGTGACACCGCGTTGATGAACGGGATGGCCTGCATCGTTGCACACCGGCAGTCCCAGCCAGTCATAGGCAGGACGAAAACCGTTGGCCCAGACGATGCTCGCGATGCCGTCGCGTCTGAAGTCGAGCCTCTGGCGGCCGTCGACCGTGGTGCCGCAGTACTCGGGCCAGGGATCGTCGGTCGAGGCGGCATGCTTCGTGGCATCGGCGAAGGCCTTGACCATGTCACAGGCCTTGCGGGCGAAAGCGTCGGCCGCTTCCATGCAGGCGGCGCCGTCCCGCAGCTGCATGCCATTCCGATCGCCGGCGACCAGCCGACCCAGCAGGGTTGCGCCCTGCGAGTGCAGTGTGTGCAGGTTGAGATCATGTCCGGCTCCGCCATCGCCGGCAAGTTGCGAGAATCCGCCCGCACGCGCCTCTTTCAGCGAAGGAAACTTGTCGAGTGTCACGTCGAAAATTCCCATCTCCTCATACCAGTCGCAAATGTCGCGGCCGAGGTAACGCCGGGGAATCCAGCCGCGCGTCCCCAGGCACACATAGACCTTGCGCCCGCTTGCCAGCAATTCCTCGGCGATCTGCACGCCGGACTGGCCGGTACCGACCACCACAACGGCGCCATCTGGGAGCTGGCCGGGATGGCGATAGTCCTGGCTGGCAAGCTGCGTGACAGCAGGGTCGATTTCGCCCGCCCAGGACGGGATGTTCGGTCTCTGGAACGGTCCGGTAGCCACCACCAGCTGACGGCAGCGGAACTCTTGTCCTTCGCTGGCGACACGGAAGCAGTCGTCGCGGTCGAGCGACACGCCCCGCACGACCGTATTGCCGATCAGCGGTGGACGTGCCTGTGCGACATACCGATCGAAACGATCCACCACCTCGTTCTTCGACATGAACCCGTCCGGGCGATCACCGTCGTACGCCATGCCCGGCATGCGCCACAGGCGGTTCGGAAGCACGAGATGGAACGAATCCCAACGTTCACGGCGCCACGAATTGGCGGCTTCGTGCCGTTCCAGGATCACATGTTCGATGTCTTGCTGCGTGAGCAGATGACTCATCGCCAGCCCGGACTGCCCACCGCCGACGATCAGGACATCGACGTTCCGGCTCATGCTGCACCGAGGATGGGCGCCTCGGCTTGTTGAAATGCCTGCAGCACGGCCGCCGTGTCGTAGTAGTCGCGGTACTTGACCACCTTGCCGCCCTGCATTGTGAACACGTGGGTCCACTCGTACTCGTAATGTCCGCCTGTCGGTCGCACCAGTCCTTTTTCCGTACCGAAGACGATGACGCGGTCTTCGTGACCAATGAACTCGAGTTCGACGAAGTGCTGGATGTCGAGCGCCTCTTTCAACCCCTTGAAGTATTGCTGCATGCCGCCGTGGCCGTGAAACGGACCCGCGAACGGGAAGATGTCCTTCGGCCCGGACTGCAACCAGTCGATGTCATGCGAGAAGGTGTCGAGCACTGCACCAATGTCGCCCTTGTGGAACGATGCATACATGTGTTTGACGATACGGACGTTTTCTTGGCTCATGGTGGTCTCCCTGGTACAGAACGGATGTCGATTCAGAATTTGTCGAGCACGGCACCGCTGCTCGCATTCGACGCATTGAAGGCGAACTTGGCCAGCACACCGCGCATGTAGCGGGGCCGAGGTGCCGTCCAACCGAGCTTGCGGCGGGCCAGCTCGTCATCGTCAATGTGGACTTGCAGCAGCAGCTGCACCGAGTCGATGGTGACCAGATCGCCGTCACGCACGAACGCGATGTTGCCGCCCACTGCCGCCTCGGGGGCCACATGGCCGACGACCATGCCCCAGCTGCCGCCGGAAAAACGGCCGTCGGTCACCAGCCCCACGGACTCGGCCAGACCGGCACCGGCCAACGCGCCCGTGGGTGCCAGCATCTCTGGCATGCCCGGACCGCCCTTCGGCCCCAGATAGCGCATGACGAGCACATCGCCGGACTGCACGCGTCCGCCCAAAATCGCATCGAGCGCAGATTGCTCGTCTTCGAAGACGCGTGCGGGACCGGTCATCACCGGAATCCTCAGCCCGGCGATCTTCGCGACCGCACCCTCCGGCGCCAGATTCCCACGCAGGATGGCCAGGTGTCCCTGCGCGTAAAGCGGCTTGCCGATGGGTCGGATCACATCCTGGTGAGCAGCCGGCACCGGAGGTACGTCGGCCAGTGCTTCGGCCACCGTCTGGCCGGAAATCGTGAGACATTCGCCATGCAGGAGGCCGGCTTCCAGCAGCACCTTCATCACCTGCGGAATGCCGCCGGCGCGATGAAGGTCCACCGCTAGATACTTGCCGCTGGGTTTCAGGTCGCAGATCACAGGCACGCGTTTGCGCATGCGCTCGAAGTCGTCAATGGTCCATTGGACATCGGCCGCATGCGCGATGGCTAGCAGGTGCAACACCGCATTGGTAGAGCCACCCGTGGCCATGACGACCGCGACGGCATTTTCGATCGCCTTGCGCGTGACGATGTCGCGCGGTTTGCGATCGGCCTTGACCGCGTCAATCAGCACACGCGCGGATTCGCGGGTGGAATCGATCTTTTCGTAGTGCATGTTGGCCATGGACGACGATCCCGGCAGGCTCATTCCCAGCGCCTCGAAGGCTGCGCTCATCGTGTTGGCGGTGTACATGCCACCGCACGATCCGCTACCCGGAACGGCACGCTGCTCGATCTCCTTCAGGTCGCCTTCCGAGAGCTGGCCGGCAGCATGTTCGCCCACCGCTTCGAAGACGCTGACCACAGACAGGTCCCGGTCGCGATAGCGGCCGGGCAGTACGGTCCCGCCATACACATAGATCGACGGCACATTGGCGCGCAGCATGCCCATCATGCCGCCCGGAAGATTCTTGTCGCAGCCCCCAACCACCAGGACGCCGTCCATGTACTGGCCCTGGACGCTGGTCTCGATGCAGTCCGCAATGACATCTCGCGACACCAGGGAATACTTCATGCCCTCGGTGCCCATCGCCATGCCGTCGGAAATGGTCGGCGTGCCGAAGATCTGCGCGTTGCCGCCGGCGTCCTTGATGGCCACTACCGCCGCATCGACCAGCTTTTGCAATCCGCTGTTGCAGGGGGTAATCGTGCTGTGCGCATTGGCGATACCGACCATCGGCTTGGCGAAGTCGCCCTCTTCATAGCCTAGCGCATAGAACATGGCGCGATTCGGAGCGCGAGCGGTTCCCGCGGTGACATTCGCCGACCTCAGCTTCTTCGAATCCATTTGCTCCCCCCTGAAGCCGGCCAGTGTTGTGTGCACCGTCGCACAAGTCCAATACCCGAATGCTCTACCGCGCCCATGTTTGACGAATGGCCGCGCAGCTTCGCTCCGCCATTCGCGCGACATATGGAAGCGCGATCTATGGGGTATTGGACAAAGAAGGCCGCAAGCCCAAAACTAAAAAAAGCAGAGATGGGCCGCTCACTCGTTCTACGAAGTCCGGCCCCACCGCGACAGCCTCCAGATCAATCGATAGCCACCGTTCCTCACATATATATGAAGCGCGCTGACATCCGCCATCTCAAACGCCGCCTGGTTCGCGACCAGGATGCCGATGCCGCACTTCAGTTATTGCGCCGCTCCGTGCAGTTCCGCCATGGCCGCCTGGCAGCGAAGCGCCTGGACGAGGCCATGGCGCTCGGGGCAACGCTGCCATCCGACCTCACGGCGTATTTCATCTCGCTTCCGCAGCGAATGCGCGACGACATGCTGATCGTTGCCGCCCATCCGAAAACGCGCAGCCTGCTGCGCGCCGCGCCTGGGCCCAAATAGTCGCTGCTGCTCCAAACGGCATTCCAGCCGAACCATCGCAGCCACACGAGGAGAACCTATGTCCGCTCATTCCACCGCCGCCAAGCCGTCCCCGCAAAGACCTGAAGCGAAGACTCCACTCATGTCGCGCATCGATGAGTTGCTGCTGAGCGCGGACATCGACAAGGCACTTTCGTCGGGCGCGGAAGCGCGTCTCATGGACGACATCGACACCCTGTCGTCGATGGCCTATGTCGAGCAGCGCGACACGGCCACGGCCAAGCACGAATTCCATTCGATCCTCTACTCGATCAACATCAACAGCATCCAGATGCCGTGGCTGAGCGCTCACAGGAACGCCGGGCACTACATCTTCACCCGCATCAAGCACCACCTGGAGTCAGCCGTCGAACGGCACGACCGGCAGCTGCATGCGAGTGCGCTGGAATCAATCCCCGAGGACCTGGACGCCTTCCCGGCGTGGATCCTCGATCTGGTCCAGTCGCATCCCTCGAATGTGAAGCACCCGCTGTTTGCATTCCTGCGCGACGAGGCGAGCTACGATCAACTGCGCGAGTTCTTCCACCAGGAAGCGCCGATGGACCTGCATTTCGTCGACGTCCTCCTGCTCATGATGCCGGCGCTGCACGGCCCGATGAAGATGGAACTGGCCGGCAACTTCTGGGACGAGATGGGCCAGGGCAAGCCGGAGATGGTGCATCGCTTCAAGCGCCAGGTACAGATGCGCCACCTCGGCATTCCCGAAGACGACCACATCCACAACATCGGCTACTACTGTTGGGAGGAGCTGGCGCTGGCGAACCTGTACTTCGAGGGCGCGACGAACCGTTCCAAGCTGGTTCAGCTCATCGGCAACATGCTGGCCACCGAGACGATGGTCCCGGGCCGCGTCGAATGCCAGGTCAAGGGCTGGCAGCGGGCCGGCCTGCCCGCGGAGGCGCTCGAGTATCTGAACGACCATACCTCGATCGACATCGAGCATGCAGAGGGCTGGCTCAAGAACCTGGTCATGCCGCTGCTGCACGCCCATCCCGATCTGCAGACCACGCTAGTTTTCGGCGCATTGCGGCGCCTGCAGGCGGCGCAGAACGTGTGCGACCACATGCTGCTCCGCCTCCCGGCATATTGAATCTCGACCACGGCCTCGACATGACCACCGCGCCCTCCTCCGACATGCGAATCCACGACTCGATCCTCGACGCCATCGGCAATACGCCGCTCGTCAAGGTGAGCCGCATCGCGCTCCGTGGCGAAGCGACTCTTCTTGCCAAGTGCGAATTCCTCAACCCCGGCGGATCGGTCAAGGATCGCATCGGCGTGGCAATCATCGAAGAAGCGGAGCGCTCGGGCCGCCTGGGCCCGGGGGGAACCATTGTCGAAGGGACATCCGGGAACACCGGGATCGGCCTAGCCATGGCGGCGGCGCTGAAAGGCTACCGCAGCATCCTGGTGATGCCGGACAAGATGAGCGCCGAAAAGATCGCGGTCCTGGAAGCGATCGGAGCCGAGGTCGTCATCACGCCTACCCAGGTCGAGCACGACGATCCGCGCAGCTACGCCAGCGTCGCCAAGCGGATCGCGAGGGAGACCCCGGGAGCGGTTTTCGCGGACCAGTTCGAGAATCCGGTCAATCCGTTGACCCACTACAACGGCACCGGCCCGGAGATCTGGCGCGATACCGCCGGCAGGGTGACCCACGTGGTCGCCTGCCTCGGCACCGGCGGAACCATCAGCGGTATCGGCCGCTACCTGAAGCGGCAGAACGAGGCCATCCGGATCATCGGTGTCGACCCGGTCGGTTCGGTCTACCACGGTCATTACTACAACAGCGACTGCATCAAGTCTGGCAGCTATCTGCTCGAGGGCATGGGGGAAGACCAGGTACCGGCCAACCTCGACTTCAGCGTGATCGACCAGGTCGTCCAGGTCAATGACAAGGAAAGCTTCCTGATGGCGCGCGAGTTGAGCCGCAAGGAAGGCATGTTCTGCGGCGGCACCAGCGGCGCAGCGGTGGCGGCGGCGGTGCGCATCCATGAAGACTGCAGGCCGGACGATGTCATGGTCGTGCTGCTGCCCGACGGAGGCGCGCGCTACATGAACAAGCTGTACAGCGACGCATGGATGACCGAACATGGGTTTCTGAAGTGAGCGGCCTGAGACACGCTCAGACGAACCCGACTTGCGACGAAGCCATTGCGCACCGTCTTGCCGAAATGTGGGGGGAGCAGCTGAAGGTGCCGGCCGCGTCGCTCGACGTACGGCAGCACTTCGTCGACATGGGCGGCTATTCGCTGCTGGTCATCGTGCTGCTGGAAGCCATCAACCGCGAGTTCGGCATCGAGCTCGCGCTGGATGCAATGGTCGCGCACCCGTCCATCGCGGGCCTGGCACAGCACATCGCCATGCAGCTGAGCACCCGCACCCTCGCCAACGACACAGGCACGGCCGTGCCACAGCCGGCCTCGTCGGCGCGACAGTTCCTGTGCAGCAGGCACGCCGATCGTTTCGAACCCTTCAATGCACCCGAGCTCCTACAAGCCTACTGGATCGGAGAACAGGACGTCTTCGAACACGGCGGCCCCGCCTTCTTCTACGAGGAATACGCCGTAGCCGAACTGGACGTGCAGCGCCTCGACCGGGCCATCAACAAGCTGATCATCCGGCATCCTGCCCTGCGCACCATCATCACGCCCGAAGGACAGCAACAGGTTCTCGAATTCCACGGCCGTTTCGCCTGCACCCACGTCGATCTGCGCGGACGCGGCAAGGCCGCCTTCAACGATGCCCTCCTGGCGAGCCGCGGACAACTCCAGCGCAACCCGCTGGACTCCGGCGTCTTTCCTCTGTTCGGGTTCACGCTACTGCAGGGAGATGACGGGTTCACCGTGCAAGTGGTCGGCCGTCTTTTGGTGTTCGACGGCGTGTCGTGGCAAATCTTCGCCTCCGAACTGCAGCGCCTGTATGCCGACAACACCGCAGTACTAGCGCCGCTGGCGCTGACAGTGCGAGACTACACGCTGGCCATCGAGGCATTCCGCGCGGTCTCCGAGACCTACGCCCGCTCGATGAGCTACTGGCGCCGGAAGGCCGCAGCCATGCCCGAAGCGCCGTTGCTGCCGCGCAAGCCGCGCACAGGGAAGCCCCGGCGCGCGGTGACGCTGGCCCGCCGGACTTTCACCCTCGCCCCGCAGCGCTGGTCGAAGCTGAAAGCGATCATGGAAGAGCGCAAGCTCACGCCGACGTCGCTGGTGTGCGCAGTCTTCTGCAGCATCATGACCAGTTGGGCCAAGCTGCCGCAGTTCACCATCAACGTGATGTATGGCAACCGCCAGCCCATCCATGGCGACGTCGACCACATCATCGGCAACTTCAGCACGACACTGCTGCTGCAGGTTGACCATCCGGCGGGGTCAACCCTGTTCGAACGCGCCGCACGCCTGCAGAAAAGCCTGTTCCAGGACCTGTCCCACGGCGCTGTGTCCGGCGTATCGGTCATCCGCGAGCTGAATCGGCATTCAGCCGGCTCCACCGTGCCGAAGATGCCGGTCGTCTTTTCGAGCTTCCTCGGTGGCGTGCACGATGACCGCGAGTTCTACTTCCTCGACAAGCTGGGCTGGGAGCGCCTGTACGGACGCATCAACACGCCGCAGGTGGAGTTCGATCACCAGACGTATGTCAGAGACGGCGCCCTGGTGCTGAACTGGGACGTGGACGAAAGCGTGTATTCCGGCCAGATGATCGACGACATGTTCGAGCAATACACCCATGCCGTCACCCAACTGAGCGAAGACATTTCTCTGGGCGACAGCCGCGGCCTGTCCTTCATTCCACCGGCACAGCTGCTGAACCGTGTAGAGGCCAACAATACCAGCGGCGAGACCCTTGCCGCGACGCTGCTGCACGCACCGTTCGTCGAACAGGCGCTGCTGCACGGCGAGAGGCTCGCGGTGGCCAGCGCCGATCGGATGCTCAGCTATCGCGAGCTGCACGAACTGGCCCAGGGTCTGGCTGCCGCGATCCGCGCACAGCAGCCGCGGCCGCAACATGAACTGATCGCCGTCTTCCTCGACAAGGGGTGGATGGAGATCGCTGCCGTGATGGGCATTCTGTACGCCGGCGGCGCCTACCTTCCGCTGGCCGCTAACATGCCGCCTGAGCGCCTGAAATACATTCTGGAACAAGCCGGGGTGCGGACTGTGCTGAGCCATTCAGGCAAACGCGCCGGCCTGCCCGCGCTCGACGGCCTGGCCGTGATAGCGCTCGATGCAGTGCAACCGCTGGCGCACGGTACCGCCGCCGAGGCCACCGCGCAATCACCATCCGACCTGGCTTACGTCATCTATACGTCGGGTTCGACCGGCAACCCCAAGGGGGTTGCGGTGGCCCACCATGCCGCGGCGAATACCGTGGCCGACATCAACCAGCGCTTCGGTGTCGGCCCCGCCGACCGCTGCATGGCGATCTCGTCGCTGACTTTCGACCTCTCGGTCTACGATATTTTCGGCATGCTGTCGGTTGGCGGCGCACTGGTCATTCCACGCCAGGAAGACATCAAGTCGCCGGAAGCGCTCACCGGTCTCGTCAGGGAACATGCGGTCAGCATCTGGAACACGGTACCGGCCTTCTCCGAGATGCTGGTCGAGCATGTCGAAATGCATGGCGCGGACAAACTCGCATCACTGCGCCTGGTGATGGCCAGTGGCGACTGGGTACCGGTCACGCTTCCCGAACGGGTTGTTGCCGCGACTGCCGGCGCCGCCCGCTTCATCTCGCTCGGTGGTGCCACCGAGGCGTCCATCTGGTCGAACTACTACAGTGTCGAAGGCCCCGCCGCTGACTGGCCGAGCATTCCCTACGGCTGGCCTCTGCGCAACCAGCGCATGTACGTGCTGGACCACGACCACGGTTTCCGGCCGGATCGGGTTCCAGGCGAAATCTTCATCGCCGGAACCGGCCTGGCCGAGGGGTACTACAACGATCCGGACCGAACGCGGCAAAGTTTCGTCGCGCATCGAAACCACGGCGAGCGCCTGTACCGCACCGGCGACTGGGGCCGCTACCTGCCGTCGGGAGCGATCGAGTTCCTGGGACGCGACGATCTGCAGATCAAGATCCGCGGCTACCGCATCGAGATCGGCGAGATCGAATCGGTACTAAACCGCTTCGCGGGCATCAACGATGCCGCCGTGATCCCGGTCCGGAACGGAAACAACATCAGCCACCTGGTTGCCTTCGTCACGTCCGCAAACGAGGAGATACCCGACCTGGACGCACTGCGCCGGTTTCTGGCGCAGCACCTGCCCGAGTACATGATTCCGACACACTTCCGTTGTCTGCCCGGTTTGCCGCGCACCGACAACGCGAAAATCGACCGCAAGTCGCTCGCGCAACGCGCCGCGGAGGACACCAAGGCGGTCGCTGGCGACGAACAGGCCGGCACGCTGATCGAGGTCAGGCTGGCCGAGATCTGGCGTGAACTGCTTCAGTTGCCATCGGTAGGCATCAACGACAACTTCTTCGCGCTCGGTGGGCACTCGCTGCTGGCCGTGCGTTTGATGGGGCGCATCGAGATCTCCTTCGGCAAGAAGCTGCATTTGTCGGCCTTGTATTCCGACGGGACCATCAAGAAGCTCGCAACCCGCATCAGCGGCTTGACCCAGGAGCGCTTCGACTCCCTGGCCGTGATCAACAAGGGTGGCGCGAACGCCCCGCTCTTCTGCGTCCATCCAGTGGGAGGCAACGTGCTGTGCTATGCCAAGCTGGCGGCCGCACTCGACCCGCAGCAGCCCGTCTATGGCCTGCAGTCGAACGGGTTCGGCGACATCAATGCCGCCCACGCGACCATCGAAGACATGGCGGCGCACTACGTCGAACGAATTCTGTCCGTGGCTCCGTCAGGGCCGGTACAGCTGATGGGGTGGTCCATGGGCGGGATGATCGCCTACGAGATCGCCGCTCAGCTCGCGGCCGCCGGCCGGCGCACCAGCCTGTTGACGATCGACAGCTGGTGTTCGCGCGGCGCGGGAACGGCCATGGAGGACGACATCGTGAAGGAGTTCCTGCGCGACCTGTCGGGCACCCGTGCGACCTTGGCGCCGGGCAGCGGAGAGGCCGGCGGCGAGCTCGACGACTCCCTCCTGTCGGGTCCCCTGTATACGGTGTATCGCCTGAACAGCCAGGCACTCCAGGCCTACCGTCCGGCTCCGCCGTCCCCCCTCGTGGCGGTCACGCAGATCCGCGCCGCCGACGGGGGCGACACAGCGTTCACCAACCTCGTACCGTTCATCATCGGCGATAGCTCCCGTGCGGTGCAGCTCGTGCTTGCGGGCGATCACTACTCGATCTTCGATCGCGACCACTTGGGCGGGCTGGTGGCCGCGGTGAGGCAGTTTCTCGCCGACGCCGGCCCCGGAGCAGCATAACCGCGCGCCAGGACCGCGTCCGAATCCACCACCACAAATCTTCCAGGGATAACCCGCCATGCATCAAGCCGTGATCGACAAGATTCCACCACTCGGAGCCCTCAGCTTCAAGGACCGGATCGACCTGATGGACGAGACCTTGCGCGAAGGTGCCGAGCGATCGCCCGTCTCGCCGACCGTCGAAGCCAAGTACCTGATGGCGAAGAAGCTGGCGGAAACGGGGCTCAAGTCCCTGGTCATCGGCATGTTTCCCGACGTCCCGGAGAACATCACGTTCCTGAAACGCCTGCTCGAGGGACAACACGCGGGCGATATTGCCGCTGATGTGCGCTTTCTGGTGGTGTCGCACATCGGTGTAATCTTCGAGCAGACCTTGCGCGCGCTCGATGGCCTAAAGATGCCGCTCGACACGGTATGGATCATTGCGGTGCACAGCGTGTCGGACCTGCAGATCAAGCACCTGATGCCGAAGATCCTGATGAAGGACAAAAGCAGCTCGTTCGATCTCGCATCCTGGAAAAAACTAACCGACATGCAGCGTCGCGAGGAGGACCTGCACTGGTACGAGAAGCTGCTGACGGGTGTCACACGTTATCAGGGCGGCGGCATCGTGGCGGGCATGCTTGACACATTCCGGTCGGACATGGTGCACGTCAACAATGCACTGGACCTGGTCGGGCAAAGCGGCATCCGCCAGGTGCGCTTGGTGGATACCGCGGGCACCTGCATGCCGCACCAGGTACCGGTCTACATCGGCGAACCGGTACGCCGCTATCCGCACATCGATTTCTATGCCCACCTGCACAGCGACTTCGGCATGGCCACCGCCAATGCCCTGACCGCACTGTCGCTGGGGGCACGTGGTGTCGACGTATCGGTCGGTGGATTCGCCAACCGCGCGGGACACCCGGCCGTCGGAGAAGTGGCTGCCGCGCTCCACTATCTGTACGGTGTCGATCTGCCGAACTTCGACTATGGAAACCTGTTTCAGCTGAGCCGCTCGCTCGAAGATCTGTTCGGCTTGATGGAATGCCCCACGGGCGCCATCACCGGCGTCATCACGCACGGCATCATGAGCGGCATCCGCACCGAGCTCGAGGCGGCGGCGCCCGAGATCTTCGACGTCATCAAGGGCGACTTCGTCGGTGCACCGTACAACCGCGTGTTCGGGAGCCGCAGCGGCACCGATGGCGTGCAGCGCTTCATGCTGATGAATCGCGACAAGCTGAGCCAGGCCGGACTCGAGGTCAACGACAGTACCGTCCTCCAGGCCCATGCGTTGCTGATGGGCGCCTGGAACACGCAAAGCCGGCAACAGATCCTGGTGCTGCGTGACCTGAAGAACCGCTATTACCAGGCGCTGGCGGAGATGAACTTCACTGAAGACAAGATGCTCGACATCCTGCTCGACAGCGAATTGGCCCGGAAGCAGGCACAAACGGCATGCTGATTCAAATCGCCATGATCTTGCTTCCCATCGGGGGCATCGTGTTCGCCGGGATGGTGTACGGCAAGATCAAGCGGCCGGACATGGCCGCCGTCAACCAGCTCAACCTGGACATTTTCCTGCCCGTGCTGGTCTTCCACATGACTGCGCAGCAAAGCTTCCGCATCGCCGAGTTCGGTCCGATGCTCATCGGCGGCATGGTCGTCACCTTGCTCCCGGGGCTGCTGCTGTGGCCGGCCGCTCGCTGGCTCAAGACCGACTGGCGCGCTTTCATCCCGCCCATGATGTTCGGCAATTCGGGCAACCTCGGGCTGCCCCTGGCCGCGCTGGCGCTCGGCAGCGCCGCACTGCCTGAAGCAATCGCGCTGTTCACTATCCAGGCGGTGCTCCAGATCGTCCTGAGCGAAGTGATCCTTAACCGGCGCGGTGTCGGAGTGCATCTGCTCCGTCTGCCATTCCTGGTCGCCGCGGCGCTCGGCCTGCTGGTCAATGCGCTCGGATGGAGCTTGCCGGCCGTGATGCAGCAGCCCCTCGCCATGGTCGGTACGGCGTCGATTCCGATGTTGCTCATCTGCCTGGGCGTCCGGATGTCGAGCCTGAAGCTCGGGGCCACCCGGCTGGGCCTGGCCGGGGCACTGCTGCGCCCACTGTCGGGCTTGATCGCCTACCTGCTCATCACGCCCATGCTGAACCTGACGCCGGTCCAATCAAACACTCTGCTGGTGTTTGCGCTACTTCCGTCGGCACTGCTGTGCTACGTGTACTCGGAAAAGTACCGCTGTCAGCCCGAAACGGTCGGTTCGATCGTGTGCCTGTCGCACGTGGTAGCGCTCGTGACGATGCCGTTGGCGTTCTGGTACCTCTCCTGAATCGTTTCCCCCATTTCCCCGCTAAGGAAAACCCATCATGACCGCAGTCACGTCAAACGGACTACCCATCGCGCTATCAGGCGCGCTCCCCGCCATCGGCAGCACCGCGCCAGACTTCCTGCTGGTCGACAAGGACCTCAACGACCTGACGCTGAAAACGTTTTCACGCAAGGCCAAGATCCTCTACACCGTTCCGAGCCTGGACACGCCTGTCTGTGCAACATCGTCCAAACGTTTCGACGAGTTGCTGAAGGACCTGGACGAGGTGGCGGTGTGCTCGGTGTCGGCCGATCTGCCGTTCGCAATGCGCAGGTTCTGCAACACACAGGTGACCTCGTGCATCACGCCGTTGAGCCTGATGCGCACGCGGAAGTTCGCTGAGGACTATGGCGTGCTGATCACAGGAGGACGGATGGCCGGCCTGGCAGCGCGCGCGGTCATCGTCATCGATCGCAACGACCGGGTGGTCTACACCGAACTGGTGAAGGACATGGCAAAGGAACCCGACTATGCGTCCGCTGTCGCCGCGGCGAAGGCCTGCATCGAAGATGGGAGTTCCTTCTGAAACTGTACCGATTCCTGACCGGCCCCGACGACGAGGTCTTCTGCCGGCGCGTGTGCGAGGCACTGGACAACGACTGGGAGCTGTACGGCGGTCCGACCTTGACTTTCGACGCAGGCAACGGGAGGGTCGTTGCCGGACAGGCGCTGATCAAGTCGGTGCCGGGGACCTACACGGTCAATGTAGACATCAAGACGATCTGACCGCAAGGACCGACGGTCGAGAAACCCGGTATGCACTTGCGAGAAATTCTCCCAACCCAACGAATCGTCACAGTCGCTTGCGACTCGTGGCCATCACATCCAGCACACGGATGGACCGATGGATCAACCGCAGACCATGAGCCGAAATAGATCGTCTTTGAGGGCCGTCGCACTCGCTCCGCCCGACCATGCTGAAGGAGAACTTGGACGAGGTGTGCTGACCGGCGCCGATCCAGCCAGTCTGTTCAATGCCTGCCGCTTTGCCGCCGCGCTCGCCGTCGGCGGCGTCTCCGCTTGGGGCAAAAGCAATTGGGCGGGTAGCCGCCGGAGCAGGCGCGACTGTTTCATCCTGCTCGACAGCCTCAAGGAGGACGTCGGCCACTTCGAGAAACTGCTGCGCGAGCAGCAGCCCAACCTGCTCATCATCGGCGCCATGACCGTTTGCCTGCCCGGTGCGATCGCCTGCGCGACCCTTGCAAAGCAGATGTTCGGCGATGAAATCTGCATCATGCTCGGCGGACGGCACACATCGGAAACGATCTACAAGTCGCCAGAGGGCGAGATCGTCCACCATCCCGGTTCTCCGCTCGATCTCATGCGCAACGGCACCATCGAGCGCGTGTTCGACGTGGTCGTCGCCGGTCAGGGCGAATATCTGATTGCCGTCATCGGCGAAATCGTCGCCGGCCTGGACGAGCGCGGTCTCCCTGCCGTGCAGGCGCTGCAGCACCTAGATCAGCTTGCGGACTGCGCCGGAGACTGGATCGTCGGCACCCTCGAAGGCGACACCGTTCACACGATAGAGAGCGCCGGTCGAGTGATCGACTTCAATGAGCTACTGCCCCCGTGCGAGTTGTTCGGCATCTCCGAAGCCTTCGACGTGTTCGACGGGCGGCCGACGGCGCACGTCTTCAGCGACACCGGTCGTGGATGCATCTATGACTGCGACTTTTGCAGCGAGCGTCTCAGTGTTGTCGGCGCCCCAGTCCAGCTGAAGGACAGCCCCGAGCGCCTGTTCCGGCAACTCGAAGCGGCCGTGCGTGTAGTACGCGAGGACCATCCAGACAAACCCGGTGCAAGCGCATTCGTCGAAGATTCCACCTTGCTCCAGGGCAGCAAGCCGGCATTGCGCAAACTCGCCCAGCTGATCCTCGACAGCGGGCTGGACATCAAGTTCGGCGCGCAGCTGACGGTCGACCAGATCATGCAGCGGCAGAACGAACTGAAGTTGCTCAACTCCGCCGGACTGAGCTACATGTTCGTCGGCGTCGAGACCATGGATACGTCGGTCGCCGCCACGCTCAGCAAGAACTCGAAGAAGGCGTCCGACGAGGCGTGGATCGACCGCTCGTTCCAGGCGCTGCTCAGTCTGCACAGGATGGGCATCAAGAGCTGTGTTGCGCTGGTGTTCGGCCTCGGCGAATCGCACGAGAGCCGCATGCTGGTGCTGGAGAAGATCAAGGGTTGGCGGCAAGAGTACGGCTTTCCGGCCAGGCTCAGCATGAACTGGGGCGTGCAGCATCCACTGCAGCGGCTGCGGCACGACGAGTCCGACTACACCTATCACGAATGGTCGGTTCCGCCAGGGCCGTTCCTGGAACAGTTCCGCAACTTCGGCGAGTCGACCTACCGCTATCCGATGCACGGCGTCAAACGCCCGGTGCTCGAGGAATTGGTCGCGCTGTCGACATTCGCCAGGGAGATCGTCGAACTCAGTCCGGGCGACGCCATGCCGCCGGTCGAGATCAGGCCTCAGACGATCTGGTTGGAATCCGCCGTCACGGCAGGCTGACGGGTCGGTCAGGCCCCATTCCGCAGCAACCGAAGTCCATCCGCCATGCACTTTTCCGATCAAGGCACCTCACTCTCCCGCGACTTGCGGGCCTTCCTGGCCGAGCGGGTCGAACCTCACGTCGCGGAATGGGAAGTGCAGGGAGGCTACCCTGCGAGAGAGGTAATGCAATCCCTGGCCTCCTCCGTCCCGGCCTTGAACGAGGCGATCCGCAGCGGTGGAACGGCTCGGCTGGAAGCAGCCCGGGTGCTCGAACACGCGCTGGCCCCGTCGATGGCACTGGGAATCGCTGCTTCACTGTCGATTCAGCTCAACGTGGTCGCGCCCGTGCTGGTCGCATTCGGGTCGGCCGCCTTGCGCCGGGCCTACCTGTCGCCGGTACTGAACGGCGAGCTGCTCGTATCGTGGTCCATGCCGGACCAGGCCAATGAACGCTCCTTGCCCACGGCCGCGCTTGAGAATGGCCGGCTGGTCGTCACCGGCAGGGCGACCCATGTCATCAATGCCGTGGGTGCCGATCTGCATGCGCAGGTTGTCCGTATCAGGCGCCCCGGCATCGGCACCCAGCCGGGCCTGCTGCTGATACCCGCTGAGGCCCAGGGCATTGAGGTGATCGCGCAAAGGCAGATCGGGTACCGCAGTGCGCCGGTATGCACGGTCCGGTACCACGGCACGGCGGTATCGATTGACATGCTGGTCGGCGAACACAACACCGGCGCCGCCCTGGCCGATCGCCAGCGCCGGCTCTTTTGGGCTCTGAGCGCGCTGCGCCTCGCGGCGACCGCGACCGAAATGCTGGCACGCTGCAAGACATGGTGCGAGCAGCGCAAGATCTTCGGGGCGCCATTGCTGAACAATCAGGCGGTGCAGTTCAGGCTCGCGGAAGGTGTCGCGAATGCAGCCTTGACCCTGCAGCTGGCGCGCGTCGCGGTGGAGGCCCAGGCTTGGCCTGAAGGGCCGGGGCTGTTGGCCGAGCAGGCCAAGTACACAGCCAACCAGTTGGTCGCAGACGTCGCCGAAATGACCACGCACCTGCACGGCGCGCACGGCTACATCGACAGCTCGTACCTGTCCCGCTTCTACCGCGATGCGGCATTGGCAATGAAATGCATAGGCGCCAACGACACGGTACTGAGGCGTGTTTTCGATTCCGAAATGAACAAGAACCAGAACCGCCATGACTGAGCTGAACACATTCGCGCAGGACATCGATCAGTTCGTCCGAACCGACGTGCTGCCGTTTCTGGACACCTGGGAACAGGAGAAGCACTACCCGATCCGCAAACTCATCGCGACGCTCGGGCAGCGCCAGGTCTTCGCACGTTGTTTCCTCACGGACCAGGATGCGCCGCAACGCTACCAGTACAACCGGATCCTCCACGAACGCTTGGCCTATCTGCCCAGCGGGATCCTGGGCTCATGCATCAACAATCACCTCGACGCCGCGCTCTCGCTGCTCGCCAACCACGCCAAGGGAGAACAGGGAATGGCTTGGCGCAACGACTGTGTGCAGGGAAGGCGCGTTATCACCCTCGCCTCGACCGAGTCCCAGACCGGATCCGACATCGGCGAGATCAAGACCGCAGCCATGGAACAGGGCGGAGGTTACCGCCTCAACGGCTCGAAATGGTTCATCTCGAACGCCACGATAGCCGACGCCTTTTGCGTGCTCGCCCGGACCGGGACAGGCAAAGGCGTGTTCGATTTTTCGCTGTTCCTGGTACCCAGTGCATCGGCCGGCGTCAGCGTCGAGATGCTCGATACCCTGGGCATGCGGGCCGGCACCATCGGTGCCGTCCGCTTCGAGGACGTCAAGGTCGATGCGAGCCAGCTGATCGGCATCAAGGGCATGGGCGTTCCGCTGACGCTGAAGCAGTTCGAGAAGGAACGCCTGTCACTCGCCATCCGGTCGCGCAGCCACGGCCTGTACCACCTCGACCTGCTGAAGACCTACTTGCGCGAAGACCGCCTGCGGGCAGCCGGTACGCGCGAACTCGGCCGGATCGAATCGCGCCTGGCCGAACACGCCTGTGAACTCGAGAAACTGCGCGTATTCATCGATCATGTCATCGACCTGCGCTTCCGCGGAAAGCCCGTTGCCGATCTGGTTGCCTCGCTGAAACTGCAAGCGACCCGGACGACGAAATCGATCGCCGCGACGTTGCTTCAGTACGTGGACGACAGCGCCCTGGTCGAGCACGGCATCGCCGCCCGCTTCTTCCGTGACGCGAAAGCGGCGTCGATGGCCGGCGGCTCCGACGAGATGATGCTGACCCTGATCAGCAGGACCCATTGAGATCGCCCCCGACAACAGCATCAAAGGAACTCGCCATGAATCTGAGCCGAGATGAATTCTCCACCAGCCTGTCTGCCTTCTTCGAACAAAACTTGAAGTTCAAGATCCAGGGCAGCGGGCTGGCACCGGACGACAACCTGTTCACCCGGGGTGTCCTGGAGTCGTTCAACATTCCCGTGCTGATCCGTTTCCTGGAGCAGCTCACCGGCAGCGACATAGACCTCGAGCGGGCATCCCTCGAATCGTTCTTCACAATCAATGCGATGTACGACGCCTTCCTGGCGAGCTGAGAACCGCATGCCTGTGCAAGACCTCATCGATCCGTGGAGCCGGTACCAGGAGTACCGGCGGTCCCAGCCGGTGCGCCGTTTGGAAGGCGCACCGGTGGTCGAGGTATACCGGCACGCCGACATCCGGCACGTGCTGACCAGCGACGACTTCACGGTCGCTTTTCCGTTCCGGATCAGCAAACAGATCCTGGGCGAGACACTGCTCGACATCGATGGCCACAGGCATGCGCAACTGCGCCGTGCAGCGGCATCCTTCTTCGACGCCGGACACGTGCAGCAGCTGGTGGAATCGCTGTTCGAACCGCTGGCCGACATCCTCCTCGACGGCCTCGCAAGCGGGTCGCGGATCGATTTTGTGAGCCAGTGCGCGGCGGTTTTCCCGATGCGTACCGTGGCCGCCCTGATCGGCGTCCACGAGGCGGAAGTCGGTCCGCTGTACAAGATGGTCGACTACCTGGTCGAGCACCTCGACGGCAGCAAGGGCGACTTTGCCACCGCGAGCCGTTACCGCGACGTGCTCAGGGAAAGGCTCGGCGCCGAGATTCTTCCGCGCGGTGAAGGGCCGCTGGCGCGCCACATCAACGGGCTGGGCGCCGATGTCGATCAATCTGAAAAAATCGGCCTGCTGCTGCTGATGCTGTTCGCCGGTATCGAGACCTCCATCTCGACGCTGGCCAACACGCTCAGTTGCCTGCTCCGGCATCCGCACCACCTGGACGCCATGAGCCGGGCCGACGGTTTCACCGGGAACGCGCTGCTGGAAGCGATCCGATGGGAGCCTGCGCAACACGAAACCGTGCGCTTCGCGCGCCACGACTGTGAAGTCGCCGGCATGCCCGTCGCCAAAGGCACGGCGCTGAAGCTCTATCTCGCCAGCGCAAACCGGGACGAAGCGGTATACCGGGACGCCTCGCAATTCAATCCAATGCGCGATGAAAAGCACAACCTGTCGTTTGGATTGGGAAAGCACTCCTGTCTTGGAAAGAAATTGGCGTTGTCAGCGCTGGAAACATTCATCTCGCGATTCTTCACACGTTTCAGCATCGTAGAAGGCAGCGTCGACGCTGCCCCCATTTCCGGTGCCATGTTCCGCCGGCCCGACTACCTGCATATCACCCTCGAGCCAGTCCGCCGCGACGCCTCTCTCGAACCAATTCAACGAAAGCCCACACCATGACCAGCACCAAGCTCGGATCGATCATCATGCAGATCAAGGATCTGGAAAACGTCAGCTTCCGCGAGGACATGAACATCGTCGGCGAACTCGGGTTCGCATCGATCGAGGTCGTCACGCTCATCGAGCGCATCAAGGCGGAATTCGGTGTTTCCCTGGGCGAGCACCCGGACGATCTGGACGCGCTGCGCCGGTTCGGCACCCTGGTGAGCTGGCTCGAAGACCGCCTGCGCGTGGTGCGATGAGCCAACCCCGTTATCTCGACAAGATCCTGCTGTGCGGACTGCAGCACGCCCCCGATGGGGTGGCCGTCCATGACGGCGTCACGGCACTCACCTTCGCCGAGCTGGACTGTCAGGCGGCAGCGACGGCAGCGCTATTCGTACGCGCAGGGTGCCGGAAGGGCGATCGCATCGCCGTCATTGCCGACAAGTCCACACAGATTGTGCCGTTCATGCTGGCGTGCTGGCGGGTCGGTTGCGTCTACGTTCCACTCGACGCGGCATCGCCGCTGGAGCGCCTGAGCTACATTCTGGACGACCTCCAGCCAAAACTGGTATGCACCGGGATCGAGGTCGACGCGCTGCGCGCACTGACCGAAACGCGCTGGAATTGCGGCTACGTCAACATGGCGGCACCGCGCGACTCCGCCAGCCCGGACCCTGCACCTGTCCAGCTCGACGCGGAAGATCCGGCCTACTGCATCTACACCTCCGGCTCCACCGGCTCGCCCAAGGGCGTCCTGATCAGCCACGCCAGCTGCGTCGCCTTCTTCGAGGCAGTGCAACTGCTGATGGATGTCGGCCCGGCATCGAAGTGCCTGAGCACCGGGCCGCTCTTCTTCGACATTTCCGTCGTCGACCTGATGTTCCCGCTGTACCAGGGCGCCTCGGTCTATCTGTATGCGGGTATCGTACTGCCGACCCGCTTCGGCAAGGCGATCGAGACTCACGGCATCACCCACTTCTGCGCCCCCTCGCCCGTCCTGACGCTCATTGCCAAGCACCAGGACTTGCTGGCGCCGTATGACTACAGCAGCGTGCGGATCATCATGACCGGGGCCGACTTGCTCGATGCCACCGCGGTACAGAACCTGCTGCACAAGATCGACGGGTTGACGATCATCAACGGCTACGGCCCGACCGAAGCCACATGCGTCTGCACCGCCTTCGTCATCGACGGCAGCTACCAGCCGGAGAATGGGGTCTACCCAATCGGCCAGCCGCTGGCGAAAACGCGGGTCCGGGTCGTCGACGAAAACGATGTCGACGTCCAGGGTACGGAACAAGGAAGCTTGCTCGTCGGTGGGCCGCAACTGCTGTCCGGCTACTGGGGCAACCCGGAACAGACCGCCTTGAAGCTTGTCCGCCTGGGAGGCGAGAACTACTACCGCACGGGCGACGTCGTGCGCCGCAACCGGGATGGCCAATTGATCTTCCTTGGCAGGGCCGACGAGGAGGTGAAGATCTCCGGCATCCGCATCCACCTGAATGAGATCCGCAACGCACTGATGAACACGCCCGGTGTCCAGCGCGCTGTCGTGGGCACCTTCGCGTCGCCCATCGGAAAGCAGATCATCGCCGGCGTCGAATCGACGCAAACCCCAAGGCCGGACGGCGTTCACTTCATCGAGAGCCTGGCGCGCACGCTTCCCAGGTACATGCTGCCGCAACGCATCAGGGTTTTTCCGGAGTTCCCTTCGCTGCCCTCCGGCAAGCTCGATGCGAAGGCCGTCCTCGAACAGGTTCAGCAGGTTCCGGCCAGCCATCCCCGCGCAGCGGGCACCGTGCACCGCACTTCATCCCTATCAGACCCAACGGAACAAGCATGAACGATGTTTTCTTGAGCAACATAGCCTACGCACTGGGAGAACATGACCATTCGGTTGAGCAGGAAGGACCGGCGCGACTGAGCGAAACGGCTCGTGCCAAGCTCCTGGAGAATGGCATCCGGCGCTACCGCACCTCCGAGAAGTCGCCATCCGAACTGGCGGCGGAGTCTGTCGCCGGCACACTCGAGGACGCGGGCATCGATCCGAAGGAGATCGACGCCGTTGTCTACACCACCTGCAGCTTCTGGAGCGACCCCGAGTTGCCGGTGATCGGCAAAGACGCGCAGTTGTCCAGTGAGTTCAGCAAGAAGATCATCCGCAATGTGGTGCATTCGCTGGGCATGTCGAACGCGCAGTCCTTCGGCGTGTTCCTTGCCGAATCGGGCAACTTCACCAGCGGCATCCGCGTCGCCCGCAACCTGATCGTCGCGGAAGAGCTGCGCAACGTCATCTATGTCAACACCGACAAGCTGACTGACGAGGAAAGCAAGGTGGTTCCCTCGGAAATCTCGATGATGAGCGAAGCCGCCGCATCGTGCCTCGTCACGCGTGAAAAGCGGGGCGGGTTCCTGCTCGGCAAGCTGGCTCAGAAATCGAATCCCCTGATGAGCACGTTCGGGGAAAACGCGGCACTGAAAGTGCTGATGGAGGTCGCCAAGGGCGTCAAGGCCGCCTGCGACACGGTCAGCAATGGCGACTCGAGCGTCTACCGCAAACTCATCACGAACAACTACAGCCACAACACCTTGAAGATGCTGGCGCACCAGGCGGGCTGCGCCGACGCGCAGTTGTACCTGGACAACCTGGCGCGGCTGGCGCACGCCTTCGCGTCAGACACCCTCATCAACCTGAAAGACTTCTGCGCAGCAGAAGGCGTACGTCGCGGCGACAAGTTCCTGTTGCTGTCGAGTGGCCCGCTCACCTGGGGCGCACTTGAGCTCGAAAAGATCTAGTCCATAGATATCCGCAACTTCAACACCTGTGAGCAGTCATGAGCAATATGAAAGACATCGCGGGGGATGCCCCGCGATTCAAGGTCGCCGACATCAACCTTGCCAACCGTGGCCGCAGAGAGATCGAACTGGCTGAAGCCGAAATGCCGGGGCTGATGGCGCTGCGCCGGGAGTACCGGGACGAGCAGCCACTTAAGGGCGCGCGCATTGCAGGTTCACTGCACATGACGATCCAGACGGCGGTGCTGATCGAGACGCTGACGGCGCTGGGCGCGGAAGTCCGCTGGGCCTCGTGCAATATCTTCTCGACGCAGGACCACGCCGCGGCGGCGGTCGTTGAGCGCGGCACTTCCGTATTCGCCTGGAAGGGTGAGACTGAGGAAGAGTATTGGTGGTGTACCGAGCAGACCTTGCACTGGCCGGCAGGGCAAGGCCCGAACATGCTTCTCGATGACGGCGGCGACCTGACCGCGATCGTCCACGAGAAATTCCAGCACCTGATTCCCGGCATCCGCGGGATCAGCGAAGAAACAACCACCGGCGTTCGCCGCCTCAACGCACTGGAACGCAGGGGCCTGTTGCGGTTGCCGGCCATCAACATCAACGACTCGGTCACCAAGTCGAAGTTCGACAATCTGTATGGCTGCAGAGAATCGCTGATCGACGGCATCAAGCGTGCCACGGACGTCATGGTCGCAGGCAAGATCGCAGTCGTGGCCGGCTATGGCGACGTCGGAAAAGGTTGCGCCGATGCCTTGAAAGGCATGGGCGCGCGCGTGATCGTGACCGAGGTTGATCCGATCTGTGCGCTGCAGGCGGCGATGGACGGGTACCAGGTATCCGCGATGGATACCGCCGTCGAGGTCGGCCATATCTTCGTGACTGCGACCGGCTGCATCGAAGTGATCACACGCCCGCAGCTCGACCGCATGCGCGATGGAGCCATCATCTGCAACATCGGCCATTTCAACGACGAGTTCCAGGCGACCACGCTGTACGAGGATTCGTCGCTCAAGCGCATTGGAATCAAGGAGCAGGTCGACAAGTTCATCTGGCCGAATGGCAAATCGCTCGTGGTACTGGCGGAAGGACGGGCAGTGAACCTGGCATGCGCCACCGGTCATTCCAGCTTTGTGATGTCCTGCAGCTTCACCAACCAGGTCATGGCGCAGATCGAGCTGTGGAAGAACTTCCGCAACTATGAGAACAAGGTCTACGTGCTGCCCAAGGTGCTCGACGAGAAAGTGGCGCGCCTGCATCTCGGCCATCTCGATGTCCACATCGATCAGCTGACAGCGAAGCAGGCGGCCTACCTCGACCTGGACTCCGACGGCCCCTTCAAGAACGATGCATATCGATATTGACGGTAACACCGGCCGCCACGGCCGATCTGCCCCATCACAACATGAACAAGGAGATCGGGATGGCCGACCATAATGTCTTTCATGAGGGAGAGGTCGCCATCCATGAACGCCTGGGCCTGGCGGAATCGATGCGCGAGAAGGGCGGATCCATGATCAGCGGCGATACATCGCTCGCGCTGCAGGTGTTCTATCACCTGCAGACCTTTGTCTTTGTGGGGTCGATCGGCAGGGATGGTTTTCCATGGGCGTCGATCTTGTGCGGCCAGCCCGGCTTCATGAGGTCGATGAATGCGAAGACCTTGCAGATCGATGCGCGGCTGCCCGAGGGTGATCCGATCAACGACAACATCGCGGTCCACTCGCCGCTCGGAACCCTTGCCATGGAGTTCGACAACCGGCTGCGGCGCGGACGCATCAATGGCGTGGTCGAAGCGCGCGAGGGCAGCCGGGTCAGACTGGCAGTGTCCCAGGCCTACGGGAACTGCTCGAAGTACATCCAGCAGCGGCGAGCGGAAGCGTCCTGCAGCGCGTCCCCGGCCTTGCTGTCGCGGCGTGCGGTGCTGAGCGCCGGGCAGATGGAACGGATCGCCCGTGCCGATACGTTTTTCCTCTCTTCGTATCACCTCGACGACCGCAGCAAACCCTCGCACGGCGTGGACGTATCGCACCGCGGCGGTGCTGCGGGTTTCGTCGCGGTCGACGATGAAGCGGAGATAGTCTTTCCCGACTACCGTGGCAACATGGCCTTCAACTCCCTCGGCAACATCCTGAAAACGCCGCGCGCCGGCCTGCTGTTCATGGATTTCACCAGTGGCGGCACGCTGCAGCTGACGGGGGAGGCAACGCTTGACTGGGAGTCGCCGAGATTGAACGATTTTCCCGGCGCGAGCTGCCTCGTCAGGATCAAGGTCAGGGAAGTGGTCGAACTGGCCGATGCGTTCCCTTACCGTTGGTCGTATGTCAAGGCCTCGCCGTCGAACCCCAAACCCGAACTGGAACCCGGCTGACATGGCGCCGAAGATCGACAGCGTCATGCTCCACGACCATCTGCTGGCAAAAGGACGCGAAACACCAGGGCACATTGCGGTGGTCTGCCGTGAGGTCGAATGGACGTACCGTCAGTTGGAGCAGCGCGCGACAAGCTACGCCGCCGGCCTGCGTTTGCTGGGAGTCGCCAGGCTGGACCGCGTGGTCTTCGTGCTTGACCCTTGTCCGGAAGCCGTCGCACTGATCATCGCCTGCTCGATGATCGGGGCGGTCTTTGTGCCATTGAGCCCCGAGATGCCCGAGGAACGGGTGCGCGGCGTGATCGAGACCGTCTGCCCGGCACTCGTGATCCGCCGCGACAGCGGCGCGCGGCTGCTGGTTTCGGGTGCACGCGGTGAATCGGTGCTGTCGCCCGACGGTGGCGGTGGCGAGGCGTGCAACCCTCGGCTCACCGACTCCCATCCCGATCAGCTCGCCTACGTCATTTTCACCTCGGGAACCACCGGCCGGCCCAAGGGCATCATGACTAGCCACCGCGCGGCCATCAGTTTTTTTCGCGGCTTCGGGCGCTATGGGGTAAGCGGCGGCGACCGCATAGGTAGTGTCGCGCCGCTGCAGTTCGATTTCTCGCTGTGCGACATGGGCGTCACCCTGGGCAGCGGCGGTACGCTGGTGCAAGTGCCGCGACTGCTGGTCCACAAGCACGATGCATTCGTCGACTATCTCGTGCGCAAACAGGTCACCATCATGCATGCAGTGCCGTCGGTGTGGAATGCCCTGCTTGCCGACCGGCCCGAAAGGCTGCACAGGCTGACGCAACTGCGCGCGCTCATGTACGCGGGCGAGTCGTTTGCCACGCACCGATTGCGCGTGCTCGAAGACCACCTCCCCGGCGTCCGCATCATCCAAGGGTTCGGTCACTCGGAGTCGATCGGATGCGCCTTCAAACTTCTGCCGCGCCCCTTCACACACATTGACGGGAAGATCCCGGTCGGCTGGGCGATCGACGGCATGGAGATGTTCATCCTCGACGAAGACATGCGAGAGATCATGGCCCCGCGCGTGATAGGTGAGCTTTACTTGAAGGGCCCCGCACTTTTCAGCGGCTACTGGAACGACGCTGCACTGACGGCCGCGGCCTTGCTGGCCGACCCCCGGCCCGGAGTCGAAGCCGGCCTCGTCTTTAAGAGCGGAGACCGCGTCTTCAGGGACGAGGAGGGCGACTTCTATGTGTGCGGCCGCGTCGACCTGATGCTCAAGGTGGATGGGTATCGGGTGGAGATTGAGGAAATCGAAGCCGTACTTGCCGGCCATCCGCTGGTGGCCGAAGCGGCATTGGCCGGGCGGCCGGAGGATGGGCGCTGGCGTCTGGTGGCGTACATTGTTCCCGTCTCCGAACGATCAGCCCCACCCGAGGTGGACCTGCGCTCGCATTGCGCGCAAGCCCTCCCCGGATACATGCAACCGTCCGAATACCGATTCGTTAGCGCGCTTCCCAGCACCCTCAACGGCAAGCTCGACCGGCCCCGCCTCGGCGAGATGGCGGCGGCGTGACACCCCTGCGTAACGCGGGGCGCTGCACTCCCGGGAATGCGCTGCACACGGTCGACACCTATCTGTGCCGGATCTCCGTTCGCAGTGTGGCGGCATGCAAGGAACTCGTGTCCGGGGACGAGACGGCGCGGGCGGCCCAATTCATTCGGCAGGTTGACCGCGACAGATCCATCGTGGCGCACGGCATCAAGCGATGGGTGCTCTCGCGGCTGACGGATACGCCGGCCGGCGACCTGCGTTTCGACACCTTGAGCGGCGGAAAGCCGATCCTTGCCACGACGAGCGGACTGCACTTCAATCTGTCCCATAGCGGTGATTGGGCCGCGCTGGCGATATCCCGCGGCGCCCCTGTCGGAGTCGACGTCGAATTGCCATCGGCCATCGACCTGCGGCCCATCCACCCCTCGGTGCTCAATGGTGCCGAACTGGCCAGCCTGCAGCAGGCCGCGGAGCCGGCGAGCATGTTCATCACGTTCTGGACACAAAAAGAGGCGGCGCTGAAGACGTCCGGACATGGTCTGACGATCGACCTGAAGGACGTGCATTGCACCGGGTCCTTCGGCACCACCACCGCAACCTGCCGCGGGCGCTGGTTCCATGTCATCAGCCAGCCCTGGCACGAAGGAACCTTGTCCGTCGCCAGCGAGCGAGCCATAGACAATTATCATGTGGTCGAGTTGAACAACTGGTGAACCTGGCCGCGAGTTCCGGGTTCAAGGTTCAAGCGGCGGCCAAGTGATCGTGAAGGATGTGCCGGACGGCCCGGATATCGGCCGGTGTTGTCCGGCAGCAGCCGCCGATCATGCGGGCTCCTGTCGCATGCCAGTCAAGCGCCAACCGGGCGAAGTGATCTGCGCTCGGGCAACCTTGCCATTGCCGGTGGGTGGAATCGAAATGCTCGCCTGAGTTGGGATAGACCAGGATCGGCTTTCGCGTGCGGGCCTGCATTGCACCCACCAATGCCGAAATGTATTCGGGCGGAGTACAGTTCACTCCCACCGCGACCACTTGGACAAAGGCATCGAGTCGGGCCACACAATCCGCCAGCTGCTCACCCTGGCAATTGTGCTCACCGTCCCGGCAGGAAAAACTGATCCATGCGGATGCACCCGGAAACTCTGGCAGCAAGCGTGCGATCGCCAAGGCTTCGTCCAGGCAAGGAATGGTTTCACACGCCAGCAGATCGGCCCCTGCAGCCAGCAAGACCTTCATGCGCGGACGATGAAACTGCATCAGGTCCTCCTGCGACAGGCCGTAGTTTCCCCGGTACTCGGAACCAGCGGCTAGCATCGCGCCGTACGGACCGACCGATGCTGCGACAAGCGGTTTCACACGCCCCTTCCGATTCGATTCGGCAGCCCAGAAGGTGTCCCGGGCTTGCAGAGCCAGAGCGACTGAGTCGCTCATCAGGCGCACGGCCTCGTCGACGCTGATGTCATGGCGCGCGTACGTTTCGAATGAAGCTTGATAGCTCGCAGTGATGGCGATGTCGGCGCCGGAAACAAAGTAATCAAAATGCAACTGACGGACCAAGTCGGGTTGCTCGCGGACCAGCCTGGCAGACCACAGCGGGCCTTGCACGTCCCCTCCGCGCCGTTCCAGTTCGGTACCCAGCCCACCATCCAGAACAATAAGCGACTGGGATTTTAGTATATGAGAAACCGGATTGGCGTGCGCAGATGTCAATAAGCTCATGAGTTCAGTCAGGGGAATCAAACTACCCGCATTTTACAGGCCTATCACCTATAGAGGCATCGGATGGAACTTCCACGTTCATATATGCCACGATCGCGACATTCTCCTTGATGGTTTGAACGAACTTCTTGACCGCCGGATTTGTGCAATCGCGCTTGTAGATCAAACCGATGTTAATCATCGGACTGGCGTTTTTCAGGCTCAGATAGCGCACTCCGGAGCGTTGCAGGTTGCGCATGGACGAAGGCACCAGCGCGAAGCCGCAGCCGCTCGACACCAGACCAATGACGGTCTGCATCTGTTTTGCATACAGCGCGATCTTCGGCACGAAACCACTCGCGCTGCAATGGTTGATCACAATGTCATGCAGTGGAGGTGAGAGTTCGCGCGGAACCACGATGAACTCCTCATCCGCCAGTTCGACGAGATCGATCTCATGACCGTTGCAAGCGAGCGGATGATGGATGGGCGCGGCAAGTATGAGGTCCTCGCGCGCCAGCCAGTCAAACACGATTTCGACATCGTTGACGGGGCCCAAGCCAATGCCGATGTCGAGACGGTCGCCACGGATCTCCTCGATCTGGAGATTGGTGGTCAATTCGTGCAGCTGCAGATCGATGTTTGGAAAACAGTTCTTGAAACACTTCAGCGCCGGCGGCAACATCTTGTAGCCGGCAATGGAGACGAAACCGAGCGAGAGGCAGCCCAGTTCGCCGCGATCGGCGCGCTGCGCCAAGAGGCGAGCGCTTTGGACACGTGCCAACATCGCACAGCACTCGTCATAGAAGACCTTGCCGGCGGCGGTCAGGTGGACGCCTTTTGATGTCCGAGTGCACAAGCGCACGCCGAGTTCTTCCTCCAGATCCTTGATCTGGGTCGACAGCGGTGGCTGGGAGACATGCAGACGCTCGGCCGCCCGGAGAAAGGAGCCCTCCTCGGCAAGCGCGACAAAATAACGAAAGTGTCTCAGTTCCACTTTATTTTTGCCGCATAAGAAAAAGGAGATCGCTCATCAGAATACATACTAATAAACCACACATCACCGCCCACCAGCATACTCCGACACTTTACCCGGTTGCAACGGGTTCAACAACGCCGATTGGGCTTTCCCATAGTAAGCATGACCTCAGTAAATTAAACTGCGAAATTCAGTGTAGGTACATCCCCCTCATCCCAATACCCTCGAAAGGGGGGGTGAAGGGCAATCCACGGAACTTAGGACTCATCCCTTGTATGCACATGAAGGATGGGGCTTGACGTGATGCGGAGGGCGAGGGCGAGATCGAGCAGGGACACAGCGTCACCAACGAACATCACCAGTCGCGGCAGCAGCCGCTGCATCAGGCCGGCCGCATAGGACTGATTGCATTTTCGCGACCGCGCCGGCAGATTGGCCTGTTCGGCGGCTGCGGCGCACATCAACGACGTGATGTTGTCGGTCAGGATCTTGGCCTCGACGTCGATGATCAAGGCCTGCTGCCACAAGCCCGAGATGGCTTCGAGATGCAGGCGATGCTTGTTTGGTGGCGAGCGCGCAGACTGTGCCATTGGGCGCGACTTGGCGAACGAGGCGAACAACGGGCGCTGCGGTCGGACATCCCCAGTCGCGCACGTCATTGGCGCCGGGTGCGTTCAACGTCACGCAGCTCTGGGCGGCGCCCGAACGCAAGAATGTCTTGGCGGCACTCCAGCCGCTCTCGTTGTCGCAGCGCATGACGAAGCGGATCGCGCCCGCGTTCAGCAAGGCCACCAGCCAGGTCGCCGGATAGCCGCGATCGAGTACCAGCACATCGTCAGGCGCGAACGAATCCAACGCCTCGACGAGCATGGCACGCTCGCCCGTGAGCGCAGCGTGCACGGTGGCCTGCAGGGTCAATTCGGCACCGGGCAGGAACACCGCGAATAGACGTTCGTCGGGCGCGGCACTGATCGTTTGAGCAGGCAAGGCCGGCGGGCATCAACTCGGAGGCATCGGCGGCGACTACGCGCAGACCACTCCAGCGCTCGACAAGACCGGCCTCATCGGCGCGACGAACAACAAGGTCATGGAGCGAAACCAGTGCCGGCAAATGAGGGCGATCGCGCGCCTTCGCGCCGCAGGCCGGCGGTATCGACAATGGAGGCGAAGAAGCCGTCGAGCATGGCCTGCTGCGATTGATTGCGCATCGACAGTGTTACGACCCGCGCCAATTTCGAGTCTTTGACCCGCCCTGCCTGAGGTTGAACAAGGCAAAGTGTCCTGCGGCAATTTCGTAAGCGCGCGACCCCACCTTGTTGGTCACGGATCATCCGAACCACTTGCATCTTGAACGCGCGATCGAACAACCGTCGGGATCTTTACTTCACTGTCATGCTCTTCTCGTCCTCTGCGGAAAAACTCCCATCGAGGTGTCCGTCTAAATTGGACCACGACAGTCGAAAGCCCTCGGCCGGCTTGTTGGTGCATTCGGACCGCGGCAGCCAGTACGCCAGTCAGGCCCACGCCACACTGCTCTCACGTCACGCCCTTTTGTGCAGCATGAGTCGCAAGGGAAATTGCTGAGGCAACGCCGTGATGGACGCTTCTTCTTGAACCTGAAAATGGAGCGGCTCTGGCAACGTGACTAAGCCAATCGCGCCGAAGCAGCCGCCCATTGAAGTTCAAAATCCCCTTATCGGATCGTCCTGAAAAGCTTGACCACCACAGGACCACCACACAGAATGGTTGTTCCCGGAGGGACGGATAGCCGGGAGCGCCAGTGTTCCACGCGCACCGAATCAACAACCACAAGCGGAGAACACCACTGTGAGTAAGAACGTCTTCCAGATGCCATTCAGAGTCTTCCATGGGAGCTTCCCTGACCGATTGGCGCCCAGCGCCTTCCTCAACAGGAGCAACATCTTCGCCGACATCGTCGCGCGTACGCACGACCACTTTTGGGATCCGAATGACAGTGCCTACATCGACTTCAGCGAGCCCTTCGATATGGGCGAACAGTCGATCATGCCGCTTGAGATGGTCCCGGAGCTGCGCAGCGGCATCGCGCAGAAGCTAACGCCGCGCCAGCGCATCGCCTTTGCCAACGACAGCGCTCATTGGTGGCTGTCCGGTTTTCTCCACGGCGAACAAGGCGCGCTGTACCTCGCCGTGTCGCTGTGCGAATCGCTGCGAGACCCCCATGCCATCGAATACGCGACCAACCAGGCGCGGGAGGAAGCCCGGCACGTTTCGGCTTTTACCCGCTACATCGAGAGCCGCTGGGGTGAGCCGCTGCCCGTGAATCCGGTGTTCGGCGCCTTGTTGACCGAGATCGTGTCCGCGCATCAGATCCACCGCAAGATCATCGGCATGCAAGTGCTCGTTGAAGGACTCGCCATGGGTTTCATGGCCCAGCTCTACAAGAAGTCCAATGACCCGGTGCTGGTGCGCCTGGCCCAGTTGGTCATGACCGACGAGACCTTTCACCACAAGGTGGGCAAGCTGTGGACCCAGTACGGACTGCCCGAGTTGTCAGTGGAAGATCGAAACGACGCTGAAGACTTCGCCTTTGAGTGCTTCCAGAGCCTCGTGTTCAAGGTATTCAACCCGGAGCAGAAAGAGGCCATGTACGAGAAGTACGGCCTGGACACGGCCGAGGTTCGGGCTGAGCTCAAGAACGTCTACAGCGATCAGGCGCGGCGCGACGAGATGGCCAATTCCTACAGCGTTTTTCGCCTGCTGGTGCGCACGCTGGTGGGGTCGGGCATCGTCACCGAGCGCACACGTGCCGACTACGGGCTGTGGGTCGATCTCGACACTCTCGGCACCGAAGCGGCCAACCCGGTGGAGGACGCAATCACCGCGGAGGGGCTGGCGTTCCTCAGGAACGTCAATGACAAGAGGAAGCATCGCCACAAGCCGGCAGCACAGAGCGCGGAGGCGTCCTGACTTGGATGCGCTCGAAACACTGGGCTTCGTGCGCCTGCCCGTATTCAGCCCATTCATTGCGCACAACGGGCCGTTCTGGTTTCGACTGACGCCGCAGACCAGTTCGAAGTCGCCATCCGCATTGCGCAGGAACAGACCAATCCTCTCGGCATTTGCCACGGTGGGATGTTGATGACGCTTGTCGACGCCGCCATGAGTGGCGTGTCTGCTACGACGCCGAACCGCAGAAGATGTCGCCGCCGGTGTCGATCACTTCCAGCTTCATTCGCCCCGCCGTCGTGGGCGAAAGCATCGTCGCCCGCGCCAGCGTTGATCGCAGCGCGGGCTCGCTGGCCTTTGCAACGTGCGTGGTGCACGAAGCGAGCAACCCGGGCAGCCACATCATGACCGCAACGGCGTCTATGCTATCGCCTCGCGCCCCACGCCCGGCTTCGACATGAAGACGATTATGCGCGATACCTACACACGTGCCAGGCCGCCAGCCACACCGACCTGAAGCATGACTCCACCGACCCGACTCACGCTTGCGCGGTCCCTGTTCCATTTGATCTGGCCGAGTCTGCTGCTGGCGGTGATGCAGGCCTCCCTGGCCATCGTTGACGCCAGCTTGGCGAGCCGGCTCAGCCTGGATCATCTGGCCGCCATCTCCGTTGTCTACCCCTTCTATCTGCTGATGCAGATCGTCTCCCTGGGGGGATTTGGCGGTGCGGTCGCGGCCCACGTGGCACGTGCGGCCGGCGCAGGAAACGCCGGCTTGGTGCGTGAGACGGCCATTGTCGCCATGGGCCTCTCTCTGGCCATCGGACTGGCCTGCTCCCTCGCCTACTTTTGCTTCAGCGGGCTGTTGACGCACCGCCTTCTCGACAGAACGCAAGGCGAGCTCGCGCTCGAATACGGAGGCGTGCTCATCGGCATGGCGCCGGTGCTATGGGCATGCAATTGCGCTGTCAGCATCGCCCGTGGACTCGGCTTGATGAAGCAGACGCTGTGGTCGGCGTGCATTGCCTTCCCGGTGCAGGCGGCCGGGATCAGCGCGTGCGTCCTGGGGCTGGGTGTCCAGGAAATCAGCGCCTTGTCCTTGGCCACGCTCATCGGCAATTTCGGCTGGGGTCTGCTTGTCGGAGCCAAGCTCCTGCGCCATCCGATGCTTCAGAAGAATCTGACGGCCGGCGCAAGCCAACGACCGCGGATCCTGTCTTCGCTGGCTTCGGTTGGATTCTTCACCTCTGCCTCTTCGATCATTACCGGACTGGCGCTGATCACGCTGTCGGGCATCGCAGCAGCTCGCTTCGGACGCGACGCCTTGAGCGCCTACGGCCTCGTGATGCGGGTGGAAGTCATCATGATGCTGATCATGGGCAGCGTGGGTGCAGCGGTGGTCACCACTTGCGCCGGTGCATTGGGCCGCAAGGATAGCTGGACCACTCGGCAAGCCGCCGGCATGGGCGTGGCGGCTTGTGTCGTCCTGGTGGGCTTGATGGGCATCTTCGGCGCACTCCATACCGAGTGGGTCCTGCGGCCTTTCTCGATCACTCCCTCGGTGCGGGCCTATGCGGTGAACTACCTGGTGGTGGTGGGGTGGACCTTCCCGTTAATGGCCCTGGGCTTTTCCAGCCTGTTCGTGGGCCAGGGCCTGCACCGGCCATGGCCCTTCTTTGCGGCAGCAACGGCGCGCTTCGCCTTCTTGTTGGCGGCCACGCAGTGGGGGGCTGAAACGTTCCAGTCGTTCTCGACCGTGGTGGCCGGCGGCTACGGGCTGTTCGGCGGTCTGGCCGCCATCGCCCTGCTTTTCGAGAGTTCGCGACTCGGGAGACGGCTGCAGCAATAGCACGGCGCGGCGGGCCCACTCGGTGCGCTTGTCGCGTTGAGCCAGTGGCTCGGCAGCACTTCCGCGTTTGTCATCGACGTTGATGCCGGCGACTGGTCGGCACCACAGGATGACCTCATGCTAGTCATGCCCGTTTGGCTGCATGCCAATCGGCATTTCCCCATACCATCGGCGAGAACCGCTGGAAGTGGCTGGTGGTATCCGGTTCAGGCCACGGCGCGCTCCAGCCAGGCAAGCACGCCGCCTCAATGCGACCGGCACGCTTTGACGCCAGCCAAGCCCGCCAGGGGGCCGGCGAATGTCACCGGACATTCACACAGCGTTACCGAACGCCACGGCGCGTTCGTTGACCGATGGCCTGGGCTGCATACGCTCAACAGATGGAACTGAAACCCGCTCCGGGGTCTCCCGTCGCCGTGGCGCGTGCGTTGCCGCCGTCTCGCCCCCCCACCGCATGGAAAGGCGCGGGAACCTGCGAGCAGATCGCCGCCTCGCTGGCCCTGGTGCGGGATTCGGTGCCGCTCGC
>Ga0207679_10000297_pt1 | contig 37427 bp, 33 predicted proteins | sample KBSC73metaG_FD_184320 | JGI IMG/M metagenome (GOLD analysis project Ga0207679, IMG submission 184320) | Corn rhizosphere microbial communities from Kellogg Biological Station, Michigan, USA - KBS C7-3 metaG (SPAdes) (version 2) | ecosystem: Host-associated > Plants > Roots > Rhizosphere > Soil ... | reverse complement strand
GCCTTTTCTGCTATCTCATTTCAAAGAACTCGTTACCGAATTAGTATTTAGTAATTCTAGGGAAACGGATTAAATCAATCTAAAGGTACTTCGTGACCCTTCCTTCTCGAATAAGTAGGTCACAAGGGCCACAAAGAATCACAATGGACACAAAGACTACTACAAAGTGTTCGGTAAACTTTAGAAAAAATTGATGCCGGCGTTCCATCCAAACCAGCCGGTGACATTGCCGCCGAAGGAAATTACGTTGTAGCCCGATGGAGGAATGGGAAAACGATAATCAGGCAACGCGGCTTTTTGATCAGATATGTATACCGAAAAAGCCGGCCCTGCAAAAAATGAAACATATTTGCCGAGCTTAACGTTGAAATTAAGTTGGACCCTGTTCAAAATATTCGTGTAATCCCACGAGCCGAGGTAAAGATATTGTGATGTCAGCTCAGGGTTGAGCGAAAGGGTTTTCTTTTTATTCAAATTAAGTTCGCTTCCTAATCCATAACCGAAAGAATAGATCCGATTACCAGTTCCGGCATTAACGCCCGCCTGCAAAATGCTATACAATTTTGAATTGCCAGTTTTAAATGCTGCATTCACATTCACTATTTCATTAGTAGAAAAACTAAGCTTATGATATCCTTTGATGATGATATTGATCAAACCAATGCTGTATCCTGCAGAAGTATCCGCGATATTGATCAAACCGATCTGTACTCCTCTCAACTTCTTTGAATAATTAAACACGCCGGCGATCTGAACACCATCTGTTTCTTTATTGCTGACATTACCTACTCCGGCAAATTGTGCACCGCTTAATTTTCTTCTAGCAAAATTTGCAACACCTGCAGCCTGCACACCTTTTACGCTATCAGCCACATGATTGTATACTCCACCAATTTGGAAGCCGGCGAATTTTCCTTTGACAAGATTATTGATACCGGCAGCCTGGAATCCATAGCTTGTATCCAATACTGTATTGTTTATCCCGGCTACCTGGAATCCTTTCATCTTTCCACCATCAACATTGAATACGCCTGCAGCCTGGAAGTATTTTACTTCCTTCTTGTCAATGTTAAATACGCCACCGATCTCTACTCCATTTGTCCCCGCTGTATAACCCCCGAGTACATTCAATGAAAAATTATTGACAACCTGGCCGCTCATTTTACCTTGGGAACTTAAACCGGGAGTCAATGATACTTGCACCGGGCGGGTCGTAAAGAAATGGTTCAGGTTAAGGCTCTGAACTTTTTGCTTTGTAGAAAGCAAAAACTTTCCCATCCCTGTTCTTTCAACGTTTGCTGAATCGGCAGAAGAAAGTGTAGCGGTTTTTGAGACTGTATCTGTAGTTTGCTTTATTGAATCAGGAACCAAATAATCTTCCGGTGCAATAGTTACTTTATCCTCTTCTCTCTCCACAGGCATCATAGTAATCGTAAGCTCCTGGTTGTGGCGGGGCTCGATCACGATCGAGGTGTCCTCATAAAATTCTTTGCTTATAAAAAGAGTGGCCGTGTTCGTCTTGCTGCTTTTCAGTTTTAATTTAAAAAAGCCGGCGTCATTTGTCAATGCGGATGCCAGTTGTTTCTTTTCATACACGCTTGCCTCGTCGATCGCAACACCTGATTGCTCATCAAAAACATAACCGCTTACCGAATATATTTTGTCTTCCACGGCGGCTTTGTTGGTTACCATGGTCATTCTTATCGGCGCCTTGCGAATGATCACGTAATTGCCGCTTTCTACAAACTCATAACTGTTATTAAATAAAAGGCCTAATGTTTCCCTTACTGTTTTATTGCGTACACTGAGGTTTACCAAACTATCTTTCTTTACAATTTTTGAATTGTACGAAAAGTAAAAATCACCTTGATTGCTGAGTATCTCCAACACGTTGTCGAGCCGCTGACGATTAACGTCCAGTGAAATGTTCTTTGATAAAATAGCTTGCCCAAAACAAGAAACACTGATGCCTGCGACTAAAAAAACAATACTTACGATCTTTTTCATTTCCTCAAAAAACGGTTATTGTAAAATGATGGTATCTCCTTCTTTGACAAGTTTAATGTTGAAGGTAATGCTGATGACATTTAGCACCTGGTCAAGCGACTCATTATTAAATGTCGTATTGATGCGCAGGTCTTTGAGTGCGGGATTGCCAATCACGACATGCGAATTATAAGCTTCGTTGATCACTTCTACCAGTTTCCACAGTGGTGTATCGTCACAAACAAACTCTTTTGTCCGGTAATATTTGTACAACTGGTCACTCACCTTTTCTTTTGTGAGCGCTGAATCTTTTGCACCTACTGTTGTTTCTTCATTGGCTCTCAACTCGACCGTCTTTCCTCCTCTTGTCACTTTCACGATTCCCGTTTCCACTATCACTTCCGTATTGCCATTGATCGTTCTGACATTGAAGGAAGTACCGACGACTGTTATCCGTACATCATTTACTGAAATAATAAAGGGCTTCTTTTTGTTTGGCGTTACCTTAAAGAAAGCTTCTCCCTTCAAAGAAACTTGTCTCGTTTCACCTTTGAACTTAGACAGGTAAGAAATAGACGATCCTTTATTTACTGTGACCACTGAGCCATCAGATAGTGTATCGTTCAACACTGCCTCTTGGGCAACAACCGTTATCTCTTTCGCGCGGTCATTAAATATCCAATATCCCAATACCCCAATACCAACTATAATAGCAATCGAAGCGGCAATTCTCGTCCACGAAAAGCTTGTTCGACGAACAGCAGCAGGATGGATCTTTTCCTGGAACCTTTGCCAGGCCCTGTTCTCATCCACGGTGCTGGTGAGTGAAAGTTGCCGGCTATCGTCCCAGATCTTTTGGAGTTGGTTGTAATAAGCAAGATTGACATCATCAGTCAACCATTGCTTCACCTGTTCTTGCTCATCGGTTGTTGCTTCATTGAGCAGGTACTTCACCAGCAGATCATCATTAATATGGTCAAAGTTTTGTTCCAGGGTATTAAAGTTTTGATAGCAATAATAATAGTAGTGGTAAAAAATCAACCAGCTTTGTTCGCAAAAGTTTCAATGCCTTGCCCATGTGGTTCTCGACTGTCTTTATCGAAATATTCAGCTTGTCCGCAATGTCTTTATACTTCATATCCTCAAAGCGGCTCAATTGAAAAACGGTGCGACATTGCTCGGGCAATTCATTCAGTGCTTCCCTGAATTTATTCTCCAGTTCCTTTCTCATCACTTTTCCCTGTCCATGTTCCGTTTTGTTTTTCATACTGTACGCCACATGCAACTGGTGACCCGCTTTTACTTTCTGGTGTTTTAAAAAATTAAGGCTTTCATTGTGCACAGCCCGGTAGAGATAGGCCGCTATCGGGCCGGAAAAAGAAAGATGTTCCGACCGTTCCCATAATTTGAAAAAAACCTGTTGCACCATTTCCTCCGCTTCATCTACATCCTTTAGTATGGTAAAAGCATAAGCATGTAGGTTTTTGTAATGTATTTTAAAAACCTGCTCAAACGCTGCCTCATCTCTTTTTGAGAGCAGCGACGCGATGTGTTCATCCTGGAATTCCATGCCGATGAAACTATATTCCTTTACCGATAATAAAGCTGCGCCCAAAAGTAGTTTTTAATACAACAACCTAATGGCCGCTTACCCCTACTGCCGGCCGTAAAAATTTTTGAGAGTTTCTTTATGTAGCCGACTGCATTGCTACTATTAGGCCTCGGTTGCGTCGCACTCTCTTACGTTCAGTAATGCTACTGGGCAACAAGGAACATTTCCCTCCTCGGGTCGTCATCCCTTTTTTTATTTTGTCATGCCGACGAAGTGAGGCATCTATACGATTACCAAGGTGCATGTCAGGCCACCAAGGCATTAAGGCGCTAAGATGTACAAAGCCTTAGTGTCACTTTGTTCCCTCGCTTCTTTGTGGCCAACCATAGAATCATTATATTCAACAAACCAAAACTAACAAGCCATGCAGAAAGTATATCGCAATACTTCGCTCTTCATCATTCTCATCATGTTTGGGGTACAATGGGGATTTTATAGGGTTTACAGCAGCCAATTCCCAAATTTCATAGACAAAACTGTTACCATTCATATTCACGGGGTCGTTCTGATGATGTGGATGGTTTTACTGATCGTACAACCTTTACTTATCAGTACAGGAAGGACCAAACTTCATAGAACCATTGGTAAGGTATCGTGGGTGCTGGGGCCACTTGTTATTTTAATGTTGTTCCTTGTTGGCCGCAACTCATTTATCCGGCACTCGCCATTTGTTCCTGAAAAAGATCTGCTTGAGGACATTGTACTTGACATGAGAGGTTTGCTATCCTTCGCCATCTTTTGGGCATTAGCGATGATCTATAGAAAAGATTCGAGTGTGCACATGCGGTATATGATCGCCACCGGCATCATTGCGATCGGCCCCGGTGTGGGTCGGGGACTCCTCACTCTTGGTGTAGGATTTGGAAACGCCCTTACAATAACTGATGTGTTAGACCTCGCAATAGTTGGATCCCTGTTGGGTTATGATATTTACAAAAAGAAAAACTACAAGCCATTCCTGGTAGTGTTTATCGTGTTTTTGATTGGAGCCATATTATGGCAGGCGAGAGACACTGCAGCCTGGCAGACATTTGCAAGAAGCTATGCTGCATGGTTCTATTGATCCACCGCTTGGTGGGTGTCCCCAGGCACCTTAATTATAATTAATCGTTTCTATATTCTCTAAAATCTTATTTGTACTTAGTGATTCCTTGTGTTCTCCCAGTCCAGTTTTTCCCTGGTCACAATGTGCGCAAGAAAACACGACGGACACAACATCTTAAAAGATGGGGATCGACTCTGACCTTCGTTACGGTGAGTGTTTTCATTACTTGCTGAATAGAGATAAAGGCGTACAAGAGTGCGTCCGAAGCCTCGGACGCAAGAGAAGGTGAATAGCAGTAATGCAGCCGGCTGCATAAAAAGAATAAATACTAAAGAAGGAATAGTTTTATTTTTAAGTCATGCGAATAAAACTAATGAATCCTCTTGCATTGCTTCTGCTTTCTAGTTTAACAGTTTCACTTCAAGCAAAGTCTCAACCCTCCCTGCACGCATTTCCACTTCAACAAGTGAAATTGTTGCCCGGCATATTTAAAGATGCGCAGCAAACTGACTTGAACTACATGCTTGCATTAGATCCTGACAGGTTATTAGCACCGTACCTAAGAGAAGCGGGAATAACACCAAAAAAAGAAAGCTACGGAAATTGGGAAAACGCCGGGCTTGATGGTCATATAGGCGGACATTATTTGTCCGCTCTTTCAAATATGTATGCTGCCACCGGTAATGCACGGATGAACGAGCGACTGGATTATATGCTGTCGGAACTAAAGCGCTGCCAGGATAAAATTGGCACTGGCTATCTCGGGGGAATACCCGGCGGCATTGCTATGTGGAATGACATTGCACAAGGCAGGATCAAATCCGACACCTTTTCATTGAACGGTAAATGGGTTCCTCTTTACAATCTTCATAAACTACTTGCAGGATTGCGGGATGCATATCTAATTGCCGGTAAGTCGCAGGCGAAAGACATGCTGATTCGCTTAACCGATTTTATTGACAGCATTTCGGCAAAATTGATCGACGACCAGATCCAGGCCATGTTATTTTCCGAGCAGGGAAGCATGAACGAAGTGTTTGCTGATGTCGCTGTTATCACCGGGAACAACAAGTATCTTACGCTAGCAAGGAGATATTCGCATCGAATGATCTTAAATCCGTTGATCCTGGGAGAAGATAGACTTACTGGTTTGCATGCCAACATGCAGATCCCAAAAGTGATTGGCTTTGAAAGAATTTCTGAAATAGGAGGCGATAAAGATTATGCGAAGGCAGCCCGTTTTTTTTGGAAGACCGTTGTAACACACCGCTCTGTTGTTATTGGAGGAAATAGTGTAAACGAACATTTTAATCCTTCCAATGATTTCACATCAATGCTTACCGACATCTCGGGACCCGAGACATGTAACACTTACAACATGCTCCGGCTGACGAAGGAAATTTTTCTAACTGATGGTGAGCTTCACTATATGGATTATTACGAACGAGCTTTGTACAATCACATTCTTTCAAGTCAGCATCCGGAAACCGGTGGTTTTGTTTATTACACGCCAATGCGTCCGCGGCATTACCGCGTCTATTCTCAGCCACAGGATTGTATGTGGTGTTGCGTAGGTTCAGGGATGGAAAATCATGGAAAGTATGGAGAGCTTATCTATAGTTACCTCAATGATGATGTGTATGTGAACTTGTTTATTTCTTCACGGCTCAATTGGAAGGAAAAAGGGCTTGTTCTTTCTCAGCAAACAAAATTTCCTGATGAAGAAACAACGCAACTCACTATTGAATCCGTGAAGCCACATTCACTTAGCATTAATATACGTTACCCGGCATGGGTGGATGCCGGCAAGTTGGAAGTAAAAATAAACGGTAAAAAATTAGTTGTCACCGCTCAGCCGGATTCGTATGTAAAACTTGAGAGGGTTTGGAGTAAGGGAGATAAAATTGAAGTTCGTTTGCCTATGAAACTTACAACAGAAGAATTAACCGGCAACTCACAGTATGTAGCATTTTTGCACGGACCTATTGTATTAGCGGCAAAGACAGACATATTGAATGCTGACAGTTGTAAGGGAAATGGAGCAGACCGGTTTGGAGGATTTCGCGCCAAAGGAAAATTATATCCCTTGGACTCTGTACCTGTGTTAATGGCCAATGAAGTTAACCTTGCAAAATATCTGAAACCAGTCCCCGGAAAAGCACAAACATATACCGCTACTGATCTCATCAATATTCCTTTTAAAAATTTGGAGCTTATTCCTTTTTACAAATTACATGACGCTCGTTACATGATCTACTGGAAAAAAATGCCTCCGGAAAACCATCTCCAGTAACAGGAAATCGGCCCCCTTATTCCCGACTAACACAAGATTGAAGTTTTTTATTTGCCACGAAGGCGCTAAGGCACTAAGAGGAAACGCCTTTGAGCCTTCGTGTGTTCTTTGTGGCCATTATGTCCTCCTTATCAGCGCTGCCCGCCTTGTTCCGCTTGTTTAACCGTTAAATTATAGGCATGGACTGAATAATTCGTACATTTTCTTTTGTAAAAAAGAATAAGGTACAATGCGTCAAGCGTCCATGCTTATAAGGTACCTGTCATTAATAATCCTGATCACGTTGATCGGGAGATCCGCCTTTTCACAAATTGATTCCACCGAACAAATACCTGTCCCTGATTCTGCAGAGATCAAATACGACTCGGCAACAAATCAACTCTTTCATCACATAAAAAATTTTGGGGACAGTGAGCGAAGAAAAAACCTTCGTGAATTTACAGAAGACACGATAGCTACGAGGCAGGATGAAACGATCCTATTGATAAAACGGCTCATGCTCGAAGCACAAAGCGCCATTGAAAATGGTCTTGACACGACTGGGTTGACGACCGAACTAAACAAGATCAAGTATTGGTATGACATAACAAGCGATGGTGTTTTTACTAACACCGGCACGATGCAAACCCATCGCAACCTCGAGACATCCTATAAGATCATGAGGGAACTACTCACCCGCATGATGGACCGAAAATCATCCCTTGATGAGTATTATAACAATTTGGTCATTCTTAGAAATACAATTGATTCACTCTACAAGGAAGAAATATTATACAAGTTTTCTTCCGATTCCGCGGTTTTAATGCGGTACGCGGAACGGCTCACTGTTGTATTACAGGAGATCAAACCCATTGACAGTTCTTTAAAAAAGACACTTCTCAAGGTATCAGATCTGCAGCCAACGGTAAACAGGATGGTAACCAGGCTAAGTTCCGGTATCGAGCAGATCGGGATCTTCCAGGAGGAAATTTCATCAAAACAATTCCGTCGCGAAACCAGTAATCTCGGAGGGCCCGTGAAATACGTTCGCCGTTTTGGAGAGATCATTAATTTTTCGCTGATCAAGGGCTGGTTATCGTTCATCTTTTATGTGCGTAATGAAATTGGAAAGATTGTCCTTTTACTGGTATTGACCATAGGTCTTACAATTTTCCTGGTCAACCTTAAGCGAAACCTGGAGAATGAAAATCTACTTATTAAGAACAACAGGGAACAAGCCATATTGAAATACCCTCTTTTATCGGCATTGCTCATTGTTTTGAATGTTTTCCAGTTTGCCTTCATCGATCCGCCTTTTGTTTTTAATGCACTAATATGGATCATTTCGGGGCTATCGCTAACCCTGATATTGAAGAATGTCATTTCGCGATATTGGATGCTTGCCTGGCTGACCCTCTTCTTTCTTTTTCTCCTTGCATGTTTTGATGATCTGATCCTACAGGCATCAAGACCCGAAAGATGGATGATGTTTGCGCTCTCGATCGTTAGCATTTTTGTGTGCTTGATAATAATGTTCAGAGGACGCAGAAATAGGCCAAAGGAAAGATTACTTATGTATTTTATTGGATTTGTTGTGGCCCTGCAAATTGTATCAATACTATTTAATGCCTATGGTCGTTACAATCTTTCCAAAACTTGCCTTACTGCGGGGTTTTTTGGCGTGGTCCTGGCGATATCGTTTTACTGGACGCTTCAATTTATTGACCAGGGTTTGGCACTCTCTGCACGGGTGTATAACAAACCCGGTAAGAAACTATTCCATATCAACTTTGCACATGTAGGAGATAAGGCACCCACTATATTTTATATTCTTCTTTTTGCAGGATGGTTTGTTCTATTTGCGCGCAATTTTTATGTATACAAACTCATCTCTGACCCGGTTCAAAATTTTTTCATTCGGAAAAGAACGATTGGTGAGTTTTCCTTTACGATTGGAAAAGTGTTCGAATTTTTCCTGATCCTTTATATCTCAGGGGTGATCTCCCGCATCGTTTCGTTTTTTGCTTCTGACGGTTTGGCGCAGCGACGCACTACGGGCCGAAAAACCGGGATTGGAAGCTGGCTGCTGATCATACGAATTTCAATCATAAGCATCGGGGTGTTATTAGCCTTTGCTGCAGTTGGTATACCTATGGACAGGCTTACGATTATTTTGAGCGCATTGAGTGTTGGTATTGGTTTTGGTTTGCAGAACCTCGTTAATAATCTCGTGAGCGGCCTTATTATTTCAGTTGAAAAACCTGTTAGCGTCGGGGACATTGTTGAAATTGGTGGACAATCAGGAATGGTAAAATCAATTGGATTTCGAAGCAGTATCATTACTACGGCCGCGGGAGCTGATGTGGTGATCCCAAATGGGGAAGTATTGAACCAACATCTTGTCAACTGGACCCGCGAAAACACTTCCAGGTCTGTCGATATTCCCATTGGTGTCGCTTACGGAACAAACCTTGAGCAAGCAATAAAAATCTTGGAAGAGCTACCTGCAACGGATGAAAGAGTTCTTTTAATTCCGAAACCCACCGTAATTGTAAGGCAGTTCAACACTAGCTCCATCGATATGCAGTTATCCTTTTGGGTGAAAAACATCACCGATGCGGTCGGCGTAAAAAGCGATATTTATTTGGCAATAGATCGTGCGTTCAAAGAAAATTCGATCAAGATCCCGATCCCGCAGCAGGAACTCCTCATCAGCCCGCTTTCAAGCGAAGAGATCTTTAAAACGAATGACGGGGAGAAAAAGCAGTAAGCAAAACATTGTTGGCCGTGACTAATTATTTTAACAAGGTACGGTCAAGCGATTCTGAATTCAGAATTCACGCGATCAAAACAAGTTTCATAACACATTCCTCAACCCTTGGTACGTTTAATTGATCGATGATACGGTATCTTCAGGCTGATCATATCAAAAGGCAGCACATCATAAAATTATTTGAAGCCTAATCACATAAATTTTTTAACTTTTATAAAATAATTGATGGCAAATGAAACTCTTCTTCGGCATTTTGCTTTGTAGTTTTACTATCTCAGTGGTCGCACAAAAAACGGTGGATGTAACTAAGGGCAATAACAGTGCTATGTCTCCGTCATTTTTCACTGTGGTGAACGGTGAACCGGTGGTATTTGCAAAGTTTACAAAGATCGTGGACGGTACTCCTTATTTCAACGATCAATGGATGAAGGGAAATGTCGTCATCACCACTGGTAGCGAATTTGCCGGCGTTTACCTAAAACTCGATCTTTATAATAATGAAGTGCACTATCGCGATCCAAAGGGCAATGAACTGATCGCGGCAACACCGATACAAAAACTAATTTTATTTGATTCTTCCTCACAAACAGTTTTCACGTTTATCAATGGTGCATACATCAATACCAATGATCATGTTAAAGGCTGGTATCAGTTGCTGGCAGATGGCAAAGCCTCCATGCTCAAGCAGATCAGGAAGCGGATGAGTGAGGACAAACCTTACGGTTCGGCCACTATTGAACGATCTGTCCGAACTTCTTTTCAATATTATGCTTTATACGGTGGAGATCTCATTCAGGTAAAAAGATTCACAGAACTCCCCGACGTCTTACGTGACAAAAAGGAAGAAATCAGTACCTACATTGAGGAGAATAACGTGGCTGGTAAAACAGATGATGATTACAGTAAGGTATTCAATTATTACAATGGGTTAAAATAAAAAATTGCCTTTCCTCCTGGCCGATCTTTTCCTATCTTTCTGTTATGAACATGCAGAATATCAGGCCAAGTAAATACTTGAAGTATCTGGTTTTGCCTACGCTGTTCGGAACACAACGCACAAAAGAAATCCTCGTTGTAAATCCAACGGCTGTGCCGGAGCGTGAAGAAGCACAACATGTTTCAATCACCGTTTTTGACTATAACAGCAATGTGTGTGAAGAAAAAAAGTTTGATTCTGTCCAGGATGTATTGACCTATAAACAAAACAATCGAATTAACTGGATCAATATTGATGGCTTGCGTAAAGCAGATGTAGAAACGGTCTGCAATCATTTTGGAATTGATCCTCTTTTGATGGAAGATATTCTCAGCGTTGATCAACGGCCCAAGGTGGATGAGGTAGAAGGTATTTTGTTTTGCCTGTTGAATATGCTATATTATAACACTGAGAAGCAAACGGTGGAGCAGGAACAGATCAGCATTGCGTTGGGAAGAGATTTTGTGATCAGTTTCCAGGAAGATGCAAATCGTGATGTGTTTGACCAGCTCCGTCATAAACTACGCATGCCCAACAGCAAGATCCGCCAGGGGGGCGCCGATTATATCTGCTATACCATGATCGACCTTATCGTTGACAACTATTTCCTGGTGATGGAAAAACTGGGTGAAAGGATAGAATTGCTGGAAGAAGAGGTGATCCGCAGAAGCGATACAAAATCCCTTGCAAAGATCACTCAGTTGCGAAAAGAATTAATTGTTTTAAAAAGAAACATTGTTCCCGTCCGGGATATTCTAAGCAGCATACAACGAAGTGATAGCGACCTGTTGGATGATCGTACAAGCAAATATTTTAAAGATGTGTATGATCATATTGTACAAGCTTATGATCTTAGTGAAAACTATCGCGATGTTATGGTGAGTATGCAAGACCTGTACATTAATAATGTAAATCTGCGGATGAATGAAGTAATGAAGGTGATGGCCATTGTTACTTGCCTGCTGGCTCCTGCTACCGTGATTGGTGGAATATTTGGAATGAATTTCGAAACCATTCCGTGGCTGCATAACCGCTACGGTTTCTTCGGCGCAGTCACTGTAATGTTGGCGATACCGGTATGGATGCTATTGGTGTTCCGGAGGAGAGGCTGGTTTTGAGACGAAGTTTCATTGGGAATTGAACATTGAATATTGAACATTGACCATTTCTATTTGTCCCCTTCAAAGAAATGTTCAACACTCAATGCTCAATTTTCAATGTCAAAGGTGGTGTTACTCCCCTTTAGGTGCTAAGGGCTGCTTGTATATCGGCACCGTGCTGCATGGTTCCCCGTACATGATAGTTTTAACAACTGGTCTTAGGCGTTTTGTAATTTCCATGTAAGCAAATTCTCCGATGGGCGTTGCGCCGCAACCCTTGACCACTACTCTTTGATCTGCAAACTCATTGACATCGATGCCTTGTATATTTTTTAAAAAGGCCAATTTACCCACTTCTTTTTCGTCTCCCATTATCACATCTTTAGCGACAGGCTGCAGATAAGAAGCCGCGAGCATGTAAGCCCATGGTGGAATAATCGCATCCGCAGAACAGGTGACACCGACATATTTATTCCTGTAAACCTCCCAATCCAGGTTTTTAAGCGCTTCTCTGAAATCTTTTTCCTTCAATATTAATCCCATGAACAAATAGTCTTTCAGATCAAACAATACCACGTCATCTCCCGGATGGTATTGTTCAAGATCGAGTGTGACCAACCCGCTTTCTGATACCTTATTTTTAATGGCTTCGCTCATAATAAAATCATTCACAAAAATAACATTTACTACCGGCTAAATGTTTAAAACAAAAAACCGCCCGGTAGGCGGTTCTTGAAGTTTTGCATTTTTTCTTAATAAAATTTGTTCCTGTAATCTTTTATCGTTGCCGCTTTTCTCAAAACTGCCGCTGGATCATATTGTTGCCCATAACCAAATTGCGAATACTGGTTGCCCATTAAGATCCTCATTCGCCCCTGCGACTCCAGACCTTTTTGTTGTGCAGCGACGTCTGCGTTTTCCACGATAGTTGCTGTTACATCATCAACTCTCACCACATACACGGCAGAGTTCCCATCAAGCGCCTCAGGAACAACTTTTCCTTTGTTGGCTGGATTAAAAACAGCGCCGAGTACCTTATGTTCAAATGACACCGGGCTGTGACCAGAACCCGAAAACCTTAAACTATCGGCCGTCTGAACCATTTGTTTCATAGAAGCAGCCACGGCGTCAAGCGTTGTAATTTTCCCGATCCTCTTCTTTATTTCTTCTGCTTTCTTCTTATTTTTTAAGATCGGTTCAATATAGTTCCGGCCGGAAGCAGCAGTAAAAACACCGGCCTTGTTGATCTCTGTAACAACTGCTACCACATAATTATCCCCCACCTTGCCGTCCGACTTAAACACATTCCCACGCTTAGCATCAAAAATGTCTTTGACGAACTTTCTTGAAACACCAATACCGGGGATCTCATAAGCATGTGAATTAATATTGGGCGCTATCAATTTCTGGATTCCTTTCGGCTTCAGATTCTTTTCAGCATTGGCATCAAAGCTTTTGAGATCGCGATTGTCGCCTGCAAATTGAAGTGCGGCTGTTTCGGCATTTTTATCAGTTTCGTCACTAGTCTCGATCTTTTTAGACAGGTACGCCACCTTGTAGGCAGGAGTGCTTCCTTTCTGGGACAAGATCTCGATATAATGATAACCAAAGTCGGTTTTTACCACACCACTCTCACCAACTTTATGATTAAAAATAAAATCATTGAATGTGGGTACCATTTGACCGCTGTATACATTGTCATATACCCCGCCATTATTCTTGCTTCCCGGGTCATCAGAATATTTTACACAAAGGCTGTCAAACACGGCACCGTTCTTTATCGCGAGTTGAATGCTGTCGGCAAGTTTTTGTGCCGTGGAATCTTCGCGAACCAGTTGTCCCTGTTCTTGTGTAGCGATAAGAATATGTCGGATTTTTACTGTATCGGGCCACGATTTGACATCTATTACTTTTGCCAAAACAAAATTGTCTTTATCAATATACGGCCCGTAAATGCCGCCAACAGGTGTTTTGAATATTGAATCTTTATCCGGAACCTGGATCTTGTTTTTGCTGACATAGCTATCGTAATAACTCAGTTCCGAATTTGCCTTTATAAAGTCTGCAACATTTTTTGTTGTGTCAAACGCAGTTCTTAACGAAAGCAGGTTCTTTTTGGCAGCTGCACTGTCTGCTGCACTTGGAGCTGCGCTGAACAAGACATACTCTATCGTTCTTGTGTCGTCTTCTGCCTTGTACAGATCTTCGTGCTTGCCTATATAGTCTTCAATTTCTTTATCGCTGACGGCCACTTCCTTCGCACTATCGGAAATCACAGACATGGGCACACTTACATAGGAAATCTTTCCGAGAAGGCTGTTATCCGTATTTTGTTTTTCAAAAAGCCATTTTGGATAGTGGATCGTTCCGGCAACAAGACCCTCGTATTTCTCTACAAGCCGGGCTTTTTCGATTGCATCCAGCAAAAGATTCAGTTGGTCCTTTTGATCTTTGTTCTTGCCCCTTCTTATCGACGTGATCAATTGACGCACACCATTTGGATCATATTCGCCAGTTTGTGGATTTCCGAGGTATTGCCTTGCCAGCTGGTGAGGCTCGGTGTAAAGCATATCTGCAAATTCCTTTTTACCAATGCTTAAACCCATCCGGTCAAATTCATCTTTTAATAATATCTGGTCTACCTCTTGTTTCCATAATCCGGCTATGATCTGCTGTCTTCCTTCTTCCCCAACAGACCCCTGCTGCTGTTGCTGGCTTTGCTCCTGCATCTGCACTCTTTTATCAAATTCCCTCTCATCGATCTTTTGACCATTAACCGAACCCACGGTGGTGGAGTTTCCATTAAATAAACTACTTCCCCGCCCGGATATATAGTCAATCAAAATAAAACCTACCAGCGCCACAGCTACCGCAATGACCGCAACTCTTGCATATTTATCGCGGATCGTTTGAATTATCGACATATTAGTATATAGATTAAAAAACCTCCAAGGACCTAGCTTTGGAGGATGGCAAAAATAGGGTAATTATGTGTAAAATGCTATATCGAAAGGCCGGGTACCGAATGAAAAATTGACAATTGGGAAGTAAAGTAAGTTAGCGAAAAAGCTAGCTCTTAATTTAAATTCTGTTTTTGCCTCAACCGGAAAAGTTTTTCTCCCCATCGAGCTGTTAATTTGAATCAATATTGGTGAATAAGCCGTCGTGAAACGTGGATATGAAACAGTATTAATGGAATTGAAATGGGCTCAATTTTAATTTTTATAAGAATCAGCCTAGTCATTAACGAAATATCACGGTCTCATCAACACTAACAATTGTTTATTGACCGCATAATTTTTCTCATCCCGGCATTTCCACATTCGTGTGGATTTCCCCGGCAAATCAAGGCTGGCGCAATTGGCTTTTGTGGATTATGCGACGACATCTGTGTATAACCACAAGTTGGTAATTTTGTATTTGTGAATTTTGAATTGTTTTACACTTATTCACACGTATAATAATAATAGGGATTTTTATAATAATATTATTGTATTAATATTATTAGATCTAAAGGCGGCAATCAAAAATCTTTTTGAAAAACAGTTTTAGTTGTTGGAATATTGTCGTCCCAAAAAAATTTTTTTCATGGAAGCAGAAATGTTAGAGACGGCGAAGGCGGATGTGGAGCAAACAGGGTTTCTTGATATAGAGCTTGATCCCACACTGGACCTGTTCGCGGAAATAGAAAAGTTGAAAAAAGAAAAGAATGCGATCCTGCTGGCCCACTACTACCAGGAGCCCGACATACAAGATGTGGCAGATTACATCGGCGACAGCCTGGGTTTGGCGCAGCAGGCAGAAAAAACAGATGCCGATATGATCGTGTTTGCCGGAGTTCACTTTATGGCCGAGACGGCAAAAATCTTAAATCCCACTAAGAAGGTTGTGATCCCGGACTTGAAGGCCGGTTGCTCATTGAGCGATAGTTGTCCGCCGCCTTTGTTCAAAAAATTCAAAGAACAATATCCCAATCATGCGGTGGTGAGTTATATAAACTGCAGTGCGGGAATCAAAGCATTAAGTGATGTGATCTGCACCAGCAGTAACGCAAAGATCATTGTGGAAAGTTTTCCGAAAGATATGCCCATCATTTTCGCTCCCGATAAAAACCTGGGCAGCTATATAAACAAAAAAACGGGGAGGAAGATGTTGCTGTGGAACGGAGCCTGTATGGTTCATGAAATTTTTAGCCTTGAAAAGATTACGAGATTGAAAGTGAGACACCCTCATGCGAAACTCATTGCTCATCCTGAATGCGAAGATCCCGTATTGAGAATCGCTGATTATATCGGATCAACAACAGGATTGTTGAAGTTTACAAAATCAGATCCATCCCGGGAATACATTGTTGCTACAGAAACAGGGATTCTCCACCAGATGGTGAAGGCAAACCCCGAAAAGACATTTATACCCGCACCACCCGATAATTCATGTGCCTGTAACGATTGCCCGCATATGAAACGCAACACGCTTGAGAAGCTTTATCTGTGCATGAAATATGAAACTCCGGAAATAACTATGGAGGAAAGCTTACGGCTTGCTGCAAAAAAGCCGATCGATCGAATGCTTGAGATCAGTGCCGCAGCAGGATTATGATCCTTCATATTAGAAGGAATTACATTGCAAGAATTTAATGAACGGTAATATATTTAGAGAACTCTGATAGCTACATTTGCAATCCTAATGCCCTTTACATTTTCACATCCAGCAATCGTTTTACCCTTAACCAAAGCAAGATTAAAACTTTCTGCGACGGGGCTGATTGTTGGCAGTATTATTCCGGACTTTGAATATTTTATCCGGATGACAGACCTGACCAGGTATAGCCATACATTGAATGGTATATTTTGGTTTGATTTACCATTGGCTCTGGCCGTAAGTTTTATTTATCACCTTATTGTGCGGAATGCTTTGTTTGACAACCTACCATCTTTTTTGAAAGATCGTTTTTATGTGTATAGAAAATTTGATTGGTCAGGATATTTTTTAAGAAACTGGGCTCTTGTTTTGCTTTCTATTGTTATCGGAGCAGCCTCTCACATCGTGTGGGATGCGGTGACTCATAACACGATGTTTTACGTTACACAAGCGGATCTGACAATGATAATGAAGATCGGAAGGATAAACCTGGCAGGCTACAAATTCCTCCAAATGATCAGCTCAATCGCCGGAGGACTCGCTGTTATCTTGTCCATTTTTGCTTTGCGAAGAATTCATCAGCCAAAAACAAAAATTAATTACTGGTATTGGGTTAGTGTCAGTTTCATCACCGTTTTTGTCTTCTTTCTGAGATTTTCCAGGCACGGCTTTCACTTTTATTACCTGAAATATCATCGGGTTGTCGGCGTAACTCTTATTGCAAGTATAATGATCAGTCTAATATTAACGCCATTGCTTTTAAATCAAAAACAACCGCCAGGGGCAAAAAACTCGTTGCAGAAGAAAAAAGAAGTTGACACGGTAACCGGTAGTTGAAAACGATCAACAGCTAGTTAATGATTTATTTTGCCTATGCCTAAACTTAGTGCGGGGATATTGGTTTACCGGATAAGAAATAAAATACTCGAAGTGTTTCTTTGCCATCCAGGAGGACCATTTTATAAAAACAAGGACAATGGGGTGTGGACAATTCCCAAGGGCGAGTTTGATGAAAACGAAGAAGCTTTCTCGGCGGCAAAAAGAGAATTTCAGGAAGAGACCGGCCAGCAAATAGATGGAGATTTTGTCCCTATGAAACTAATAAAATATAAGGATGGCAGAAAGATCGTTTATGCGTGGGCCGTTGAAGGAGAAGTTGACGTAACCAGGATCAAGAGCAATGTCTTTCCGCTCGAGTGGCCACCAAAATCAGGAAAATTCATTGAAGTACCGGAAGTGGACAAGGGCGACTGGTTTACAATTGAAATAGCAAAACAAAAAATACTTTCTTCCCTTTCTCCGTTACTTGAAGATCTCGTTGAAAATATCATCGGCTGATCGCGATTATTCCCTTCCTGTGATCTCTCCGAGTATCATTTCATGTAATTCGTTTTTTCTTGTCGCAGGATTAATAAATTTTAGATTCAGTCTTGTTATACCAAAATCCGGAACACTATAGGTCAATCCAAGTTTATAACCAGAACGCTGGATATCCGTTAAGTCATCTTTATCAAATAAAAGCCAAAGCGGTTTTTTCCCTTTCAGAAAAATTGAATCATCAAATTGCTTTCGCTCCGTAGCGGTATAAAAATTGAACGAAGAACTGTAATTGTTTTTCCAGAAATAAACGTTCACTGGGTCTACATTTCCTTTTATTTTTTTTGCCAGTTCGTTTCCTCCCTGGTATTTTAAAAGATGCGGGTAGAAATTTGTATTCAAGAGAAAAAATAAAAGGATCACTGAAGTCACTGAGATACACAACGCTTTTTGCAGGTAAGATAATTGCTGATTTCTTAAAAAATAGAAGACGGTCGCAAGCAACAGGATAAGAGAAACAATCAGAATGAGATTTTTTACGGGGAAGGCCCAGGCATTTAGTAATGCAGCAATCAATAATATTAAAAAGCAAACGACGGCCTGGGTAGTAAAAATGATTTTCGGCTTCGTAGAGTTCGCCGCCCACGAAGCGGTCATGACGGCTGTTGCCGGAAAAATAATATTGATATAGTGCGGAAGCTTAAAACCCGAGAAAGTCAACATGATGGCGATCGTCAGAATGGTTGCCGGGGTAAGCCATTCGTCTTTCCTTTTCAAAAAATACTTAAGACGGGTAAATAGTGCAACGTACGCAAGAATGCTCCATGGAATGAAGGCCCAAAGAAAAGAATGGAAGAAAAATAGATAATCATTCTTCGCATCACTTCCAAAACTGTCGCCCTTGAACCTCTCAACGGTTTGCCCGAATAAAATAAATTTTACTCCATTAATATGGTCTTTCCCTCGTACAATTGTTTCGGGGTGCAAATTATACTGGCGATAAAAGCAATAGACAATGGGAAAAATAAATGCTGCAAATACAACTAAGACGATAAGCCATTTCCAATTCAACAGGCTCTTCCAGTTTTTGAGATAAATGATATAGAAAAACAAACCGACCAGGGGAGTAAATACCGCGATATGTCCTTTTGTGTCAAAGCCAAGCGCCAGGCCCACTGCAAGGCCAACGGCATTCATGATCTTTCGGTGCTTTACAAACTCTACGCCCTGCCAGGTAGCAAACGCCACACAAGCAGTGAGGATAGCATCCATTCTCACATCATTATTGGCCAGGATAAAGGCAAAAGCAGAAGCAATCATCAATGCGGCCAACTTGCCGGTTTCCTGTTTGTATAATGATCGCCCCAGACGATAGACTGAATAAACACAAAGGATTGTAAAAAGAAAAGACGGAAAACGGTAAGCAAAACTTGTAAGACCGAAAATTTTATAACTCAGGGCGCAAAGCCAGAAAAGCAAATGCGGTTTATCCAAATAGTCCTGTCCCGCATCAATGAGATTTACATAGTCTCGATTCAAATACATGTGCATGGCAATGTTGGCATGATGAGCGGAATCATTATCCATCAAAGGCACGAACAGGCCGGCGATATAGACCAGCGCAAGCAATGCAAAAAGGAAAATATAGATGCGCCTGGAAAGAATGGGTGTATCCAAACAAAGGAATTTGCAGGCAAAGTAAAAGTGTTTTTGTTACAATGAAGCCAAGAGCTCATCGACCTTTTCTTTTATGAGATCCCTCACCAGCCTGAAATTATTTTCATTGAATTCCTTCGGATCTGGAATGTCCCAATCAATAAATTTTTTTGCCGGCATCCAGGGGCATGCATCCCCGCAGCCCATTGTAACCACCGCATCGAATGGAGCAAATTGATTTACCTGGTCTAAAGATTTTGATTCATGATGGGTTAGGTCCATCCCGATCTCTTTCATAGCTGCAAGTGCTTTTGGGTTTATTTTACCAGATGGTTTTGAACCGGCACTATACGCTTCTATTTCCTGGTCGATTGTTTTGGCGAAAGCTTCAGCCATTTGCGAGCGATTGCTGTTCTCTATACAAACAAATAGGATCCTCTTTTTCATGGAAGGATTTTTCTCATCACGGTAGCGGTCGAAGAGCAAACGGTTGAAAATTGACTGGTATTTTTTATTTCCAAAGGTGCTTTTTCGCGATCAATTGTCTCATACCCCTCCTTTGTAAAGAAATCTTTTGCCGCGGTGGTCAGCAAATAGAGGCAATCGATCCCTTTCTGACCGACAAGTTTTTCCAGTTCACTCACGATAAACTTTCCCAACCCTTTTCTCTGCAGATCGTGCCTTACGCTAATACTTCGAAGTAATGCGCAATCCTTAAAAAATTCAAGACCACCGGTTCCAATCACCTCTCCATGATTTAAACAGGCAAAAAGAGTTTTGGTCTCGTTAATATCGGTTACAGGAAGGCCATTTTCCCGCAGCAACGCAAGCACACTTTGCCTTAATTCCATTTCCGCAGCAACTATCGTATATTCTTCCCGAGTGTTCATAAAAATACTTAAAATGAGGCCGTTTTTTTGACGGCCTCATTGGTTTAGCAGCAACCGAAATCAGTGATATTGCCGCAACATCCGCCGTCGCCTGTGCAACAACCCGGATCTTTTTGGTTTGTGTTCATGGCTTTGTTTTTTATGATTAAAAAAAATCTTGATTAAATCTCAACAACATTTTGTGTTTACCTCCTTCAATTTTTCAAAAAGAGAATTAAACTCATTATTGAATTTTTCAAATGCCTTCCAGTTGATGCAATAACAGCTTCTGGATCCGTCGACTTCGCCGTTAATAAGCCCGGCATTTCTTAACTCTTTGAGATGTTGACTCACTGTGCTCTGGGCGAGAGGTAACACTTCAACTATTTCGTTACAAATGCACTGATTCTTTTTAGCCAGCACATTCAAAATTGCAATGCGCGCCGGGTGACTAAGTGCTTTAGCGATAGCCGCAAGTGACTGCTCCTTTAAACTGAATTCTTCCTTTTTATGAAATGCCATTTCCTTATCTATTATCGCAAATATACGATAATGAATGATTACGCAAAGAAAAAAATTTTGGAAAAGTGTTCAAATATCCGAAGCACGATTTTTTACGAGGGAAATAATAATTCCGCTAAAAATGATGCAGCAAATTCCCGCCCATGAAATAATATCAGGAAATGCATCACCCAGAGCCATACCGATGAAAACTGAGAAAATGATGTTGGCATAACCGAAAACCGAGACCACCCCTGCTTTGTCTGCACCATAGGCTTTTGTCACAAAATATTGTCCGAACAGCGCAGCGAGCCCAAGACAAATAATGTACAGCCATTCTTTGCCCCCGGGCCACCTCCACTGAATAAAAAAGAAATCGTCGTTGCGAATATGAGCCAGGGAGCCAGTGATCATGAACATGGAAGGGAGCAAAACACCGCAGAAGATGAATGACGAGACAATGATCCGGGGATCATAATATGGGGCCAGTTTCCCAAGAGTTATGTAGGCAAGGGCAGAAACAATGCCGGAGAGCAAGCCCACTGCATGATAATACCAATGAAAATGCATATTAGGTTTGTATACTAATAGCATCCCGAGAAAGCCAACAACTACCGCTAGCAATACGAAGGGGCCGTGATATTCCCGGAAAAGCAGAAACGAAAACAACGCGATAAACACAGCGGAAGAAAGGTTGTATGTCATTGCTGTGCTCAGCGGTAAATGCAAAACGCAATACAACAGTGTGTACAATGCGACAGTCCCCATGAATCCTCTGAAAACAAGCAAATGAAATTTTCCACCCTTGTTGACCGGCGGTTTTGCAATAAAGGCGGCAGTTAGTCCTACCGCACCAACCAGGTTACGGAAAAAAACAAGCTGGCCGGTATTAAAACTTCCTTTCAACAATTTTGCCGAGCCGCCCATTAATGAAAAACCAAGAGCCGCCAGTAACATGTAAAAGATCCCTTTGTATCTATTGTTCAAGTTCATGAGATCATCGCCAGTCGTTCGACTGCTGCCTCAAGAGTTTCTTCCTTTTTTGAAAAACAGAAGCGAACAACCTTGTTATCTGTACCTGCCCGGTAAAATACGGAAACAGGGATCGTGGTCACCCCATATTCCTTTGTGATGCGGATAGAAAAGTCTTTATCGCCTTCGTCACTTATGTTGTCGTAGGTGCCGCAAATAAAATAACTGCCGGAACTGTTCATCAATTTGAATTTTGTGCTTCGCATCAAATTTATGAAATGGTCTCGTTTCCGTTGCATAAAGGCAGACAACGGTAAATACGAATTCTTGTCAGATAAAAATTTCGCCAAGGCAACCTGCATCGGTGAATTGCAGGAAAAACAATTGAACTGATGCACTTTCCTAAACTCTTTCGTCAGCTCCGATGAAGAAACGCAATATCCCAGTTTCCACCCCGTACAGTGAAAAACTTTTCCAAATGAGAAACAAACAAAACTTTTTTCCAGCAGGTCAGGATATCGAAGAATGGACTGATGCTGGATGCCGTCAAAGATCAAGTGTTCGTACACTTCATCACTGCAGATGAAAATATTTTTGTCTTTCACAATTGATCGAAGCTCATTCATATCGTCGGCCGATAAAACCGAACCGGTTGGATTATGAGGAGAGTTCAGCATGATCATTTTCGTTCTGGGAGAGATCTTCTGCCTCACTTTATTCCAATCGATCTTGTACCCGGGAAATTGAAGATCGATCAGAACAGGAACGGCTCCATTGACCTCGACATTTGGAATATAACTATCATATCCAGGTTCAAAAATGATCACTTCATCACCTGGTTGCAGAACAGTGGTCAGCGCGGTATAAATTGCATACGTGCCACCCGGCGTAACCGTAATTTGTGTATCAGGGTTTACATTGGTCGTGTATAAAAATTGAATTTTTTCCGACAAGGCTTCACGCAAAGGCATATAACCCTGCATGGGAACATACTGATTAAAGCCCTTTTTCATTGCATCGCTTACAAGCGAGATCAGCTCTTCGCTCATTTCATAATCGGGGAAGCCTTGTCCCAGGTTAACAGCGTTGTATTCTGTTGCAAGGGCACTCATCACAGTAAAAATGGTTGTGCCGACATTAGGAAGTTTTGATTGAATAAGCAAATGAAATGGATTTGTCGTTTCTGTAAATAAAAATACGAAGCCTTTGAAAAAAGAAGCGATTCGACCATGAAAAAGATCAGTTTAGTTGGTGACTTGTGGCGAATGAAAGATAGGGTGAGAAATTTTAGTTTACAACCTCTTTCTTACCAGCTGATACGAATGGTCGATCCATTCTTTCAATTTTTTATTTGGCACCGTGCCATCTACAACAATGGTATTCCAATGTTTTTTGTTCATGTGGTATCCCGGCTGTACACAATCATATTGTTCTCTTAATTCGACGGCCAGGTCAGGATCACATTTTACGTTGAAGCTTAATCGTTCTTCATCAAGGCCAGTTATGAGAAAAATCTTCCCGGATACTTTATATACTAACGTATTTGGTCCGAAAGGCAATGTTTCTTCAACGCCGGGCTTACCAATACAATATTCACGAAGAGTTTCAATGTCCATGTCTCATAAATCACTAACCAGGCAATATTGCAGTTGCCTCAATCTCTATTAAATAATCTGGTTCTATCAATGCCTTGACCTCGATCATGCTGGTGCAGGGTTTGATCTCCGCAAAAAATTCGCCATGTGCCTTCCCATATTCCTGCCACCGTGAAATATCAGTAACAAACATTCTTGTTCTCACTACATCGCTTAAAGAAGCGCCCGCCTGTTGTAATACCTTTTCTATTTTCTGAATGATAAATTTGGTTTGTTCATACGCATTAGTGCCTCCAACAGGTTGCCCGTTTTGGTCAACGGCAACGGTCCCGGTCACCTCGATAACATCCCCAACCCTTACAGCACGGCTATAACCAACTATGTCTTCCCATTTTGCACCCGAAGAGTAATTTGTACGTGCCATAGTTAAAATGCTATGATTTTAGTTTTTTATTTCAAGGTTTTCTGGCCTGATCAATGATTCATCATTCATTCTTAAAAAGATTTGCGCAACTGTTACCACATCTTTCTGACAATACGTAGCGATCCGGTCAAGATTTTTTTCTTTCCAATATACTTCATGGACCTTACTTCCATCAATATCATCCTTGGATGTACTAATGCTAAGTGTATGAGCGAGGAGATTTAACGAGGTGTAACTTTTATAGTCACCGAACTTCCAAAGCTCCAGTGTGTCAAGGTGAGGAACATCCCAGGGCTTTCTTCCCTGGAGTTTCAGGATCTCAGGAATGGGCAAATGATTTACAACGAGCCTGCGGCAGAGGTAAGGAAAATCAAACTCTTTTCCGTTGTGTGCGCAAAGAAATTTATTTCCTTCACTGCACCACCTGTTCAACATTTCAGAGAACTGGTGCAGTAACAATTTTTCATCATGGCCGCAAAAAGATTTCAGGATCAATTTTTTTTCCTGGCCTGTTCCCTGAATTACTCCGCAACTAATACAAATAATTTTTCCAAACTCCGCATAAATCCCCGCCCGCGAATAAATGCTTCTCGAGGTTTCTATTTCTTTATTGCGGATCAGGTAAGATGCCTTCAGCTCCCATAATGTTTTCCACTCATCAGGCATGTTTTCATGACCGTCATGCTGAGGGACGGTCTCAATATCCAGGAAGAGAATATTGTGAAGTTGAATTGACATAGAATAATATGCGAATTCTTCTAAAGATAAATAAAACAGTTTTCATTCGCACACTAGTCAAAGGTACTTATCGCCCGCGGCTTTCTTGACCTCGGCGAGATAATCTTTTATTTCCTGTTCTTTTTCTTTCTTACAGATGAGTAAAACATCCTTGGTGTCAACCACAATAAAATTTTCGAGCCCCTGCAGCACGATCAGTTTTGTTTCCGGTACATGTACCATGCATTTGGTGGCGTCTATTGAAATTACTTTTTTCCCTGCTATCGCATTCTCGTGGGGATCCTTTGTCATATTCTCCCAGGCACTGTTCCATGTACCGAGATCACTCCAGCCAAATGAGGCGGGTATCACATATACATTATCTGCTTTTTCCATGATGCCAAAATCAATGGAAATATTGGAGCATTGCGGATAGATCTCATTGATGACTGCACCTTCATGTTTCGTATTGAACTTGTCTTTTTCGGCTGCAAAGACCTCATACATTTCCGGCAAATATTTTTCAAAAGCAGTCAGAATGTTTTTCACTTTCCAGAAAAATATACCTGCATTCCACAGGAAATCACCGCTGGCAATAAAGGTTTTCGCCAGTTCAAGATTGGGTTTTTCTGTAAAGGTTTTTACTTTATAAATTCCCGGCGCTGCCTCGAGTGTATCATGTTGTATGTACCCATAGCCGGTATTGGGATATGTGGGAGTTACTCCCAGCGTTACCAAAGAATTCAGGTGATCGACAAAATTTAAGGCACTCCTGGTTGTTTTTACAAACTCATCAATTTCAAGGATGAGGTGGTCGGCTGGAGCTGCAACCATACATGCCTTAGGATCCTTTTTTATTAGCTTGAAAGAGATGTAAGCGAGGCAAGGTGCTGTGTTCTTACGGAAAGGCTCACTTAAAATATTTTCCTCGGGCATCTGCGGCAACTGTTTCTTTACCAGGGGCACATATTCATTTGATGCAACAACATAAATATTTTCTTCAGGAACTACTCTTGAATACCTTTCAAAAGTCTGCTGGATAAGCGTCTTACCAGTGCCAAGAATATCCAAAAATTGCTTTGGATAGTTGGCGCGGCTCATTGGCCAAAACCTGCTTCCGATCCCTCCCGCCATAATGGCTACGTAATGATGTTTATTCATATCCTGAACCTGCAATTAATTTAGATAAAACCTTCTTTCAAAAGGTCATGAAGATGGACCATTCCCAAATATTTTCCCCCCTTGGCAACAACAATCTGCGAAATTTCATGTTTGCGCATTATATCGAGTGCATTTACCGCCAGTTCATCGGGATCAATAATTTTAGGTTGTGAACTCATTATGTTTTCAGCACGTATGTTTTCCGATACATGATTCTTTTCAAGCATTCTTCGCAAGTCTCCGTCTGTAATGATTCCGCGCAAATTTTTTTGATCGTCAACTACCGCGGTGGCTCCCAATCTTTTTTTGGTGATCTCAACGATCACTTCCTTTAAAGATTGATCGAGGAGCACAGAAGGTTTTTCATTGTCTGCGTAGATGTCGGAAATGCGTAAATATAATTTTTTGCCAAGCATTCCTCCCGGATGCAGTTTTGCAAAATCATCGGACCCGAATCCTTTTAATTCGATCAGGCACGTAGCAATGGCATCACCCATCACGAGTTGTGCAGTTGTGCTTGTTGTGGGGGCAAGGTTATTGGGGCATGCTTCCTGGTCAACAGTAGTATTCAAAACGATGCTTGACTGTTTGGCAAGGTAAGATTCAACATTACCGACCATCGCAATCAATATATTTCCTAAATTCCTGATGAGAGGGACCAAAACTTTTATTTCGGGGCTGCTTCCGCTTTTGCTAATGATCATGACAATATCGTCATGTTGAACCATTCCAAGATCGCCGTGTATGGCATCGGCAGCATGCATAAATATGGAGGGAGTCCCTGTAGAATTTAGAGTGGCCACAATTTTTTGGGCAATCACAGCACTCTTCCCGATACCGCTGATCACCAGGCGACCCTTACAACTTACTATGGCTTCGATGGCCCTTTCAAAATCAGTATCGATAAACGAACTGAGACCCTGGATGGATTGGGCTTCCATTTGTATTGTGCGGAGCGCTGTTTGTTTAATGGAAGACTGCATTCGTTTTGATGTTCCTGTTGTCGCCGGTTAATGAGGCCGCAAATTTATAGTATTTTAAAAGGAAATTGGCCTTACGCAAACGATGTAGTTCGAATTTTAACCTTTACGGCTGGATAAATAGCCGATGCTTTTGTAAATTCGCAATCTTGCCGACAGCTCTTAGCCGGGCCTGAATATTGTGCGAAAGGTTCCTTCAAAAATCGCTTCAAACACTATCTACCCGCTTAATTAGCGAAAGGATCAACCAGGCTCAGATAGCCTTGGTTCAATGTGCAAAAGTTCAATTTCCCTTGCCATGTGATCGGTTAAAAATTCAGTACCTTAATTAAAAGCCCTTTTGGGAATGGAGCAAAAGATAAAATGGCGACAACTACTGCAAAAAAACCTGCGGGAAAGAAAATTGACAAACTTCCTGAGCAAACCCCGGTTAAGAAAAAATTAGACCTCCACAAAGCGCTCCAGGAGCATTTTGGATTTGATAAATTCAAAGGCAGCCAGGAAAAGATCATTGAATCCGTCCTGGCGGGGCATGATACATTTGTGGTAATGCCAACCGGTGGTGGTAAATCACTTTGTTATCAGTTGCCAGCAATGGTGAGTGATGGGCTCGCGATCATTGTAAGTCCGCTGATCGCTTTAATGAAAAACCAGGTCGATCTTGTCCGCAGCTACAGTAGCAAAGATGATGTTGCGCATTTTCTCAATTCGACATTGACAAAAAAGGAGATCAGGGAAATACACGATGATCTTCAGACCGGTAGAACAAAAATGCTCTATGTGGCTCCTGAAACGTTAACCAAGCAGGAGAACCTTGATATTTTCAGTGATTTAAAAATTTCTTTTTTTGCTGTTGATGAAGCACATTGTATTTCTGAATGGGGGCATGACTTCAGACCAGAATACAGACGGCTGAGGGAAATGATGATCCAAATAAACCCCGATGTTCCTGTAATTGCCCTAACAGCTACTGCCACTCCGAAGGTGCAAAGTGATATCATCAAAAATCTGGACCTGCGCGATCCGAAAATTTATACAACTTCATTCAACAGGTCGAACCTTTATTACGAAGTACAGCCAAAGATCAAGAAAGAGCAAACATTAAAGAGCCTGGTGAGATTCATAAGCCAGAATAAAGGAAAGAGCGGGATCATCTACACAACAAATAGAAAAACTACAGAGGAACTGGCTGAGCTTCTTCAGAAAAATGATATTAAAGCGGTTGCGTATCATGCCGGTATTGATAGCAAGATCAGAACCGAAAGACAAGACCAATTTCTAAATGAAGATGTACAGGTAATTGTTGCCACGATAGCATTTGGTATGGGCATCGATAAACCGGACATCCGATTCGTTATTCACTATAATATTCCCAAGAGCATCGAAAATTATTACCAGGAAACCGGTCGCGCCGGGAGAGATGGGATGGAAGGGAAATGCATTTTATATTATTCTCATAAAGACGTTTCCAAGCTTGAACATTTAATGAGAGACAAACCGCTTAGTGAACGGGAAGTGGGAGCACAATTGATTAATGAAACCGTTGCCTTTGCGGAAAGCGGTGTTTGCCGGAGGAAAGTTTTGCTCGGTTATTTCGGAGAAGAATATGGAAAAGAAAATTGTGGCAATTGCGATAATTGCAAGCATCCAAAAGAAAAGGTGGAAGCAAAAGACAATGCGGTATCCACATTGAAAACGATCAAAGCGCTTGATGAGCGATTTGCCACTGAATATGTCGTAAATATTATTATTGGAAAGCTTACGCCTCAAATACAAATGTTTCGGCATGACAGTCTAAACGTTTTTGCTTGCGGCAATGATCAACCGAGGCATTTCTGGAGTTCACTCATTCGGCAAATGTTGCTGGAGAACTTATTGAGCAAGGATATTGAAGAGTACGGAGTACTTAAGATCACAAAGAAAGGAGAAGAGTTTTTAAAGAAGCCAAAATCCTTCAAGATCGTTCTTAACAATCTTTTCGAGGAAGCAAATGAAGATGACGACGAGAACGGTGAAGGAAACACAGCCGCAGCGGCGGATGAGAAACTGTTTGAAATGCTGAAAGAGCTTCGACAAAAGGAAGCAAAGAAAAAAGGATTACCACCATTTGTGATCTTCCTGGAATCTTCGCTACAAGATATGGCAACTCTGTACCCAACGAATACAACGGAGTTGGAAAAATGCCAGGGAGTCAGCAAAGGAAAAGCGCTGCGCTATGGAAAGCCTTTTGTTGAATTGATCGCAAAATATGTAGAAGAGAATGAGATCGAAAGGCCAGATGATTTTGTAATGAAGAGTATAGTTAACAAAAGCGGCCTTAAGGTTTATATTATCCAGCAAACAGACAAAAAGATTCCTCTCGACACGATTGCGAAAAGCAAGGACATGAGGTTGGATGATCTCCTTGAAGAAATGGAAACCATTACGGCCAGCGGCACGAAATTGAATTTGGATTACGCCCTTAACCAAATGATCGATGAAAATGAACAGGAAGAAGTCCTGGAATATTTTAAAGGGTGTGAAACATCCTCTTTACAGGTTGCGCAAGAAGAACTCTCTGACCTTGAATTGAGTTGGGAGCAATTAAAAATTATGCGAATAAAATTTCTCGCACAATATGGAATGTGATTCATTTTTGATTTCGGATTTTAGATTTTAGATTGTTTCATCAAACCTATATATTTGCACCCCATTTTGAGGTGCGGATAAAATCTAAAATCTGCAATCAAAAATTTTAAATCGAGGATGGTGCGGTAGCTCAGTTGGTAGAGCAAAGGACTGAAAATCCTTGTGTCGGCGGTTCGATCCCGCCCCACACCACGAAGGACCTCAGCATTTCCTGAGGTCCTCTCATTAGAGCCTAATGCGTCGGGGCTGGGGTGTGTATACCCTCTGCAATTTCCTCGATCATCTTTTTATTAAATGCATTGAGATCTTTCGGGCTTCGGCTTGTCACCAGTCCATTATCAACAATTACCTCTTTGTCATGCCAGTTTGCTCCGGCATTTTTTAGGTCAGTCTGAACTGAAGGGTAAGATGTCAAATCACGCCCTTCAAGTAAGCCGGTTTCAATTAAAAGTTGAGGGCCGTGACATATTGCCGCCACTGGTTTTCCTGTCTCAAGAAAATCTTTTGCAAATTCCACAGCTTCTGTGTTTCTTCTTAACTGATCAGGATTCAAAACACCGCCGGGAAGCATTAAAGCATCATAATCACCAGCCTTTGCCTCAGAAATATTTTTATCAACCGGCAGCTCAATACTCCAATGATCATGATTCCAACCTTTCACTTTTTCCTGCTGTGGCGATATGATGTGTACAGTTGCACCGGCTTCCTCCAGAGCTTGTTTGGGACTTGTCAATTCAACTTCTTCAAAGCCATTTTCAGTGAGAATGGCTACCATCTTTCCTTTCAACTTTTCCATAATCTGGTAATTTAAAAAATGAAGAATAAATTAGAAAAGTCTCAACAAAAACCAGACCTGTGAAAATGATGTAAATGATTTTCCACATGTCAAAGTTATTCAGCCGCTAAATCACTCTTGTTTTAGCGAAAAAAACTAATCAACTCTGAGGTTTTTCTAATAAATCTAAAAGAGCTACAGAATAATTTCATGCAAGTAATCAGATGGAGAAAAGCTTGTTGGTTCTCTGAAAAAAGCAATTACTCATCTAAAAAATTGAAATTATGTATGCATTTAAAAACAGAATTCAACTGATCGGAAATCTGGGCGGGAAACCAGAAATTAAAAAAACAGAAAGCGGCAGGAAGCTCGCGCAGTTCAGCCTTGCCACCAGCGAAAATTTTCGCAATTCAAAAGGTGAATCTATCAAAGAAACACAATGGCATCGCCTTGTGGCTTGGGGCAAGGTAGCCGAGGTGGCGGAAAAATTTCTCGATAAAGGGAAAGCTGTTGCAATCGAAGGGAAACTGGTTAGTCGCAGCTACAACGATAAAGAAGGAAATAAGAAATACATTTCCGAGGTACAGGTGAACGAAATATTGTTACTAGGGGCAAAATAACTGAAACTGGGTGTAAATCTTCCTCATTAAATGAGTAGGAAGTCATCTTCCCATATATACCATTAAGATTTGCACATCGCTTGGATTTATTCCTGAAATGCGACTAGCTTGTCCCAGCGTTCGCGGTTTTATTTTTGTCAATTTTTCCCTGGCCTCATTTCCCAAAGCATTGATCTTTTTGAAATCAAAATTTTCGGGTATTTCAAGCTCCTCAAGTTGATTCATTTTCTTTACAAGCTCTTTTTCCTTTTCAATATAGACGTCATATTTGACTTGTATTGAAGCTTGTTCAATAATGTCTGCTGGAAACGAATCTAATGAGGATTGAAGCCTTGGAAGGTTAGCCGATAGATCTTTCAAATCAATATCAGGACGGAGTAATATTTTTTCAGCTCTTTGTTTTTCAGGTATGGCGGCAGAGTCAATAGAGCTGAGATACGGGTTGACTTCGGATGGCTCAACGATATGGTCTTTCAAAATGTCTTTTATCTTTTTTATCCCTTCTTTTTTTTCAATCACTTTATCCATTCTCTCCTGTGATGCAAGACCCAATCGATAACTTAATTCGGTTAATCTGAGATCAGCATTGTCCTGTCGCAAAAGAGTTCTGAACTCGGCTCGTGAAGTAAACATTCGATAAGGTTCTTTGGTGCCCTTGCTTATGAGGTCATCGACCAGAACCCCAATGTACGCTTCGTTTCTCCTTAAGATAAAAGGAGACAGTCCGCTGATTTTTTGGTGTGCGTTTATTCCCGCTATCAAACCCTGGCAAGCGGCTTCTTCATAACCGGTTGTGCCATTTATTTGCCCCGCAAAAAAGAGATTTTCAACAAATTTGGTTTCAAGCGAATAGTTCAGCTGAGTTGGCGGAAAGTAATCATATTCAATGGCATAGCCCGGCCTGAAGATCCTTACCTTTTCAAAGCCTGGTATTATACGAAGTGCTTCGTATTGAATTTCTTCGGGTAGGGATGTGGAGAAGCCGTTCACATAAATTTCAACTGTGTTCCAGCCTTCAGGTTCTATAAACAACTGGTGCCGCTCGCGATCCGCAAAACGGTTTATTTTATCCTCGATACTGGGGCAATACCTCGGCCCTACTCCATCGATCCTCCCTGCAAACATCGGGCTCCGGTCAAATCCTGTTCTTAATATTTCATGCACCCTTTTATCTGTGTATGTTATCCAACAGCTTCTTTGTTGTGATGGTTTAGGAGTATTCAAAAACGAAAATCCTATGATTTCGTCGTCTCCTCTCTGCTCCTCCATTTTTGTGTAGTCCAAACTTCGTCCGTCAACTCTTGGCGGAGTTCCGGTTTTCAAGCGGTCACTTTCGAAACCAAGAGACATTAATTGCTCCGTTATTCCGGATGAAGGCCTCTCTGCGATCCGTCCACCTCCGAAACTCTTTTCCCCGATATGGATCACCCCGTTTAAAAAGGTTCCATTGGTGAGGACAACGGCCTTTGCCTCTATCTCATGGCCCAACCCTGTTATGACTCCACCGACTTTTTGCCCCTTAACAAGTATTCCTTTTACAATGTCTTGGTAAAAGTCAATATTGGGAGTCCTTTCCAGCTGCTCTCTCCATTTTAAAGAAAATAAAACGCGGTCATTTTGAGATCGTGGGCTCCACATCGCAGGCCCCTTCGACTTGTTGAGCATTCGAAATTGAATCATTGATAAGTCCGATATAATTCCGGAATAGCCCCCTAAGGCGTCAATTTCGCGCAATATTTGCCCCTTTGCAATTCCGCCCATCGCCGGATTACAGCTCATTTGGGCTATTGTCTGCATATTCATCGTGATGAGCAGAACCTTAGAGCCCATGTTTGCGGCAGCAGCGGCGGCTTCGCATCCAGCGTGCCCGGCACCAACAACAATCACATCATACCTGGGGAACATGGCGCAAAGATACTTTGCCGAAGCGAGTGGCCATTGTTTCACGTGAAACGTGTGAAATAAAGATTTAAGTAGAAGTCTTCTTTGGTTCGCATTCGCTTCAGCTGGGTTGCTGTTTTATCATCATAACCGCATAGATGCAACAGTCCATGGAACATAACCCGATGAAGTTCGGCGGCAAGCGGTATTTTAAGATTCTTTGAATTTTCCTTAACCCGGTCGAGGCTTATATAAATGTCGGCTAGGATCTCGTCAGGATCGTTTGAAAGATCAAAGGTTATTACGTCTGTATAGAAGTCGCGGCCCAGGTATTTGCGGTTTATTTCAAGAAGAATCTCGTCATTGCAAAAAATGTAGCTTAAGCTATTTAGTGTCCTGCCTTCATCGTTGATCAGTCTGTTCATAAAGCGCTTGAGCGCGGCCCTGTTTTTTAGCGAGAGTCGGACACTATCGCTGAAGAACTGAATAGGCTCCTTTTGTTTTAATTTTCCCACCATATTTTCAAAATTCGTAACTAAGTTAGTTTTTGCCGGGATAGCTTTGCAAAAGGAGGTAAAATGACAAAGCTTTCGAAATTAAAACCAGGGCAAAGGGCCATCATTAGAAACTTCACCAAGGCAGAAACGTACCTGAAGTTGATGGAAATGGGATGCGTGCCGGGCGAAAATATATTAGTGGACCAGATTGCTCCCTTTGGCGACCCGATCTCGATTAAGGTTGCCGGCTACTTATTAAGTCTGCGATTGAATGAGGCAGAGGACATCGAAGTTGAACTAATAAATTGATTATCAATTATTTAAATGCAAATTGGTTTATTCTTTGGCTCCTTCAACCCGGTTCACGCCGGGCACCTAATAATCGCAAATCACATTTTGAACGAAACCGGGTTGAATAAAATTTGGTTTGTGATTTCCCCGATCAACCCTTTCAAAATAAATTCTGAACTTCTGGACGAAAACGCCAGGTTATCCCTGGTTAAAAGGGCAACGGAAGGTGATGACAGAATTACGGCGTCGGATATCGAGTTTCAGTTGCCCCGGCCTTCTTTTACAATAAACACTCTTTCGTTCCTGAAAAAAAATTACCCGCAGGATCATTTTTCGATAGTTATGGGTAGTGACAATTTCCGGGATCTTCATAAATGGAAGAATTATGAAGACATTATTGCAGCTCACAAAATATTAATTTATTCAAGAGCTGGGTTCAAAGTGAAAAATAAATTTAATGCAGATATAGAAATATTAAATGCCCCGATATTGGATATTTCGTCAACGGGAATTCGCGAGCTGATAAAAAAGAGAAAATCGATTCGTTACTTACTGCCTGAAATAGTGAGAAAGGAGATTGAAGAAAAAGGGTACTATAAAAAATAACCTAACGCCAGACATAACATAACAATGACCGGGGATGGAATTCTTGTATAGTTCAGTAATAAAAACGTTCCCAAAATAGTCGCAACATTTATAAAACTCACAGTCTTTACCTGGATGATTGAAATGTCTTTCATAATGTAGAGAGTAGCTGCTATTAGGATACCCACCACTGCAGCATTAATGCCTTCAATTGAGCGATAGACCGCCGCATATTTTTTCAAATAGCTCCAGATAGGAAAAAAGAAAAGAACCAGTAAGGCGCTTGGTAAGAAAATTGAAATAGTTCCGATAAGGCAGCCTAGCAATTGCATCGCTGTTCTTTCGCTCTGTGTTTTACCCATGCCTTTCAAAGCCAATCCCCCTACAAACGATGATATTGAAAATACCGGTCCGGGAATAGCCCGGACGATCCCCATTCCATTGTACATATCGTCTTTGTCGATGGTGATTACATTCTCGTCTTTCTTTTTTTCTTTGACAACAACTGATCGAATACAAAATTGCTCATACATCATTGGCATCAACACCTGTCCACCTCCGAATACGAGGCTTCCCATTCTATACGTGTTCTCAAATAAATTGATCGGCTTTCGATTTGGCCAATCATTTTTTTTTGCCTTCGAACTTAAAATTCCGGCCGCTATAAAAATGATTGCAAACAGCCAAATATTCCACCATTTGATCTTTCTTGGTTTCTGTTCGGTTTGTGGAATACGTTTTCTGCTGAGATTTGTACTTATTCCACCCAGGATGATCAATAAAGGAAATACCCATGGTTGTTTGAATAAGAGATAAGTAGTTGCAGCACTCACCAGCATAATAACCCAGGTGATCGGATTTTTTATAGAAGTACCAAAAGAAATGACTGCAGCATATACCAGGAAACCGACAGCCATTGGCGGAATAAACTTGAAAATATGCTCCAGCTCTTTCTTGTTAACATATTCTATAAGAAAAGAAAATGATCCCATCAATATAGATGCTGGCAGGATCCAGATTATAAGAGTCAAAACAGCAAGCCACACTCCTCCTCTTTTGTATCCGATCAGTGTAATGGTTTGAGTGGAAGATGCCCCCGGTAAAAGCTGGCAAAACCCATTGTATTCAAGCAATTCTTCCTTCGTTACATAAGGTCGTTCATGAACAAAGGTTTTCATCATCATGCCAATATGTGCCTGGGGCCCACCGAAGGCGGTTATACTTTGCAAAAAAACAGACTTTAGAAAATGAAAGTGGCGAAGGATCACCATCATTAAATATAAAAAATTTCGGAATAGAGAAAATGAATTATTTTATAAACTGTTATTGAGTATATTGATCAAAAAATAAAATGAAGTATGTATTACTCACGATAATACTTTTTACAACTATCTTATGCTACTCACAAAAGAAAGACAGAAAATTACAAAAGGAAATTTCCGAACTGGTCAAAGGCTATAATGGTGATATCGGTATTTACATAAAAGATCTCAGAAATGCTAAGACCGTTTTTCTTCATGCTGATACTGTATTTCCTACAGCAAGTATAGTAAAAGTTTCCATTTTGATCGGCATTATGGATAAGATAAGACGAAATGAATTGTTTTATGATTCGGCACTTGTCTACAAAGACTCATTATTATATGAAGGCGAAGATATTCTTGGGTCTTTTAAAAATGATGAAAAAATTCTTTTGAAGAAAGTGATGATGTTGATGCTGACAACCAGCGATAATACGGCAAGTCTTTGGCTGCAAAGTCTGGCCGGAACAGGAACAAGAGTGAACGAAATATTAGACAGTCTCGGGTTTAAGTATACGAGGATCAATTCCCGCACACCGGGAAGGGAAAGTAACAGGAGTATGTATGGTTGGGGTCAAACCACGCCTGCAGAGATGGGAAGATTATTTGAGATGATATATCGTGACCAGGTTTTTTCTGCCGCCGCCTGTGAAAGAATGAAACGATGTCTTGGCAGAAATTATTGGGATGAGGATGAGGCGATCTCCCAAATTCCTCCTAACATTGAAGTATTCAGCAAAAATGGATGTGTTGACGAATCAAGAAGTGAAGTATTGTTGGTGAACGCTCCGCATAATCCATATATCTTTTGCATTTTTACAAAAAACAACAAGGACACGACCTGGAGTCATAATAACGAGGCCTGGACATTAGCGCGAAAAATATCAAAACTTTTGTGGAACTACTTTGAGCCAAAAGAAAAATGGAGTTCTGCTTTGGCGAATGAGTAACTATTTAAGAAGTTGATAAGCTATCAAGCTCATTAGATAGGCAAGTCCTGTCATGTAAATCAACTGTATCACTGGCCATTTCCAGCTTCTTGTTTCGCGTCGAACAACCGCCAGGGTGCTCATGCATTGCATCGCGAATAAATAAAAAATCATTAGGGAAACACCGGTCGCGAGTGTGTATAATGGGCTGCCATCTTCCTTCTTAGCCGCTTTCATCTTATCCTGTAGTTTAAGACTGTTTTGATCGTCATCACCTACGCTGTATAGTGTTGCCATGGTGCCTACAAAAACCTCCCTTGCAGCAAAAGAGGTAATAAGTGCAATCCCGATCTTCCAGTCATACCCCAGCGGTGTTATAGCTGGTTCGATTGATTTTCCCAGGATGCCAGCATAAGAATTTTCCAACCTGGTCGCATGGTATTCCCTCTTTAGTTCTTTAGCCTCGCCGCTGGCCTGAGATCTTAGTTGCTCATACCTTGAATCTACTCTCTGCATTCTTTTTGCAGGACCATAAGAACTCAGTGCCCAAAGGATCAGGCTAATGATCATGATAACTCGTCCGGCGTCGAACACAAAAACTTTCGCCTTGTTGATCATGGTATGAATGACGTTCTTCCATCGTGGAGAACGATAAGTGGGGAGCTCAAGAATGAAGAAACTTTTTTCTTTCAGCTTTATGAAATGTTTCGCAACAAAAGAGACAATCAGAGCCATTATGAGACCTAACAGGTACAAGCCCATCATGACAAGTGCCTGCAAGCCCAGGATCCCAAACAAGTAAGTTCTTGGGATCACTAGCCCGATCAAGATCGTATACACGGGCAACCTGGCAGAACAACTCATAAGAGGTGTGATCAGAATTGTCAGTAAACGCTCCTTTCGATTTTCGATATTTCTTGCACTCATGATAGCGGGTACCGCGCACGCAAATCCGCTGATCATTGGCATTACGCTCTTGCCGTTCAATCCAACTCCCCGCATCAGGCGATCGGTGAGAAAACTGATCCTTGCCATATAACCTGTGTCCTCTAGCAAGGTGATCAGTCCAAACAATATCATTATCTGCGGAACGAAAACAAGTATCCCGCTTAATCCTGCAAGTATCCCTTGAGTCAGCAAATTGCTCCACCAAGTTTCTGGTAATACAGATGAAAGCGAGGAATTTAGTTTTGCGAAACCCGAATCGATCCAGTCCATGGGATATTGCGCTAGCCAAAATACACTTTGAAAAAGGAGGAATAGAACCGCCAATAAAATAAAGTATCCCCACCTCCGGTGAAGAAGCACATCATCTAATTTTTC
>Ga0207679_10000295_pt1 | contig 37658 bp, 37 predicted proteins | sample KBSC73metaG_FD_184320 | JGI IMG/M metagenome (GOLD analysis project Ga0207679, IMG submission 184320) | Corn rhizosphere microbial communities from Kellogg Biological Station, Michigan, USA - KBS C7-3 metaG (SPAdes) (version 2) | ecosystem: Host-associated > Plants > Roots > Rhizosphere > Soil ... | reverse complement strand
TCCCCCCGCCGAGAAGCACCGTCGGGATTCGCCTGGGCCGTGCGCGGCGCCTGCGGAGGCGCTGAGGCCCCTCGCGGCGAGCGCGTCGAACGCGCACGCAAGGCGTCGCTCGGCCAGTCCTGCTGCGACAGCGAGGAGCTCAGGTGCAGAAACGCTCCGTGTCCGAGCAGAACGCCCGGGCGGTATGCTTCGGAGCCGATGCGCCGCCCGGGGCACGGGAGTCGGAGGTGAGTCGCGCCGGGCGACCGATGATGCTGGGAGCAGTGGCCGGGCTCGCGTCCGCCATCCTCTTCGGCGCGAGCGTCCCCATCACGAAGCGGCTCCTCCCCGACGTCGCGCCGGTGCTCCTCGCGGGCCTGCTGTACCTCGGGGGTGGGCTGGCCGTGGGCACGGTGAGGCTGCTCGCGCGACGGAGCATCGTGGAGGCGAGCCTCGACCGTTCCGACCTGCCCCGGGTGCTGGCCATCGTCCTCCTCGGCGGAGTGGTCGGGCCCCTCGCGCTGGTGCACGGGCTCCGGGGCGTCTCCGGGGTGAGCGGAGCCCTGCTCCTCAACCTCGAAGGGCCGCTCACGGTGCTCATCGCCCTCACGGCGTTCGGCGAGCACCTCGGCCCGCGGGCCTTCCTCGGCGCCGGGCTGGTCTTCGCCGGAGCGTGCCTGCTCGCCCTGCCCGGGGCGGGACCCGCGGATGGGACACGGCTCGGCGGCGTCCTGCTCCTGGTCCTGGCCTGTGCCGCCTGGGCGCTGGACAACAACCTCACCCAGGGCCTGGTGGGGAAGGACCCCTGGCAGGTGGTCATCGCCAAGACCCTGGGCGCGGGCACGGGCCTGGTGGCGCTCGGACTGCTCCTGGGTCACCGGTTCCCCGCCTGGCGAGTCCTCGCCGCGACGCTCACCCTCGGGGCGCTCGCCTATGGCGCCAGCGTCCTGCTCGATGCGTTCGCCCTGCGACTCCTGGGCGCCGCGCGGGAGGCCGCCTTCTTCGCCACCGCCCCCTTCGCCGGCGCGCTCCTCTCCGTGCCGGTGCTGGGCGAGCGGCTCGAGGCGCTCCAGCTCGCCGCCGGAGCGGTGATGATCGTCGGTGTGGCGCTCCTGGTCCGGGAACGGCACGGCCACGAGCACACCCACGAGGCGCTGGAGCACAGCCATCGCCACGTGCATGACGCGCATCACCAGCACGCGCACCCGGAAGGCATCGACCCCACCGACCCGCATGCGCATCCGCACCGCCACGCGCCGTTGACTCACGCACACGCCCACGTGTCCGACGCGCATCACCGGCACGCGCACTGACCGACCAGGGACTCTCCAACACGGTTTGCACGGGAGCCGTCATGCCCCGTCGCGGAACAGTGGCGCCGCGGGCGAAGGACCGGCAGATTCGGCCCCCGAGGTGAGAGGGACGTGAGCGACCGGTTCGAGGCGGACGTGCGGCGGATGCAGCGGGCCCTGGCGGCGGAGGCGGACCGTCGCGGCCAGCGGCTGGCCCGACGCGACGACCGTCGGGAGCGGCGAGCCGCCCGGAGAGCGGCTCGGCGGCGCAAGCCCAGGAGCGGCGTGGGCCTTCTCATCGGTGCGGCCGTGCTCACCGGCGTGGTCGTCGACGGCGCCCCGTTCTGGCTCCTGTTCATCGCGGTGTGGATGGTTTTCGAGGGAGCGCGTCGCCTCATCGGCAGCCGCCCCCCGGCGGTCGAGGGAGACGCGGTCCGGGAGGAGACCGGCGTCGACGCGCGGCTGGCTCGGGTGGACCAGCTCTGCGACCAGCTCCTGGCGGACATCCAGAGCGCCCCCCCAGTCCTGCGGACGATCGTCCAGCGTCCGGAGGAAACGGTGCAGGCCCTGCGCGAGGGCGTGCACGCGCTCGAGCGCCGGGAACGGGAGATCCGGGCTCTCGCCCGGCCCGAGGACGATGCGCGGCTGCAGTCCGAGCGGGAGTCGCTGCAGCGCCGCCTCGCCGCCGAGCAGGACCAGGTCACGAGGCAGCGGCTCGGCCAGGCTCTGGAGGCCCTCGACCAGCAGCGCAGCCAGCGCGCGTCGCTCCTGACCGCGGCGTCACGGCTCGAGGCCGAGCGCACGCGCCTCCTCTACACGCTGGAGGGTCTGCATACCCAGGTTCTCGCGGTCCGCTCCACCGCCGAGGCCGGCCAGGAGCAGGCCGCGGCGGACCGGCTTCGCCAGAGCCTGGACACGCTGTCCAGCGAGGTCTCCGCCGTGGCGGGAGCCCTCGAGTCGGTTCAGGCGGTCGACGCGGGCCCGGTGTCCACGCCCGACCCCCGGATACCCGACGCCCGAGTTCCGGAGCGGAGATGACGTCGGGGGGGTCTCCGTCGCCTCGGGGTGAGGCCCCCGGTCGGATCGACGCGCCCGCCGGAGAGCCCCCGGGCGAGGCCTCGGCGGAGTGCACCGCACCGGAAAGCTCGCCCGCAGGGCGACCGCGAAGCGAACCCGTCCCTCTCGCCTTCACGCCCACCGAGCCGTTCCGGCCGGCCCGGGGGGCAGCCGGCCCGCAGCGGCAGACGCTCCTCGCTCACCTCGTCCGTCGCCCGCGCCCACCGCCGCTCCGCCGCGAGCGAGTCGACACCCACGACGGCGACTTCATCGACCTGGACTGGCTCGATGCGCCGAAGGAGGCCCCTCACGTCGTGGTGCTGCACGGTCTGGAGGGAACCCCCGGCTCCGGCTACGTGCGCGCGACCCTCAACGAGATCGCCCGCCGCCGGTGGGGTGCGGTGGCCATGGCCTGGCGCAGCTGCAGCGGCGAGCCGAACCGCGCCCTCCGCTCCTATTGCTCGGGTGAGACGGAGGACCCCCGGTTGGTGTGCACCCGGATCCGCGAGGCAGGGGTCCGCGGCCCTCTCTTCGCCATCGGGTTCTCGCTGGGAGGGAACGCGCTGCTGAAGCTCCTTGCCGAGACGGGCGTGGACGCGCCGGTGGACGCCGGCGTCGCGGTGAGCACGCCGTTCGATCTCGCCGCCTGTGCGCGGGCTCTCGATGCCCCGTGGGGGAGCGGGGCCATCTATCGGCGGGAGTTCCCTCCGGACCCGCGGAGGAAGGCGCTGGGGAAGCTGCGCGAGCATCCGGCCTGCGGGCTCTCGGCCGGGGCGGTGCGTCGCGCCCGGACCTTCCACGCCTTCGACGACGCGTTCACCGCGCCCAGCAACGGCTACCGCGACGCCGACGATTACTACGCGCGGGCCTCCTCCGGGCCGCTGCTCGAGCACATTCGCCGGCCGGTGCTCTGCATCAGCGCGGCAGATGACCCGATGGTTCCCCCCGAGACCCTGCCGGCATCGATTTCCAACCCGGCGGTGCAGCTGCTCCGGACTCGCCGGGGGGGCCACGTCGGATTTCTCGCCGGGAGCCTGATCCGTCCCCGGTTCTGGGCCGAGGCCCAGGCGGTGGAATTCCTGGCACAGATCGCGAGAACCTGACCCCACCGCGGGCTCCCAGCGCGCGGGCTACCCATCGGCCGCTTCCCCGGACGTCGGCCCTGTATGGCGTGCGCCGCCAGCCTGTCCAACCCAACCCCCCGACCTACCTTGGAGGCGTGGCCGAGCGAACCCGACCGCGTCGTCCCTGGTATTTCCGCTGGTGGGCCTGGACCCTCTGGGCGCTGGTCCTGGTCGTGGCGGTGTCCGCGATCGCCCTCCAGCCCATCGCGCGGTATGCCACCCGTCGGGCTCTCGCGTCGGTGCCGGGATACGTGGGCAGCTTCGAGGATGCCCACGTCTCGATCATCCCTCTCCAGTACCGGGTCACGAAGCTGAAGCTCGAGCCCCGCGACCGGTCGCGGCCGACGGTCTACGCCGAGGACACCGTGGCCGGTCTGGACTGGAAGTGGCTGCTCCGCGGCAAGTTCCGGGCAGCCGCCTCGGTCTACAAGGGCAACCTCGTCCTGCGGGAGGCGAAGGGAAAGTCGAGCACCGAGCACGTTCCCGACCTTTCCCGCATCTTCAAACGGAACGCGCCGGGGATGCTGCACCGGGTCCAGCTCCGGAGCTCCGAGCTGACCTACGTCTTCCGGAACGAGAAGGATCCCGAGGGCAAGGCGCAGCAGGCCGCCGAGGGCCGGAGCACGATCCCCAAGCTGTGGATCCACGACGTGGAGGCGACGATCGAGAACCTGGCCACCCGTCCCGAGCTCGCCGAGGGGGCGACCACCTTCGCCATGACGGCGGTGATGAACAAGAGCGGCAAGACCACCTTGTTCGCCACGGCGGATCCGCTCGCCGAGGGCATCACCTTCGCCGGGCAGATGGCGGTCCAGGGCTTCGACCTCAAGGACGCCTACAACCTGGTGGACTCCAAGTCGGACATTGCCTTCGGCAAGGGCAAGCTGGATCTCCTGGCCCGGTTCGGCTGCAAGGCGGGGAAGCTCACCGGGGCCGTGCAGCCGGTCATCAAGGACGCCGAGGTCAAGGCAGCGAAGGAAGACTTCGGGACCAAGGTGAAGGCCTGGGCGGCCAACCTCGGCGTCGACCTCCTGTCCGATCGAGTCCCGGGGCGGAACGCCGTCTCGACCGTGGTGCCCATCGAGGGCGACCTCAGCGATCCACAGATCCAGCTCTGGCCGGCCATCTTCGGCGTCTTCCGGAACGCGTTCGTCCAGGGCATCGGCGCGAGTTTCTCGCACCTTCCGCCACCACGGGCGAAGGAGCCCGAGAACGTGCTCGAGCAGGCGAACACCGCGCTCAACCAGAAGGCAGGGCTGCCGAAGGAACAGCCCCGAGCTCGCCGATGAGGAGGATGCAATGAGAGTTCAGCTCGCCGCCGCCTGCTTCTTGCTGGTGGCCATCGGCTGCGCCCACACCAGCGACACGGGAAAGAACGCGGACGTGAAGGACGCGACCGCGCCCCAGTCGAGCGACGCGGCGGTGCGCTCGAGGAAGGTGACGCCCAAGACCCCTCCCGGGCACCCGCCGCTGGCAGCCTCTCCCTCGGAGCTGATGGCGCCGGGCGCCGAGAAGAAGATCTCCCAGGCGCTGAAGAACAAGGGGTTTGCCGATCGCGACGAGCTGAAGGGAGAGCAGCTCTCGGCTGCGCTCCGGAAGTTCCAGCAGAGCCAGGGGCTCGCGGCGACGGGGTTCGCCGACCACGAGACGCTCCTGCGCCTGGGACTCGATCCCAAGGACGTCGACAAGTCGCTGGAGAACTTTTCCGGGACCAAGCCCAGCGAGGCGCAGGCCGACGTGAGCAAGCCCTCGGACGACGCAGGGAAGGGCGGCTCCGGCTCGGAACGCTCGGAAAAGGCGAGCCCGTCACGAAACGCCACTCCGCCGAAGGACCCGGACGACGGCCGTTGAGGGAGCCTCGTCAAGTCCACTTGACATCGAGGTATCAGAGACCTCGTTACGAGGTCTCTGACGCTCGAAACACTCCATCACGCTCGTTTCGGCGCGGGTCAGCGCCGCCGGGCGAGGAAGCACCCCTGGACGTGGTCGTCCACCAGCCCGCAGGCCTGCATGAAGGCGTAGCAGATGGTGGAGCCCACGAAGCCGAAGCCGCGGTCCCGGAGCGCCTTGCTGAAGGCATCCGACTCGGCACTCGTGGCCGGGACGTCGCGGAGGCTGCGCGGTCGCCGCCGGATCGGCTTGCCCCCCACGAACCCCCAGGCGAACGCATCGAACGAGCCGTGCTCGCGCTGGACCTCGAGGAACGCACGCGCATTCTCCACGGCCGAGGTGACCTTCGCCCGGTTGCGGACGATGCCCGGGTCTCGCAGGAGGGCCTCGATCCGCGCTGGACGGTAGCGGGCCACCTTCGCGGGGTCGAAGCTGTCGAACGCCCTCCGGTAGCTCTCGCGCTTCCGGAGGATCGTCAGCCAGGAGAGTCCGGCCTGGGCACCTTCCAGGATGAGGAACTCGAAGAGCGTCCGATCGTCGTGCTGCGGGCGTCCCCACTCCTCGTCGTGATACCGGACGTAGAGCGGATCACTCGTGGCCCAGCTGCAGCGCGTCTTCCGGTCCATCTGCCACCCAGAGATAGAACTGCTCCCATCAGGATTCACGCGTCCCTAGACGACACCCGGGGGCAGCGCAACGACGCGTGACCGGGCATGTTCGACCCTCCTGTCCGCCGCACCGCGCCAGCGCCTGCCTGGGCTAGAACACGGGCCTCCATGGTCAGGTCCCCCGTGCGTCGGCTCGCTCTCGCGGTCGTCCTCGTCGCCGTCACGACCCGTGCCGAGACGCCGCTCATTCCTCGTGAGGTTCTCTTCGGCAACCCGGAGCGGACCAGGCCCGCCATCTCGCCCGACGCCAAGCGCCTCGCATGGCTCCAGCCGGACAGGGGCGTGCTCCAGGTCTGGGTCCAGACCGTGGGCAAGGACGATGCCGAGCCGGTGAGCGCCGATCGCCAGCGGCCGATCCGACGGTTCCAGTGGGCGCAGGACAGCCGGACCATCCTCTACACCCAGGACGTGAAGGGGAACGAGGACTGGCACGTGTACGGGGTGGACCTCGAGTCGAAGCAGGTCCGCGACCTGACGCCGTTCGACGGCGTGCGCGCCGAGATCGTCGCCGACAGTCCCCGCCGGCCGTCCGAGATCCTGGTGGAGATGAACCTTCAGGACCGGGCCCGGATGGACGTTCACCGGATCGACCTCCGGACCGGAGCGGTGGCGCTGGTCGCTCGCAATCCCGGAACGGCGACCACCTGGGGAGTGACCGACGACCTGGTGGTGAAGGCGGCGATCGCCACCCGTGCGGATGGAGGCGAGGAGCTGCTGGTCCGCGATCCGGGCAAGGGCACCTGGCGCACGCTCACCAGCGGCGGTCCGGACGATTCGGTCCAGCTGCTCGACCTGACGGCCGATGGGAAGAGCGTGCTCTACGTCACGACCGCGGGCGGCGAGACCGGCAGGGTGGTGCAGCGCTCGCTCTCCGGTGGTCCGGAGAAGGTCCTCGCCGCTCATCCGGAGGTGGAACCACTCGAGGTCTCCGTTCATCCGACGCGGCACGTGGTCGAGGGCGTGGTGTTCGAGGCGGGGCTGCCCAGCTGGACGCTGCTCGACCCGACGGTGAAGAAGGACTTCGACGTCTTCGCTCACCTGGCGAAGGGGTTTCCGGAGGTGGCCTCTCGCGATCGAGCCGACCGGATCTGGGTGGTCTCCTTCCGGGACGCGCAGGGGCCCACCCGGTACTTCCTGTTCGATCGGACCTCGCTCCAGGGCAAGCCCCTGTTCGTGGACCGGCCGAAGCTCGAGTCGGTCCCGCTGGCGGAGATGAAGCCGGTGCGCTTCCCGGCACGGGACGGGCTCGTCCTCCGCGGCTATCTCACCCGGCCGGTGGGCGCTTCCGGCGCGGGCCCCATGGTCCTGCTGGTCCACGGCGGCCCCTGGGGCCGGAACGTCTGGAAGCTCGACCCCCTCGCCCAGTTGCTCGCGAACCGGGGCTATTCAGTTCTGCAGATCAACTTCCGTGGCAGCACCGGATACGGGCGGAAGTTCATGAGCGCCGGCAATCGCCAGTGGGGCAAGGCGATGCAGACCGACCTGCTCGACGCCGTGGACTGGGCGGTGAAGGAGGGCGTCGCGGCAAAGGACAGGGTGGCGATCATGGGAGGGAGCTACGGCGGATACGCCGTCCTGGCCGCGGCGGCGTTCACTCCGGAGGCGTTCCGCTGCGGGGTGGACATCGTCGGTCCCTCGAACCTCTTCACCTTGCTGAAGTCGGTGCCTCCGTACTGGAAGCCGCTCCGCTCGATCTTCAACCGGCGCATCGGGAACATCGATGACCCGAAGGACAAGCAGCTCCTCGAGTCGGCCTCGCCGCTCCTCTCGGCAGAGAAGATCCGGATGCCCCTGCTCATCGGCCAGGGAGCAAACGATCCGCGCGTGAAGCAGGCCGAGTCCGAGCAGATCGTCGCCGCCCTGGAGAAGCACGGGCAGGGCGTGACCTACGTCGTCTACACGGACGAGGGTCACGGATTCGCCCGGCCGGAGAACTCCATGGACTTCAACGCCCGCGCGGAGGCGTTCCTCGCCCAGTACCTGGGTGGACGGGTCGAGCCGATGCAGGGTGAGCGCATCCCGGGCTCGACCGCCGTGGTGAAGGTGGTGGCACCAAGGACGGCCGCCGCCGGCCACCAGTGAGGCGCGCCTTCAGGCGGTGAGGGTGATCGCGGCGATCTCCGGCGGGCTCCCGATGCGCATCGGCGGCCCCCAGAAACCGGTTCCCCGGTGGACGTACACGTGCCCGTCGCCGACCCGGTACAGCCCGGCCGAGTACGTGTAGAGCGCAGCCACCAGGCCGGTGATCGGGAACAACTGGCCGCCGTGGGTGTGGCCGGAGAGCTGCAGCCCGACGCCCTTCGCGATGGCGTCCTCCACCGCCCGGGGCTGGTGGGCGAGCATCACCGCCGGCTGCTCGGGGTCACGCCCGGCGAGAGCCGCGCCGAGGTTCCACCCGCGCGGCCGCTCCTTCTGCCCGTAATCGTCCACGCCGATCAGATCCAGCCGCGCGTCGCCATCGCGCAGGGTGACGGTGCGGTTGCGGAGCACGGTCAGCCCCATGCGCTCGAGCGCCGCGCACCACTCGACGTCCCCGGAGTAGTACTCGTGATTCCCGGTGACGAAGTACGTCCCCCAGCGCGAACGAAGGCTCTGCAGCGCCGAGATGGTCGGCCCGAGCTGGCTCACCCGTCCGTCGACCAGGTCACCGGTGACCGCGACCAGGTCGGGGCGGAGCGCGTTGCAGCGACGGACCATGTCCTCCAGGAAGGGGCTGCCGAGCACGTCGCCGATGTGCACGTCGCTGACCTGGACGATGCGGAGGCCGTCGAAGGCCCGGTGAAGCCGTGGAACACGGACAGCCAGCTCGTCGATCTTCGGCGGGGCGAATGCTCGCCGCACGCCATAGGCGCTGAAGCCCGCCGCGACCAGCCCCGCCCCGCCCACCGCGGCCCGGGCGAGGAACTGCCGCCGCCGGGGCGACACCGGCGCCGCGCCGGCCCGCGCCCGGCGCCAGCCATCCACCCGTCTCCAGAGATGGAAGGCCGCCAGCGACATCCCGAGGTAGAGCCCCAGGCCCATCCAGCACCAGGCGGCGAAGGCCAGCGCATCGCCCCACTCGGTGTGGATCCGGGAGAAGACCGAACGGGCGAGGAACAGGGATGCACCGGCGACGGTGAGCGCCAGCGCGCCGAGGAGCCGGATCCGCCGGTTGCTGGTCGTGTCCCGGAACAGCCGCCGGTACAGGTAGATGTGCCCTCCGACCACCACCACCAGCACGATGGCCAGGAACAGGACGATGCGGAGCACGTACATGGAGCGGCTTCGATGCTAACCAGCCCACCGCCCGGGTTCATCCCCAGGCCGGGGATCGGGGCAGAACGGCGAGGGGCGGTGGCCCGGCCGGGGTCAGAAGATGGCGCGGAGCACGAGGTAGGCACCGAGCACCATCGCGGTCACCCCCAGCCTCTCGCGATACGGCTGCAGCTTCCTCGTCCACCCGTCGAGCGTCGACTGGGCGCTCGGGCTCTTCAGCCAGCCCCGGAAGATTCCCACCCCCAGCACCAGCCCCAGGGAGAGCAGCAGCGCTGCATCGACCGCGCGCAGCAGCCAGTGGTTGAACCAGCGGAGCACCGGGAGCTCCAGCAGCACCCAGAGGAGCCTCCAGGCCCCCCAGACCGCGCTGATGACGCCGATCCACCCGCGATACGGTTCCAGCTCGGTCAGCACCCGGGCGCCCCGCCGGTCGCGCGCCACGATCGTCGCCGCGCCCAGCGCGCCCACCACCAGCAGCCACAGCCCGTGCAGCAGTCCCATCTCGATCCCGGAGACGTCCGCGGTCGACCAGCGATTGCGCCTGGCGGTCGCGGGCTCGGAGGCTCGGGCAGGAAGCGCGCCCGCGGCCCGGAACTCTCGCGGGGCTCCGCAGGAGTTCCGGATTCACCGGAAGCTCGAGCGTGGGACGGGCCGGTGCGGTCAGCCGTTCACCGGGCCGATGTTGGTCTCCAGAAGCCTCGAGAGAACCGCGAAGAACTCCTCGATGTCTCTCGGCCCGAGCGGCCCGCTCCACGAATGGACCAACCTTCCCTCATCGTCGAGCACCATCACCGAGGAGGCGGACGGGGCTAGGTCCCAGGGGGGCGAGGACAGCGCTCGGTTCCAATCCACCAGCACCGGCACGCCGTCCTTCCTCTCTGCCTCCCGCACCGCCGAGAGCGCAAACTGGTTGGCAGGGAAGAAGTCCAGCCCGTGCAGGTTCGCCACGCCGAGCACGTGTGCCCGCCCGAAGAGCCGGTGTGCCCGTGCCCGCACGAACAGCTCGCGCTTGAGCGGGGCGTTCTGCTCGGTGGACGCCTTGTCCTCGTAGAAGACCACCGCGGGTCGCCCCCGCCAGAGGGACAGCGAGACTGGCTGATTCGACGAGTTGCGCAGCCGGGCGTCCCAGCCGGAGCGCGCCGGCGTCGCTCGCGCTCCCAGCGGAATCGCCAGCAGGACGAGGAACAGCGTCGACAGCCGCGGTGACATGGTGATCTCCTGGAACAAACATTGAACTAACACTTGACGAAGCTCAGACGTATCAATAAGTCAGGCGTCGCTCGAAGGGAAGGGAGCCGCATGGCCCTCGCGCTGAACGAACCTGCAGATGCCGCCCTGGTCTGGCTGCGCCACGCCCAGTCCCACGTCGAGCCGAGGCTGCTCGAGCTGCTGGAGCTCCCGGACGAGCAGCGCATCGACCCCCGGTGGAGCGGGGCCCTCGGCCACACCCGGGAGTACGCGCGGAGGCCCGCCAAGCGGCTCCGGCCGGCGCTGGTGGCGATGGGCCACGGGATGGGCGCGGGTCATGCCGAGCTCCCCACCGGCGTCTGGACGTTCGCCGCGGCCCTCGAGCTCCTTCACACCTTCCTCCTCATCCACGACGACGTCGCGGACTGCGCGGAGCGAAGGCGAGGCACCTCCGCGCTCCACCGGGTCCTCGCTCCGGGCAAGCTGGGCGAGGACCTGGCGGTGGTGGTGGGCGACCACCTGTTTGCCCGGTCCGTCGAGGCGATGCTCGGGACGACGCTCCCCGGCAGGACGAGGGCAGTGCGGTACTACCTGGGCGTCTGCCGCCACACCGCTGCCGGGCAGTACCTGGACATCGACCTGACACGGGTGCCGCTGCCCGAGGTGACGCTGTTCCAGACGCTCCGGGTCGCGCACCTCAAGACCGCCCGCTACGGGTTCGTGGCGCCGCTGGTCTGCGGGGCGATGCTCGCCGACGCCTCGCCGGCGCTGCTCGATGGGCTGGATCGCGTGGGCCGCCGCGTCGGGCTCGCCTATCAGATGCGCGACGATCTCATCGGTCTGTTCGGGAACTCGGAGGTCACGGGGAAGAGCAGCGACGGCGACTTCGTCCAGGGGAAGCGGACCTTCCCGGTGATGGCCGCCTACACCCGTGCGCCGCCCGCGATTCGTGCCGAGATGGAGATGCTGTGGACCCAGCGGGCCCGGGACCCCATGGCTCTCGCCCGCGCTCGCTCGCTGGTCACTTCCCAGGGCGGCGTCGCCGCCACCGAGCGGCTCATCGAGCGCGCCACCAGCTCCGCCCGGCGCGCGCTGTCCACGCTCCCCCATGGCGGCGGGTTCCGCGACCTTCTCGACTCGCTCATCGTGGCCCTCTCGCAGCGGCGTTCCTGAAGGGAGACTTGGTGGCACGGCGGCTCTCGGCAGTGGTGGTTGGCGCAGGGGTCGGCGGGCTGGCCGCCGCCGCTCGTCTGGCCCACGCGGGAGTCGACGTGCAGGTCCTGGAGCAGACCTCGGCGCCGGGCGGCCGCTGTGCCCAGCTCCACGCCGACGGCTACACCTTCGACATGGGCCCGACCATCCTCCTGATGCCGGAGGTGGTGGAGCGCACCTTCCGGGCCCTGGGCCGGAACATGTCGGCATACCTGCGGCTCCGGCGCTGCGACCCCAACTACACCATTCGCTTCCGGGACGGTTCAGCGCTGACCCTCACCTCCGAGCTCACCCGGTTGCGTGAGGAGCTGGAGCGCATCGAGCCGGGAAGCTTCGGCTCCTTCCTTCGCTTCCTCGCGCTCGGCCGGGTGCAATACCGGACCAGCCTGGACCAGTTCGTCACCCGGAACTTCGACCACCTCGGCCAGTTCTTCACCCCGGCCAGCCTCCGGGGAATCTTCCGGGCCCGCGCCCATCGCCGGCTGTACTCGCTGGCCAGCGACTTCTTCGGAGACGAGCGGTTGCGCGCGGCCGTCACCTTCCAGACCATGTACCTGGGCATCTCGCCCTACGAGAGCCCGGCGGTGTACGGCCTTCTCCCCTACAGCGAGCTGGGGGTGGGCATCTGGTTCCCGCAGGGAGGACTGTACGAGCTCCCCCGGGCACTGGAGCGGCTGGCGCGCGAGGTGGGCGTGCGCATCGAGTACCGGGCACGGGTGAAGCAGATCACCATCGAGGGCAAGCGAGCCACCGGCGTCCTGCTCGAGGACGGAAGGCGGCTCGCTGCGGACCTGGTGCTCTGCAACGCCGATCTGCCCTGGGCCTACAGGAACCTCATCGACCCCAGCATCACCCGCCTGCGCCGCGCGGAGAGGCTCCGCTACACCTCCAGCGGCTACATGCTCTACCTCGGCCTCGACCGGTCGGTGCCGGAGCTGGGCCACCACAATGTCTTCCTCGGGAACGACTACCGCGGCTCGTTCGAGGACATCTTCCGCCGCTTCCGCGTTCCAGCCGACCCGAGCTTCTACGTGGCAGTGGCCAGCCGGACCGACCCTTCCCTCGCTCCTTCCGGGCGCGACGGCCTGTACGTGCTCGTCCCGGTGCCGCGCCAGCATCCATCGCTGAACTGGGCCACCACCGGACCGGCGGTCCGGGCCCAGGTGTTCGCGCGGCTCCGGGAGGAGGGGCTCGACCTCGAGCGCCACGTCGTCACCGAGCGCGTCTTCACGCCCGATGACTGGGGATCCCGGTTCTCGCTCGAGCATGGAAGCGCCTTCGGTCTCAGCCACCACTTCTTCCAGGTGGGCCCGTTCCGCCCGGCGAACCAGGACCGGACGGTCCGGAACCTCTTCTTCGTCGGAGCCTCGACACAGCCGGGCACCGGGCTGCCCACGGTGATGCTCTCGGCCGAGCTGGTCGTGGAGCGAATGCGGCGTGAGGCCGCGGCGCTCGGAGCCAGGCTCTCTGCGGGCCCGCGGCTCGCCGGGGAGGTCACGGCGTGAACGCGCTCGTCCGCCAGGGCTACCGGACCGCCCGGGCCGTCGCCCGCAGGCACGCACGGAGCTTCTCCCTCTCCTCGTTGCTCCTGTTCGGCGCGCGTCGGCGCGCGGCCTTCGCCCTCTATGCCTTCTGCCGCCGGCTGGACGACGTCGTGGATCGAGGGGAAGGCGGCCGGGAGCTCCTGAGTCGCCAGCTGGCACGTGCGCGTGCGCTCATCGCCGGTCTCTACCTCGATCTCCCGCAGCTTGCCGATCCGACTCGCGGTCCGGTCCGCGCGCGCGCCGAGGAGCATCCGACGGAAGGAGCGTCGGGTGCGGCCGAGCTTGCCGCTCTGCGCGACACCATCGGCCGGTTCGGCATCCCCGAGCAGCCCTTCCAGGACCTGGTCTCCGGGATGGAGATGGACGTCGCCGGCCACCACTACGCATCGTTCTCCGACCTCGAGCTCTACTGCTACCGGGTGGCGGGGACGGTGGGCCTCCTCCTCTGCCCGGTGCTGGGCGCGTCCGAGCCCCGGGCGGCTGCTGCGGCCGCGGACCTCGGCCGGGCGATGCAGCTGACCAACATCCTCCGTGACGTCCGGGAGGACCTCGCCCTGGGCCGCGTCTACCTGCCCGAGGACGAGCTCGTCGCCTTCGGGCTCTCGCGGGACGACCTCGCGCGGGGCATCGTCGACGATCGCTGGCGAGCCTTCATGCGCTGGCAGATCGCCCGGGCCCGGACCTATTACGCGCGCGCCGCCCTGGGTGTGCGCTGGCTCGCTGCCTTCGGCTCGCAGCGGATGGTGAAGCTGATGGGCGCGCTGTACGGGGGCATCCTCACCGACATCGAGGCGCGCGGGTACGACGTCTTCTCCGAGCGTGCCCACGTTCCGCTCGCGGTCCGGCTGCGGACCGTGCTGGCCACGCTCCTCCGGCCACGCGGCGTGCTCCCCTCGGCGTCCGAGGTGCCCGCCCTTCCACTGCTCCCCCGGAGCGCACCATGAGCCGCGGCGCACGGGTCGCCGTCGTCGGAGGAGGCATCGGCGGGCTGGTCGCCGCCGGCCTGCTCGCCCGGGGCGGCCGCCACGTCGTCCTGTACGAGCAGGAGCTCCGGCTGGGTGGCAAGGCCCAGCAGCTCCGGACGGGAGCCACGGTGCTCGACACCGGCCCCACGCTGCTCACGCTCCCGGGCCTGGTGCGGGAGACGTTCGCCGCGCTCGGGGCGGAAGACGTCCTGCCGCGGTTCGTCCCCCTGTCGCCACAGTGCGAGTACCGGTGGGAGGACGGGAGCGGGTTCGTCGTCCATCCGGAGCTGGCGGCGACCCGCGCCTCGGTCGAGCAGATGGCGCCCGGCGAGGCCCGCGGAGTCGATGGCTTCTACGCAGCGGCGGCCGCGATCCATCGCGCGGCGGGCGAGCCCTACCTCGAGGCTCCCTTCGAGGGAATGGCCGGGTTCCTCGCCCGGGTCGTCCGGCGTGGGCCATCCGCGGTGCTGCAGGGCCTCCAGATGTCCACGTTGCACGGGCTCGCTGCGCGCCACTTCAGTGACCGGCGTCTCCGGCAGTTCGTGGGCCGGTTCGCCACGTACACCGGCGCCTCTCCCTACCAGGCGAGCGCCGCCTTCGCCCTCATTCCCCATCTCGAGCGAGTCCAGGGCGTGCATCACGTCGAGGGCGGGGTGGGCGCGCTGGTCACGGCCCTGGAGACCGCGGTCCGCCGGCTGGGCGTCGAGATCCGCCTGGGAACGCCGGGCGCCTGGCAGCAGAGAGGCGAGAGCTGGCGCGCCGGTCCCCCGGGGGACGAGGCCCCGGTGGATGCGGTGGTGGTGAACGCCGATCCGCTCGGCGCCTCCGGCATCTCCGGAGGTCCCCTGGCGATGTCGGGCTACGTCCTGCTCCTCGAGGCGCCGGTGCGCTCGCGCCTCCTGCACCACACGGTCGCCTTCTCGCGTGACGACCGCCGGGAGTTCGAGGAGATCTTCTCCGGGCGCGTTCCGACGGACCCGACCGTGTACGTCTGCCACCCGGCGGCCAGCGACCCGGGCATGGCCGCACCCGGCACCAGTGGGCTCTTCGTCATGGCCAACGTTCCCCCGATGGGCGAGGCCTTCCTCCGGCACGGGGAGGCTCTGCGTGCACGTTGCGTGGCGGTGGTCGAGGCGCTCGACCCCTCGCTGCGCGGCAGGCTTCGTCTCCTCGGCGAGCGGACGCCGGTGGACTTCCAGCGCCAGGGCGCGCCCGGTGGCTCGATCTACGGCTTCCTGCCTCACGGGCGGTTCGGACCCTTCCGGCGGCCTCGCTCCCGGGCTGCGCCCGGCCTGGTCTACGCCGGTGGCGGAACGCATCCCGGCGGCGGGGTGCCGATGGTGATGCTCTCCGGCCGCTTCGCCGCGATGCAGGTCGCCGCGGATCTGGAGACCAGGGCGTGAGCACGCTGGCCCCGCTTCCGGAGCGCGCCGGCGCATACCGCTGGTACTACGCCGACGTCGGGTGCGGGGACGTGAGCGCGGTGGTCATCTTCCTCGTGGGAAGCCTCTTCTCGCCCCGGTACGCGGCACGCCCGCGTGCGCTGCCCCTCGAGCACTGCGCGGTGAACTTCGCGCTCTACGCCGGCGGAAGGCGGAGGCAGTGGGTGCTCACCGAGTACCCGACCGCGACCCAGTCCGGCGGGGTCCTCTCCATCGGCCGCTCCTCGTTGCGGGTGTGCGCCGACGGGACCGTGGAGATCGACCTGCGAGAGCGGCTCGCCCCCTTCGGTGCCGAGACGGCCGCGGAGATGGTGCTCCGTCCGGTCGCGCCGGGGCTGGGAGCGGTTCCGCTGCTCCCCGATGGAAGCCACCTCTGGGAGCCACGCGCGCCGAGGTGCGAGGCCGAGCTGCACCTGCCGCTCCTGGGCCACGTGCTGCAGGGGCACGGCTACCACGATGCCAATGCCGGGGACTCGCCGCTCGGGTCCACGCTTCCCTCCTGGTCCTGGACGCGGGTGCACGCCCCCGACCGGACCGCGATCGACTTCCGTCTCCCGGCCGGCGAGCGCCTCACCGTGTGCACCGATGCGCGCGGAACCTCCCTCCGCCGAGATCTCGCGCCTGGACCGGACGGGGTATCCACCTCCTGGGGACTTCGAGTGCCGCGCACCCTCTCCGCCGGAGGCCTCGACCTGCCCGCGCCCGACCTGGTCGAGTCCTCGCCCTTCTACGCTCGGCTGGTGGCGCGGGCCGGCGGCCTGGACGCGATCGGCGAGGTGGCGGACTTTCGCCGGTTCAGGTCCCCGCTGGTCAGGTGGATGGCGCACTTCCGGACGCGGCTGGAGCGCGCGGCATGAGCACGGTGACGCTGCTCGTCCTCGCCTGGACCGTGGCCGCCGCGGTGTTCAGCGCGGTGACCCTGGTCCGGGTTCTCCGCCAGCCAGCTGCGCCCGCCCCCGGACGCTTGCCTCCGCTCCTCCTCCTCCGGCCGCTGGACGAGCCCACCGAGGACGAGCTGAGGAACCTCGCCCTGCCGCTTCCGGACGACCTGCCGGTACGCCAGGTGGTCGTCTCGCCGTACCGGCCACGGCTCATGGAGGGCGTGGAGTGGCACTACTCGGATCCGCCGTGCCTCAACCGCAAGGTGGGGCACGTCCTGTACGCGCTGGAGACGATCCAGCGTGGCGAGCAGCAGATCCTGGTGGTGGACGCGGACGTCGCGGTGGACCGTCCCCTGCTCGAAGGTCTCTCCTCGGCGCTGGCCGCCGGCGCGGCGCTCTCCACGGCGGCGCCGGTCCCGGAGGGTGGGAGCGGCCTCGGCTCTGCGGCGCTGCGAGGCCTGCTCCGCTCGAGCCAGCACAGCTTCGTCGCCCTCGACCTCATGTCCGCCGGTCCCAAGGCCATCTGCGGCAAGGCGATCGGCCTCTCCGGCGCAGCGCTCGAGGCGCTCCCGGGTTTCTCCGGCCACATCGGCGAGGACCTGGAGCTGGCGCGCTTCCTCCACGTCCGGGGACTTCCCCTCACCCGGATCGCGGCGAGCGCGCGCATGCCGCTCGGACGGATGGAGCTCCCCCGGGTCCTCCGCCGCATCCGGCGATGGATGCAGGTGCTCCGCGCCCACCGGCCTGGCCTGTGGCCCACGGTACCGCTCCTCCTCGCTCCCACCCCGCTCCTCTTGCCGCTCGCCATCTGGGTCGGCTCGCCCGCGGTGGTGGGCGCGCTGGCGATGCTCCTGGCGCTCCGGATCGCGCTCGGGCTCGCCCTCGCCCGGGGAGGACCCGGGGCCGCCGATGGCGGCTGGGAGTGGCTGCTCGGAGAGGTGACTCTGCTCGCCGCCTGGGTGGGCTCGCTCGCCGGCCGGACCGTGGACTGGCGCGGACGCTACTTCACCCTCCTGCGGGGCGGACGCATGGAGCGCAGCGTTCCCGGAGGCGAGTCGTGACCTACGCGCGCTTCCTGGGACTCTTCGTCGCTATTCCGTTCGCCGTCCTCCTGGTCCTCTGGTGGAGGGAAACGGCGAGGCGGTTGCCCTGGAAGAGCGTGCTGCAGCTGCTGCTCGTCGTCTACCTGGCCACCACGCCCTGGGACAACGTGGCGGTGAAGCACGGGCTGTGGGAGTTCCCGGAGGGAAAGACCTGGGGCATCCGCCTCTGGAATCTACCGCTGGAGGAGTACCTCTTCTTCGGCCTCCAGACACTGCTCACCGGTCTGTGGGCCGGGCGGCGCCTGCTGCAGCTGCGTGAGCGGGGGACGCCGGCATGAGCGGTCCCACCGCGTATCTGTGGCATCTGCTCGGGTGGTCGCTCCCGGTGCTGGGGATGCAGCTCGCGGTCCTCGTCTGGCGCTACCGCGAGAGTACCCCTGCGGTGCTGCGCGCAATCCTGCCCCCCGCGCTGGTGGTGACTGCCTGGCTCGTCGCCGGCGACCACCTGGCCATCCGGGCCGGCGTCTGGCGGTTCGGCGAAGGGAAGCACCTCGGCATTTATCTCGGCGCCGTTCCCCTGGAGGAAGGGCTGTTCTTCCTGATCACCAACCTCCTGGTGGTGTTCGGGATGGCCCTGTTCTGGCCGCGAACCATTCAGGGGGCCCGTGCCCACCGTGGCCCCGCGGAGGTGACTCCGTGATCCCCGCCTGCAAGGGCTGCCTGCGCCAGCGATTCGTGGACGCCTACGTCCGGCGGAAGGTGCGCGCCTCGTTCCGCGGGATGTGGCTCCGGGGAGACCTGCCCGCGGCGGGTGGGCTCCTGGTCTACGTCAACCACGGAAACTGGTGGGACGGTTTCGTACTGCACCAGCTGGCGAAGGCCGCAGGCTGGAATGGCTACGCCCTGATGGAAGAGCGCAACCTGGCCCGGTATCCCTTCCTCCGGCACATCGGCGCGTTCTCGGTGCGCCGCGGGGAGCCGGTCTCGTCGCTGGAGACCCTGCGCTACGCCCGCGGCCTGCTGCGGCAGCCCGACGCCGCGGTCTTCGTCTTCCCCGAGGGAGAGCACCGTCCAGCCGGCGAGGTGCCGCTGCGGCTGGAGCGCGGTCTGGAAACGCTCGCCCGGATGAGCCAGGCGCGGTGCCTTCCGGTTGCCATCCGCTACGGCTTCTTCGAGCACGAGCGTCCCGACGTGCTCCTGGAGGTGGGTACGCCGCACCCGCCGCTCCGCCTCGGCGACTACCAGCAGCGGCTGGAGGAACGGGTGGTGGCCCTGCAGTCGGCGACGCGGCTCGACGGGTTCCACCGTCTGCTGGAGGGTCGGCGAGGCGTGGCCGAGCGGTGGGACGCGGTGCGCGGGCTGGGCAAGGGCGGTCGATGAGCCTGCGCATCCGCACCATGGCTCGGCTCACCGGGGTGCGGGAGGCGACGCTCCGGGCCTGGGAGCGGCGGTACGGCTTTCCCCGACCCGCCCGCGCGGAGAACAACTACCGGGTGTACTCGCGGGACGAGCTGGAGGCGGTGCGGCGGGTGGCGCAGCTCCTCCAGGAGGGCTTCTCCGCCTCCGAGGCCATCGAGCAGGTCCGCCGCGCTCGGGGCGGCGAGCTGCCCACGGGCGTCCAGCTGCGGGAGCGCTTCTGGTCCGCGGTGGCGGCCCTGGACGCGCAAGAAGTGGACAAGGTCCTCGACGACGCCTCGGTGGAGATGACGCCGCTGGCGCTCTGCGATGGTGTCCTCCTGCCACTCCTGCGCGAGATGGGGGACCGGCTGGACGTGGCCCGCGAGCACCTCGCCTCGGCGCTGGTTCGGCAGCGGCTCCGGGCGCTCGTCCTGGCGCCAGGTCCGACGACGGGTCCGCGCGCGGTCCTGGCCTGCCCCGCAGGGGAGATTCATGAGGGCGGGCTCCTCGCGATCGGCGTGCACCTCAGGCACCTGGGCTGGCGGTTGGCCGTGCTGGGGGCGGACACGCCCGTGGACGCGATTGCCACCGGGGCGCGGACACTGGAGGCGGACGTGGTAGGCCTCTCGCTGGTCGTCCAGCGGTCGTCGGCGGAGCTGGAATCCATCGTGTCCGAGGTGGTGCGCGCCGTTCCCTGTCCGGTGGCGGTTGGCGGCCCCGCGGCCAGGGACGACGTTCGCCGGGTGCTCGCCATGGGCGCGCACTTCACGGAGACCGCCCAGGACGTGGCGCAGGTGGCGTCGGGGCGGCTGCGGGCCACGGCCCGCTGACCCCGGGTGTTCGCCCCCAGGCCCTGGTCGCACGCCGGTCTGCTACGAAGGCGTTCATGGCGAACCGGGTGGTGCTGGTGACGGGAGGCTCTCGTGGGGTGGGCCGAGCGCTGTGCGTGCTGCTCGCCCGCGAGGGCTGGGACGTGGTGGCGACCTACCGGCGGGACGAGGAGGCAGCCCGCTCCCTCGAGGCCGAGGTGAGGGGGCTCGGCCGCCGGGCGCTGCTGCTCCGAGCGGACCAGCTGGAGCCGGAGAGCCTCGAGCCGGTGTTCGTCCGGACGAAGGAGACGTTCGGGGGCCTGGACGCGCTGGTGGCCAACGCGGCGAGCACCGCGTTCGTCCCGCTGATGACGATGAAGCCGCACCAGATGGACAAGACCTTCGCGGTCACGGTGAGGAGCTTCGTCCTCCTCGCCCAGCTCGCCGTCCCGCTGATGCGGGGGCGAGCGGGGGCGAGCATCGTCGCCGTGTCGGGCCTGGACAGCCGCATGCCGATGCCGTTCCACGGCTTCCTCGGGGCGATGAAGGGAGCCATGGAGGTGCTGGTGAAGTACCTCGCCAACGAGCTCGCCGCGGACCGGATCCGGGTGAACGCGGTCAACCCCGGGTACATCGACACCGACAGCTCGCGCTTCTACATGGGCCCGGCCTGGGACGTGCTGACCGAGAGTGTGGAGGCACAGGTTCCCTCGGGGCACGTGGCCAGTCCCGAGGAGATTGCCCGGCCCATCGCCTGGCTCCTCTCGGAGGCCGCCGACTACGTCAACGGCACCACCCTGGTGGTGGACGGTGGGCTCGAGGTGGCCTACGGCATGGCCCTGGGTGCGCGGATCGCGGCGAAGACGTGAGCGGTCGCCCGTCGCCTTCGAGCGCCGCCGTGACCGTCGCGTTCTGGCTGGTGGTGGCGCTGACCATGCCGCTGCTCTTCGTGCTGGCGGCGCTCGTCTTCTTCGTCAGCGCACCGTTGGACCCGGACCGACGAGCGCTCCACGCCTTCGTCTGCCGGAGCTGCCACGCCTACCTTCACCTGAATCCCTTGTGGCGTGTCCGGGTGGAGGGGCGTGAGCGGATTCCCCGGGGGGCGTCGGTGCTGGTGGTGAACCACCAGTCCCTGGCCGACGTCGCGGTGTGCATGGGGCTGCATCGGCCCTTCAAGTTCGTGTCCAAGGCCTCGCTGTTCTCGCTGCCGCTGGTGGGCTGGGCGATGCGCATGCTGCGCTACGTGCGGCTGGAACGAGGACGCCCCCATTCGACCCGGGCCATGCTCGACGACTGCCGGCGCTGGCTCCGCCGGGGGATGGCGGTGCTGATGTTTCCCGAGGGGACCTACGCGCCGGGTGAGGCGCTCCTCCATTTCAAGCCCGGGGCATTCCTGCTCGCACGCGACGAGCGGGTCCCACTGGTGCCGGTGCTCCTGACCGGAACGCGGGACCTCGTCGTCGGCGACGGGCCGTGGATGGCGCCGCGAGTGGACATCCGCGTCCGCGTGCTCGATCCGATCGAATTTCCCCCCGGTGCCGAGGCGATGCAGGTCGCCGCCGAGATGCGCGAGCGCTTTGCGCGCGAGCTCGGGCGTCCGCTGTGAGGCTCACTCCCCGGTGCAGCGCGAGTAGCCCGCCGTGCTGACGCAGGTGGTGGTTCCGTCGCTGGCCAGGCTCATGTTCCCCGAGGGCGTGATGCCCTCGTAGTGCTTGCTCCAGGCCTGTCGCCCGCCGCCACTCCGGTTCGCCCGTGCCAGGACCATGAGGTTGCCCAGCGGGGGACCTCCCTCGAGCCCGTAGTTGCCCTGGGCGTCCACCCACCAGCGGCCGGGCAGCACCTGCCCGATGAGCTGCTGGAGGCCCTGCACGTCGAGCGGGTGCAGCTCCCGCCCGTTGATGAAGACGCCGGTGAGCATCCCCTGGCCGCCGCCGGAGGCCTCCGCCGGAAGCGGCCCGCCCAGGGTGAGGCCTGGGCTGCTCTGCCCGGGTCCTGGCGGGAACGCCCTCCGGTCCCGGGAGGGGCCGCCTCGCCGCGACGACCCGGTGGGGCCGGTTCAGAGCTCGATCCGCGGCTCGTCCGGGTTCGGCTTGTAGAGCAGCACGGTGCGGCCGAGCACCTGGGCCACCTCGGCCCCGGTTCCGGCGGCGAGCGCCGCGGCCTGCTCCTTCCGGAGATCCCGGTTCTCGGAAGCGAGCTTCACCTTCACCAGCTCGTGGTCCCAGAGCGCCTGTTCCAGCGCGGCGAGGACTCCGCCGGTGATCCCTTCCTGGCCCACCTGCACCACGGCCGCGAGGTGGTGCCCGAGGGCCCGGAGCCTGCGCCGCTGCTTCCCGTCGAGGCTCATCTCACTTCTGTCCGGTGGCGATGCGGATCTCACGCTGTGCATTCACGTGCTGCGGGTCCAGCTGGACGCAGCGCTTGAAGTGCTTGAGCGCGGTCGCCGGGTCACCGGTGAGCTTGTAGAGCTGACCGATGAAGTAGTGGGCCGGAGCACAGCGGTCGTTGAGCTTCAACGACTGGTTCAGGTCCCGGAGCGCCTCCACCATCGCGACCTTCTTGTCCGGCAGGGTGAAGAACCGCGCATAGCCGCGCCAGGCGTAGAACTCGCCCTCCCGTGGGTTGGCGGCGATGGCGTCATCGAAGGTCTTCACCGCCTCGGGGAACCTCCGGGCCCGGACCAGCGCCGTGCCCTTGTTGAAGGTCTCCTCGGCGAGCAGCACCGACTGCACGTCCACGTCCTCGGCGCCGCCCTCGGCGAGTCTCTCCCGGTACCGGGCGCGGGAGGCATCGTCGGAGAGCACCCGGTTTGCCTCGCCGATCGCGGCGAAGATCTCCGCCTTGACCTTGCCCAGCTCGGGCGGGGCATCGGGGGCCAGGGTGTCGGGATGGAACTGCTTGGCGAGCTTGAAGTACGCCGCCTTGATCAGCCCTGTGTCCGCAGTATCCGGCAGACCGAGGATCTGGAAGTGGTTCTCGTTCCGCATCCGCTCCACGCGAGCGTGCAGCTCGCGGAGCTCGACCGCGAAGGAGGGGGGCGGCCGCACCGGCGGGACCACGGGAGCGATGCGCGGCGGGTCGGCCTGGGGGAGCGTGGACACCCCGGTGGGGGTCAGCGTGGGCACGACCGGTCGCGCGCCAGGGGCAGGCGTCGGCGCCGCGGGCTTCCGTCCCGGAGGCGAGGCGGTCGCGGCGCGGGGCGGCGCCGGAGCGGCTGGACGCGGTGGCGGGGTGGGACGTGCGGGCGGCGGCGCGGCCTGAGCCCCCGGCGGAGCGGGCGGCGGCGCCCGGAGCGTCACCTCGGGGAACGACACCGCGTCCAGCTCGCGGAGAAGCAGGGCCACGCGCAGGATGGTGTCCATCTCGCCTGCGTTGCTCTGCGCGAGATGGGCCAGCGACCGAGTCCCGTCGAAGTAGCTCGCGGCGCGTGTCTCCTGGGCGGTGAGACGGAGGTCGGGGAGTGCGTCGCCCGCGCTCCGGCGGACCACCGGGCGCTCGCGGACGTCCATCAGTCGAGCCTTCAGATCGGGCAGGGGGACGCGCCGGACGACCTCGGCGAGCAGGCCCCAGCGGTTTCCGAGCGGCACCACCTTGCTCGACGGAAGCTCGAGCGCCTCGAAGCGGAAGCTCCCCCGCGGCGCGAGGTAGGCCCGGAGCAGGATGTCCGCCGCACGCTGCGCGAGCGCGGGAAAGACGAGCCCGGGGTTGACCGCTCCCAGGGTGAAGAGCGCAGCGAGCACGTCGTTGCCGTACTTGATGGCCTCCTTCTCGGCCCGGGCCACCTGCTCGTTCGTCGCCAGCCGCTGGGCCACGAGGAAGGGGCCGATCGCGTCGGAAGCGTGGGTGGACTCCGCGGACTCGGGGTTGCCGCGCCGCAGGTACAGGGTGGTGGTGCGGTCCTCGAGATCGAAGAAGAACAGCCCGGTGGCGCCGGCGCGCGCGCCCTGGACGTAGATTCTCAGCGCATTGGTCTCCCCCAGGTCGGCGCGGAGCAGGTCGAAGGTCGAGGCGACCGGCGCTGGGGCCCTCGCCGGTGGCCTGGGTTCACCCGGCGGCGCGAGCTCGAAGGGAACCGCCTCCGCCCAGGCATCCTCCGGCTGCAACGGACCGCGCATGCCTGGCGGGGAGACCGGTGCGCTGGTGAGGACCGGCGGAGCCATCCCCGCCGGTGGCTGCACGGTGAATACCGGCGGGACGGCTTCGGGACCGCTCCGTGACGGCGGGACGGGCGCCCGCGGCGGAGGTGGCTGAGTGGGCGCGGGGGCGCTGGCCGCCGGGGCAGCCACCGGTTCCGGGGGCGCCGCGGTGAGGACGGGTGGAGAGGCGAGCGGCTCGGCAGGGGCCGCAGTGAGGACCGGAGGGGCGGCGGTGGAGGCTCGCGGCCCGGATGGGGCCGGGGCGAGCGGCTCCGCAGAGGCCGCGGTGAGCACCGGAGGAGCGACGTCGTAGGGGAGGGCCTCACCAGGCTCGGCGGTGAGCACCGGCGGCGAGACAGCGTCGGAAGACCCCTGGAGGCCCGGCGCGAGCGGGTCCGGACCGTCGGGGGCACCGAAGAGCGTGGCGTCCAAGGTCCCCGGTTCGGCCCTGGCGGGGGTCGTCGCCTCGGTGTCGAGCTCCACCTCCCTGCGTCCATCGTCACCCCAGAGATGCCGGGGGAAGAAGTCGCGGAGCTCCGGAAAGCGGAACGGCAGGGCGTAGTGCTCTCCGTCGGTCGAGACCTGGAGCATGCCCTGCAACGCACCGCTCTCGATCAGGAGCTCGACGGTCGAAGGCTCGACCGGCCCGAACACCTTCCCTTCCCGGTTCCGGACGAAGATCTGCGTGCCCGCCATCCTGGGAGACTAGATACCCCAGCCAGGGCGCCGGTCGAAGCGGGGGGTCCTCCGGTGCGTCACGGCGAAGGGCGGCAACGTGTGGAAGAAGCATCGCGCCGAGCTAGAACGTCTCGCACATGGACCAGTTCCGGAGCATCGTCGCCGTGGCGCTGGGGTTCGCAGTGTTCGTGATCGGGTCGTTCATGCCCCGGGGCGCCGTCACCGAACAGCCCCCGACGCTGGGACTGGCTGCCGGGGCCATCGCCTACGGAGCGGTGTTCGCCGCGCTGGGAGGCCTGACCGCCGCCAGCCTCGCGGGTCGCCGCCCGCTTGCGCATGCGATGGCGGTCGCCGGCCTCATCGCGGTGGCGGCGCTGATTCACCCCTGGCTCGAGCCTGGGTCGAACCCACGCTGGCTGGACCTCTCGGCGCTGCTGATCATGGCGCCGGCGGCGGTCCTCGCCGGGTGGGCGCGCTCGCGACTGCCAACTCGGTGAGGAGCGGTCCCGCCCTCAGAGGAGCCCGGCCAGGCCGACGAGCGCCATCGCGAGATAGAACAGCGACTCGCCGGCGATGAGCCCACCCCCGACCAGCGAGGTGGTGGACATGTCGGCCGGGAGCTCGTCGGTGGCCGCCCGGTCCGCGGGCCCGGAACGCCGTCCCAGGGTGTTCCACACCGAGGAGAGGATGCCTCCGGCTGCCCACCACAGCGCGGTCGGCAGCTCGACGAAGGTCCCGAATGCGTAGGCGTAGGGGCTGGGAAGCAGCACCGACTCCGTCACCCATCCGACCGCCGGCCCGGCGCCTGGCCGTGCGACGAGAGCCCGATAGCGGGCACTCCCCCGCACCAGCTTCCGCAGCACCTCGATGATCAGGCCCAGGGCGAAGCCGATCTCCAGCGCGACCAGCTGGTGCAGCGGAAGGTGACCCAGGCCCCGGATCGCCCCCACGAACTTGTAGGTCATCGCTGACTGCCACTGGCCGACCTTCGCCTCCGGGTTATCGAAGCTGTTCACCGCCAGCACCGGGTAGGCGGTCATGAAGACGTGGGCCAGCACCACGCAGAGCACCGCCCCCATGCCGATTCCCAGGATCTGGTACCAGAACTGGACGCGGCGATCGGTCCCGAGGCGCCAGCCGGTCGAGCGGTCCTGCTGCATGTCCACCCCGACCGAGCTGCAGATGAGCAGCACCGTGGCCGCGGTGATCGCCACCACCGGGTTCCGGAGCCCCATCGCCGACATCAGGAGGACCGAGACGACGAAGGCGCTGGAGATGGGGTTCTGGTCGCTGACGCCGGTGGAGATGCCGTTGATGAAGACGAAGAGGAGGCTCAGCCCGAGGCCGAAGAGGATGTAGCTGGCGGGCTGGTGCATGAGTCGGGTGGCGACCAGGACCACCGCCGCCGCCCAGAACAGCACCCAGGCAACGAGCATCCGCGTCGGGAAGCCGAGGCGATCGGAGGGCTCCTCCTGGACTGCTTTCTCCCGGCTGCGTAGGCGGGCCACCGTCTGCTGCGCGATGACCGCGAGGTCGACCACGGCAGCGCCGAGGATCGAGGCGAGGCCCACGAGGAATCCCAGCCGGCGGAAGGGCTCGTTCTCGCCCAGCCAGCCGTTGCTGCGGAGCCACGGGCTGAGCAGCCAGCCCATGAGCGCGAAGATTCCGGCGGGAACCGTGATGCGCGAGCCGACGATGAGTCCAGCACCCACGTTCGACATCGACAGGCCGCTCGCACCGATCCACGCCACGCGATCGATCAGCGAGCCGCCGATCGCTCCGAGCCCGGCGCCGGTTCCGAGGCTGCGCACCGAGCGCTTCAGCAGCGTCTTGTCGGTCAGCGCTCGGATGATGTTGGCGACTGCGTAGCCCGAGGGGTAGTCGAGCCGCATCCGGTCCACCAGCACCGGGGTGTAGAGCATCCCCAGACCGACGCCGAACATCCCCACGCAGGTGATGAAGAGGATCAGCTGCCACGTGGGGGGCAGCTCCATGCCGAGCCACACCGCGGCCTGGATGAGCACCGCCATCGCGCCGAGGGAAGCGACCGAGGCGGCCATGGTCTGCATGTAGTTCGCGCCGTGGCGACCCTGGGCTCCATAGGGATAGGTGACGACGCTCCCGAGGATGCCGGCCAGGATCTGCCCCGGGACGAAGACCCCCAGGGTGAAGTTCATGTACGCCGAAGCGATGCCCCCGAGGGGTCCCAGCACCAGGAGGGCGACGGCCGCCAGCATCAGATGGAAAGCGAGCGTGCCGGGTCGTGGCATCCAGGCGAATCGAACGTGCGTGTCGTCTCCGCGCCTGAGCGGGGCGTCCATCGACCTCTCCGGCTCCCCCCGGTTGGGGCGGCACCTTCGCACAGTGCCGAGGCGTTCCGAGCACTTCCGCAGCCGTTTGACAGCGAGCCATGCACTCTGGCATCAACGCGCGCCGCAGCTCTCCGGCCCCGGAGCTGCGCTGCGCTCGAAAGGAGGCCACGAATGATGCGCCTCCCGAGCTGCCAGTCGACGAGGCACTGACGACAAGAAGAGGTGAGCCGACGTCCTCCGTCCCTGGTGACGGATGACGCCCGCGGCGAGTGGAACGACGCTCGCGTGCGCGCAGATCCGCGCACGGAGGCCGTGATCCGCAGTCTCGCCGTGATCTTCCATTTGACGTCCGCCACCGGGCCGCGTCCGTCGAGCCCGTGCGTGGCGCGTCCGCTCGCGCCCTGACTCCTCCCGGAGGAAGGCGCCTCGAGGTCCGACATGCTGACCGGAACGAAGCTGGAGGCCCTCCTGGCGAAGCTCAGAAGGGCGCTCGACGAGAGAGGAGATGCGGAGGCCGCGGAGAAGCTCTTCCGCGAGGTGGTGGCCGAGGCCCAGCGGCTCGGATGTGTTTCCGCCTACGTGCACTACGTGCTGGCCGGTGCGCTGGACCGGATGGGAAAGCTGGAGATGGCATTCGACGAGCTCAAGAAGGCGCTGAAGGCGGACCCGCTGGCGCTTCCCGTGCGTCACTCGTTCGAGGACGTGGCGGCCCGGCTCCGTGCCGCGCTGGCCGATCCGGCCCGGGCTCCCGAGGACGCGGACATCCCGCGTCTCTACGGGCTGCTCGTGGAAGCGGGAAAGGCCGACCTCGAGTCGCACCTGGCGATGGTGCGGTTCGCGGTGGCCACCGCCCAGCTCGAGCGGGCGCGGGTGCTTGCCGAGGCGCTGACCACGCTGTTCCCGGCGGCCCGGGAAGCCTGGGAGGCACTGGCTCGGGTCGCACGGGCGCAGGGAGACCTGGGGCGGGCCACCGCCGCGGAGGCCGAGGCAGGCCTGGTCGGAATGCAGCCGCCCCTCTTCGGCGTGGAGGGAAAGGCGATGGCGTGAGCGGGTTGGTGATGACGAGAGGGTGGCGGGGCTTCGCGGCCCCGCCACCCGGGTCGGACGTGGACGACGATGAGTGCGACGAAGGACGACGTGCTGCTGAAGTTGCAGGCCGCTGAGAACCTGAGCTCCGAGGACCCGGAGAAGGCCGAGCTGTTCCTGCGTTCGGCGCTGAGATGTGCCGAGGCCCTCGGGCACAGCTCGCCCACGCTCCACCTCCAGCTCGCCGAGCTCCTCTACCGTCTCCGCAGGAGGCGCCAGGCGATCGAGCAGGTGAGGGAGGTGCTGGCGCTCGATCCCTTCAATCTCGCCGCGCTGAAGCTGCGACGGGCTCTGGGAGCGGCCTCCTAGAGGACCACCTGCTCCCGGTGCTCGCCGAACACGTCCCGCAGCGCGTCGGAGATCTCCCCCAGCGTCGCCAGTGACTTCACCGCGTCGAGGATGTGCGGCACGAGGTTCTGCCGTTCGTCCTTCGCCGCGGCGCGGAGCGCATCCAGCCGCCGCTGCACCGATGCACCGTCCCGCTCCTTCCGCAGCGCGGCGAGCCGTGCTGCCTGCGTGCGCTCGACCCGCTCGTTCACCCGCAGCAGGCCTTCCGGAGGCGCCTCCTCCTCCTGGAACTCGTTGAGGCCCACCACCACCGACTCCCGCGTCTCCAGCGCCCGCTGCGCGCGGTAGGCAGCGTCCTGGATCTCCTGCTGCGGATAACCCTGGGCGATCGCCTCCACCATGCCCCCGAGCGCGTCGACCTTGGTCAGGTAGGCCTCGGCCCGGCCCTCCAGCTCGTCGGTCAACCGTTCCAGCGTGTAGCTGCCGCCGAGCGGGTCGACGACGTCCGCCACGCCGGTCTCGTGGGCGATGATCTGCTGCGTCCGGAGCGCCAGCTTCGCCGCGGCCTCGGAGGGCAAGGCCAGGGCCTCGTCCCTGCTGTTGGTGTGGAGCGACTGCGCCCCGCCGAGAACCGCGGCCATGGCCTGCAGCGCCACCCGCACCACGTTGTTCTCCGGCTGCTGGGCGGTGAGCGTGGAGCCGGCGGTCTGCGCGTGGAAGCGCAGCATCTGGCTCCTGGGGTCCTTCGCTCCGAAGCGCTCCTTCATCAGCCGGGCCCACAGCCGGCGCGCCGCACGGAACTTGGCGATCTCCTCGAGGAAGTTGTTGTGGACGTTGAAGAAGAACGACAGCCGACCGGCGAACGCGTCCACCTCCAGGCCCGCGCGGCGGGCCGCGTCCACGTAGGCGATGCCGTTGCCGAGGGTGAAGGCGATCTCCTGCGCCGCGGTCGAGCCCGCCTCGCGGATGTGGTACCCACTGATGCTGATCGGATTCCAGCGCGGCACCCGCTTCGCGCAGAAGGCGAAGACGTCGGTCACCAGGCGCAGCGACTCGCGCGGGGGGTACACGTAGGTCCCGCGAGCGATGTACTCCTTCAGGATGTCGTTCTGGACCGTGCCCGAGAGCTTCTCCAGCGGAACGCCCTGCTGCTCGCCAACCGAGGCGTACAGCGACAGGAGGATGGCCGCGGTGGAGTTGATGGTCATCGAGGTGGAGACCTCGCCCAGGGGAATTCCCTTGAGCAGCACCTCCATGTCCCGGAGCGAGCTGATCGACACTCCGACCTTGCCCACCTCGCCACGCGCCCGGGGGTGGTCCGCGTCACGGCCCATCTGGGTCGGCAGATCGAACGCGACCGAGAGCCCCGTCTGCCCGGACCTGAGAAGGTAGTGATAGCGGGCGTTCGCGTCCTCGGCGCTCCCGAACCCGGCGTACTGCCGCATCGTCCAGTGGCGACCCCGGTACATCGTGGGCTGGATGCCGCGGGTGAAGGGGTACTCGCCCGGGAAGCCGAGCTTCCTTCGATAGTCGGCATCGGGGGCCGGGGGTACGTCGACCGGCCCGAGCTCGATGTCGCTCGTGGTCCGGAACACGTCCTTCCGCTCGGGGGACTTCGCCCGGGCCTTGGCCCAGACCTGATCCAGCCAGCGTCGGCGCTCGTCGGACATGGCCTACTCCACCGTGAGCAGCTTGGCGTTGGCCTCCACCGCGCTGCCCTCCTTCGCGAACACCTCGATCACGGTGCCCGCCTTGGGGCTCTTGAGCTCGTTTTCCATCTTCATCGCCTCGACCACCACCAGCCCCTGACCTTCGGTCACCTGGAGACCAGGAGCCACCAGCACCCGCACCACCTTGCCCGGCATGGGCGCGGTGACGATCACCTTGCCGCTCACGCTGAACCCTGCCGCGCCTGCGCGCAAGCTCACCGCCCGCTCGTCCGCCACGTCCACGGTGAGCAGCTCGAAGCCGACCAGGACCTGCACCTCGTCTCCCGACTCGTCCAGCTCGACGTCGTACGATCGCCCGTCCACCAGGAGCGAGACCGCACCGTGGTCGAGCACCCGGGCATCGACCGTGTGGGTTCTTCCCCTCACCCTGAGCCCGTACTTGCCCTCGCCTAGGTCCTCGATGTCCACGGCAACCGAATCGCGCGCGCCGCGGACGCGAGTGACGTAGCGCTTGGGCCCGCTCACCGCCGACTCCCTCGGGCGCGGAGCCGCCACGGCGACGGTCCGGCCCTCTGGCCCGAGACGGGGGTCAAGATGCGCTCTCTCCGCGCGTCCCGCTGGTAGGCGTCCACCACGGCGGCGAGGAGGGCCACCTCGCCCAGGACATGGTCGTGGCGTCCGAGGAGCGCCGAGTGCGCCCGCGGAAGAAAACCGGTGTCGTAGTTGCCGCCGACGAAGTCCGGGTGGACGAGGATGGCGTGCAGGTAGCGGATGTTGGTGGTGATCCCCTTTACCACGTACTCGGAGAGCGCCCGGCGCATCCGGGCGATGGCCTCCGGCCGCGACGGCGCCCATACCGAGAGCTTGGAGATCATCGGGTCGTACGCCGTCGGTACGGTGTAGCCGGGGTACACGCCGGAGTCGTCACGCACGTTCGGTCCGGACGGCACTCTCAGGTAGGTGATGCGGCCCGGGCTGGGCATGAAGTTCTGCGCCGGGTCCTCGGCGTACACCCGGACCTCGATGCTGTGCCCTCGCGGCGGCTCGGTCCGGAAGGCCAGCGGCTCGCCGAGCGCCACATGGATCTGGGAGGCGACGAGATCCAGTCCGGTGACCCACTCGGTGACCGGATGCTCCACCTGGAGCCGCGTGTTCATCTCCAGGAAGTAGAAGCTCCGGTGCTTGTCGACCAGGAACTCCACGGTGCCCGCACCGACGTAACCCACCGCCTTCGCCGCGCGGACCGCCACCTCGCCCATGGCCGCGCGCATCTCGGGAGTGAGGATGGGAGAGGGCGTCTCCTCGACGACCTTCTGATGGCGCCGCTGGGCCGAGCATTCGCGCTCGTTCAGGTGAACGGTGTTGCCGGCCTGGTCGGCGAACACCTGGATCTCCACGTGGTGAGGCTCCTCCAGGTACTTCTCCAGATACACCGCGTCGTTGCCGAAGGCGTTGAGCGCCTCGCTCTGCGCGGCGCGCCAGGCGGAGTCGAAGTCCGCCATCCGCTCCACGCGACGCATCCCCTTCCCGCCGCCTCCGCCGGCCGCCTTGAGCATCACCGGAAAGCCGACCTTCTCCGCATAGGCGCGTGCCTCGACGACCGAGGGGAACGGAGCGGTGCTCCCCGGGACGACGGGCACGCCGGCCTTCTCCATGTTGGCGCGGGCGCGAGTCTTCTCTCCCATGGCGTCCATCGCCGAGGCTGGCGGCCCGATGAAGACGATTCCCGTCGCCTCGCACGCCCGGACGAACGCGGCGTTCTCGCTCAGGAAGCCGTAGCCAGGGTGGATCGCGTCCGCGCCCGACGCCTTCGCCGCGTCCAGGATGCGCTCGAACGAGAGGTAGGACTCACGCGAGGGCGGCGGCCCGACCCGGAAGGCCTCGTCCGCCATCCGCACGTGGAGCGCCCCGCGGTCCGCGTCCGAGTACACCGCGACAGTGGAAATGCCGAGCTCTCGGCAGGAGCGGATGACGCGGACGGCAATTTCCCCGCGGTTGGCGATCAGGATCTTCCGGATGGGTCTCGTTCCCTGGGCCACGCTCGCTCGCTTAGCACGGGCGAGCGAGCATGCGCGCTCCCTGGACGGGGTCCCTGCCCCGGGAGACTGCCCCTACCTTCCCCGGTGAGCTCCGTGAACGAGGGAAGCAGGCGACGGTCATGAACAGAACTGCGTGGCGATGGGTGAGAACGGGCGTCCTGGCCGGAGCAGCGACGCTCTGGCCGGTGGCCGCACTCGGACAGTCCTCCGGTGGAGCGGGCAGCACCGGGGCGGGAGGTTCGGCGGGGAGCTCGGGAGCAGGGAGCCTCGGCAGTGGCGGAACGGTCGGTGGAAACGCCGGTGCGCCGATGGGCACCGGGACCGCGGGAACGACCACGCCGGGGACCGGAACGACGGGACCGCTGGGCCCCGGAACGGGAACGGCGCGTGACAGCACCGGTGCGTACTCGGGCACGGGCGGCGCGGGCACGACTGCCGGGAGTGACGGCACCTTGAACTCGCCCTCGCCCTCGCCTGCGCCGGCGACGGGGAGCTCGTCGGCAGTGAACCCGAACACCGGCGTCGGGTCGCCCGGCACCGGAAATGCCGCCGGACAGCCGAGCACCACCGGGAGCGGCCTGGGCCAGCCGAGCATGGGTTCCGGGACCGGCACGCCCGGCACGGGAACGGGAATCGGTCAGTCCAGCGGCACCGGGAGCGGAGCGGCCTCGACCTCCGGCGCCACCGGCACCGGGGGCACGGGGACGGGTAGCAGCGCGGCCGGCGTGGACACGACCGGGACCGGGACGACCGGACCGGGCGCCACAGGCACCGGGACGATGGGGACTGGGGGCGCAGGCACGAGTGGCACCGGCACCTATCGCGTTCCCGGCTCGGGCTCGACGGACAGGACCGGGACGTACCGCGTGCCTGGAACGGGCACGACCGGGACGGGCACCGGGACCGGCACGCCCGGAACGGGCACGACCGGGACCGGAACGACCGAGACCGGGACTCCTGGTACCGGGCGCTGAGCAAAGATCGACGTCAGCAGCCTTCCAGACGCCACAAGTCGAGCCACCGACTCGAGGTGCCCGACTCGAGGTGCGACTCGAGGTGCCAGACACCTCGTTACCGGGACCCGAGGTGCCAGACACCTCGTTACGGACACCTCGTTACGGACACCTCGTTACCGAGACCCGAGGTGCCAGACACCTCGTTACCGGACACCTCGTTACCGGCTCCGGGACCGAATCGAAGTGCCGGAAGGCTCGTTACGACGCCTAGTAACCGGCCGGCGAGCAGTCAGGGGTACACCGAGGTGCAGGACGCCATCGGCGTCTTCGTCAAGGCGGCAAAGGCCGCGGGGCTCGCGCACACCGTCCTCGCGCCGGGTGCCTCGCTCGACTGACCCGGGCGGCGTGAATCCCACCCCGCGGGCTCGGTAAGGTCCCTGCCCCAGGTGGCCGGACCTCATCACCTCGTCCTCGTCCCGGGCTTCTTCGGCTTCGCCAACCTGGGCGACTTCGCGTACTTCGGGCACGTGCGCGACCTACTGGCGGAGGTCGGGCCCGCCGCGGGTCTGGACGGCGAGATCCGGGTGGTTCTCACCGAGCCGTCGTCCTCGCTCCCGCGGCGCGCCGCCCTCCTCGCCGAGTCGATCCACCGACTGCTCGAGCAGCGCGGCGGCATGGTGAGCATCGTCGGCCACTCCACCGGAGCGCTCGACGCGCGGCTCCTCCTCAGCCCCGGATCCCTCCTGCCCACCCGGGTCGACGTCGAGCGCTGCGCCGGGGCCGTGCGCGCTGTCGTCGGCGTGGCGGCGCCGCACCATGGGACGCCGCTCGCGCAGCACTTCACGTCGCTCTTCGGGAGCCAGCTGCTCCGGCTGCTCTCCCTGGCCACGGTGTACTCGCTGCGCACCGGACGGCTTCCGATGGGAGTGGCCCTTCGCCTGGCGCGCCTGCTCCGCCGGAAGAACAGCAGTCCCACCGGCGTGGTCGATCAGCTGTTCCTCCAGCTGCTCTCGGACTTCGCCGGGAAGCGCCGCCGCGCCATCGAGGAGTTCTTTTCCAGCGTCCGCAGCGACCAGGGTCTGGTCCCCCAGCTTGCGCCCGGAGCGATGGAGCTCTTCAACGCCGCGACGGCGGACCGCCCCGGCGTCCGCTACGGCCAGGTGATCACCCGCGCCCGCCCCCCGGGGCTACGCTCCCTCGGACGCGCCGGATTGAGCGGGTACGCGCAGACCACTCACGCGCTGTATGTCGTGCTGTACCGCCTCGCCCGGGGTCGGCCCTCGGACCCGTCCGCGAAGCTCTCGCCGGAGGACCGGAAGTTCCTCCGTCGCGCGTACGGAAGCATCCCCGACCACCGGGCGAACGACGGCATCGTCCCCACCCTGAGCCAGGTGCGGAACCAGCTGGTGGCGGCGGTCTGGGCGGACCACCACGACGTGCTCGGCCACTTCCACCGACCGCGCCACGTCCCTCCGCACTTCGACTGGGTCGCCTCGGGCACCGGCTTCGATCGGGAGCACTTCGAGGCGGTCTGGAAGGCCGTGGCCCGCTTCATCGGCGAGTCGGTCTAGAGCCGTCGCTCCGGGGCGGATCCGCCGTCCGCGTGCTCATGCCGCGGAAGAGGGCGTGATGGGTGCCGGGTCGGGGGCGGCCTCCACCGCTTCCGGCCGAGGTCGGCGAAAACGTCCTGCCACCCACCGCATCCAGGCCGGAGTGACGATCTGCTGGCGGCGGATGGCGAGGACGATGAACCACGCTCCGAGCGCCGTCCCGAGCACCATCGCGGGCAGGCCCGCCTCGGGTCCGAAGGCCCCGCCGGTCAGGATCGCCGGACCCGGGAACCTGGCATTCGCCAGCACCGCGATGTCGTTGCCCGAGACGCGCGAGCCCCAGACGGGACCTTCGAAGAGGTTCCAGGCCCAGTGCAGGCCGATCGGCAGCCACAGCGAGCGCGTCGCCACGTACGCGGCGGCGAGCAGCGCGCCGGCCTCGATCGCGATGGCCACGCTGCTGACCCAGGTGGCGCCCGGGTTCCCGCGATGGCCGAAGCCGAAGAAGAAGGCGCTGACGACCATCGCCAGCCAGGTTCCGATCGCCTGCTCCAGCTGGCGGAAGATGATTCCCCGGACCGCAACCTCCTCGAAGATGGCGACCGCCAGGAACAGCAGCACCATCCGGCCGAAGAACGCCACGCGGCTCGTCCCGTCGGGGAGGGTCGCCCAGCCCACCAGCTGGTAGCTGCCCACCATCGCCAGCATTCCGGTGACCGCGGTGAGAAGCAGCGCGCCCAGGAGGAAGCCGCGCGCGGTCTGCGAGACCGCTCCCGTCAGCCCGAGCCCCACGTCACGCGGCCGCTTCCGTTCGAACAACCAGAGGCCGACGGCGAAGACGATGAGGGTGAGCACCGCGTTCCGGGTCGATCCGGTGAGCGAGAGGTTGGGCGCGTGGGCCACCCCGGGCGCAATCCAGAGCAAAATTCGTCCCAGGAGCGCGGCCAGGAGACCGGTCCAGGCCAGCCGGGGAAGGGGAGCGAGGAGGAAGCGACGGAGCAGTGCGGGCATCGGAACCGAGTGGGACAACGGAGTGCGCGCCCCTCGATTGCTTCACCTTGCCCGATCCGGCGAACCCACGCCCAGCCCAGGAGGGCTTCCCGGGTCGTGCAGCAGAACGGCCGCAGCCAGTGAGCAGCCGGATCCGCGCAGGTCTGGCTGGCGCTTTTGCACTCCGCCCCCGAGCGGGACGCGCCACTCAGCCGTCGATCGGGAAGACCAGGTGCAGCCGCCGAAGCGCCTGCCGCGGGCACTCCACCGGCCGATTGCACGTGCGCGGGACCTCGCGCCGGCAGACCTTGACCTGCGGCTCGCTCGGCTTGGCGGCGGGCGGCGCCTCCTGGAGGAGCCCGGGCGCGGCGAGGACTCCCACCACCGCCGCACGCGCCGCCGTGGAGCCGTGACCGGTGGCGGTCGAGGCGAGCGTGGGGGCGATGTGGGCGACCACTGCCGCCGCGCGCCAGGCCGAGGACGGAACCAGCGCGGCGCCCGCGACGAGCAGGACCATCGCAGCGATGGAGCAGGCGACCAGCGGTGAGTCCTTGCGCATGGCGAACCTCGCGTAAGCCCGGAATCTCACGGCCGGCGGGGAGGGGCAAGGCGCGGGTGCAGGGGTTGCAGCCGGTCGACCGTGGGCTGCAGGGAAGGAGCCGCCCCGTGTCAGGCGGACCTCATCCGTCGAGGGCGGCGTTGATCAACGGGGCGACGATCTTCATCCCCGGATCCTCGGCGTTGTAGCCGTTGGGCGGCTCCTGGATCTGGAACTGCCGGTCCTCTCCGATGAACTGCTGGAGGAAGCGGTCCATCCCGACGAACTCGCTGTAGCACTTGTAGCTCTCGCCCGGCGGCCACTCGAAGTACTCCCACCAGTGATGCTTCTTCTCCATCCGCTGGCAGGCGTGGCTGCCGATGAAGGTGATGATGGTGCTGCAGTGGCTGTCGTTGATCTGCCGTTCCCAGGGAACGAAGTAGCTCCAGTTGCTGCGCGTCCGGAGCATGCTCACCAGCCGGTCCTCGTCGGCCTTCCAGTATGCGAGGACCGAGGCCTTGTCGAGGCCGAAGAACCACTCGTAGGAGAAGCGCGAGTAGTTGTAGTCGCGGCTGTAAGCCGTGTACGCGAATCGGTCCGCGGGGAACTGGTCCGCCACCAGGAGATTGACGATCCCGAGGTCGCTCCAGTCGAAGCCGGGGATCTGCGAGAAGACCGGGATCAGTCCCCAGGTGTCGGTCATCAGCTGGTGCAGCGCACGGGAGTTCCCCGAGCCGTTCGGGGTGGAGTACACCGGCCCCGAGTCGTTCAGCAGATATGACTTTCGTGGCTGCAAGGTGCTGCGCACGAACCAGTACGCGGCCGACGTGGCCGTCCCGCCGGCGCTGAACCCGGTGACCAGCAAGCGCTCGATGGGGGGGATTTGCTGGTGGACCCAGGTGATCGCGGCGAGCGTGTTCTGGAAGCCACGGTGATGCCACTGGAGCGGAGGCTGGACCCCCTGGCGATCCGCGTACGTCACGTCGCGGTCTCCCACGTGCACGTCGCCCGTGCAGTAAGGCATGTAGACGATGTTCCAGCCCCTGGTGATGAGATCGGTCCGGCTGCGGAACGGCATCCCGGGGTCGGCGCCATTCACGAGCGGTGAGACGTATTTCGCGGTGAACTGCTGCATGTAGTCGTCCGCGATGCCGTTCGGGTTCGCCGCGCCGAACACGGCCGCGCGCCCGCTGCAGGTGTCGTAGTCCCAGCACGCGCCGCCGCCCTCGAAGAAGAACATGAGGTTCGGCGAGCCGGTCCGCCGGACGAAGAACTTGTACTGCGACCCGTTGCCGCAGACGGTGCCCGGGAGCTCCACCTTGTCCCAGACGTACGAGTTCCCCCCGTCGACCAGAACCTTGACGATGGTCTCGAGCAACGTCTCCGCGCGCGCGGACAGAGGAGCCAGCGCGACCGTGACGACCAGCAGCGTCCGGGTGAATCGCCGAGTCATGTGCTTCCCCTCCGCTCGAGCCGCCGTGGTACGGCGGGCGCCCGAGCGTCCGGCGGCTGCCCGGTCGTTCGCAAGTCGGAACCCGCCGATTCAGGCTGCGACGCCCGTCCTCGTCGTGTCACATCCGAGATGATTGGCCCAGGGTCGTAACGCAGCGCGCGGCGCACCGCCCTCCGTCCGGGCGCCCGACGAGTCATACTGCCATGCTGGTGCGCT
>Ga0207679_10000291_pt1 | contig 37793 bp, 29 predicted proteins | sample KBSC73metaG_FD_184320 | JGI IMG/M metagenome (GOLD analysis project Ga0207679, IMG submission 184320) | Corn rhizosphere microbial communities from Kellogg Biological Station, Michigan, USA - KBS C7-3 metaG (SPAdes) (version 2) | ecosystem: Host-associated > Plants > Roots > Rhizosphere > Soil ... | reverse complement strand
CGCCAGGAGCACCTCGTCCACCGCGTGCTTGAACGCCTCGACGTCGAAGCTGCCGTCCAGCGGGCTGCGGAACAGCATGAGGTTCAGCGAGGCCAGGTTGCAGGCCGAGTCGTCGAGGAACATGTACTCGGAGCAGGGGTTGCTGGCGTTGATGCGCGCCGTGTTCGGGCAGGTGTGCCACTCGTTCACGGTGGTGTCGAACTGGAGCCCCGGGTCACCGCACAGCCAGGCTGCCTCGGAGATCTCCCGGAACAGGTCACGGGCGCGGTAGGTCTCCATCGGATGGCCGTCGCGGACCGCGAGGGTCTGCCAGGCCTGGTCCTCGACCAAAGCCTTCATGAAGGCGTCCGTCACCCGGACCGAGTTGTTGGAGTTCTGGAAGAAGATCGAGCCGTAGGCCTCGCCGGTGAAGCTTCCGTCGTACCCGGCGTCGATGAGCGCCCAGGCCTTCTTCTCCTCCTCGGCCTTGCAGCGGATGAACTCGAGGATGTCCGGGTGGTCGGCGTTGAGGATGACCATCTTCGCCGCGCGCCGGGTCTTCCCGCCGCTCTTGATGACCCCGGCGAAGGCGTCGAAGCCTTTCATGAACGAGACCGGACCCGAGGCGGTGCCGCCGCCGGCGAGCAGCTCCTTGCTGGAGCGGATGGGGGAGAGGTTGCTCCCGGTCCCGCTGCCGTACTTGAAGAGCATGCCCTCGGTCTTGGCCAGCCCGAGGATGCTCTCCATCGAGTCCTCGACCGAGTTGATGAAGCAGGCCGAGCACTGGGGATGGGCCTCCACGCCCACGTTGAACCAGACCGGCGAGTTGAACGCTGCCTTCTGCCGGAGGAGCAGGTGGGTGAGCTCGGCGTGGAAGGTCAGCCGGTCGGTCTCGGTGGCGAAGTAGCCGCCCTCCTGGCCCCAGCGGGTGAGGGTGTCCACCACCCGGGCCACGAGCTTGCGGACGCTGGTCTCGCGCTCCGGCGTGCCCGGTGTTCCCCGGAAGTACTTCGAGGCCACGACGTTGGTGGCCAGCATCGACCAGGACTTGGGGACCTCGATGTTCTTCTGCTCGAAGACCACCTTGCCGTCCTCGCCGGTGATGCCGGCGGTCCGGTACTCCCAGGCCATCTCGTCGGCCGGATCCACTCCCGCGGTGGTGAAGAAGCGCCGGAGGGTGAGGCCGCCGCGCACCGCCGCCTTCCGCTCCTTGCCCTGCTTCCGCTCCTTCGACGCCGGGGACTTCAGCTCACGCTCCATGGACTCTCCTCAAATTAACCGTTGAAGGCGCACGGATCCCGGCGTTCTCCCTCGTGCGGGAGCCCGAATCCGGTGCGGAAGGGGTGGGGAAATGGGACCGGCGGCGAGCTGCTGGTTTCGTCAGGATCTCGCGCGGTTCGGAGGCGCCGCCGTGCGTGGATCGATGAAACCCCGAGGCGGGCAGGCTGTCAAGCGCCTGACCGCTCGTGAGCTCAATCTGTGGGGGGACTTTGCTCGCCCACACTCAACGGATGGGGGTGCACCGCGTCTTCCCTGGTCCTCACGGTCATGGTGTCCCCTCGGTCGATCCGCGACGCCGCCGGGAGTTCCGGAGGCAGGGGATCGAACATCGCTCAGGGGTCTGACAGGTCGGGCCTCGCGCAGATCCGCGGGCTCACTCGGCGGCGAGCGACTCGGCCGGATGCACGCGCGCGGCACGACGCGAGGGCAGGAGCACCGCGGCGATCGAGGCCAGGAGAAGGAGCAGCGCCACGGCACCGAGTGTCAGAGGGTCCGTCGTGCTCACGCCCCGGACGACCTCGCCCAGGGCACGCCCGAGCGCGACCGACAGGAGCCCGCCGAGCAGCAGCCCCACGGCGACCAGCCCGAGACCAGTGCGTGCAACCATGCGCAGCACGTCCCTGGCGGTGGCCCCGAGGGCCATCCGGATGCCGATCTCGCGTCGACGCTGGGCAACCCCGTACGCGACGACGCCGTAGACCCCCACCGCGGCCAGGAGCATCCCGCTGAGGCCCAGGGCTCCGAGCAGCCGGAGCAGGAACCGGTAGAGCGCTGTCGAGTCGTGAAGGCGCGTCTCCATCGTCGCCACGTCATAGAGAGGGAGGCCCGGGTCGAGCTGCGCCACCGCGGCGCGGAGCGAGGGGATGAGGCGCGCCGCGTCTCCCTGGCGGCTCCTGGCGACGACGGTCATGGACTGCTGGTTCCAGCGCCAGGACGCGTCCGGAGCTTGTTCCAGTGGCAGGTAAAATTCCGGGTGAACCTCTCCAGCCGGGCCGGCGGTCCGGACGTCCTCCACCACGCCGACGACCGTCTTCCAGACCGGTGACTCGGGCGTCCCCTCGCAGCACGAGATCCGCTTCCCGATGGGATCCTGTCCCGGGAACGCGGCCCGGGCGAGCGACCGCGAGACGACCATCACCCGCTCGGCGCCGCGCACGTCCGTCGGCTCGATGAACCGCCCCTGCAGGAGGCGGAGCCCCATGGCACGCAGGTAGCCCGGCGTGCTCACCCGGATGAGCGAGAGGATGCGATTCTCGGGCGTGTTGGTCTTGCCCTCGGGAACGAGCCCGTTGCTCGACTGGGACGTCCCGAGCGGCGCTGCGGTGACGACTCCCGCGGCTTCCGCGTCCGGAATTGCCTCGAGGAGCCCGGCGAGGCGCTCGAACGCGGTGCGGAGCGCCTCCGGCCCGTCGTACGCTCCTGGCGGCAGCGACAGTCGCGCCACCACCAGGCCGTGCGGACGGAACCCCGGCTCGACCCGCTGGAGGTAGAGCGCGGTCCGCACGAGGAGGCCCGCTCCGACGAGCAGCGCGCAGGCCAGGGCAACCTCCGCCACCACCAGCGAGCTCCGAAGTCGGTCGTGGCTGCCCCCGGTCTGAGCCGCGGCGGCGCGCTGGAGGGCTCCGTGGAGGTCGAGCCTCGCGGCGCGCATCGCCGGGACGGCACCGAAGAGGAGGCTGCTTCCCATGGTCACCAGCAGCGCGAAGGCGAGGACGGCCCCGTCCAGGGTCGCCTGGTCGAGTCGCGGGACATCGGGGGGGGCGGTGACCCGCAGCGCGTGAACCAGCCCCGTCGCGAGGACGAGCCCGAGCGCGCCGCCGACGAGCGCCAGGACCACGCTCTCGGTCAGCAGCTGCCGGACGATGCGTCGCCGGCCGGCGCCGAGTGCGGCGCGCACCGCCAGCTCGCGTGTCCGGGCTGCCCCCCGCGCGAGGAGCAGGTTCCCCACGTTCAGGCAGGCGATGACCAGCACTCCCAGGACGGCGCCCAGCAGCACCCAGAGCTGCCGGGCCGGGTCGCCCACCAGATACTTGCCCGCGGGAGTCACTCGCGCGGTCCAGCTCGCGTTGTCCCGCGGATGCTCCTGCACCAGGTCCGCCGCGATGCGCTCCATCTCCCGACTTGCGCCCGCGAGCGTGGCCCCGGGCCGGAGCGTCGCGAAGGCCTGCATGTAGTGCTCGTCGTGGTTCGCCCGTTGCTCGGGCGTGAGCGCGAGGGGCACCCACATCTGGGCTCCTCCCATGAGCGGGTCGAAGCCGGAGGGCATGACGCCGACGACGGTGTAGGTCTCGTTCCCGAGCCGGAGGGACCGCCCGAGCACGCCGGGATCGGCGCCGAACCGCCGCCGCCAGAGTCCCTCTCCGAGGACCACGACCTGGTCGCGCCCCGGGGTCTCCTCCTCGTCGGCGAACGTCCGACCGAGGCGCGGTGCGATGCGAAAGACCCGGAAGAAGTCGGCCGGGACGCGCTCCGCGGCGATGCGCTCCGGTGTTCCCGCCTCGCTCAGGTTGAAGCTCGTCGCAGCAACCGCGGCGAGGTGCTCGAACTGCGTCGCGCGGGCCTTCCACTCCGCGAATGCGCCTCCGGACACGCCGCCTGGTTCCCCCTTGTACAGAGCCTCGACGGCGACGGTCCTGGCCGGATCGACGCCAGGCAAGGGCTTGAGAATCACGGCCCACACCAGGCTGAAGATGGCGCTGGTCGCTCCGATGCCGAGCGCGAGCGTGCCTGCCGCCGCAGCGGTGAACCCGGGCGCGCGGCGAAGCTGCCGGACGGCGTAGGCGATGTCCCGTCGCAGCCCGGAAAGGACGCTGCCTCCAGGCGGGTCCGGTCGTCCCTGATGCGCTTGCTCGGAGCCCATTCGACACTCCTCCGGCGAGAATCCGGTGCAAGGCACACGCCGCCCGGCGGACGTCATTGCGCCGTTCTCCGGCGACTGGCGATCCCGCTTCCGGGACGCCTCGCACGAGCCTGGGACGTCTCGGGCGATTGCTCACCCCGGCGAGCAGGGTCCACGCCTCAGCCGGCAAGCGTCGTCGGACGCGGCACGAGCTGCTCGCAGATCGGGTCGCACTTGTTCCGGAGGTGGTGGGCGAGGACCCCGCCCAGGCGCGGCCAGTCCCGACGCCGGAGCGCTTCGAGGAGCTCGCCGTGCTCTCCCCATCGTCTGCTGCCCGCGCCCAGGACATCGTGGTGCAGCGTCGGCCGCCGGGCGCGCTCTTCCGGGAAGTCTGGCGTGCGGGACGGCTCAGGGGCAGGCTACGGGCCATGGTGCGCCGCGGGCGACACTTCCTTCAGATTCCGGGCCCCACAAACGTGCCAGACCGGGTGCTCCGCGCGATGGACCGCCCCACCATCGATCACCGGGGACCGGAGTTCGCCGCACTGGGCCAGGAGGTCCTCACCGGCTGCCGGGCCATATTCCAGACCGAGGGCGCGGTCCTGATCTTCCCCTCCTCCGGAACTGGCGCCTGGGAAGCCGCCCTGGTCAACACCCTCGACCCGGGTGACCGGGTGCTGATGGCAGAGACCGGCCACTTCGCCACTCTCTGGCACGGCCTCGCCCATCGGCTGGGGCTCGACCCGATCTTCCTCCCCGGAGACTGGCGCCACGGCGTCGACCCCGGGGAGATCGAGCGCCACCTCGCCGAGGACGAGCGGCACGACATCCGCGCGGTTGCCGTGGTGCACAACGAGACCAGCACCGGGGTGACCAGCCGGATTGCGGAGATCCGCCGGGCGATCGACCGCGCCCGTCACCCGGCCTTGCTGATGGTCGACACCATCTCCTCGCTGGCCTCGATCGACTACCGCCACGACGCCTGGGGGGTCGACGTCACCATCGCCGGCTCACAGAAGGGGCTGATGCTGCCGCCGGGCCTGGGCTTCAATGCGGTCTCGGACAGGGCACTCTCTCGCTGCCGCTCGGCCCGGATGCCTCGCAGCTACTGGGACTGGCAGGAGATGCTCCGCCCCAACGCCGCGGGCTTCTTCCCTTACACGCCGGCCACCAACCTCCTCTACGGCCTGCGCGAATCTCTGGCGATGCTCCGGGAGGAAGGGCTGCCCAACGTGTTCGCCAGACATGCCCGCCACGCCGAGGCGACCCGGGCCGCGGTGCGCGGTTGGGGACTGGAGCTGCTCCCGCTGCTCCCCGCCGAGTACTCCAACTCCCTCACCGCGGTGCTCCTCCCCGAGGGCCACGACGAGGCCCGCTTCCGGTCCATCACGCTCGACGGATGGGACCTCTCGCTCGGCGCCGGGCTGGGGAAGCTGCAGGGCCGTGTGTTCCGCATCGGCCACCTCGGCGACTTCAACGACCTGATGCTGCTCGGCACCCTCTGTGGTGTGGAGCTCGGGCTCCGCGCCGCCGGCATCCCCCACGCGGACCAGGGAGTGTCCGCCGCCCTGGAGCGGCTCGCCGTTCCCCTCGCCGTCCCCCCGCCGTTGCGGGCCAGTGCCTGAACGCCCAAATCCCCTCTCGAACGCCTGGAGGTCCCGCTTGGAAACGCTCCACCGACGTGCCGCCCTGCTCTGTGCCGCCGTGCTCCTCGCCTCCGCGCCGGCCCGTGCGGCCTGGGAGCCGACCAAGCCGGTGGAGGTCATCGTCCCCGCCGGCGCTGGCGGGGCCTCGGACCAGATGGCCCGCATCATCCAGGCCACGGTCACCAAGCATCAGCTGATGAAGCAGCCGCTGATCATCCAGCTCAAGGGCGGGGCCAGCGGTGCCGAGGGGATGATGGACGTGAAGGAGTCGCCGGGCGACCCGCACAAGTTCCTCATCGCCCAGTCGGTCATCTACACCATCCCCCTGGCCACCAAGCTCCCCTTCAACTGGCGGGAGCTGACCCCCATCGCGATGATCGCCCAGGACGAGTTCGTGCTCTGGGTGAACTCCGAGACGCCGTACAAGACCACGCAGGAGTACGTCGCCGCGGTCAAGGCCGCGCCGGACCCGTTCAAGATGGGCGGCACCGGCAGCAAGCGCGAGGACCACATCATCACCGCGGCGATGGAGAAGGGGAACGGCCTGCGCTTCACGTACATCCCCTACAAGAGTGGCGGCGAGTGCAGCACCCAGCTGGTGGGCAAGCACATCGATTCCAACGTGAACAACCCGTCGGAGAGCGTGGCGCAGTGGCGCGCAGGGCAGGTGCGTGCCCTCTGCGTCTTCGACACCGAGAAGATGCCCTACACAGCCAAGGTCACCACCGATCTGGCGTGGAGCGACATCCCCACCTGCCGCAGCGTCGGCGTGCCGGTGGACTATCTGATGCTCCGCTCGATCTTCCTGCCCGGGAAGGTCACCGCCGACCAGGCCGCCTACTACGTCGGCCTCTTCAAGAAGATCACCGCCACCCCGGAGTGGAAGCAGTACCTCGAGACCAACGCCCTCAAGCCGGTGCTGCTCACCGGCGCTGACTTCACCAAGTACCTGGAGGGCGACGAGAAGCGGCACCAGGATCTCATGGCCGCCGCGGGCTTCATCGCCAAGTGAGCCCGGACGTGGAGAAGTCGGCAACGGCGGGACCGCGCGTCGCCCGCTGGATGGTGGAGCTGGGGGTGGCGGTGCTGCTGCTCGCCCTGGGCACGCTGATGATCGTCACCAACGCTCGCGTCGGCGCTGGCTGGTCCGACGACGGTCCCCAGTCGGGGTACTTTCCGCTGCGGATGGGAGTCCTCCTCGCGCTCAGCAGCGTGGGAATCGGATACCAGGCCTTGCGAATGCCGAAGGAAGTGACCTTCGTCCGCTGGGATCAGCTCAGGCCGGTGCTGCAGGTCGCGGGCCCGATGCTGGCCTACGTGGCGCTGATCCAGCTCACCGGGATGTACGTCGCCTCGGCGCTCTTCGTCGCGGCCTTCATGAAGGTGATCGGCAAGTACCCGGCCTGGAAGAGCGTGCTCACCGGGGTGATCAGCGCGGTGGTGCTCTTCTGGATCTTCGAGATCAAGTTCGTGGTCCCGATGCCCAAGGGCCCGCTGGAGGCCCTCTTCGGCTACTAAGTGCCCCGACCGGGGTGGGGTGAGCAGAGCGAGATGGCAGAGACCGAAGCGAGACGGCGCACACGAGGACCGAGCAGCGCAGGCGTGCCTCGTGGCACATCGAGCAGCGCAGGGCCGAGTCTGCGCGTCGCAGCGAGAGGATCGGCCATCGCAGCGATCACCCCACCCCGGTCGGGGCACTAGACATGGTCGATCTCGTCAATCTGCTGCAGGGCTTCGCGGTCGCGCTCAGCTGGTACAACCTGGGCCTGATGCTGATTGGGATCCTCCTGGGGATCGTGGTCGGCGTGCTGCCCGGCCTGGGGGGCCCCAACGCGGTCGCCATCCTCCTGCCGATGACCTTCAGCATGCAGCCCACCTCGGCGATCATCCTGCTCTCCTGCATCTACTGGGGAGCACTCTTCGGCGGGGCGATCACCTCCATCCTCTTCAACATCCCCGGCGAGGCGTGGAGCGTGGCCACCACCTTCGACGGCTACCCGCTGGCGCAGCAGGGCCGGGCGGGCGAGGCGCTGACCTCGGCCTTCACCGGCTCGTTCATCGGCGCCCTCTGCGGAGTGGTGCTGATCACCTTCCTCGCCCCGCTGGTGGCGAAGTTCGCCCTCAAGTTCGGGCCGCCGGAGTTCTTCTCGGTCTACTTCCTCACCTTCTGCAGCTTCGTGGGGATGGGGAAGGGCTCGCGGCTCAAGGTCGTCGCGGCGATGGCGCTGGGCTTCGGGCTGGCCGCGGTTGGAATGGACACCATCTCCGGCCAGCTGAGGATGACCTTCGGAATCGGCCAGTTCCTCCGTGGCTTCGACTTCCTGGTGGTGGTGATCGGGCTCTTCGGGATCAGCGAGATCCTCGTCACTCTCGAGGAGGGGCTGGCCTTCAAGGGAAAGAAGGCCGCGCTCGACCTCCAGGTCGTGCTCAAGACCTGGCGACAGCTCCCCCGCTACTGGCTGACCCTGCTCCGGAGCTCGGCGGTGGGCTGCTGGCTGGGCATCACTCCTGGCGGAGCGACAGCCGCCTCCTTCATGGGCTACGGCCTGGCGAAGAAGTTCGCCCGTGACCCGGACCGGTTCGGCAAGGGTGCGCTGGAGGGCGTGGTGGCTCCGGAGACTGCAGCGCACGCGGCGGGCACCAGCGCTCTCCTCCCGATGCTGGCACTGGGCATTCCCGGCTCGGCGACCGCGGCCGTGCTCCTCGGCGGACTGATGGTGTGGGGCCTGCAGCCGGGGCCGCTCCTCTTCGTCGAGCAGCCCCACTTCGTGTGGGGGCTCATCGCCAGCATGTACCTGGGGAACATCGCCGGGCTGGTGGTGGTGCTCTCCACCGTCCCGCTCTTCGCGGCCATCCTCCGGATCCCCTTCGCGATCGTCGCCCCGCTGATCATCGTCGCCTGCGCGATCGGCGCCTTCAGCGTGCACGGGGCGATGTTCGACATCTGGCTGATGCTGCTTTTCGGGGTCGTGGGCTACGTCTTCAAGAAGCTCGACTACCCGCTGGCACCCCTGGTGCTGGCGGTGGTGCTCGGCGACCGGACGGAGGACGCGTTCCGCCAGGCCATCCTCGGTTCGCGGGGAGACCTCCGCGTGTTCTGGTCTCATCCGCTCTCGGCCACCATCAGCTCCCTGGCGCTGCTGCTGCTCTTCTGGCCGCTGATCAGCGGGGTGATCCAGCGTCTTCGTCCCGCGCGCCAGGCGGTGGCCCCGACGTGAGCGGTTCCCTCGAGGGCGGGGCGCTCCACCGGCGCCTCCGCCGCGAGCTGCGCGGAGAGGTTCGCTTCGACGCGCTGATGCGCGGCCTCTACGCCACCGACGCCTCCATCTACCAGGTGGAGCCGCTGGGGGTGGTGATTCCCCGCGATGCCCAGGACGTGGAAGCGGCGCTGGCCGCCTGCCGCGACGCATCGGTCGCGGTGCTTCCCCGCGGGGGCGGCACGTCGCAGTGCGGTCAGACCGTCGGCCGGGCGGTGGTGGTCGACGTGAGCAAGCACCTCCGGGAGCTGGTGGCACTGGACGTCGGGGCTCGGCGGGTGCGGGTTCAGCCGGGGTTGGTGCTCGACCACCTCAACCAGGCGCTGAAGCCGCACGGGCTCTTCTTCCCGGTCGATCCCTCGACCGCCAACCGCGCCACCCTGGGCGGGATGGCGGGGAACAACAGTTCGGGCAGCCGCTCCATCGTCTACGGGAACATGGTGCACAACGTGCACGCGGTGGAGGCGGTGCTCGCCGACGGAACCCGTGCTCGTTTCGGCCCGGGCCGCGGCACCGTGCCCGAGGCGCTGGCCGAGCGGGTGCTCTCCATCGCGCGTCGCGAGGCTCCGGAGATCTCCGCCCGCTTCCCGAAGGTCCTCCGGCGGGTCGGGGGCTACAACCTCGACCAGCTGCTCGAGCAGGAGCCCAACCTCGCCCGGCTTCTGGTGGGCAGCGAGGGGACGCTGGCCTTCTTCACCGAGCTGGAGCTGCTCCTCCAGCCGCTCCCGAAGCACCGCGTGCTCGGGGTCTGCCACTTTCCGACCTTCGCCGCGGCGATGGAGTCCACCGAGGCCATCGTCCAGCTCGGCCCGGTGGCGGTGGAGCTCGTGGACCGGACGATCCTCGAGCTCTCGCGGGCGATGCCCGAGTTCGCGCCGATCATGGCCAGCTTCGTCCGTGGCCAGCCGGACGCCCTGCTCCTGGTGGAGTTCTCCGGCGACGACCCGGCCGGCCTTCGAGCAGCGCTGGCCGACCTGGACCGGCTGATGGAGGCGCTCGGCTTCCCCGGAGGCAACGTCTCGGTCGTCGACGCGGGTGATCAGGCGAAGCTGTGGACCGTCCGCTCGGCGGGGTTGAACATCGTCAGCTCGACCCGGGGCGACCCGAAGCCGATCTCGGTCATCGAGGACTGCGCGGTGCCGCTGAAGCACCTCGCCGCGTACACCGCCCGCCTCACCCGGCTCTTCGAGAAGCACGGGACGCATGGCACCTGGTACGCGCACGCCTCGGTGGGCTGCCTGCACGTGCGGCCGGTGCTGAACATGAAGAGCGACCTCGACGTGCGAAAGCTCCGGGCCATCGCCGAGGAGGCCTTCGCCATCGTGCGGGAGTACGGGGGAAGCCACTCCGGCGAGCACGGGGACGGGCTCGTCCGGAGCGAGTTCCACGCCGAGATGTTCGGCACCCAGCTCGTCCGCGCCTTCGAGGAGATGAAGGACACGTTCGATCCCCGGGGCCTCTACAACCCGGGGAAGATCGTCCGGCCGCCGCGCATGGACGACCGGACGCTGTTCCGCTACGGGCCGACGTATGCGCCGGTGCCGCTGCAGACCGGCCTCGACTGGTCGGCCGAGGGCGGCTTCGCTGCGGCTACGGAGATGTGCAACAACAATGGGGCCTGCCGGAAGCGCGACCCCGGGGTGATGTGCCCCTCGTTCATGGTGACCCAGGAAGAGCAGCACGGCGTCCGCGGGAGGGCGAACGCGCTGCGCCTGGCGCTCACCGGTCAGCTGGGAGCCGACGCGCTGCTCTCCGACGGAATGGCGGAGGCCATGTCCCTCTGCGTCTCCTGCAAGGGATGCCGGCGCGAGTGCCCGACCGGCGTGGACATGGCGAAGATGAAGATCGAGGTGCTCTACCAGCGCCAGCGGCGTCAGGGCCTGTCGATGAAGGACCGGCTGGTGGCCTGGCTCCCGAGGTTTGCGCCCTGGGCACGGCGGTTGCGCTTCTTCTTCCATCTCCGCGACCGCTGGCCATGGCTGGCACGTGTGACGGAGCGCTGGACCGGCTTCGGCGCCCGGCGGCGGCTGCCTCGGTGGAGCGCGCGGCCGTTTCGGTTCGAGGGCGAGGAGCGTGGTCCGGTGGCCACCGGTGCTCCCGAGGTGGTGCTGCTGGTGGACACCTTCACCGCCTGGTTCGAGCCCGAGGTGGCCCGCAGCGCCCTGCGGGTCATGGAGCGGGCGGGCTACCGGGTCCATCTCCCGTCGGCGACGCGCCGGCCGCTGTGCTGCGGACGGACCTTCCTCTCAGCTGGGCTGGTGGAGGAGGCGCGGGTAGAGATGGAGGACACGCTCCGCACCCTGAGGCCGTTCCTGGAGCGTGGAGTCCCCATCGTCGGGGTCGAGCCATCCTGCCTGTTGACCCTGCGGGACGAGCTGCTGTCGGTGCTCCCCGGTGCCGAGGCGCAGCGCCTGGCGGTGGCATCGATGCTGTTCGAGGAGTGGGTGCGCCGGGAACGGGCCGCGGGCCGGTTCCGGCTCCCGATTGCCACCGCCGGCAAACGCAGGGCGCTGCTGCACGGCCACTGTCACCAGAAGGCCTTCGGCCTGATGCCCTCGGTGCAGGAGGCGCTGAAGCTCGTGCCGGGCCTGGAGCTGGACACCGTTGAATCCAGCTGCTGCGGAATGGCCGGGACGTTCGGCTATCAGGCGGAGACCTACGCCGTGAGCCAGGCGATGGCGGAGCGAACGCTGCTTCCAGCCGTTCGAAGGACACCAGGGGAGGTGCTGCTCGTCGCCGACGGGTTCAGCTGCCGCCACCAGATCCACGCGGGAACGGGGCGCGCAGTGATGCACGTCGCGGAGCTGCTGGACCTGGCCTCACGCCCGTCGGGGACGTGACTCAGAGGGAGCGCAACGCGACCGCCGGGTCCACCCGGGAGGCCCGGAGCGCCGGGACGAAGGCGCTCACCACCGCGACGGCGCCGAGCAGCGCCACCACGCTGGCAAGGACGAGCGGGTCGGAGCTGCCGACGGCGAAGAGCAGTCTCCGGAACACCGTGGCCAGCGCGACCGACCCCACGAGCCCCGCGGCCGCCCCGGCGAGGACGGGGCCGCTGCTCGCCCGGAGGACGAGCCGCACGATGTCGGCCGGGACGGCGCCCACTGCCATCCGCACGCCGAACTCGCGGGTGCGCTGCACGACGCCGAAGGACACCACGCCGAAGATGCCCACGCACGCCAGCGCCAGGGCGACGGCCGCGAACACGCCGAGGAGGAATGGCGGATACCGGCGGAGGAACATCGTCGGCGCCTGCTGGAGCACGTCGTCGAGCTTGCGGGTCGGACCGACCACGAGCCCCGGCGCCGCCTCGCGCACCGCGCGGCGGACGTCCTCGCCGATTCCCGGACGGGGCGAGCGGATCAGCAGCGTCCAGCGTGGCGAGACCGCCTGCGTGTCCGGGTAGTAAAGGATGGGCGGCCGGGGCTCGTCGAGCCCTCCGAGGGTCTGGTCCGCGACGACGCCCACGATGGTCAGCGGCACCTCCGACGACACGAGGCGGATCGTCTTCCCGATCGCGTCCTCGCCGGGGAAGTACCGCTGCTGGAGCGCGCGGTTCACGATGACCACCGGTGCCGCGCCACGGACGTCCTCCGGGCCGAAGTCGCGTCCGCCGAGCAGCGCGATGCCGAGGGTGCGGAAGTAGCCGGGGCCGACCTCGCGGTAGTACGCGTCCGGCTCGGGGCCGGTGGGACGGGGGCGCTCGGGGCGGACGAAGCTGTGCGAGCCGGCGTTGCCGGTGCCGGGCATCCGGTTCACCCGCGCGGCGCCGGAGAGGCCCGCAATGGACTCGACCGCGTCCTGTACCCTGGTCCTGAGGGTGACCACCCGGTCCGGTGCCTGGGCGCCCGGCTCGGCGATGGACAGCTCGAGGCCGACCGCGCCCTCGGGGCGGTAGCCGGGATCCGTGGAGAGGACGCGCAGGAGGCTCTTCCCCATCAGGCCCGCCGAGCCGAGCAGCATGACCGCGAGCGCGATCTCCACCGCGACCAGGACGTCGCGGACGCGGTGCCGGAGCGGACCCGACCGGGTGGGTGCGGCGTCCTTGAGCGCTCCCTGGATCTCCGGACGCGACGCACGGAGGGCGGGAAGCAGGCCGAAGAGCAGGGTGGTGAGGATGACGACGGCGGCGCCGTACCCGAGGACGCGTGCGTCGACGTCGAGGCGCTCGAGGAAGGGCATCCCGGCACGGTCGCGTGCGGGAATGCCCGCCAGCAGGAGCGGCAGGCTCAGCTTCGCGGCGAGGAGCCCGAGGGCGCCGCCGCCGAGGGCGAGCAGCGCGCTCTCGGTGAGGAGCTGCTGAACGAGCCGGCGCCGCCCCGCGCCCAGCGCCACCCGGACGGAGAGCTCCTTCTGTCGGCTCGCGGCCCGGGCCAGCAGGAGGTTGGCGACGTTCACGCAGGCGACCAGCAGGACGAGGTTCACGCAGACGAAGAGGAGGACCAGGACCGGCTCGACCCGGCCGACCAGCTCGTCGCGGAGAGGGACCACGTCGCTCGCCACTCCGCCCAGGGCATCCGGGAAGCGCCCTCGCACCCCGTCCTCGAACGCGGCGAGCTGCTCCCGGGCCTGGGGGACGGTGACACCGTCCCGGAGGCGGGCGATGGCGCGGATCCAGTTGAGGTTCCGTCGGGTGGCGCGTTCCCCCTGCGGCTGGACCGCCAGGACGACGCGCGACTCGCCGCCGGGGGCGAAGGGGAAGCCCGGAGGGAGGACGCCGACGACGGTGGTGGGCTCACCGCCGAGGCCGAGGGTCGTCCCCAGGACCTGGGGGTTCGCCCCCAGCTGCGTCCGCCAGAAGGCGTCGGTGAGCACGACCGCGCGGGGGCCGCCGGCCTCGTCCTCGCCGGGGAGGAAGCCGCGTCCGAGGGCCGGGCGCACGCCGAGGACGTCGAAGAAGCTCGCGGTCACGAGGAGGGCCGGCAGCTCCTCCGGCTCGGGTCGACCGGTCCAGGCCACCGGCGCGACGGAGTAGCCGGCGACGAAGGCGAACAGGTCGGAGGCCTGCAGCTCGCGGACGGTCTGCCAGGCGAAGGGGAAGGGCCGGCGCTCGGCGTCGTCCTGGACCTGCCAGAGGTGCACCAGGCGCTCCGGCTCGGCGTAGGGCACGCTGCGAACCAGCGCCGCGTCGACCACCGTGAACACCGCGGCGTTCAGCCCGATGCCGAGCGCGAGGGTGACGATGGCGACCAGCGCGAAGCCGGGGCGATGCCCGAGGCTGCGCAGTCCGTACCGCAGGTCCTGGAGAAAGGCGCCCATGGGTCAGCGGCGGCGCGGCTGGCCGTCGTGCGGGCCAAGCGGACGGGAGGGAGCGTCGTGCCACCAGCGCCGTTCGGGCAGGTCGGTCTTCCGGCTGGGGTTCACCGGATAGACGATGCGGTTCTCCTCCTTGTCCGCCTCGCCGCCCACGAGGATGACGGCCTCCTGGTCCCCGTCGTTGAGGAAGGTGTGGCAGATGCCGGTGCCGGAGGGGAAGGCGGCGAGGTCACCAGCCTTCATCCGGAAGAGCTCGCCGTCGATCCAGGCGTCCACCTCGCCGGAGACGACGAAGGCGAACTCCTCCTCGCTCGACTCGGCGTGAGGCCAGGACGAGCGGGTCCCGGGAAGGAGGCGCATGAGATGGATCCCGACGGCCCGGAGGCCGGCGGTGCGGCCGATCGCGCGGGTAGGGGCCATCTGCTCGTCGCTGTTGGGGTAGCGGTGCCGGGTCTCGGGGACGTCGGCAAGCGAGACGATGAAGCACGGTCGGCTCGACATGGTCGGGACAGCTTGCACCGGCCGGGCCATCCGGTGGGCCTCCGAAGTGGGCGGACCGACAGCCGCAGGGGAATCGACCGTTCAGCCGATGCCCACCCGTGGGCGAGGACGTCCCAGGACCGGGCGCTCGAGCACTCGGGCCTGTGAGGCCCACGACCAGTCTCAGGTCGGTCTCTCGGAGAGCTCGTCCTTACCCGACTTGTCCGGGAAGTTGCCGGCGGCGGCCCGGCGGATCGCGGCGAGCAGCGCCTCGAGGTCCGCCTCCGTGGTGAGCGGATTGATGAGGGTCACCCGGAGGTGCACGGGGCCCCGGAGCCGCGTCTGCACCAGGTAGAAGCTGCCTTCGGCGAGGAGTCGCGCCCGGATCCGCTCCTGGTGGGCGTCGAGGTCCTGGAAGTCGTCCGGCACGTGCCGGAAGCAGACGATGTTGCATTCCGGTGGGAGGGCCAGCTCGAAGTCGTCGGCGTCGTCGAGCATTGCGGCGAAGGTGCGCCCCAGGTCGAACATCCGGGTGACGTACTCGGAGAACATCCGGGTGCCGTGCAGTGTCAGCGCGGCCCAGAGCTCGAGCCCCATCATCCGCTTCGTGCACTCGAGCGTCCGGTGGGCCGGGTTCCACCACTCTCCCTGCGCCCCGTGGCGCAGCAGGTAGTCCGCCCGCTGAGAGAACGCCTCGTACGAGCGTCGTGGGTCCCGGAAGAGGACCGCGGTCACCAGCGCCGGGAGCAGCATCATCTTGTGTGCGTCCCACACCAGGGAATCGGCCCGGCCGATGCCCGCGGCGAGGTGCGCGTACTTCGGGGACAGCACCGCCGAGGCGCCGTGCGCGCCGTCCACGTGGAACCACAGGGCCCGCTGACGGCAGAACTCGGCGACGGGCTCGAGGGGGTCGAACGCGCCGGTGGAGGTGGAGCCGGCGCTCGCGACGACGGCGAAGACCTGGCGTCCGGTCCGCTCCGCCGTGGCGAAGGTCTCGGGGAGCGCCTCGGGGCGGAGCTTGAACCGGTCGTCGACGGGGATGGGGAAGATGCCGCCCTTGCCGAGACCGAGGATCTGCGCCGCGCGCCTCACGCAGTAGTGGGTCTCGTCCGGGACGAGGATGGCCAGCGGCTTTCCCCTGGCGAGCCCCTCGTCCCACACGTCGCGCCCGGTGATGGCCTGCCGCGCGGCGAGGAGCGCGGTGAGGTTTCCCACCGACCCGCCGGAGGTGAGGACGCCGTCCGCCTCCGAAGGGAACCCCGCCTGTCGGGCCATCCAGGCGAGCGCATGTCGCTCCATGGGCGCGGAGACCGGGCCCATCTCGTACACGGCCGTTCCGTTGTTCAGGAGCGCCGAGGCGAGGTGGACCAGCGCCGACGAGGGGAGCGGCGAGGTGACCTGGTGGCCCACGTAGCGGGGATGGTGGAGGTGGTTGGAGCCGGCCAGCACGCGGGTCATCAGCTCGCCGAGCGACGTACCGGGCTGGTCGGGAAAGGCCCCGGCCCACCGGGCGAGGTTCGCTTCCGGCTCCGCCCAGGGGAGCACCGGTCCTTCCCGGCCGGTCACTGCACCCAGGTAGTCGCCAAGCTGGTCGACGAGGGCATGGCCGTCGCGGCGAAAGCGCTCGGGGTCGAAGGCCTCTCGGAGGGTCTCGGGAAGGGCGTCCATGGGATGCGCAGCGTGCCCGAGCGAAGGGCGCGGTGCCCAGCACAGTCGGAAACCCTCCCCTCTGACGCACGCACCCCGGCGGTGTTAGAGGCTCTCCAGGCATGCCTCCCTACCGACTTCACGTCTTCATCTGCACCAACCGCCGCCCTGACGGAGACCCCAAGGGGTCCTGCGGGGAGAAGGGCAGCGAGGCGGTGCTCTTCCGCTTCAAGGAGCTGGTGGCGAAGCTCGGGCTGAAAGGCCAGGTGCGCGCCAACGCCGCAGGATGCATGGACGCCTGCGCCTTCGGGATCACCGTCGTCGTCTATCCCGAGGGAGTCTGGTACGGCCGGGTGAAGCTGGAGGACGTGGAGGAGATCGTCCAGTCCCATCTCGTCGAGGGGCGGCCGGTGGAGCGGCTCCGGCTGACCGGCCACTTCGAGTCACCGAGGATCAAGCGCGCCGCCCCCGGAGAGGGCTGACCTTTCTCAGGCCGAAGGAGCGAACGTTCCCCCGCTCTCTAGGCCCGGGGCTCGATCCTGAGCCGGCCCTTCTCCTCGGCGAGCGTCTTCGCCAGCAGCGCGACGCAGGCGTGCACCGCGGTGAGATTCGGCGTCGGCACGCCGGTGATGCGCCCGAGCTCCAAGACCGATCCCGCCAGCGCGTCGAGCTCCAGCGGCCGTCCGGTCTCCACGTCCTGGAGCATGGACGTCTTGTGTTTCCCGACCGCCTCGGCGCCGGCGATGCGTTTCTCCAGAGTCACCGGGAATCGCACGCCGAGCTTCTCGCCGATCTCCTGCGCCTCGCGCATCATCCGCTCGGCCAGCGCACGGGTGGGCGGGAACTGGCAGATGTCCACCAGCGTGGCGTGGGTCAGCGCGCTGATCGGATTGAAGGTGCAATTGCCCCAGAGCTTGACCCACAGCTCCGAGCGCAGGTCGCTCGAGACGCGCACCTTGAAGCCCGCATCGCGGAGCAGCTTCACCGTGGCCCGCAGGCGCTCGGTGTCCGAGCCGTCGATCTCCCCCAGCGAGATCCGGTCCCCCTCCACGTGACGGATGACCCCCGGGGAGACGATGTCCGCGGCCGGGTAGATGATCGAGCCGAGCACCCGATCCACGTCGATGTTCTTCACGATGACCCCGCCCGGGTCGACGCTCTCCAGAACCGTCCCCTCATGAGGCCCGCCGCTCTTGAAGAAGTACCACCAGGGGATCCCGTTCTGGGCGGTGACCACGATCGTCGACGACCCGCAGAGCCCCTTGATGTCCGGCGCCACGCCCGCGACCTGGTGCGCCTTGAGACCGATGATGACCAGCTCCTGGACGCCTAGCTCGGCCATGCGATCGGTGGCGCGGACCGGGAACGTCCTCTCGGTCCCACCTTCCTGAAGCGTGAGGCCCTTCTCACGGATGGCCGCCAGGTGCGGCCCGCGGACGATCACGCTGACCTCCTGGCCGATCGCGGCCAGCTTCGCCGCGACCAGCCCGCCGATGGCTCCAGCGCCGACGACGCAGATCTTCATGTCACGACCCGAGGCCCAGCTTCTGGGCCAGACCAATGCGCTGGAGCTTGCCGGTGGCGCCCTTCGGGATCTCGGTCAGGAACACCACCTTCCGCGGGACCTTGAAGCCAGCCAGCCTCGCTGCGCAGAAATTGTGTAGCTCTCGCTCGGTCGCCGTCGCCCCCTCCCGGAGCACCACAGCCGCCGCCACTTCCTCGCCGAGCTTGTCGTGTGGCATGGCGAAGGTGAGCGCTTGGGCCACTGCGGGGTGCGACGAGAGCACCTCGTCCACCTCCAGCGGGGAGAACTTCTCGCCGCCGCGGTTGATCTGCTCCTTGATCCGACCGGTGAGCCGGAGGTACCCCTCCTCGTCGACGACGCCCTCGTCGCCGGTCCGGAACCAGCCGTCCCGGAAGGACTTCGCGTTGGCCTCGGGATTCGCCTCGTAGCCGGGGGTGACGTTGGGCCCCCGGATGGCTACCTCGCCGATCTCCCCGCGGGGAAGCGCGCTCCACTGCTCGTCGAGGATCGCGATCTCGGGCCCGGCCGCCATTCCCACCGAGCCGGGCTTGCGCGGGCGCGGGGGCAGGGGATTGGAGGCCATCTGGTGCGAGGCCTCGGTCATCCCGTAGGCCTCGACCACCGGGACGCCGAAGGTCTTCTCCATCTCCACCATCACCGGCGCGGGGAGCGATGCCGAGGAGGAGCGGATGAGCCGCAGCCGGCTCCGCGTGATCTGCTCGCGGTGGCGTCCGGCCCTGGCGAGGATCGCCTGGTGCATCGTGGGCACCGCCGTGTACCAGGTGGGCCGCACCTCATCGAGCCAGGCGAAGAACTTGAGGGCGTTGAAGCCCGGGGTGCAGGAGACCGATGCGCCGGCGGCCAGCGAGGAGAGCGTCGCCGCCATGAGCCCGTGGATGTGGAACAGGGGCATGATGTTCAGGCACACGTCGTCCCGGGTGAGGGCGAGCGTCCGGCCGATGTGCTCGGCACTGGCGAGGAGGTTCCGCTGCAGCAGCGGGACCAGCTTCGGGCGGGAGGTCGTGCCGGAGGTGTGGAGGAGGAGCGCCGGATCGTCCTTGTCGCCCATCCCCCCTCGCGCGGGCGTTCCCTTCGCGCCGCCCGAGAGGGTGAACCACCCTGCGCCCCGGGCGCGGTCGGCGGTCAGCTCGAGCACGGGGATGGACAACTTCTTCGCCGTGGCCCGGGCCGGCGAATCGACGCCTTCCTCCAGGACCAGCGCCTTCGGCTGGAGGTCACTGAGGTAGAACTCGAGATCCTTCTCCCGGTACCCCGGATTCAGCGGCGCGGTGGCGGCACCCGCGGCGACGCAGAGGAACGAGGTCGCCATCTCCGGCCCGTTGTGAAGCACGATCGCCACCCGGTCGCCACGGCCGATGCCCACCGAGTTCAGCGTCTCCACCGTGCGCCGGGCAAGTGCCTGGAGGTCGCGGTAGAGGAGGGGCTTCACGCCCTGGGGTGCGCCGATGGCCGGCGCATCGGCCGGACCTGCCTCGAGGAGTGCAAAGATCGATGGGTGGGGCATGCCCCACTGAGTCTAAGCATGACTGATGCAGCGCGTCAGCCTTTACCTGTCGCCGCCGCGACGGCCACTTCTGGACGCGGAGCGTAGCTCAGCTGTGGCACCTGCGAGGGCATCCTCATCCTGCGCAGCACGAACCAGGCGAGGATGGCCGCTGCCGCGTCGAAGACGATGGCAATGGTGAAGACGCCGACCCAGCCGACCTTCGGCAGCGTGAACCTGGCCGCAAACGGTGTCCACGCCTTGGGCACCACGGTCAGGAAGATCCCATACGTCACGACGGCAAGCCCGATGTAGAAGAGCGTGTCGTGCAGCTTTCGCGAGATGCGCAAGCGGAGCACGACCGGGCCGATGAAGTGGGCGAACACCGCCAGCCCGCCGCCAAGCAGGAGGAGCAAGTTGGCGCGGAAGTCGAAGGCCTTGCCGGCGGCCAGCGCGGAACCGATCGGTACCAGCACCGAGGCGGTTCCCTTGGCGGTGTAGAGGAAGCCATAGTTCGCGGTGGCGTGCTTCCTGCCGAAGAAGTCGCCCGTCAGCGCGGGGAAGAGCGAGAAGATCTCTCCCCAGCCGAAGAAGGTGAACGCGCTGAAGATCACGAAGGCGACCGGGTGTCCCGCGAGATTGATGAGGGCGAAGATCGCGATCGCCTCGAGCCCGAAGGCGAGCGTCATGGTCTTCTCGCGGCCGATGTGATCCGAGACCCATCCCCAGAAGGGGCGGCAGAGCCCGTTCACCAGCCGGTCCGCCGACAGCGCGAACTGGATCGCCGGCAGCGTGATGAAGAGGAACCTCACCGGCTGCTGGGCGACCCCGAAGTCGATGGCCATCGGGTTGAGCTGCGCGACCGCCATCAGACCGCCGGTCGCGACCAGGGTCATCATCAAGTACATCAACCAGAACTGCGGGGTGGCCGCCATCTGGAACGAGGTGAACTCGGCCTCGGTCTGACGCTGCTTCACGTCGTGCCCCGCGTCCACCTTCTTCCAGTTTCCCGGCAGCCAGCCCTGCGGCGGCGAGTGGAGGAAGAGCGCAGCGATGACGACGACGACGCCCTGGATGATTCCCCATTGGATGAATGCAGTCTGAAATCCAGCCGTCTTGATGAGGTTCGCGATCGGCACGACCGTGAATGCAGAACCGGCGCCGAATCCGGCAGCGGTCAGGCCGGCAGCCAGGCCGCGGTGATCAGGAAACCACTTGAGCGCGCTCCCGATCGCCGTGCCGTACACCACGCCGGCGCCGATGCCGGAGAGAGCATAGGAGAGGTACAACGCCGTGACGGTGTCCGCGCGGCCGGCACCCACCCAGCCGAGCCCGGCGAGGACCCCGCCGAGCATCACCAGGAGCTTCGGTCCGAAGCGGTCGACGAGCCAGCCTTCGAAGGGCACGAGCCATGTTTCGAGCAGGACGAAGACCGTGAAGGTGACCTGGATGGTCGCCTGATCCACCCCGAGATGCTTCTGCAGCGGCGGCACGAACAGCGTCCAGCCGTACTGGAAGTTCGCGACGGCCACCATGCTGAGAATGCTGAAGAAGAGAATCAACCAGCGGTTGTCGCGAAGGCGGACCACTTCGTGCGCTGCGGGCCCCACGGGATTCGTAGGCATGGCTGACACTCTCCAGAGCGTGCTCTCCTCTTCGCAGACATACGTGACTGCGCTCCGGAGACAAGCCCTGCGCCACGACGCGGGCGGCAATATCGCGATCGCTCAACATCCCGAGTCGTGGTCCTGCAATTGAGCTGCGCCACGTGCTGCAGCCGACCGCGGCGAAGCAATGACGACATCGCTCATCATGAATTCTTTTTTATGATGGTATTTCTTGCGACCGGGCTTCTCGCGGAAACTGTTCGACAAGGACGAGGGCGTTGCTGCCGATCGTCAACCGGCCGATAGGCGAATCACGACGTAGGACAACGCCTTCACGCGATCTTTGCGGGGGGCTCGTGCAAGCGCATGCGGGCCATGACCTTGCCCACCATGGGCCAGCAGAGAATGACGAGCGCGAGGGTCACGATCGAGCCGACCAGCGGATTGGACCAGAAGATGCGCAAGCTGCCGCCGGACAGGAGCATCGACTGGCGAAATGAGGTTTCCGCCATGTCACCGAGCACCAGCGCGAGCACGAGCGGCGCGAGCGGGAACTTGAGCTTCTTGAACACGTAGCCGACGACGCCGAACACCAGCATCATGGCCACGTCGAACATGTTGTTGTGGACGGTATAGGCGCCGATCGCACAGATCACCACGATCACCGGCGCGATGATCGAGAAGGGAATGCGCAGGATCGCGGCCCACCACGGCACGGTGGTCAGCACGATGAGGAGCCCGACGATGTTGCCGAGGTACATGCTGGCGATCAGCCCCCACACGAATTCCTTCTTCTCGACGAACAGGAGCGGACCCGGCTGCAGGCCCCAGATCAAGAGGCCGCCGAGCAGCACCGCCGCGGTGGGCGACCCGGGAATGCCCAGCGTCAGCATCGGCAAGAGCGCGCTGGTGCCGGCCGCGTGCGCCGCGGTTTCGGGCGCGACCACACCCTCGATGTGACCCTCCCCGAACTGTTCCTTGTTCTTCGAGAAGCGGCGCGCCATGCCGTAACTCATGAACGACGCCGGGGTCGCGCCCCCCGGCGTGATGCCCATCCAGCAACCGACGAGGCACGCGCGCAGCGACGTGATCCAGTATCGCGGCAACTCGGCCCAGGTCTTCAGCACGACCCTGGTGTCGATCTTGCCGCTCTTGCCCTTGAACGACAGGCCCTCCTCCATGGTGAGAAAGATCTCGCCCAGCCCGAACAGGCCGATGACGGCGACCAGGAAGTCGAAACCCTGCAAGAGGGTCGGCACGCCGAACGTCATGCGCAGCGTGCCGGTGACGGTATCGATGCCGACCGCTGCGAGCGCGAAGCCGATCATCATCGAGGCGATCGACTTGATCGGCGGCTGGCGCCCCATGCCGACGAAGTTGCAGAAGGTGAGGAACTGGATCGCGAAGAACTCGGGCGGTCCGAACTTGAGCGCGAACCTCGCCACCAGCGGCGCCAGGAAGGTGATCAGGATGATCGCGAACAGAGCGCCGACGAACGACGACGTGAACGCGGCGGTGAGCGCCTCGCCGGCGCGGCCCTTCTGCGCCATCGGGTAGCCGTCGAACGTGGTCGCGACCGACCACGGCTCGCCGGGGATGTTGAACAGGATCGACGTGATGGCGCCCCCGAACAGCGCGCCCCAGTAGATGCACGACAGCATGATGATCGCCGACGTCGGCGGCATCGTGAACGTGAGCGGCAGAAGGATCGCCACGCCGTTGGCCCCACCTAGGCCGGGCAGCACGCCGATCAGCACCCCGAGCAGGATGCCGATGAGCATGAAGATGAGATTCTTCCAGGCCAGGGCGACCGCGAAGCCATGCATCAGGTTGCCGATGTCTTCCACTCGTTCTCCCGTGTTCGGCCTTTGTTGTGCGCGGCTCTCTTGAGTCCTTCTAGTAACCCAGCATGCGCTCGAGGGGTCCCTTGGGCAGCGGTACAAGGAACCAGATTTCGAACAACACGAAGATCACGCCCGGCACGCCCAGGCTCACGCAGAGCGTCGGCAGCCACTTGTACTTGCCCTGGAACAGCATGAAGCCCGCGATGAACAGCGCGGAGGACACATAGATGCCGATGAGCTTGATCAGGATCACGTAGCCGATGGTCGGCAGGAGCATCTTCAGCACCGGCTTGAAGTCGGCGGCGGTGACGAACACCTCGCCGGCGAGCCGCTTCCAGCGGAAGATCGTCTGCCCGGCGATCCACGCGCCGGACGCGGCCAGGATCCACCCGATCATGTTCGGGAAGTAACCGGACTTCGGCCCATCGTCGCCCCACGACGCGCCGACCCGGTGGCTATCGACGACGACGACGAGGCCAAGCACGACGCATACGAGCCCGACGGCGACCTCGACCCAGCGGGTGGCGACGGCGCCGCCAGCCGGGGTTTCACGCTCCTCTGTCATTGCGGTCTCGTCACCTAACTTTCGCACCACCTGCCTATTTGGCGATGAAGCCCGCTTCCTCCATCAACGTCTTGTGCGTGGCTTCGGTCCGGGTGAGCCAATCGACGAACTGCTTGCCCGACATCGTCGTGGCGTTGAACGCCGCGTCCTCGCTGAACTTCTTCCATTCGGGCAGCGCCTGCACCTTCTTGAAGAGGCCGATGTAGAAGTCGACCTGGTCCTGGGTGACGCCCGGCGGCATGAAGATGCCGCGCAGCATCGTGTACTCGACGTCGAGCCCGGACGACTTGCAGGTCGGAATGTCCTGCCACGACTGGGAGGCGGTCACCTTCGTGGGGTAAGGCATCGGCTTGCCGTCGAAAACGCACAGAGGGCGGAGCGCGCCCGAGCGCCAATGCGCGATCGCCTCGATCGGATTGTTCACCGTCGAGTCGACGTGCTTGCCGACGAGCTGCACGGCGACGTCGCCGCCACCCTTGAAGGGGACGTAGGTGAGCTTCTTGCCGACCACCTTCTCCAGCGCGACCGTGATGATCTGGTCTTCCTGCTTGGACCCGGTGCCGGCCATCTTGAACTGGCCGTTGGAGCCGCCCTTGATGGCGTTGACGTAGTCGCCCGGGGTCTTGTACGCCGACTCCGCGTTCACCCACAGCACGAACTCGTCGAGCGCGAGCATGGCGACCGGGCTCAGGTCCTTCCAGTTGAACGGCACACCGGTGGCGAGCGGCGTGGTGAACAGGTTGGACAGGGTGATGATGATCTTGTGCGGATCGCCCTTGGCGTTCTTGACGTCGAGAAAGCCCTCCGAGCCTGCGCCGCCCGACTTATTGACCACGATCAGCGGCTGCTTCATGAGGCTGTTCTTGGCGACCACGCCCTGGATGAAGCGGGCCATCTGGTCGGCGCCGCCGCCGGTGCCGGCGGGGACGACGAACTCGACCGGCTTGGTCGGCTCCCACGCGGCGACTGCCGGGAACGGGGTGAACGCAAAGCCTGCGGCGACACCTGCCGCGACGAATGCGCGACTAAAAATGCGACGGACCATGACATCCTCCTTGTGACTGAAGTTGTCTTGCACGGGCTCTCATCGACGCAGCCCGCTCGTAGGTAGGTCTTCGCGCGTTCTCCAGAAGCTCGTGCAGCGCCTTGGCGTCGATGTCCGGCCGGCGGGCCCGGTGAGCGTCAACGGTCCGCACCGCTCGTCGGCGCTCACCCCCACGGCGCCGCCAGTCGAGGTCTGGATGAGCAAGTCGCAGCGAGGGCGGATCGCCCGGATCGGCGCGCGGAAGAGCTCCGCGTCGCGGGAGGGCTTGCCTTCGGACGTGCGGACGTCCATGTGCACCATGGCCGCCCCGGCCTCGCGGCACCGGGCAGCGTCCTCGGCGGTGATGGGCAGGTAGGGCGTCTGCTCGCGGGTCGTCTCCGCCCCCACCATCGCGCGGTGATGACGTACGGCGGCGCGCTCATCGCTTCCCTCGCTGCGTGTCCAGCGGCACCCCGCAGGTGCCGGTGGCCCGGCAGACTACCTGTGGCGCCGCGCGGACCTCGGCGGCGGACGAGGACACGTCAGGCAGCGGACGGATCACCTTCCGCGCCCCGAAACGCATCTTCCGGCTGGTTCGCCCCACCTCGGTGGTTTCCCCCTCCGCCTCGATGAAGTACCCGGCGTCAACCTGCTGGTCGCTCGGCTCAGCCAAGATCCGCGGTGCGGACCGGTCGAGCCGGCCGTCACTTCCGCCCGCTCAGGCTGGCGGGCGGTCCTCCTCGATCTGCTTGCGGAACGGAATCACGCCGGGGATGAGCCATTTCTCCCAGCTCTCGTCGACCTTGCTCTGGAAGTAGGCGATGTCGTCCTCGGTGAAGTGGGCGAAGCGGCCCTGCCTGAGCAGGTAATCGCGCACCGGCCCCCGCTTGAGACGGCCGTCGGCGATGTCGCGGGTCTTGCCGACGAGCTTGAGGACGCCGTCCTCCACTTCGTAGAGCGGCCAGATGCCGGTCGTCACCGCCAGCTCGCCCAGATCGTGCGACTGCATGGGGTCGTAATCCCAGCCCTTCGGGCACGGGTCGAGCGAATGGATGAAGGTGGGACCGCCGATGGAGAGTGCCTTGCGCACGGCGTTCATCGAGTAGACCGGGTAGGACATGTCGACGGTGGCCACATAGCGGCACGTGGGATGACCCGCCGCGATCATCCCCGCGAAATTCTTCTTCCAGCGGTGATGCATGATGCGCTTCATCTTGCCGGGCGGGCTGAACGTGGTGTGCGCGCCGTACGGCGTCGAACCCGACAACTGAATGTCGGTGTTGGCGTACGACTCGTTGTCGTACATGAGAATTAGTAAATTATAGTCCGGGTGCGTGAGCGTCGCGGAGATCGCTGCCATCCCCATGTCCGCCCCGCCGCCGTCGCCGCAGAAGGCGATGACGTTGATCGGCTCATCCTTGATCTTGCCCTTGCGCATCAGCGCCTTGAGCCCGGCCGCCGTACCCAGTCCCGCCGAACCGCTCGACCCGAGCTGGGTGTGCATCCAGGGCACGACCCACGAGGTGCTGTAGTACGTCGTGTTCGCCACGTACATGCAGCCGGTGCTACCGAGCACGATGGTCCGCGGACCCGCGGCCTTGACCATCATCTTCATGACCAGCGCCGACTCGCACCCCTGACAGGTCCGGTGTCCGGAGGTGAAGTACTCCTCGAGCGGGAGCTTCTTCACGCCCTTGAAGGGGTCCAGCGTCTGCGTGGGCCGAAGCTTCACCAGCTCCGCCAGTTCCTTGTCGCTCACAGCCATGGTTGATCCTCCACGCTCGACGCACCTATTCACGCAATCCGATCCACTTCGTTCCCGCCTGGGTCTTGCCTTCCGCGGCCTGGAAAACGCTCTCGGTCATCTTCCTCACGTCGGGCACCGTCACCTCGCGGCCTCCGAGGCCGCAGATGAACCCGAGGATCGGCGGCCTCTTGGGAGCAGGGTACAGCGCTGCGCGTACCTCGGTGGCGAGGACCCCGCTCGCGTACGGCGCGCCCAGCGAGAAGTCGCGATCGATGACACCCACCGCCTTGAAGCGCCCGAGCGTCGCCGCCAGCTCCTCGGCAGCGAACGGCCGGAACCAGCGCATGCGCACGAAGCCGACCTTCTTGCCCTCCTGGCGCATCTGCCGGATGGCGACCTTCACCGGAGTCGACAGCGTTCCCATGCCGATCAGCACGACGTCCGCGTCGTCGGTCTGGTACTCCTCGAAGAACGGGTTCCCGTAGCTCCGGCCGAAGATCCGCTCGAAGTCGGCATAGGCCTCACGGATGACGGTGGGAGAGCGTTCCATGGCGGCCGCGGTCTGGCGGCGGATCTCCATCAGCCAGTCCTCGTTCGCCTGGGGGGCCACGGTGATGGGATTGTCGGGGTGGAGCAGGAGATCGCCCCGGTCATAGCGGGGCAAGAAGGCCTTCACTTTCTCCTGGGAGGGGACCTTCACCAGCGCCTGTGAGTGGGTGAGGAAAGCACCGTCGCAGCTGATGGCGCAGGGCAGGAAGATGCGCCGGTCCTCGGCCACGCGGTAGGCGATGAGCGCCGTGTCGAGCGCCTCCTGAGCGTTGTCCACCCAGACCAGCTGCCAGCCCAGGTCGCGCACCGCGAGTGCGTCGTTGTGCTCGACGCCGAATGCGCCGGGGTCGTCGAGCGCGCGGTTCCCCACCATGGCCACCATGGGAATGCGCAGCGCCGGCGTCACGGTGAGCGCCTCGAAGGCGTACATCCACCCGACGCCGCTCGAACCGCAGAACACGCGCGCCCCCACGGCCGAAGCGTGCTTGACGATCTCGAACTGCGAGTGCTCGCTCTCCGCCACGATGTACTCGCAGTCCAGCTCCCCGTTCGACACCAGCTTCGCGACGTACTGCATGACCGTGTCGTAGGGACGGATGGGGTACGCGGTGATCACGTCCACGTCGGCCAGCTTGCAGGCCACCGCGATCGCCTCGCTCCCCGTGATGAGTGAGGTCTTGTCGGTCGTGGGCTGTTTCTCGGCCGCGGGTTGTGTCTGCGGAGGGGGTGCCAATGCCTCTGTCATGACCGGTCTCCCTCGTCCTCAGCCCTCTCGGGCGATCTTCAACATGTCGGGAACCTGCTCCTCGTATTGCCCGCGGAAACGGAAGCCATGGGAGCGTTCGGGGCGGTTCGCGATCTTCTCCTTGAGCCAGCCCTGGTAGCCCTCCTTGTCCTCCCTCCACGCCTTCCACTGGCTGTCGTTGCCCGTGAACTGGGTCTCGTTGACCATGGTGACGCAGTTGGACACCGGGCAGACCGCCTCGCACACGCCGCAGCCGCAGCACGCCTCCATGTTGGCGTCGTAGAGCCCCTCGGGCGTGACGTCGAAGCAGGAGTCCGGGCACTGCAGCCAGCAGAGGGTGCACTTGATGCAGGTGTCGAAGTTCACCACCGGCCGCATGGTGCGCGTGGTGAACTTCTTGAAGGTGGGATTGCGCTCCGGCTGGTAGCCGCCCGTCGTCCCGGTGTTCGGATCCTTCATCTGATGGCCCTTGGGAATGCCGGGAATGGCGATGCCCTCGCGCATCTCCGTCCACTTGGGCATCTGGAACTCGAAGGGCTTTTCCGGATTGCCCTGCGTGGGCTGTACGGTCACGGTGGTGACGCGCTCGTACGCGCGCCCCGCGGAGGTGGCCTTCAGCTCGTCGTTCCACTCCTCTCGGATCACCTGCTGGACGGAGGCCAGGCTGAACAATTCGGGCAGGACCTTGGCCATGGTCCCCAGGATGCGCACGTCGGTGTGGTCGTCCTTGTAGACCCAGAGGCCGGAGAAGCTGGGGCTGCCCTTCACGATCGCCAGCTGGTAGGGCGTCTCCTTGCGGTGGGCCATCGAGATCAGCGTCTCGGGCTTCTCGTGTGAGGTCACGATGAGCGTGCCGCCGGGCTTCGTCAGCCGGTTGATTGGCTGCAACCCGTACCAGGCCCATGACTCCACGCCCTTGCAGAGCGTGTCGTCGACCACGATGGTGATGTCGACCTCCTTGGGCTCGTACTTGGCCATCCCCTCCTCGAGCGTGACGTCGTCGGTGGCGACGATGGCGAAGCTCTTCGCCGGGATGCCGTTGCGCTCCGGGCTGTCTCCGTACCGCCCGAAGGAGATGCCAGGCTTCCCCTCGTGGTGGGCGGCGAGGACGATCGCCCGGCTGATGTTCTTCGCCAGGTTCTTCTGGAAGATTCCCCGATAGACGATCTCGACTGCGAACAGACGTCCCATCTCTCGCCTCCGCTCAGAGCTGCCGCATCACGATCTCTTCGATCTCTTTCAGGTGCTTGCGCACCGCGGCCTCGGCGGCGGGGCCGTCGCGGCGCTTGATCGCCCTGAGGATGCGCCGGTGACCTGCGCAGGATCGCTCGGGCCGACCCTTGACTTGTAGTGAGCGCGCACGGCTGTCGTGCAGCAGATCCATGAGAACGTCGAGGACCCGCAGCACCACGGTGTTCCGGGCGGCGAGCGCGATCGTGTAGTGGAACTCGGTGTCCTCTTCGATGCTCGGCTCCCCGCGGCGCACCTTCTCCGTTTGCCGCCGCAGGATGTCCTCGAGCCGGGACAGCTCCTCCTCGGTGGCGTTGGCAGCCGCGCGGGCCGCCAGGGCCGGCTCGATCATCCGGCGGACATCGATGAGCTCGATCACCAGCTCGCGCTTGTGGGCGAGCACGCTGGCCAGCGGCACCACCAGCGAGTCAGTCGACAGGTCGCGGACCACCGTGCCGCTGCCGTGACGGGACTCGACGATGCCCATCACCTCCAACGTACGGATGGCGTCGCGAAGCGAGCTGCGGCCGACGCCGAACTTCGCCGCCAGTTCCCGCTCGGGCGGGAGGCGATCGCCCGGGCTGAGGGCGCCGCTCGCGATCAGCCGCTGGATCTGCTCCGCCACCTGCTCGTAGCACCGGCCCTTGCGGACGGCGTGGAACTCGGGCTCGGGCGGAGGCGGCTGCAGCTGGCCGGGGGAGTTCCTCAAGAGGTCTCCAGATGATCAGGTCATCAGACCAATTCGCGGGGAAGCTCCCGCTCCGGAGGTGGCCTGTCAAGAGGCCCTTGCCGGGCAGGTCAGAAAGCGAACGGAGCCGGCCGTGCCCTGCGCAGCGGCATCACGATTGCTTCTCGCTGAATATTGACTCGCGGACCCACGTTTTGGAGATTGCAACCGCCGGTGAAGCCTCGGAAGCCCGGCAGAACCCGCCATCCAGTGGCCAGAGGAGACGAACACGTGAACGGACACGACGACGAGAACTCGCGCTTCGGTCGCCGCCGGGCTCTGCAGATCCTGGGGGCCGGACTCGGTGCGGCGAGCGGTGTCCTCGCGTTGACGGGCCGGGAAGCCCGCGCTGCCGCTCTCAACTGCAGCAAGAAGGTCCCGATGGACGCGGCCGCCGTCCAGATGCGGCGCAACCTCCAGTACACCGAGAAGTCGACCACGCCCGGGAAGAAGTGCAGCAACTGCGCTCAGTACGAGGCGGGCAAGTACAAGGAGTGCGGTGGCTGCAAGCTGTTCCAGGGCGGGGTGAACCCCGAGGGCAACTGCCTCAGCTGGGCAGCGAAGCTGGCTCCGAAGCCAGCCTGACCTCGCCGGGCGGTCGCCCCCGAAATGACAGCGGCCGGAACCCTGCGAGGGTCCCGGCCGCGTAGCTTGCCGAGTGCTCGAGTCGACTACTGCCGCCGGCCGCCGAACAGCCGAAGGAGCGCAAGGAACAGGTTGAGGAAGTCGAGGTAGAGGTTCAGCGCGCCGACGATGGTGACCGAGGTCAGGCCGGTCCCGGCATACTGGGCCCCCAACGCCCGCAGCTTCTGGGTGTCGTACGCGGTCAGACCGGCGAAGACGACCACCGTCGCGCAGGATAGGACGAAGCTGAACGCCGGGCTGGTCCAGAAGAACTGGACGAAGCTGGCGATCACCACGCCGATGAGCCCCATGAAGAGGAACGTCCCCCAGGCGCTCAGGTCGCGCTTGGTCACCGTGCCGTAGAGGCTGAGAGCGAAGAAGGCCCCCGCGGTGATCAGGAACGCGGCCCCGATCGACCCGATGGTGTAGATGAAGAAGATCCCGCTCAGTGTCAGTCCGGTGAGCCCGGCGTATACGAGGAACATCAACGCGGCGACCGGCCCGCTCACCCGCTGCGCCATGAAGGAGAGCGCCAGGACCAGCAGGAACTGCACGATGATCAGCGGCCAGATGTTCTGGGCCACCTTCATCGCCAGCGGGAGGTTGCTTGCCGTGTACAGCGCGACGCCGGCGGTGACCACCAGCCCCAGCGTCATCCAGCGGTACACCCCCGCCATGAAGGTCGCCGCCGCGGTTCCGGTGAACTCCCGCACGCGGCCGAAGCCGCCCGCCTCGCCGAGGTCACGGCCATCACGCGCCGCCCGCCGTGAATCGAATTCCCAGGCCATCGTTGCCTCTCCTTGCGGGGCCACCACCCCGGATGCGCTGTCATAACGCAGCCGGGAAGGGTGGCCAGGGTCTAGAACAGCGGGCGAGCAGTCAGGATTCCGCCCGGAGTGCACCCCTGACCCTCTCCCAGACCGACGCCTCGATCAACGGAAGGACCCCACCGCCTCCCTGGATGTTGACGATGCGGGAGGCCGAGGCCCGGACGACGCCACCCCAGGCCGGCTCGTGCCGCACGCCGACCGAGGCGAAGGACGAGTAGTCCACGAAGACCTCCGCCTCCACTGGACCGCCGGATGTGGCGAGCAGGTGTCGCTCCCGGGGGATGTCCACCACCGCCTGGACGACGAACCCGCCTCCGCGCAGGTCCGTTGCCGCACGCCGGACGAGGTCGGGCCAGTCGAGCCGCTTCCCGAACGCCGACTCGGAGCGGGTGGCGAAGCCAGGCTCCTCCGACGCCGGGCCGACGAACACCGCCTTCCCGCCGTAATCCCAGGCGCGCTTGAGGACGAACCGCTCCGGATGGTCGGCGACGTGCTCGACCAGGTTCGGGATCGTCTCTCCTCCCGGACCCCGGGCGTGACCGGGCGCCAGCACGCGGGTCCAGGGCACCGCGACCCGGATGGCCTCGAGCTCCTCCGCGTCGAGCGCGGCCCCGGCGGCCAGGCGCGGCTCCTCGAGCGCCCGGGAGAGGAGAGCGAAGTTGCTCTTCGCCTCCACGTGCGCGGCCGGGTGATTGAGCAGGAGCGAGCCGGGCGCGGCCTCGCCGGCGAAGAACGCTTCCAGGAACGGATGCGGCGTCTCGCTGAGGCGGTGGACGAACAGGTGGCGGTAGACGAAGTCGAACCTCAGCCCGTGCGCGGTGAAGCGCTCGCCATCGCTCGCCTCGTCAGGGTAGACGCGGTGAGCCTCGGTCCCGAGCGCGCGGAAGCGCTCCACCAGGTGGTCCACCTCCGAGAGCTGGCTGTCGTTCCGCCGGCAGAGCACGGCGATGCGCTCCGGTGCCCGGCCACGCTCCTGGACCGAGGCCGCCACCAGCGCGTGGTAGAGCGCCTCGACGTTGCTTCCGTTGTCCGCCTGGAGCTGCCGGACGTCGGCCGGAGCCATGCCCGCGGCAGCGCCCACGGTGGCGAGGAAGGCTCCCGCCGCCATGTCGGAGTACCCGGGCATCGCGGGAATGGTGGCGTTCAGCTCCAGCGCCGCTGGGCGAGCGGACACCAGGAAGTCGATCCGGGCGATGGCGAGCAGGTGCGTCCGCGGCGCCGAGCGTTCGATGAGCCGTCGCTCCAGCGTGGAGAGCGCCCCCAGAAGCAGCTCGGGCGACCGCCCGAGGACGGTGGCTTGAGCCATCTTGAAGCCGGCGGTGGCCAGCCGATGGGCCAGCGTGTGGCGTTCGGCGATGACCCGGGCCGGAAGCACCACCGGGGTGGCACCGGGGGGGATGGCGCGCCGGGTCCCATCGGGAGCAGTGGTGACCAGGCCGCGGGAGAACGCTTCCCCGGCGAGCGCCGTCGCATAGGTGCCGGCGAGCGGGCGGAGGTCCTGGAAAGGATCGTGCACGGGAGATAAACGACTGCACCCAGTCCTACGACGGCCTGCGCCCCGGCGCCAGGCAGGAGATGAGCGATGGCGATGGTGACCGGCGGGCAGCTCGTGGCGCGGATGCTCAAGGAGGAGCGGGTCCGACACGTCTTCACCCTCTCCGGCCTCCACGTCGCTCCCATCTACGCGGGCCTGGTGGAGGAGGGCATCGAGGTCGTCGACACCCGCCACGAGCAGGGCGCCGCGCACGCCGCTGATGCCTACGCGCGCATCACTCGAGGGGTGGGCGTGGCGGTGGTCACCGCCGGCCCAGGCGTGACCGATGCGCTCACCGGGGTCGCGAACGCCAACGCGGCCAACTCGCCGCTGATCCTCCTCGGCGGTGCGGCGCCGCTGTTCAACCAGAGCCGGGGAAGCCTCCAGGAGATGGAGCAGGTGGATCTCTTCCACCGCATCTCGAAGTGGTCGGACCGTGTGCCCTCGTCGGACCTCGTCCCGCTGTACATGGCCAAGGCCTTCCGGGTGGCGCTGAGCGGCCGGCCGGGGCCGGTGTTCCTCGAGCTGGCCTGGGACGTGCTGGGCAACGGCGTCGACGAGTCCACGCTGCAGATTCCTCGTCTGTACCGGACCCGCGCGAGGATGGCGCCCGACCCGGCCTCGGTGGACGAGGCGCTGGCGCTGCTCGCCGCGGCCGAGCGTCCGGCGATGATCGCCGGCTCGAGCGTGTACTGGGACGACGCTCCCGATGAGCTCCGGGCCCTCGTCGAGCGAGCGCAGATCCCGACCTACCTCAACGGCGCGGGGCGGGGCTGCCTGCCCCCCGACCACCCGATGTTCTTCCAGCACACCCGGAAGGAGGCGCTCACCGGGGCAGACGTGGTGTTCGTGGTCGGCACGCCCTTCGACTTCCGGCTCAACTACGGGGCCGAGCCGACCTTCAGCGCCGCCTCGAAGATCGTCCAGGTGGACATCGATCCGACGGAGGTGGGCCGGAACCGGCCGGTGGACGTGGGGATCGTGGCGGACAGCCGCTCGGCACTCGCTGCCTTCGCCCACGGCGCGAAGAAGGCGACCAGGACGGCGTACATCCGGGAGCTCCGGGCCTCCGAGGAGAAGAAGCTGGCTTCGATGCAGGAGTGGATGCGAAGCGACGCGGTGCCGATCCACCATTACCGGCTGGCGAAGGAGCTGTCCGACGTGGCCAATGCCGGCGACCGCGACCCGATGTTCATCGCCGACGGCGGGAACTGGGTGGCGCTCGCGGCGAAGGTGCTGTCGCTGAAGGCGCCGGGTCGATGGCTCGATCCGGGACCGCTCGGCTGCCTCGGGGTGGGGGCGCCGTTCGCGCTGGCGGCGAAGCTGCTGCACCCCGAGCGGCAGGTGTGGGTGGTCCAGGGCGACGGGTCGTTCGGTCTCAACGGGTTCGATTTCGAGACCGCGGTCCGGTTCAAGCTGCCGATGGTCTGCGTGGTGGGAAATGATGCGGCCTGGGGTCAGATCCGCCTGCCCCAGGTGGGGATGTTCGGCGAGGAGAAGTCACCGGCGACGCTGCTCGCGCCCACTCGCTACGACGAGGTGGTGAAGGCGTTCGGGGGGTGGGGCGAGCTGGTGACCGAGCCCGTGCAGATTCGCCCGGCGCTCGAACGCGCGCTGGCCTCGGGGACCGTGGCCTGTGTGAACGTGATGCTCGATCCCCAGGCGCCGGCAACGTCGGGCGCGATGGGGTACGCCGTATGAAGCCGCAACAGCTGAAGCGAGAGAACACCGCGCTCCTGGTGGTGGATGTTCAGGAGCGACTCGCGGCCGCGATGGAGCCGCAGGCGCTGTCGCGGGTGCTCGAGCGGCTGGGGGCGCTGATCGAGGGGGCCCGCGTGCTCGGGCTTCCGACGGCGGCGACCGAGCAATATCCGAAGGGTCTGGGGCCCACCCTCCCCGCCATCCGCGAGCGGCTGGGCGACGTGCCGATCCTGGAGAAGCTGAGGTTCTCGGGGCTGGACGATCGATTGCGTGCGCGATTCTCCGGTCGGCGGCACGTGGTGGTCGCCGGGATGGAGACTCACGTCTGCGTCTACCAGACGGTGCGCGACCTGGCGCTCGAGGCGTGGCACCCGGTGGTGTGCATCGATGCGGTGCTGAGCCGGGCGGCGCTCGACCGGGAGGCGGGGCTCGACCTCGCGCGGGCCGCCGGGGCGACGCTGTCGTCGGTGGAGACGGTGCTGTTCGACCTGCTCGGCGTCGCGGGCACGCCGGAGTTCAAGGAGGTCTCTGCCGCGGTCAAATGAGCAGCGCCCGGCGGGGCGAGACGTCACGATGTCCAGTCGCCCGGTCAGCGGGGCGGACGGCGACCGGACCCTCGCTTGGGCTGGAGCGGCGGCGGAGGAGCGCAACGAACGAGGCCTGCCCTGGTCGATCCGGGGGGAGGTGATCAGTTCCCGCCGATGCGGATCCACCACCTGAACTGCATCTCCGAGTGCGCGCTCGGCGGGGCGTTGATGGACGCGCGGACGCTCGGGCTCCGTGCCTTCCTTCCCGTGCACTGTCTGGCGGTGGAGAGCCCCTACGGGCTCGTCCTGGTCGATACCGGTTTCGGCCTGGGGGACGTGCACCATCCGCGGAAGCGGCTCAGCAAGCTCTTCCTCCTCGTGAACAGCCCCGAGTTCCGCGAGTCGATGACCGCGGTCCGGCAGCTGGCCGCCCTGGGGTTTCGCCCCGAGGACGTGCGGCACATCGTGATGACCCACCTCGACTTCGACCACGCGGGTGGCATCGAGGATTTCCCCCAGGCGAAGGTGCACCTGCTTCTCGGGGAGCAGGAGGCGGCGGTCGCCCGTCGCACGCCCCTGGACCGGATGCGTTACCGACCGCAGCAGTGGGGCGAGACCCGGGGCCGCTGGCACGCGTACACGCCCGGGGAAGGGGAGACCTGGTTCGACTTCAGCGCCGTTCGCGCGCTGGAGGAGCTCGGTGACGAGATCGCGCTCGTGCCGCTCGTGGGGCACACCCTGGGCCATGCCGGGGTCGCGGTCCATGGAGATGACGGATGGCTGCTGCTCGCCGGAGACGCGTACTTCTGGCACGGCGAGATGGACGACCAGCATCCCCGCTGCACCCCGGGCCTGCGCCTGTACCAGTGGTTGATGCAGAAGGACGGCCCGGCGCGCCGCTGGAACCAGCGCCGGCTGAGGGCGCTGAAGGCCCAGCACGGGGCGGAGGTCCGCCTCGTCTGCTCTCACGATCCGATCGAGTTCGAGAGGATGACCGGTCGGAGGCTGGATGAGCCGCTCCCCCCAGCCGCGCCCGCTCGCACCGAGTCGTTGCTCACCGAGCCGCCGCGCGACGAGTCGGTGTTCTTCTGAGCAAGGACGCTGGCGTGGCCCTGCGCGCGCGAGCCTGGACGCGCGGCGCCCCTGCGCCGCTCCACGAGCCTCCCCTGGTGCGGGGGTTCCTCAGGCGTCCCCCTGGTCCGGGGTCTCAGCAGAGCCGGGTGAGCGCTTTCCGCATCCGAGCGGGCAGGTCGACCGGCCGGCGGGTCTTTCGATCGACGAACACGTGGACGAAGTGGCCCTGCGCCGCCGCCGATCGCTCCCCGACGCGAAAGATGGCCACCTCATAGCGGACGCTGGAGCGGCCGATCTGCGCCACCCGGAGCCCCGCGTCCAGCAGGTCGGGGAAGGCGACCGGGGAGAGGTACCGGCACTGCGACTCGACACACAGCCCGATCACCTTGCCCGACTCGATGTCCAGGCCACCCTCGTGCACCAGGAAGGCGTTCACCACCGTGTCGAAGTACGAATAGTAGACGACGTTGTTCACGTGCCCGTAGACGTCGCTGTCCATCCAGCGAGTCGGGATGCGACGGAAGTAGGGGTAGGCCGTGCGCTGCTCGGGCTCGGGGCGGGACATTCGGAGCTCCTGGAGGCCCGTGTTTCACGGACGGACCGCGGGGACTTGGATGATGGAGGCGAGCCATCATTCTCGACCATCGGTCGTTCGCGTTCACGAGATCGTCGCCCCCTCGCGTCGGACCCGTGCCCGCAGGAGCGCCGCACGTCCAGGCTCACGCGCGCAGGGGGCGCCAGCGACCGGCATCTCAGTGCCCGGCGAGCTGCGCGCGGCGCATCAGCCACGCCCCGCCCACGCAGACCCCGCCGCCGACGATCGACAGCGCGGCCACACTCTCCCCGCGCACCAGCCATCCCAGAAGCAGCGCGACCCCCGGAATGAGGAAGGTCGTCGCCGCGGCGCGCGTGGCTCCCATTCGCCCGGCGGCGACCGCGAGCAGCACGTAGGCCACGCCGGTTCCGAGCGCGCCGAGCGCCAGGACGGCGAGCAACGGCCCTGGCGTCCAGTGCGCGCGCAGGAGCTCGGGAACGCCCAGCGGCGCGGTCATGAGGAGACCCCAGCCCTGCGCTCGCCAGATGACGGGCAGCGCCCCGCTGCGCTGCTGCAGAGGACGGGCCACGTTGAGCGCGAACCCGTAGCAGGTCACGCCGGCGAGGATGAACAGGACACCCTCGAGGCTGCTCCCCCCGAGGCTGAGGCTCGGCCAGGCCACGAGAACGGTCCCGGCCAGCCCCACGGCGAGGCCGAAGAGCACGTCTCGTCCCGGAAGCTGGCGCGAGAAGGCGGCGGCCACGATGGCCACGAAGAGCGGATTGGCGCCATTCAGCATCCCGGTGAGCGCGGAGGACACCCGCTGCTCGGCGAAGGGGAACATGCTGAGGGGGAGCGCGAGCCAGATGAGCCCGAGGAGGATCACCTTCCGCCGATCCTCGCGGGCGATCGACTGCCGGGCGCTCGGGACGAGGCCCAGGGTGACGAAGCCCACCAGGATGCGGGCGAAGGTGAGCCCGTTGGGCCCGACCGCGCGGAGGCCCTCGGCAATGAAGAGGAACGAGGCGCCCCAGATGAGCCCGGGAACGACCAGCAGCAGCGAGTCCGTCGTTCCGGAGTGTGTGGGTCCGGCCTCGGATGAGGTGACCGCAGGGGATGAGGCCGCGGGGGCGTCGATCGAGGCGCGTGTGGGAGGTGGATTCACTGGTCCCGGTCTCCTCGCCGGGCGGCCAGGAGCAGCCCGGCCGCCGGCGCGGAGAACCCCGAGTAATCGAGGGGGGACTTGATTCCCAGCGACAGTGCCATGGCCAGCGCGAGGATCAGTCAGGAGCCCGAGCTCGACGGCGGTCGCTGCCCACGCCAGGAAGGGATTGCCACCTTTTTGAATGGCTATGAGGGGATGATGCAACGGCGATGACCAGCTTCTGGGGACAGCGAGACGATGATGGACGCTGGTTCTGCGCGGCGGCCGAGCGGAACCGCGACCCGATTCTCGCGGTGCTGAGGCGTCATCTTCCGTCCACCGGCCTGGTGCTGGAGATCGCCAGCGGCACCG
>Ga0207679_10000290_pt1 | contig 37996 bp, 22 predicted proteins | sample KBSC73metaG_FD_184320 | JGI IMG/M metagenome (GOLD analysis project Ga0207679, IMG submission 184320) | Corn rhizosphere microbial communities from Kellogg Biological Station, Michigan, USA - KBS C7-3 metaG (SPAdes) (version 2) | ecosystem: Host-associated > Plants > Roots > Rhizosphere > Soil ... | reverse complement strand
GCGGCTGGCCGGCCCCACGCGCTGACACCGTCCTGCCCCCGCCTGAGAAAAAGTTCATCGTTCATGTCACGCAGGTCCCTGCGGGCATGCGACGATTGACGCGTAATGACCAATTTAGGGGGATCAGTGAGGTCGCATTTCTGGAGCCGTGCTCTCTGGGGCGGTCTGATGTTGTTCGCCTGCGTGCGCACGGCTCTGGCTGCCTTGCCCGCTTTCGAGGTGGCGCCGGCGCCTGCCTGGGCCGTCGCGATGCCCTCCGCCGATGTGGTGCCGAAGGTGGACGCAGCGCCTCTGCAATATCGACTCATCGACGAGCAGGTGCAATTCGACGGACGAGAGTCGCACGCCTACATGCATGTGGTGCGCGTCGTCGGATCGGCGGCCGGTTTGTCCCTCGCGGCGCAGATCGAACGCGAATTCGATCCTGCTTACCAGACGTTCACCTGGCACCACATTCACGTCGTACGCAACGGCCAGGTGATCAACAAGCTGGAACGAGACAAGGTGCGCCTGCTCCAGCGCGAAACCCAGCTCGAACGGCAGATGTATGACGGGCGCACGACCGTCTCCGTGGTGCTCGACGATGTGCGTGTGGGCGACGAGGTGGACTACGCCTTTTCGGTGCGTGGCAGCAACCCTGTCTTCGGCAGCAAATTCCTGTTCTCCACGTGGATGGCAACCGACCGTGGGCCGGTCGGCCGCTACCGGGTCCGTCTGCTCACGCCCGCTTCGAGGCCGATGAACATGCGGGCCGCTCCGGCCCTGGGCCGGGTGCGCACCTTGGGAGACATGACCGAGACGGTCTATGTGCGTGATGGCGTGGAGAAGCTGCAGTTCGATGAGCGGGCCCCCGCGTCCGTCATGCTGGCCCACACTGCCGAAGTCAGCGAATTCCGGGACTGGGCCGAGGTCGCCCGTTGGGGCGTACCGCTCTTTGCCCGGGGCGAGGGCGGGAGCGCGACGGCGGCCAAGGCCGATGAGATCCGGCGGGGCCATTCATCCCGGCAGGCACAGGTTCTTGCGGCGCTTGAGTTCGTGCAACGGGAAGTGCGCTATTTCGGAACCGAGACTGGCTTGAACTCCCACTTGCCGGCACCGCCCGAACAAGTGATCGCGCAGCGCTTCGGCGACTGCAAGGACAAGGTGGTGCTGTTCATCGCGTTGTTGCGGCGACTGGGGGTGAAGGCCGAACCCGTGCTGGTTTCGACGGCCTTTAGGGCGAAGACGGACCTGCAACTGCCCAGCCCCCTCGCGTTCGATCATGTCATCGCCCGGGTGGAACTTGACGGCCAATCGTACTGGCTCGACCCGACCCGCGCGCTGCAGACGGGTGACCTCTCCGCGCGCCAGCAGACGACGCTCGGCAAGGGGCTGCTGCTGAACGAGCGCAGCAAGGCCCTCGTGGCGCTGCCGTCGCCGTGGGGTGTCGACCGGCAGTCGGTCGAGGACCGCATCGTCGTGAAGGCGTTCAACGCCGACCCCGAACTCGAGGCGCGCATCACCTACCGTGCCGAACTGTCGGAGGCGGTCCAATCGGCCATCGCGAACCGGGGGCTCGATGCGGTGGTCAGCGACGTGTCGGCACCGTATGTGAAGGTCTACCCGAAACTGCGGTCGATCGCACCGCCCCGGGCCCAGGTGTCCACCACCGACGATTCCGTGACGCTCGTGCTCCGGTACGTTGTGCCCGATTACTGGCGCCTGCATGAAGAGCGTTCTCTGGTCGGCGATGTTGCACCATGGCTTGCCTACCAGGCCGTCGCGCTTCCGAGCACCGAATCCCGGCGCGATCCATACGCCATTTCTCTGCCTGGTGTCTACCGGCACGTCGTGACCGTCTCGCTCCCGGAGTTGACGTACAGCGAGCCCGTGTCTCATCGGGCTGCGGAGGGCGATGCGCATGTTCACCTCGACGTCTCGGTTGAACGCGCAGAACGAGAGCAGCGCGCCGTCGCTGAAGTGCGGGTGATGAGCGATGAGGTGCCCGCGGCCGAATGGACCCAGCATCGTGCCGCGATGTTGAACGCCGGCAAGGGCCTGAACCTGATCGTGACCGCCCCCATCTTGTCTCCGGCCGCGTTCGAGCAAGTGAAGCAGGCGCTGGAGTCGGCCGATGCCTTGCTTCAGCAGGGCAAGCTCGCGCTGAACACGGCGGCCCAGAGGAGGGCGTATGGGCGGCAGATCGTGCTGTCGGCTCAGCTCGCTGGTGGGCGGCTCAAGCCGTTGCACCAGGCTCAGGTCCTGGCGGCGCGGGGCATCCAGCTGGACCACCTCGGCCAGCATGAATCGGCACGCGCGGACTTCGAACGCGCCCGCGCCCTCGATCCCACGTCGGAAGCGGCGATGCTCGGGGCGGCCACCAATGCGTTGATGACTCGGAACTTCGCACACACGGTGTCGTTGTGCAACGAATTGCTGGCGCGCCAGCCGCGCCATGCCGACGCATTGTTCACCCGCGGGCAGGCCAACTACCTCCTGTTCAACCTTGCCGCCGCCCGGAGGGATCTCGAAGCAAGCCTTGACGTGCGTGGACGCGACGACGCGGCGTTCTCGATGCTCTGGCTGTCGCTGGCCGGGCGCTTCGATGGCAAGCCAGTGCCTGTGCTGGCGGATGCGCGGCGCTTGCCTTCGGCGTGGCCGCGGCCGCTGATCGACTTTTCTCTGGGGCGCATTGACGCGAAAGCGGTGGTTGCCGCTGCCAGCGCCCGATCGAATCCGCGGGAGGCGCTCACGGAAGCCTATTTCTACATGGGCGAGAAACACCTGGCCGATGGCAACAACGCGCTGGCCATCGAAGCCTGGCGTCTGGCCGTCGAACAAGGCGTGATTGAATACGTCGAGCATGACCTCGCCCGGCTTCGGTTGGCCGAGGCGAGGCAGGACACGGGCACGAAGCCTCGTGTACCGCTGTCGCCGCCCATGGTCACACGATGAACCGCGTGACCAAGGCTGTTGCTAGCGGCCTCCTGCGCTGGCTCGTCCGTGCGCCTGCAACGGGGTTTCTAGGGCCGACAACCCGGCGATCACCGGGTCCAGCTGGCGGGTCAGTGCCAGCAGTCGCCCCTCCACATCCCCGTTCCCGTTCGAGCAGGCGATTTCGAGCGCCTCTGCGGCCTCGCTGACGGCCTGCGCGCCCAGCGTTCCTGACACGCTTTTGAGGTCGTGCGCCAGTCGGGTTGCCGCAGACACGTCTCCGGACTCCCATGTGGTGCGAAAGCGGGTCGTGAAGTTGGCTTCGCGGTCACGGAACATGGTCAGCAGCCGCCGATAGAGCCTCTCGTTGCCCATCACGCCGGCGAGCCCGAGCCGGGTGTCGATGCCGTGGAATGTGTCGGCGCCGGCGGCTTCGTCGGCGGTTGAGCGCCGCACGTGGCGCGCGAGCGTGGCGAACATTTCATCGACCTTGATCGGCTTGGCGATGTGGTCGTTCATGCCGGCGGCGAGCGCTTTCTCGCGGTCGCCGACCATGGCGTTGGCGGTCATCGCGATGACCGGAAGATCGCGCCATTGCGGCTGTTCGCGCAGTGCGCGGGTCGCGGCATAGCCGTCCATGACGGGCATCTGGCAGTCCATCAGGACGGCATCGAAGCGCTCGGCAGACAGCACCTCCAGAGCCTCCTTGCCATTCTCGGCGACGGTGACCACGATCCCGGCACGGCCGAGCAGATCTCGTGCAAGTTCCTGGTTGATCGGGTTGTCCTCGACCAGGAGGATGCGCGCCGAGGCGAGGCTGGCGATGTTGTCGTGCAGTGCGTCGGCACGCAGTTCGCCGCGCGCCAGGCGCAGGCGCGGGCTGCCGCGCACTTCCAGGCATGCGTCGAGGAGGCTCGAGGGTGTCACGGGCTTGGTGAGGGTGGCCGCCACGGCGAGCCCTTCGGCGGCCAGCCGCTGCGCCACCTCCTCGCGGCTGAACGCGGTGAGCATCACGATCGAGGGCGCATGGTGATGCAGCGGAATCCGGGCCAGGCGCTTGGCGCAGTCCACGCCGTCCATCCCCGGCATTTTCCAGTCGAGCACCATCAGGTCGAAGGGCTGGTGGCAGGCGTCGGCACGCACCACGGCTTCGATGGCCGTGGCGCCGTCGACCGCAGCGGAGACCGCCATACCCATCCTGTCGGCCATCTCGGTCAGCACGTTGCGCGCGCAGGCGTTGTCGTCGACGACCAGCACCCTGGCATCGCGCAATGCCGCCTCGGGCATCCCGTCCATCGCCGGCTCCGGCACGACGCCCATGCGCAGGCTAAAGTGAAAGACACTGCCACGCCCCGGCGTGCTTCGCACGCCGAGCGTTCCGCCCATCATGCGCACCAGGTGCTGGCTGATGGCCAGGCCGAGGCCCGTACCGCCGAACCGCCGGCTGGTGGAGGAATCGGCCTGGGTGAAGGGCCGGAAAAGCTTCTCCTGCTGTTCGGGTGTGATGCCGATGCCCGTGTCGCGCACCTCGAAGCCCAGGTGGACCGAACCCGCGTCCCGCTCGAGCACCTTGATGCCGATCACGATTTCGCCGTGCTCGGTGAACTTGATGGCGTTGTTGCCCAGGTTGAGCAGCACCTGGCGCAGGCGGGAGGGATCGCCCACGAGGTGCGAGGGCAGGTGCGCCGGCAAGGCGAACACGAGCTCCAGGTCCTTCTCCTCGGCCCGGAGACCCGCCATGTCGGCAAGCTGGTCCATCACGTCCGTGAGCTCGAACGGGATCTGCTCGATTTCCAGGTGGCCGGCCTCGATCTTGGAGAAGTCGAGGATGTCGTTGATGATGCTCAGCAGCGATTCGGCCGACTGGTGCACCTTGGAGACGTAGTTGCGCTGCCGGTCGTCCAGCCCGCTTTGCAGCGCCAGGTGCGACATGCCGAGGATGGCGTTCATCGGCGTGCGGATCTCGTGGCTCATGTTGGCGAGGAATTCGCTCTTGGCCTGGTTCGCCGCCTCGGCGACTTCACGCGCCGCCCGCTCCGCTTCGGCTTGCTTGCGCTCGGTCAGGTCCAGCACGAACGAAACACCTTTTTCCCGGGAGCCTTGCAGCAGCACGCTGCCGAGCATGGTGGGGAAGCGCGTGCCGTCCTTGCGGACGAAATCGCGTTCGTAGGTGGTGGGTTGCCGGGTGGTCTGGAGCTTGTCGAGAAGTTGGGCCTCCACCGCTAAGTACTCCGGCGGCGTGATCTGCGTCCATTGCACCCGTCCGGCGATGAGGTCCTCGCGTGAATAGCCGATCATCGCGAGGAAGGCGTCGTTGGCGTCGGTGATGCCCGTGACCGTCCAGAAGAAGATGCCGATGATGCTGGATTCGACGAGTTGCCGGATGCGGGCTTCCCGATCTCGCAGCTCGGCATACAGCCGGGCGTTCTCGAGAGAAATCGCCGCCTGCGCAGCCACCACGTCCAGCAGGGCCACCCGCTCTGCGGTGAAGACGTGCGGCACCAGCGAGTTTTCCATGTACAGCACGCCGACCAGCCTCGTTTGCTCGATGAGCGGCAGGCACAACACGGAGCGGGGGCGGCGCAGCTTGACGTAGCCGTCGGACGAAAAGAGGGGCGAGGCCGTGGCGTCGTCGAGGATCACGCGCGTGCGGCTTCGCATCACGTAGTGCAAGATGGACTCGGGCAGTTCCTCCGCCGTCGCCTCCCTTGTTCGTGGCACGACCTCGACGCCGCCGTGACCGGTCGTCGCTTCGGCCTCGATGTGGGGTTTGGCATCATGAAGCAGCACGAGCAGCGCGCGTTCGGCGCCGGCATTCTCCACGGCGATGACCAGCAGCGTCTTGATGAGGCTTTCGAGCACGATCTCGCTCGAGACGGCCTGGGCGGCCTTGAAGGCGGTCACCGCATCCAGTTGCGCCGCGCTCATCGAGGCATTCCGGGCATCGCTGTCTTGCTGCTGGCGCAGGAACGGGTGGCGCTCCTCCAATTGCTTGACCTTGGCATGGGCGCCCCAGCGCTGGTAGCAACTGCGGGCGCTGCGAAGCAGCGCGCAGGAAAGGGTGTCGAGCTCGCGCCCGCTGTAGAAGCGTGCCGATACCTCGAGCGCGACGGCCTCGTTCTGGACGAACCCTTTGTCACGTGCCGAGCGAACGGCCTGCTCGTAAAGACGTTGGGCGTTCTCGTTCTGCCCATCGATGCGGGCGATCTCTGCGCGAACCAGGAGCGCGCGGTTGGTGCCACTTTCGGGGTTGTGCCCCGCAAAATGATCGAGCCATCTGGCGTGGGCCCCCAATGCCTCCCGCTCGCCGGCCAGTTCATCGGCCGGCAATTCCCTGTAACCTGCAGCACGCGCCAGTGCAGCGTAATAGTGGAACTCGACCTCTTCGAAGGGCGTCAGCGTCGTGAACATGTAGTGCTGCGCCTTCACGGCAGCGGCCAAGGCGCTGCGGGGGTCTTCCGCAAGAAAGTGCACCTGCAGCTTGCGAATCCAATACCAGGCGGCCGGGGAGCGCAGCCGGCCATCTTCGATCAGCTCCCGCTCGAACGCCACCGTGTCGAGCCGATTGCTGTGGAAGGAGGTCAGGGAATCCGTCAATCCTCGCATGGCGTGGATGAACCCCATGTGCGGTTTCATGCAGGCCGCAACCATGTTGAAATGCGTCTTCTCCGCCACCTGGAGCACATCCTCTCCGAAGGACTGCACCTCCTCCAACGGGTCTTCCAGCGTGAGGCGGTGCGGCACCAGCAGAAAGCGCGCATACAGATCGAAGACGAAATCGCCGCTTTCCCTGGCCGTGGTTGAGGCCCGCTCGCCGTAGGGGACCCCGATGCGGAAGTGATCGGTCCATGGGCTGCACGCTTCGGCAAAGCTGGTGTAGATGCGACCCTTGTAGCGCCCCAGCCCGCTTTCCACCAGCGCGATGGCCAGCATGCCGAAGCGCCGGCCGGTGTTGCAGTCGTCGAATTCCTCGCGAAGAATCAGGTTGATGTACGCATAGCCGATGCAAGATCCATCGCTGTTGCCGTGTTCAAGGCTGAGGTTCGTGATGCGGCAGATGGCCAGCCGCAACAGGTTCGTGTCGATGACGAGGTACGGGGCGAGCGCGGACGTCAGCACGTCCACGACGGCACGGTGCTCGGGATCGCGCATCGCAGGCAGATGCTTGAGCGCTTCGATGTCGAGCCCTTCCAGCCGCTGCCAGAGCCGGTGGTATTCCTGTTGCAACTCTTCCTTCGATGGATGCTTGTGCCAGGTGATGCCGGCGTCTTGCAGGAACGCCAGGGACACATCGATCGCCGCGTCGAAGCGGTCCAGCGCCTGGTACAGCGCGAGGCGCAGGCAGGCGACGGCAGCGGCATCGACCCCGTTGCGCGCCACGGCCGCAAGCCGGGCCAGGCGCTCTTCGGCCAGGTTCAGCGCACCGGAGAGGAATTCGCATTCGCTTCGCTGGATCTCCAGCGGAAAGGCCACCTCATAGGCGTTGTGCCAAGGGTCTTCGGGCAACAGCTCACAGCCGGTCGTCAAATAAGTGAGCGCGGCGGCGTAAGCGGTCGAGTTCCTCGCCCGCGTCCCTGCGATCAGGTTGAGTTCGGCGACCTGGCGGCGCTCGTCGGCGGCCGTCAACAGTTCCAGGCCGCGGTTGAGCTGGTTCACCGTCTCGAACACCTTGGCTTCGACGTCCTCCGGTGCCGTGCGCTGACGAAGCAATCGACCGATCCGAAGGTGTTCCCGCGCGAGCTTGCCCTTCGGTATCAATGAATAGACCGCCTCCTGGACGCGGTCGTGCTGGAATTTGCAGGCGTCTCCCAGGTCGATGACGAAACCTGCAAGCTCTGCTTCCCGCAGGTCCGCATGGACCGCCTCTTCGGACAGCCCCGACACCATTTGCAGCGTGGTGAGGTCGGCCACGTTGCCCAGGCAGGCGAATCGCTTCAGCAGCGAGAGGGTGCGGTCGGGCAGCCGGGCGACCTTGGTGATCAGCAGATGAACGACGTTGTCGGTCAGATTCTTGGCACGGATGCGTGCGAGGTCCCAGCGCCAGGCGCCCGCCACGGCGTCGAATGAGAGCAGCGTTTCCTCTTCGAGTGTCCTGAGGAACTGGATCGTGAAGAACGGGTTGCCGCCTGTCTTTTCGTGCACCAGCCTAGCGAGGGGCCGGGCCGCGTCGGGCCCGCAGTGCAACGCATCGCTGATCATCGCCTCGATGTCCGCGCTGGCCAGGGGGGCGAGCACGATGTCGTCGACCCGCGCCCCCGAGGCGCGGATCGCCCCGAGCGTGCGCACGAGGGGATGTGACGCATCGACCTCGTTGTCCCGGTAGGCCCCAACCATCAGGAGGTGCTTGATCCCCGACTCGGCCAGCAGGTACCGGAGCAGATCGAGCGTCGCCGCGTCCATCCATTGCAGGTCGTCGAAGAACAGCACCAAGGGGTGATCGGCCCGGGCGAACACTTCGAGGAACCGGAGCAGGACCATGCGAAAGAGGTTCGGCGTCTCCATCGGCGACAGGTCCGCAAGGGGCGGCTGCTTGCCGATGATGGGCTCGATTTCCGGAACCAGGTTGACGATCAATTGGCCGTTGGACCCCAGCGCCGCCTGCAAGGCCTCGCGCCAGCGGCCGATCTCGGCGTCGCTCTTGGCCAGCAGGTGCTGCGCGAGCCCACGGAACGCCTGTCCCAGGGTGGCATAGGGAATGTCTCGCTTGTATTGGTCGAACTTGCCCGCTGCGAACAGGGCACGGGGCGGAACCAGCGCCTTCTGCAACTCATTGACGACAGACGATTTGCCCACGCCGGAGTAGCCCGACACGAGCACCAGGCCCGGTGTGCCGCCCGCAATGACCAGCTCGAAGCTTTCCAGCAGCGTCTGGACCTCTCGATCGCGGCCGTACAGAATTTCCGGGATCAGCAGGCGGTCCGGTGTATCACGCTCACCCAAGGGAAACGGATCGATTCTGCCCAAGGCTTCCCATTGCGCCGCGCATCGCCGCAGGTCCGCCGCCAATCCGGCGGCGGTCTGGTAGCGGGCCTCGGCCGTCTTGGCCAGGAGCTTCATGACCACATCGGACAGCCCGGCCGGAACGGCCGCCACCTCGGCGGGGGGGACGGGTGCACGTGCAATGTGGCAGTGAATCCACTCCATCGGATCGGTCGCTGAAAACGGGAGCGTTCCAGTGAGCAACTGATAAAAGCTGACCCCGAGGGAATACAAATCGCTGCGCGAATCGATCGAGCGGTTCATGCGTCCCGTTTGCTCCGGGGCCATGTAGGCCAGCGTGCCGGCGATGATCTCCGGGGCACCGGGCAGGTGCTGTTCGCGCGGAAGCCGGGTGGCGATGCCGAAGCCGCTGAACCGGACCACGCCCTCCCCGTCGATGAACACATGGGCCGGCTTGATGTCTTTGTGCACGAGACCGCAGGCGTGCATCCGGCTGAGCGCCGCGGCCATCTTGATGGCCAAGGGCAGGAACCGGGTGGGCTCGTGCCGGCGGCCGGTGTGCTGGTCGAGCGGCTTGCCGCCCGGATGGTCGAGCACCAGGATGGTCCGACCGTCCTGGCGGAGCAAGGCCAGCGGATGAAGGGCCCATTCCTGGTCGAGGAGCGATGCCAGGGAAAACTCGTGTTCCAGCTTCTTCAAGCTGGCAGGCGCCGGATCCTCGTTTCGAGCGCTCAAGAGCCAGACGGCTCGGCCATCGCCTCGCCGAACGCCCTCTCGCAGGACAAACTCGCCGCGCTGGAAGACCGCCCCGGAAACTTTCTCCGAATATTCGTTCATCCCTGCATCCGTCGTCTGGCCATGTCGGATTGGCGGTTGGGGTGGATTCGTTCCCGAGGTGTCCGCGCGATGTGCAAGATTACAAGCTTGCGAATGGCTTGGCGTGTCCAGGGGCGCTGGGCGGGCGCGCGCGACACTTGCGCTGCGATCCGCGCGTGGGCAGGCGGAGCCTATCGACGCTCCGGGCCGGCCGGCACCACACTAGAACTGGGCGGTGAGTTCCAACGCCACCGTTCGCGGCGGCGCGAAAATCACGAACTGGTTCGCGGGGGTGCCGGTCGCGCCGCCAGTGCCGCTGCCACCGTTCGGCTGGTCGAATGCGTAGGTGGCCACGAACCTGTTCGTCAGGTTCCTGCCGATCAGCGCGAGTTGCCATTTGTCGTTCGACGCGCCCACGCGCAGGGCGGCATCGAGGTTGATGTACGAGGATTGCCTGGCGAACGGTTGCCCGAAGGGCGAGACGGAGTATTTGCTGCTGTAGCGCAAGCGCAGCGACAGGCCCGACAGCAGGTCTCTCACGAAGGGGCGGTCATAGTCGGCGCCGATCGCGCCAGTCCAGCGCGGCGCATTGGCGGTCGGCTGGCCGGCCAGGTTCTGGCGCAGCGCGCCCCCCGCGCCCATGGGGAGGCAACCTTCGCCCTGCGTCTGCCCGGCATAACAGGGGGCGATGTAGCTCTGGTATCGCGCGACGTTGTACTGCACGGATCCGTGCACCTTCAGGCCACGGACAGCGGGAGGCAGGTATTCGGCGGCGGCTTCCAGGCCCTTGACGATGGCCGAACCGGCATTCGTCGTTTCCAGGGTGAAGAGTTGCGCGTCGAAGAAATCGATCTGGAGGCCGGAGTAGTGATAACGGTAGGCATCGATGTTGAGGCGCAGCCGGTTGTCCAGCAGGGTGGTCTTGACGCCAGCCTCAAAGCCCCTGGCCGTCTCGGGAGCGAACGCGAGGTCGGCCAGACCGTTGCCGAAGTTTGAAATGGTGGCGCTGTTGGAAAAGCCGCCCGATTTGTAGCCTGTCTTGTAGGCCGTGTAGAGCGTCAGGTTGCGCCTGGGCTTCCAGGTCAGCGTGGTCGCCGGTGAAAACTCATTGAAGTTCTGGTTGGCATCGAGCCTGGCACCGGCGGGGAAGACGGCCGCGGAGGCAGGATTGACGTAGGGCTGGGAGAAGTACGAGGTCTTGCGTTCCTTCGTGTAGCGCCCGCCGAGCACGTACTCCCATTCCGGCCGGAAATTCCAGGTGACCTGCGCGTAGGCGGCGGCCGTCTGGCCTTTGGTGGCCGAATCTTTCCGGAAGGTCAGATAGCGGTCGGACGGACTGGCGAGCGAGTTCTCGCTGCCAAAGAGTGCCGAGCCCTGTTCGAAATGCAGTTTGGTGCGCTGGAAGTAGAGGCCAGCCATGAAGTTGAAGGGCAGATCGAACGTCGTGCTGGCCCGCAGTTCCTCGGAGAAGGCGTGGTACCGGTCGTGTTCGTCGGACCAGATCTGTGGCAGCGTGGTGAAGTCGTAGTCGGACAGTGCCGAATACTCGAAGCGCTGGTAGTTGGTGATGGAAGACAAGGTCACCTGGGGCAGCGTCTTGTCCACCTTCGCCGTCACACCTTGGGAATCGTAGAGTGCGTACGGCTGGCCGCCGTACTGGTTCATGTACTCACGCGTGGCGGCGATGTCGGCCGGCACGGGATTCTGCCAAACCGAAAAACCCTCGCCGCACGGCTCGCTGCTGCCGCCGGGGCACTTCCACAGCCTGTTGTTCCACGAGGTGGACCCGGTCCTCCGGTGGCCCAGGTTCGCCTTCACGACCATGTCGAGGGTGTTGTCCGGCTTGTACGCGGCGGTCAGCCGCGCGGCGAACGTGCGGTCCCCCGGCAGATCGCGGTTGTCGGGCGGGGGAACTGCATGGGCGGTCGAAGCCGTGGTCGCCGTGTCGGTGGTGGTGTAGGTGGTGGCCGCGGCTTCGTTGGTCACGTACCCGCCGTGCATGCTCTGGCCGTTGACGGCCAGCCGCAGGCGCAGCTGGTCGTTCACGGGGCTGGAGACGACGAAGCCGACCATGCGGTTTTGCGTAGTGAAGTCATAGCCCACGCGTCCCACCAACTCGCGCTCGGGCCCAGGGTTGGCCGTGGTGATCGACAGCACGCCGGCCGTGCTGTTCTTGCCCCAGTAAAGCGCCTGCGGGCCCTTGAGGATCTCGATCTGGCTCAGGTCGAAGAAGGCCTCATCGATGATCCGGCCCTGGCCGTAGTAGACGCCGTCGACGATCACCGCGACCGACTGCTCGATGCCGATGCTCGAGAAATTGGGGCCGATCCCGCGCAGGTTGATGCTCGCGCCCGAGCCGCTGTTGCCTCGGGTGATGATCAGGCCCGGCGTGATGGCTGCGGCCTTCTCGATGGTGGAGACGTCGAAGCGCTCCACTTCCTCCTTGCGCAGCGTCGTCACCGCGGCGGGAACGTTCTGGGATTCCTCCTGCACTTTGCGCGCCGTCACGACGACGGGCGGCAGTTCCGTCGCGGGCTCGGCCTGCGCGAGCGCTTCCGCAGCCGGCCATGAGCACAGGATGAGCCCGGTGAGGGCGGCGCATCCGGGTCGCTTCTCCTTGCGGCGGCCGCTCGACATCAGCACCTTTCGACGTGAACGCATGGTCATCGTCCTGCTCCCGCATGCGCAGCCGTGCCGCGACATCGGGCACCAGACTGACCCGGCAAGTTTGCGGCAGCTTGTCGCCGGCATGCACACCGTGGATAGGGTGTCAGGGGCTTTGGCCGGACATTGCCTCAAGGCGGAAGCGAGCGGCCGAAGCCGTGTGGAAAGCTGCTTCAGCCCGCGCTGGCAAGCGTTTGCCCGTGCGGGCCGGCTTGGGCATGGAGCGTGCTCAAGCCCTCGATCAAGGGAGCGAGTTCGTCCGTCAAGGCCGACAGCCGGATGTCCACGTCCGCAAGGTTTTCATTCCTGCATGCGAGTTCAAGCGCCTCGGCCGCATCGCTGACCGACTGCGCGCCCAGTGTCGCGGCCGTGCTCTTCAAGTCGTGTGCGAGACGGGTGGCCTCGCTGATGTCCCCCGAGTCGCATGCGGCGCGGAAGCGGAGCGCGAAGCCCGACTCGCGGTCGCGGAACATGACGAGCAGGCGCCGATAGAGCGGCTCGTTGCCCATCACGCCTGCCAGCCCGAGCCGGCTGTCGATGCCCGGGAAGACGCTGCCGTTGGAAACCCCTGCGCTCGGTCGCAGGTGCCTGGCCAGTGTTGAAAACATCTCGTCCACCTTGATCGGCTTGGCGATGTGGTCGTTCATGCCCGCCTCGAGTGCTTTCTCCCGGTCCCCCACCATCGCATTGGCGGTCATCGCAATCACCGGCAGGTCTCGCCATTGAGGCTGCTCGCGCAAGGCCCGGGTCGCGGCGTAGCCGTCCATCACGGGCATCTGGCAGTCCATCAGCACGGCATCGAAGCGCTTGCCCGACAGCGCTTCCAGCGCCTCCTTGCCGTTCTCGGCCACGGTGACGAGGATCCCCGCGCGGCCCAGCAGATCACGGGCGAGTTCCTGGTTGATGGGGTTGTCCTCCACGAGGAGGATGCGCGCCCCGGCGAGGCTGGCGATGCTGTCTTGCAGTGCATCGGCCCGCAGTTCGCCGCGCGCGCCCTGCAGACTCGGACTCCCGCGCGCCCGCAGGCACGCGTCCAGCAGACTCGAGGGCGTGACGGGCTTGGTCAGGGTTGCTGCCACGGCAAGCCCTTCGCCCGCCAGCCGGTGCGTCACCTCATCGTGGCTGAATGCGGTGAGCATGAGTACGGCGGGCGCGTGATGGTGCAATGGAATCCGTGCGAGCCGCTTCGCACAGTCCACGCCGTCCATCCCCGGCATCTTCCAATCGAGCAGCATCAGGTCGTACGGCGTGTGGCGGGCATCCGCCCGTACCACGGCTTCGATGGCCGCAGCGCCGTCGGGGGCCGAGAAGGCGCTCATTCCCAGCTTCTCTGCCATCTCCAGCATCACGTTGCGGGCGCATTCGTTGTCGTCGACCACCAGCACTCGATTGCCCCGCAAGAGGGCTTGCGGCGCAACGTCCAGGAGTTGCTCCTGCCCAAGGGCAAAGCGCAGGCTGAAGTGGAACGTGCTGCCGCGACCCGGCATGCTGCGCACCCCGAGTGTGCCGCCCATCATGCGCACGAGGTGCTGGCTGATGGCCAGGCCCAGGCCGGTGCCACCGTAGCGCCGGCTGGTGGACGAATCGGCCTGCGAGAACGGCTTGAACAGCTTTTGCTGCTGCTCCGGCGTGATGCCGATGCCGGTGTCGCGGACTTCGAAGCTCAGGGAGACCGAGTCCCGGGCACGCTCCAGCACCTTGATGCCAATCACCACTTCACCCTGCTCGGTGAACTTGATGGCGTTGTTGCTGAGGTTGAGCAACACCTGTCGCAGGCGCGACGGGTCGCCCACCATGGGGGAGGGCAGGTGCGTCGGCAGTGCGAAGATCATCTCCAGGTCCTTTTCCTGGGCCTTGAGCCCGGCCTGATCGGCAAGCTGCTCCATCACGTCGCCCAGCTCGAACGGAACCTGCTCGATCTCGAGGTGGCCGGCCTCGATCTTGGAGAAGTCGAGGATGTCGTTGATGATGTTCAGCAGTGACTCGGCCGACTGGTGCACCTTGGAGACGTAGTTGTGCTGCCGGTCGTCGAGGCCGCTCTGCAACGCCAGGTGCGACATGCCCAGGATCGCGTTCATCGGTGTGCGGATCTCATGGCTCATGTTGGCGAGGAAGGCGCTCTTCGCCTCGTTCGCCGCCTCGGCCACTTCTCTCGCTGCGCGCTCGGCCTCCGCTTGCTTGCGTTCGGTCAGGTCCAGCACGAAGGCAACGCCTTGCTCCCGGGAGCCCTCCAGCAGCACGCCCCCCACCATGGCCGGCACGCGTGTGCCGTCCTTGCGGATGAAGTCCCGTTCGTACGTGGTCGGCTGCCCGGTCGTCTGAAGCTTCTCGAGGAGGCGCGCCTCCTGGTCCAGGTATTCCGCTGGCGTGATCTGCTGCCACTGCACCCGGCCGGCGACCAGATCTTCACGGGAGTAGCCGATGATCGAGAGGAAGGCGTCGTTGGCATCGGTGATCCCCGTGGTCGACCAGAAGAAGATGCCGATGATGCTGGATTCGACGAGTTGCCGAATCCGCGCTTCCCGGTCGCGCAGCTCGCCGTAGAGACGGGCATTTTCCAGAGAAATGGCGGCCTGCGCAGCCACCACGTCGAGCAGGGCGACCCGCTCCGCCGTGAAGGCGTGTGGCACCAGCGAGTTCTCCATGTACAGCACGCCGATCAGCCGGGTCTGCTCGACGAGCGGCAGGCAGAGCAGGGAGCGCGGCTGCACCCGTTTCACATAGGCGTCCGAGGAAAACAGGGTCGAGGTGGTGGCGTCGTCCAGAATCACCCGCGTGCGGCTGCGAAGCACGTAGTGCAGGATCGATTCGGGCAACCCGTCCGCCGTGGCGTCCCGTTGCCTCGGGATGACTTCGACGCCGCCAGGGCCGGTGGCCGCTTCCGCCACGATCTGCGCGTGGGCGTCGCGCAGCAACACCAGCAGCGCACGTTCCGCGCCGGCATTCTCCACGGCGATGACCAGCAGCGTCTTGACCAGGCTCTCGAGCACGATCTCGCTGGACACCGCCTGGGCCGCCTTCACGGCGGTCAGGGCGTCCAGCTGGGCGGCGCTCATCGTGGCGTTCGATGCATCGTTGTTGGCCTGCAGGCGCAGGAACGGATGGCGTTCTTCAAGTTGCCTGACCTTTCCCTGCGCGCCCCAGCGTTCGTACCCGTTGCGCGCATTGCGCAGCAGTGCACGGGCGATCGTGCCGAGCCCGCGTCCCGCATAGAACCGTGCCGCCACCTCCAACGCAACGGCCTCGTTCTGGAGGAAGTCGTTCTCGCGTGCCGACTGGATGGCCTGCTCATAGAGGCGGTGCGCAGTGGCGTCTCGTCTCTTGATGCGTGCGATCTCCGCGCGGACCAGCATGGCGCGGTTGTTGCCGCTTTGCGGGTTGTGCCCCGCAAACGTGGCCAGCCATCGGGCGTGACGCTCGAGCGCCTCGAGCTCTGCGGCCAGTTCCTGCTTCGGCAACTCGTCGCAGCGTGTAGCCCGTGCCAGTGCGGCGTAGTAGTGGAGCTCAACCTCTTCGAAGGGCATCTGTGACATGAAGAAGTGCCGCTGTGCCTTCGCCGCCGCGGCCAAGGCGCCGGCATGGTCACCGGCGAGAAAGCGGGCTTGCAACTTCCGGATCCAATGCCAGCAGGCCGGTGAGCGCAGTCGCGCATCCGCTTCCAGTTCCTGCTCGAACGCCGCCTCATCGATCTGTTCGCTGCTGAAGGAATCGAGACTGCTCGTCAGGCCCCGGAGCGCCCGAGCGAAACCCAGATGAGACTTGATGGACGCGACGACCTGATTGAACTTCAGCTTCATTCCAGACCGCAGCACCTCCTCTGCATCGATTTGGACTCGCTCCAGTGGATCGTCCACGGTGAGGCGATGCGGGATGAGAAGCAGCCGTGCGTACAGCTCGAACACGAGGTCGCCGTTTTCCCGGGCGATGGTCGCAGCACGCTCCCGGTACGGAATTCCAATGCGAAAGTGATCCGTCCAGGGGCTGCATGCCACCGAGAAGATGGAATAGATCCGGCCCTTGAAGCGCCCGAGCCCCCCGTCCACGAGTGCCAGCGCGAGGGCGCCGAAGCGCCGGCCGGATTCGTAGTCGCCAAACTCCTCCCGAAGAATCTGGTTGATCAGGGCGTAGGCGACGCAGGAACCGTCGCAGTTGCCGTGTTCGAGGCTGAGGTTGGTCATCCGGCAAAGTGCCAGACGGTGCAAGTGGGTGTCGGTCAGCAGGAAAGGCGCCTGCGCCGACGCCAGCACATCCACCGTGATTCGGTGCATCGGGTCGGACATGAGCGGAAGATGCGCAAGCTCTTCGATCCGGAGCCCCTTCAGCCGCTGCCACAGCTCTTGGTACTCCGTCTGCAGGGCCTCCTCGGGAGGATGCTTGGACCATTCGATGCCGACGTTCCGCAAGAACGCCAGGCACACATCGACTGCCAGATCGTTGCGATCCATCGCCTGGTAGAGCGCCAGTCGCAGGCAGGCGACGGCGGCGGCGTCGACGACGTTGCGGGTGATGTGGGCCAGCCCTGCGAGGCGCTCTTCCGCCAGCTTCAGAGCCCCTGACAGGAATTCGCATTCGCTGCGTTGGAACTCCAGCGCGAAGGCCGTTTCGTACGCCTCCTCCCAGCGGTTCTCCGGCAGGAGCTCGCAACCGGCCTTCGAATAGGCGAGGGCACCGGCGTAGGCGGTGGATTTGCGGGCCCGCCGCCCGGCGATCAAGTTGAGTTCGGCAACTTGCCTTCGCTCCTCCGGCGCCGTCAGCAGCGAGGCGCCGCGGTTGAGCTGATTCACGATCTCGAAGACCTCGGCGTCGATGTCCTCGGGGGCGGTGTGCTGGCGCAGCAGCCGTCCGGCCCGGAGATGTTCCCGCCCGCGGTCGCCTTCGGAAATCAGCGAATAGATGGCCTCATGAACCCGGTCGTGTTGAAACTTGCAGGCGTCGCCCAGGTCGATGACCAGGCCTGCGATCTCTGCATCCCTCAGGTCCGCCCGGATGGCCTCCTCGCTCAGCCCGGACACCCTCTGCAATGCGGTGATGCTGGCCATGTTGCCGAGACAGGCCAGTTGCTTGAGCAGGTGCAGGCTGCGGTCAGGCAAGCCGGCCACTTTCCCGAGGAGCAGGTGCACGACGTTGTCGGTCAGGTTCTGGGCGCGGATGCGCGCAAGGTCCCAGTGCCATACCCCTTCGGCGGCGTCGAAGGTCAGGAGCGCCTCGTCTTCGAGCATCCTCAGGAACTGGATGGAGAAGAACGGGTTGCCCCCCGTCTTTTCGCAGACCAGACCGGCCAGTGGCCGGGCCCGGTCGGGCCCGCAGTGCAGGGCATCTGAAATCAGGGCCTGGATGTCCGTGGGCGCCAGCGGCGCCAGCACGATGTTGTCGACGCGCGCGCCGGAGCTGCGGATGGCATCGATCGTGCGCAGCAGCGGATGAGCGGGATCGACTTCGTTGTCCCGGTACGCTCCCACCAGCAGCAGGTACCGCAGGCCCGAGTCGGTCATGATGATCCGCATCAGATCGAGCGTGGCCGCATCAAGCCATTGCAGGTCGTCGAAGAACAGCACCAATGGATGCTCGGGCCGGGCGAACACGCCGAGGAACCGCAGCAACACCATGCGAAAAAGGTTCGGGGTCTCCAGCGGGGCCAGTTCCGGAACCGGGGCCTGCCTGCCAATGATGGGCTCGATCTCCGGAACGAGGTTGACGATGAGCTGGCCGTTCGTTCCCAGCGCAGACAACAGGGCCTGCCGCCAGGGGGCGATGTCGGATTCGCTCTTGGCGAGCAGTTGTTCGGCGAGACCGCGAAAGGCATGCGCCAAGGTCGCGTAGGGAATGTCGCGCTTGTATTGATCGAATTTGCCCGCGGCGAACAGCGCGCGGGGCGGAACGAGTGCCTTCTGAAGCTCGTTGACAACGGCCGACTTGCCGACGCCGGAGTAGCCCGACACGAGCACGAGAGCCGGGGCGCCATCGGCCACGACCCTGTCGAAGCTGGACAGCAGCTGGGTCACTGCAGGATCCCGGCCGTACAGCGTCTCCGGGATGAGCAGGCGGTCCGGGATGTCTTGCCGGCCGAGCGAGAACGGATCGATCTTGCCCAGGGCTTCAAACTGCGCGGCGCAATGGCGAAGATCGCCGGCCAACCCTCCTGCCGTCTGGTACCGCGCCTCGGGCGTCTTCGCGAGGAGCTTCATGACGATGTCGGACAAGGCGACCGGAACGGCCGCCACCCGAGCGGGCGGGACGGGCTCGCGCGCGATGTGGCAGTGGATCCACTCCATCGGATCATGGGCGGCAAAGGGCAGCACACCCGTCAGCAACTGGTAGAACGTCACGCCGAGGGCGTACAGGTCGCTGCGGGAGTCGATCGAGCGGTTCATGCGGCCCGTCTGCTCGGGCGCCATGTAGGCCAGCGTGCCGGCGATGACCTCCGGCGGGCCGGGCCGAAGCTGTTCGCGCGGCAGGCGGCTGGCCACGCTGAAGCCCGTGAAGCGCACGGCACCGTCGCCAGCGATGAAGATGTTCGCTGGCTTGACGTCCTTGTGCACGATGCCACGGCTGTGGATTCGGCCGAGCGCCGTGGCCATGCGGATCGCCAGAGGGAGAAATTCGTGGGGCTCGAGCGGCCGGCCGATCCGCTGGTCGAGCGGCTCACCCTCCGGATGTTCGAGCACCAGCACGGTCTGGCCGTCCTGGCGGAGGAGGGCCAGCGGCCGCAGGGCCCACGCCGAATCGAGCAGGGGGGCGAGCGAAAACTCGTTGTCCAACTTCTTCAGGCTGGACGGGGCGTCGTCGTCGCTTGCCGCCTTCAACAGCAGAACGGCCTGGCCATCGTTCCGGCGCAGCCCCTCGCGCAGGATGAATTCTCCACGGGGGTAGACCGTTCCGGAAACCTTCTCCGAAAAATCGTTCATCCCTGCATCCATCACCTGGGGGGCTGTCGACCTTCGGCGAGGTCGGTCGTGCTCGGGCGCTCAGGCATTGCGCAGCCTGGACAGCAGATTACAAGATTTCGCGTTGCCCGGTGAACTCCCCGGACTCCGTTGCTTTTTCCGTGCGGGCACGCCTGGCAGGGCAAGGGGATGCTGGAACTCTCGTTCAGCCCGTCCTCGTCGTTCCACACTAGAAACGCACCGTCAATTCCAGCGCGACCGTCCGAGGTGGCGCGAACAAACCGAACTGGTTCGCAGGGGTGCCCGTGGCGCCGCCCGAGGCAGTGCCGGTGCCGGACTGATCGAAGGCAGCAGTGGCCACGAACCTGTTGGTCAGGTTCTTGCCGATCAGCGCGAGCTGCCACCGGTCGTCTGCGGTACCCAGCCGCAACACAGCATCGAGATTGATGTAGGAGGACTGTTGGGCCAGGGGTTGCGCGAAAGGCGAGACCGAATACTTGCTGCTGTAGCGCACGCGGACCGACAGGCCGAGCAGCAGGTCCTTCACCAGCGAGTGGTCGTAGTCCGCGCCGATCATTCCGGTCCACCGCGGGGCGTTGGCCGTCGGCTTGCCCGCGAGGTCCTGCCGCAGAGAGCCTCCGGGCCCGATCGGCAGGCAACCCTCGCCCTGGGATTGGCCCGAATAGCATGGCGCGAGGTAGTCCTTGTACCGGGCCGCGTTGTATTGCACCGATCCAATGACTCTCAATCGAGGCACCGCAGGCGGAAGGTATTCGGCCGCGGCTTCCATGCCCTTGATGATCGCCGCGCCGGCGTTGGTGGTCATGAGGGTCAGGCGCTGGGCGTCGAAAAAGTCGATCTGGAGATCGGCGTAGTGGTAGCGGTAGGCGTCGAGGCTCAAGCGAAGCCGGTTGTCCAGCAGGGTCGTCTTCAGCCCGGCTTCCAGGCCTCTCACGGTCTCGGGGCCGAAAGCGATGTCAGCAAGGCCGTTGCCGGAACTCGAAAGCGTGGTGCTGTTTGAGAATCCGCCTGACTTGTAGCCCGTCTTGTAGGCCGTGTAGAGGGTGAGGTTGCGCTCGGGCTTCCAGCTCAGCGTGGTCGACGGCGAGAAGTCTTCGAAGTGCTGGTCCGCTTCGAGACGGACGTTCGCCGGGAAGGCAGCCGCCAGAGCCGGATTGACATAGGGCTGGACAAAGTAGGAGGTCTTGTTTTCCCGGGTGTAGCGCGCGCCGAGGACGTACTCCCATTCGGGCCGGAAGTTCCAGGTCACTTGCCCGTAGGCGGCGGTTGTCTGGCCGCTCGTGGCGGAGTCTTTGCGGAAGGCGAGGTAACGGTCCGGGGTGTCCGCCAAGGAATTTTCGCTGCCGAACAGCACCGAGCCCCGCTCGAAATTCAGCTTGGTGCGCTGAAAGTAGAGGCCCGCCATGAAGTTGAACGGCAGATCCAGCGCCGTGCTGGCGCGCAGCTCCTCTGAGAAGGCGTGGTACCGATCCTGCTCGTCGGACCAGATGCGGGGTGTGCCCGTGAAGTCGAAGTCGGAGAGGGCGGAATATTTGAAGCGTTGATAGTTCGTGATGGATGAGAGCGTGACCTTCGGCAAGGTCTTGTCGACCTTGAGGGTCAAGCCCCGGGAGTCGTAGAGCGTGTAGGGCTGACCGCCGTACCGGTCCATGTTCGGTGCCGTTGCGGCGATGTCTGGCGGCAAGGGATTCTGCCGAACCGAAAATCCCTCGCCGCAGGGTTCGCCACCGCTGCTGTTGACGCACTTCCACAGTCGATCGTTCCAGCCCGTGGAGCCTGACTTGCGGTGACCGAGCGTCGCCTTGAGGGTCATGTCCAGGCTGTTGTCCGGTTTGAAGGTTGCGGTCAATCGGGAGGCGAACGTGCGATCGCCCGGCAGATCCGGATCGCTGGGTGGCCCCACCGGGTGCGCGGTGGGTGTGCCGGTGGCCACATCCGTCGTGGTGTAGGTCCCTGCCGGAGCGTCGTTGCGGACATAACCTCCGTGCATGTTCTCGGCGTTGACGGAAAGGCGCAGCCCGACCCGGTCGCCCATCGGACTGGAGACGACAAAGCCAGCCATGCGGTTTTGCGTCTTGAAGTCATAGCCCACCCGCCCCACCAGTTCGCGCTTGGAGCCAGGGTTGGCGGTGGTGATCGACAGCACGCCGGCCGTGCTGTTCTTGCCCCAGTAGAGAGCCTGCGGGCCCTTGAGGATCTCGATCTGGCTCAGGTCGAAGAAGGCCTCATCGATGATCCGGCCCTGGCCGTAGTAGACGCCGTCGACGATCACCGCGACCGACTGCTCGATGCCGATGCTCGAAAAATTGGGACCGATCCCGCGCAGGTTGATGCTCGCGCCCGAGCCGCTGTTGCCGCGTGTGATGATCAGGCCCGGCGTGATGGCTGCGGCCTTCTCGATGGTGGAGACGTCGAAGCGCTCCGCTTCATCTTTGCTCAGCGTCGTCACCGCGGTGGGAACGTTCTGCACTTCCTCGCGCACCTTGCGGGCCGTCACGACGACGGGCGGCAGTTCCGTCACGGGCTCGGCCTGCGCGAGCACGTCTGCCCCAGGCCATGAGCACAGGAAGAACCCGGTGAGGGCGGCGCACCCGGGCCGCTTCTCCTTGCGGCAGCCGCCCGGCATCAGCACCTTTGGACGTGAATGCATCGTCATGGTCCGGCTCCCGCATGCGCAGCCGTGCCGCACGACATCGGGCACGGGACTGACCAACCAAGTTTGCGGCACCTTGTCGCCGGCTTGCACCACCGCGGATAGGGTGTCGGGGGCTTTGAGTGGCGTTAGCGGAGAAGACCGGTTCGAGCGTCAGACCACGGCGCAATGCAGCGACGCCCCGCTCATGCGCACTTCGGTGGCGGCATCGAACAGGTGAACATCGCCCGGCTCCCAGGCGAGGTTCACCGGCTCGCCCACCCGGGCGGTGACCCTGCCCGGCACGCGCACGACGAACGGGCCGACCGCGGTGTCGACGAAGGCATGTGTTTCAGGGCCGGTGGGCTCGGTCATCGTCAGTTCTCCGGAGATGCCCGTGCCCGCCGGAACGAAGCGGATGCACTCGGGACGCAGGCCGTAGAACACCTCCGCATTCGGGTGCGACTGCACCAGGGCGCTGGCTTGCCGGCTCAGCGGCAGGTCCGTGCCGCCGGCTCTCAGGGCGCTGCCCTCGCGCCGTGCGCTGATCAGGTTCATGGCCGGCGAACCGATGAATTCGGCCACGAAGCGGGTGGCAGGGCGGCTGTAGATCTCGTCCGGCGTGCCGAACTGCTGGATGGCACCGTCTCGCATGACGGCAATGCGGTCGCCCAGGGTCATGGCCTCCACCTGGTCGTGGGTCACATATACCGTGGTGATCCTGGTGCGCCGGTGCAGCAGCTTGATCTCGGCACGCATCTCCACGCGCAGCTTCGCATCCAGGTTGGACAGTGGTTCGTCGAAGAGGAAGAGCGAGGGCTGGCGCGCCAGCGCCCGGCCCATGGCGACGCGCTGGCGCTGGCCGCCAGACAGCTGACCCGGCTTGCGATCGAGCAGGTGATCGAGCTGCAGCATCTTCGACACCTTGTCGATCAGCCGCTGTCGCTCGGCCCGGGGCACCTTGCGCATCTCCAGCGCGAACGAGATGTTCTGTGCGACGGTCATGTTGGGGTACAGGGCGTAGCTCTGGAACACCATGGCAATGTCCCGGTCCTTCGGGGCCACCTGTGTGATGTCCCGCCCGCCGAGGAGGATGCGCCCCGATGTGGGTGAATCGAGGCCCGCGATCATCGACAGCAGGGTCGATTTCCCGCAGCCCGACGGGCCCACGAGGATCACGAACTCGCCTTCGGTGATCTCCAGGTCGACGGACTTGAGGATGTGGTTCGCGCCGTAGCGCTTCGTCACCTGCTGGACGGACAAGGCACCCATGCGTTCTCTTCTCCGTGTGTGAACCGCTGCTGACTACCCTTTGACGGCGCCGGCGGTCAACCCGCGCACGAAGTACCGGCCGGCCACGATGTACACGAACAAGGTCGGCAGCCCGGCGATCAGCGCCGCCGCCATGTCCACGTTGTATTCCTTGACGGTGCTGGTGGTGTTGGCGAGGTTGTTCAGGGCCACCGTGACCGGCTTCGATGCCGTGCCGGAGAACACGACGCCGAAGAGAAAGTCGTTCCAGATTTGCGTGAACTGCCAGATGAGGCACACCACAATGATGGGCGTGGACAGCGGCAGCACGATGCGTGTGAAGATGCGCCAGAACCCCGCGCCATCGAGCATGGCGGCCTTGATGAGTTCATCGGGAAGCGCCGCGTAGTAGTTGCGGAAGAAGAGGGTGGTGCCGGGCAGGCCGCACAACAGGTGAACGAGGATCAGGCCCCACACGGAACTGGCGATGCCGAGCCAGCCGAGCACCTGTGACATCGGCAGCAGCACCACCTGCAAGGGCATGAACACACCGAACAGCAGCATCGCGAACAGCGTTTCGCTGCCCCGGAACTTCCATTTGCTGAGCACATACCCGTTGATGCCGCCAAGGGCGGTGGAAACCAGCACGGCCGGCACGACGATCATCACGGAGTTCCAGAAGAACGGACGCAGGCCCTGGCAGTCGGTGCCCGTGCAGGCGGTGGACCAGGCCTTGCCCCACGACGATGTGTCGAGCGTGCCCGGCAGCGCGAGCAGGGTGCCGCCGCGGATCTCGTCCATCGATTTGAGGGACGTGACGACCATCACATACAGCGGCGCCAGAAAAAACGCCGCGAAGCCGATCAGCACCGCCCAGAGCAGCCCGCGTTGCCAGGCGAGCGACCGGCCTTGCACCGCCGCTGGGGCGGTGTGAGCGTTGCGCAAGGGCATCGCACGGCTCATCGCCTGGCGCTCCGGAGTTCGCTGTAGAGGTAGGGCACCACGATGGCCGCGACGGTGGCCAGCATCACCGTGGCCGATGCGGCGCCGAGGTTGATCTGGCCGCGGGTGAAGGCCATGGCGTACATGTAAGTGGCGGGCAGGTCGGTCGCGAAGCCCGGCCCGCCGGCGGTGAGCGCCATGACAAGGTCAAAGCTCTTGATGGCGATGTGCGACAGCACCATGATGGTGGAGAAGAACACCGGGCGCAGGCTCGGGATGAGGATGCGCCAGTAGATGCGCGGCAGGGAAGCGCCATCCACCTGGGCGGCCTGGATGATCGTGTTGTCGATGCCTCGCAGGCCGGCGAGAAACAGCGCCATCACGAAGCCGGCGCTCTGCCAGATGCCTGCGATCGCCACGCAGTAGATGGCCTTGTCCGGGTCCACGAGCCAGTCGAACGTGAAGTTCGTCCAACCCCAGCCTTGCACGGTGCGTTCGATGCCGAGGCCCGGATTGAGAATCCATTTCCATGCGGTGCCCGTCACGATGAAGCTCAGGGCCATCGGGTACAGGTAGATGGTGCGAAGCACCCCCTCGTTGCGGATCTTCTGGTCGAGCAGCACGGCCAGCAACAGACCGAGCACGAGGGCGCCGCCGATGAACAGCAAACCGAAGATCGCGAGGTTCCGCGCGGCGACCTGGAACCGCTCGCTGGCGAAGAGTTGCAAGTAAGGCTCGATGCCCGCGAATTCATAGTTCGGCAGCATGCGCGAGGCCGACACCGAAAAATACGCGTTCCACAAGATCAGCCCGTAGATGAACAGAAAGCCGAGCACGAATGATGGCGCGACCACCAGCTTGGGCAGCCAATCGACACGCGCTCCCGAAGGCGCAGAGGAAAGCATTCGACTCATGCCTGGCTTGCGCCCCGGTTGTCTACCGGGGCGCGCTGACCATCACTTGGTCTTCGCTGCGGCGACGAGCCGGTCCATGGTCTGCTCCGGCGTGGCCTTGTCGCTGTTCCAGTAGTTCGACACCACGTCCTTGAGGGCGCCTTCGATCGCGCTCGGAACGGCCATGCCGTGGGCGATCGAGGGTACCAGGCCGCCGGACTTCGAGGTCTCGACGAAATCCTTCGCCGACTCTTTGGCGCAGTTGTCGAACTTGTCGAGGTTCAGGTTCTGCCGGACCGGGATCGAGCCCTTGTTCAGGTTGAAGAGTTCCTGGAAGGCCGGCGACATCAGCGCGGCGGCCAGGTTCTTCTGGGCCTTGATGTTGGCCTCGTTCTTGAGCTGGAACATCGCGAAGCTGTCGACGTTGTAGGTGTAGGCCTTGGCGGTGCCGGGGGCGGGGACGCACTGGAAGTCCTTGCCCGGCGTCTTGCCTGCGGCGATGAACTCGCCCTTGGCCCAGTCGCCCATCAGCTGCATGCCGGCTTCGCCGCGGATCACCATCGACGTGGCCAGGTTCCAGTCGCGGCCCGGGGCGTTCCTGTCGGTGTAGTCCTTCACCTTCTTGAAGGTGGTCAGCACGTCCTTCATCGTGGCGCTCTTGAGCGAGGCGGGGTCCAGCTGCACGAGGGCCCGCCGATAGAAATCCGCTCCGCCCACGCCGAGCGCCACGCTTTCGAACACAGTGAAGTCCTGCCAGCTTTGGCCACCGTGCGCGAGCGGGATGACGCCGGCCTTCTTCAACGCCTCGGCCGTCGCGAAGAATTCGGGCCATGTGGTCGGTGTTTTTGCGCCGGCTTTCTTCAATACCTCAGGGTTGACCCACAGCCAGTTCACGCGGTGCACGTTGACCGGTGCGGCGATGTAGTGGCCCTTGAACTTCAGGCCGTCTGCGATGGTTTTCGGGAGGTTGGCGTCCCAGTTGTCGGCCTTCGCCACATCGTCCAGGTTCGCGAGCACGCCTTCCTTCGCCCAGTCTTGAAGGGACGGGCCCTTGATCTGCGCGGCCGAAGGCGGGTTGCCGGAGACCACGCGGGACTTCAGCACGGTCATCGCGGAATCGCCGCCGCCGCCGGCCACCGCGAAGTCTTTCCAGGTATCGCCCTTGGCCTGCAGCGTGGAGGCCAGTGCCTTGGCAGCCTTGGCCTCGCCGCCCGATGTCCACCAGTGCAGCACCTCCACTTCGCCTGCGAAGGCGGGCCCCAGGGCACAGACCCATGCCAGGGCGGCAGCGGCATGCAGCGGCGTCAGGGAGAACTTGCGCATGGTGATTCTCGCTTTCCGTGAGAGTGAAGGGGCAGGGCCTGCGGCGCCAATGATTCATGAAACACCGGTCGTGGGCAATAACCGGGACCGCCTCATGGGCGGCCGTGTGACATGCAAGCGTCCGGGGCCGTTCTGTGCGATGGGAGCGGGTTTGATAGCCTCACCAGCATGCAAACCAACCGTACCGCCTGGCTCCTCGCCGCACTCGCCCTCTTGCTCGCAGGCCTTGCCTGGTCCGGCCTGCATCCGTACGAACGGACCACCTGGGCCCTCGAGGTGTTTCCCATCTTCATCGCCGTGCCCTTGCTGTGGGCCACGTACCGGCGCTTCCCGCTCACGAGCCTGCTGTACGCGCTCGTCTTCACGCATGCGCTGGTGCTGATGCTCGGTGGTGCCTACACCTATGCGCGCGTGCCGCTGGGTTTTCACATCGCCGAGGTGCTCGGGTTGCACCGCAACCCCTACGACAAGATCGGGCACTTCTTCCAGGGGTTCGTCCCGGCCATCGCCGCCCGTGAAATCCTGGTGCGCGGTGCGCACGTGCGAGGTTCGAAGATGCTGGCGTTCGTGGTGGTGTGCATCGTGCTCGCCGTCAGTGCCACCTACGAATTCATCGAATGGGGCGCCGCCCTCGCGCTCGGGCAAGGGGCCGACGAATTCCTCGGCACCCAGGGCGACCCTTGGGACACCCAGTCCGACATGTTCTTTGCGCTGATCGGCGCGGTCACGTCGCTCCTGCTGCTGTCAGGCTGGCACGACCGGCAGGTCCGGCGCATGGCCATCAGCGAACTGACAAGCTGAGGACATGTATCCGGGTGTTGTTCCCGTACAGTCCGGCGCTTGCCAACTCGCCGATCCACCATGCCCAAAGTTTCCGCCGTTGCCGTCCTTGCCGCTGCTGCCGTGGTGGGGCTCGCCTTCCTGACCAATCCTTCGGGCGAGAAACATCGCGCCGAGATCAAGGAAGCGGTGGCCGAGCGCAACCCGCTCGCCGGCTTGATCGGTGTGGGGCATCTCACGGCGCTCGCCTCCACGTACCACCGGCTCGGCGTGGCCTCGTACACCACGGCGGACGACAAGCTGCTGTCGGTCGGGGCGTTCGGGGTTGTGGTGGTGATGTTGCCGGGGGAGGGGAGGCGGTAGTCGCAGCGGCACCCGATGGCACTGAAAGGCTCCGAGCATTTGCGCCTTCATCCGTGGCGAATATAATTCCGATGTGTCGGAGGATTTGTGCGGGCGCTTCCGTTCGTTCCCATTGCTGAAGCTTCGTTCATTGCGGGTCTCAATGACCGGCAGATGAACCGCGTCGTCGACGAGAATCTCGTGCCAGCGATTCTGTTCGAGCAACAAGGGTCTGCGCGGCTGTTTGCGCGCCTTGTGGCGGCGTTCGCCCGCTTCTACTTCGATACGGAGCAGACGTTGGTGGCGTCGGCGCGCCGGGGCATCGTCGAAGAGCTATCCAAGCGCGTGCAGAGCCTGCAGAAGCAGAGGGACGTGCTCGCACTCCTCGTCATGCCCACCGAGATCGACTGGAAGGTCGCCCGCAAGGCGATTGAGATCGACATCGCCCCATACGTCACGGAGGCGTTCGTACGGGCCAGGGAGGTCGATGAGGCCGAAGCGCTCGTGACTGAAGACCGCGACGTCATGGGAGGCATGCCCTGCTTCGCGGGAACGCGAGTGCCCATCGAAATCGTGCTTGCGTCTCTCGACGAAGGCATGAGCCAGAGCGAGGTGCGCGAGTCATACCCCTTTCTGACCGGCGCGCACATCGCTGCGGCTCGGGTCTACGCTGTTGTACATCCTCGGCGTGGGCGTCCTCGTGGAACGAGAGAGTCCTGGCAAGGCAAACGTCTTCTGGAGAAGGTCGTCGTTCCGCCATCCCGGACATGACCTTCAAGTTCCTCATTGACGAGTGCCTTTCTCCGGCACTTGTTCGACAGGCCTTGGATGGCGGCCACGTGGGGTCGACGTGCGTGCGTGACCGCGGCCTGGCCGGAACCAAGGATTGGCGTTTGGTGGAATTCGTGCGTCGCCGAAGATTTCACGCTGGTGACCCATAACTCGGTCGACTTCCGGGGCAAGGGTGCCCGCGACCGTGGTGGTCACTATGGTGGGCTTGAAATTCATGCTGGGCTTGTTTGCCTTAACAGCGTTCACGTCATGACGATTCCTCGCCAGAGGCGACTTTTCCAGCACGCGTTGGAGGTGCTGGCCGAGCGAACCGACCTCGTCAACGCATCGCTCGAAGTCTTCGAGGATGACGACGGGGCGGTCCACGGTCCAGATTGACCTCTATGACATACCCGAAACGGCGGAGGAGGGATAGAGGCCCCATCATCCTGACCGCCTGTCGAGGCGGGTCGCGATGCATGCACGCACCTCTTGAGCGGTCGATCAACCGCTCCATCTGGTCCGGAGACCTCGCGCCTTGCACGGTGAAATGCGCGGCCACGTGGTCGATGTCGCGGACATCGTTCGCGGTCAGCACGACGTCCGCAGTCCCCAGGTTCTCCATCAAACGGTGCAGCCGTGTCGTGCCCGGGATCGGAACAATCCGCGGCTTTTGCGCCAGGAGCCAGGCCAGGGCGATCTGCGCCGTTGAGGCCCGCTTGCCCTCGGCGATGACCGTCAGCATGTCTACGAGAGGCAGTTGGCTTGCCGCGCCTCGGGCGGTCCTTCGACCCGCGAGTGATCGCATACCATGCGCCGATGGGGCCGGGCGCAGCAGCATGCCCAGGCTGTCGGCACAACATCGTTCGTTATGGAGGCGATCGATTTGAACCAGGAATCCACCTATCCCCGGCTGCTGGGCGACATCGGCGGCACCAACGCGCGCTTCGCCTGGCTCTCGTCACCCGGCGTGCCATTGACGGATGTGGCGACGCTCCCTGCCGCGGACCACGCCACGCTGCTGGAGGCGATCCGGGCCTATCTGCAGGATCATGCGAAGCCCGCGCCGCGCTGGTGCGCCATCGGCATCGCCACCCCGATCACGGGCGACCAGGTGCAGATGACGAACCACCATTGGTCATTCTCGATCTCGGAGATGCAGCATGCCACCGGCTTCGACCGCTTTCTCGTCATCAACGACTTCACGGCGCTGGCGCTGTCGCTGCCGATGCTCGAGCCGCGGCACCTGCGCCAGGTCGGTGGAGGCGGGGCGGTCGAAGGTGAGGCCATTGCACTGATCGGGCCCGGCACGGGGCTCGGGGTGTCGGGCCTGGTGCACACCCGCGACGGCGCGAGCGTGCCGCTGGACGGCGAAGGCGGTCACGTCACGCTGGGCGGCACGAACGACCGGGAAGACGCCGTGGTCGCCGTGCTGCGCCGCCGCTTCGGGCATGCATCCGCCGAACGCGCCTTGTCCGGACCGGGGCTCGTCAATCTGTACGAGGCGGTGTGCCAACTCGACGGCGTGCCGGCGAAGGCGATGACAGCAGCGGCAGTCACAGCCGCCTCGGCCGCAGGCTCCGACCCGCAGGCCGCGGAGACGGAGGCGCTGTTCTTTTCGTTCCTCGGTACGGTGGCGGGCAACCTGGCCTTGTCGCTGGGCGCGCGCGGCGGGCTCTACATCGGCGGCGGCATCGTGCCTCGCCTGGGTGACCGCATCCGCAAGTCCACCTTCCGCGACCGCTTCGAGCACAAGGGGCGTTTCCAGGATTACCTGGCGCCGATCCCGGTGTTCGTCGTGTCGGCGCAGACGTCTCCGGCCCTCATTGGGGCGGCACGCGCGCTCGACGTGCTCTGACGGACGGCGTTCTTCACCGGTCATCCATTCCCCCCATGCTGGCCCTTGCTCCCTGCGTGATGTCACACTGCGGCTCAGTCCCGGCGTGGTTGGCGTTGAACCTGCGCCCGTGACGCTGCGGCACTGCCTTGACCCGACCACGGAACCGCCTTCCAGAAGACCATGTTCGATCCCAAAGCCACCCCCTGCCGCAGTCTCGTGCTCTTCGGTGCCACGGGCGACCTCGCCCGCCGCATGCTGTGGCCGTCGCTCTACGCGCTCGACCACGATGGCCTGCTGCCCGATGCGTTCGCGTTGATCGGTGCGGCCCAATCGAAATACGAGCCGGCGAAGTTCATCGAACTGGTGCGCAACGCGGTGCTGAGTTCGGCCAATGCAGCCCTGTTCGATGAAGCGGGGTTCGAGCGTTTCGCCGCACGCGTGAGCTATGTGTCCATCAATGCGTCGAGCGATTCGGGCATGCAGCCGCTCCGCGATGCACTCGCACACCACGAGGGCGGCACCATCTACTACCTTTCGACGTCGCCGCACATGTTCGCGCCCATCTGCCGCACATTGGGTGGCTGGGGCGTGCATCCCGACAGCCGCGTCGTCGTGGAAAAGCCCATCGGTACCGATGAAGCCAGCGCGAAGGCGGTCAACGAGGCCATTGCCTCGGCCTTCGCGGAACGCCAGGTGTTTCGCATCGACCACTACCTCGGCAAGGAGGCGGTGCAGAACCTGCTGGCCCTGCGCTTTGCCAATGCCATCTTCGAGCCGCTGTGGAACGCGAACGCGATCGAACAGGTGCAGATCACCGTGGCCGAGACCGTGGGCGTGGAAGGCCGCTGGGGCTACTACGACGGCGTGGGGGCGCTTCGAGACATGGTGCAGAACCACCTGCTGCAGCTCCTGTGCCTCGTGGCGATGGAGCCGCCGGCCAGCTTCACCCCCTCGGCGGTGCGCAACGAGAAGGTCAAGGTGCTGTGGTCCCTGAGGCGCATCACCGCGGCCAACGTGGGCACGAACACGGTGACCGGGCAGTACACGGAAGGGTTTTCCGGCGGCGAATCGGTGCCGGGATACCGGGACGAGAGCGGCGCCAACAAGCGCAGCGACACCGAAACCTTCGTCGCGCTGCGCGCCGAGATCGACAACTGGCGCTGGGCCGGCGTGCCGTTCTACCTGCGCACCGGCAAACGCATGCAACGCCGGTCGAGCGAAATCGTCATCCACTTCAAATCGGCGCCGTACAACATCTTCTCCGGCATCGGCGCCACGCTTCAGCCCAACGTGCTGATGATCAAGCTCCAGCCCGACGAGATGATCACCCTGAGCCTGATGCACAAGCTGCCCGGCCGCAACGAGATGCAGCTCGGCCAGGTGGGCCTGAACCTGTCGCTCGGCGACAGCTTCACGGGCACCCGCCGTCGCATCGCCTATGAGCGCATGCTGCTCGACGTGCTGGCCGGCAACCCCTCGCTGTTCGTGCGCCGCGACGAAGTGGAGGCTGCGTGGCAGTGGATCGACGGCATCGTGGAAGGCTGGCGCCAGACCGGACAGAAGCCCCGGCCGTATGGGGCCGGGTCATGGGGGCCGAGCGCGGCCATCGGCTTGCCGGAGCGGTTCGGGCACACCTGGAATGAGTGACCGGGCAGCCCTGCGTCGGTCGGCGCTCATGCGCAAACGAACCCGACGCTGCTCGCGCTGCATCGAGAAGAGTCGTCGTTCGGTGTGGTCTGTCTTTGAGCCGGCGAGCGGTCCAGACCGTCCATGATGCAGCGGTTGCGGACTGTCGGCGCTGCTGCGTTTCGAACGCATGAAGTCGGACCGGGACCAAACATTGCCGTTTTGTCCGCCGGCAGAGAAGCGGTAGCCATCCAAGTGGTGCCAGAATACTCAGACTTTGCTCGGAGTGCTGCAAATGAGCAGGAACAACCTGTGCGAGGAGCGCTCCTATTTCGCCGACCGATACCCAAGCCCCCAACGCAGCAATGAAACCCGCGCAAACAGGTGTCAGTGTTGTGCTCCTCGGAAACTTTAAGGTCTCCGACTTCGAGCTCGACCAAATTCGTTCGGTCAAAGCCCTGAGCGAAAACGACCTCGACCAAGCTCACTACGATGGGCTGCTTCGCGAACAGCTCGTCAGCGTGACCTTTCCGTGGGGCAAGATGCAAGTCTTCACCGATCGTCTCAGCGTGGAAGTTGGCAATGCGCCGTTCGTGCGCGGACCCGACCTTCTGCTCAAGATGCTCCGAGACGCGTCGCCCGCATCGACCGTTACGAAGTTTGGAATCAATCTCACATCCCACTATCGTTACGACAGCATTGAGGCCCGCGACGCGTTCGCCGTTCGCCTCGCCCCCCCGGCAGCATGGGGCTGGTTCGGTGATGAAGTGGCAAAATCCTTCAAGGAAAGAGACGACAGGCACGGCGGGCTCATGCGAATCACGATGCGCCAAGCCGCTCCCAGCGACAGACCCAAGGGATGGATCGACGTGACGGTCGAACCGTCAGGTCTGTTCGGCAATCAGGGCGTTGCGATCACGGTTAACGATCACTATGAGGTGTCGCTCGAAGAGGCAGAGTCGCTGCGCTCGCAACGGGCAATCAGTGAAGTCCTTCTCGCGATGGTCGAAGGCGGCTTCGACAATTCGGTTGAAAGGTCCTTCAGGATCTGTGACGCGGTCGCAGGAGGGGTGTGATGCAAACCGCGCATCTAGCTGCCACCGACAGCCGCGAGTACTTTCGCAGCGCCACCACTGCTGACGCTGCGCCAGTCAGTGACGATATGGTCAGGCGCTTCAGGCGTACGCAGAGTTCGCCCACGACACAGGCCGTTCCGGAGCTCCATATCTCGGTCGCGCATCCCAGTCCGCCGCCAGCGACGCTACCCCAGGAGTCTCTGGTGGAGCAGGTGTCGACGCAGCTGCTCGCCGAGTGGCATGGCCAAGTCACCGAAGTCCTGGCCTCGTCCTTTGTGGCCGAGCTCAAAGGCCGACATGGCGAGGGCGTTGCAGGAAAGGAAGAGGTCGCGGTGATCCCTCGCGATGAGGTCAGCCCTGACGATGCGGAGCTGCTCGAACCAGGGGCTTTCTTCAGCCTGTGCATCGCCTATGAACAGTCGTCCCGCGGACGACGCAAGTTCACCACGGTCGTCTTTCGACGGCTGCCCGCCTACCGGCGTGAAGAGCTCGAGGAAGCGCGAGAGCGCGGCCGCCAGATTGCTCGTGGCCTTCGACTGGAATAGCGTCGTCGCCCCTCTGCCCGCGGCCGACGAGTTCGAGATTTCATTCTTCGGTCCCGGTCACGGCGAGTGCATCGTGATGCACGTTGGCGGAGGCCGTTGGGTCGTCGTCGACTCCTGCGTGGACACGACTGACAAGGCCAACCCACATCCCGTCGCCGAGAAGTACTTGACTGCGCTGGGCGTCGACATGGCCAGTGCCGTCGACCTGATCGTCGCCAGTCACTGGCACGCGGACCACATCCGCGGCCTCGGCCGCCTAGTCGACCGTTGTCCGTCGGCCTTGTTCTCGTGCGCGCAGGCAATGGTCCGCGAGGAGTTCATGACTTTTGTGGAGGAGATGGCATCGGCCTCCGTGTCAACCTACGGCGCCAAGCTGGCGGACTTCCGCGAGGCCATCCGGCACCTGCACGACCGCGGAAAAACAATTCGCTGGGCGCAAGGCAACAAGCTTCTTAAGGCCTGGAACCCGAGCGGGGCACTTTCCGGAATTCCGCGGTGTGTCGTCAACGCTCTCTCGCCATCGGATCAAGAGTACAGCGCTTTCATCGCCGAAGTCGCAGCTGCCCGGCCGATTCAGAGAGGCCCGAAGAGGGCGGCAGCTGCGACTAGTCCCAACCTCGTATCGATCGTCTTGCACGTGCAGTTTGGTGACCTGAGCGTGCTGCTGGGCGCCGACATGGAGGTTCACCACGACCCGCAGCGAGGTTGGACCGCCGCGATCGCCGCCGGGCAAGAAGCAGGGCTCACGCCGGCACACTTGCTCAAGGTTCCCCATCACGGGTCCGTGACCGGACATCACCACGAGCTGTGGACTCGGCTGCTGGCTCCGCGTCCGCTCGCGGTCGTCACGCCGTTCAACAAGCTACCGGACGAGCGGAAGCTCCCAACGGCCGCCGACATCGGGCGGTTGAATGACCTGACTAGTCGCCTCTATCAGACTGCACCAGCCGTCCGCACGTCGTCGCGCGGGCGCGACGCCACTGTTGAGCGAGGACTTCGGGACAGCAACATCGTTTTACGGGATGCAGCACAGCCGCTTGGCATGGTTCGCTGCAGATGGCACTCCCTCGCCGGTTGGCGCGAGGAGGTCTTCCCGCCGGCGCTGCTGCTGACGACGCCTGAGCCGGCAGCAGCGGCGCGCACCAACTTGGAAGACTGAGCACAGCTGCCTACGCTGTCGCAAGCTTTCTCCGCAAAAACTCTAGACACTTTGGCGAGTGAAACTGTCGCGAACTTTGTTGTCCGAGAACAGTGAGGAGCGCTTGTTCATGTCAATGCCCAGAGTGATGGCCGATCTGTTGTCCTGGGGCCATTGGCTCGGATGCGTGCTGCTGCTGTCGATGCCGTTCTGTCATGCCGCGGCCGCCGACGATCTTGCCGCGGATGCCGCACTGCAGTTCATGGCGGCTGTCCAGTCCGCCGACACCGAACGGATCAACCGCCTGGAACAAGGGGTTCTCCAGGAAAAGCTGGATGGAGAGGCGTTGGTGCGCCTTTGGAAGCAGCTCCAGGTGCGCTGGGGGGATTACCGCCTCTGCGAACCGAAAGAGACCACGCCGCAAAGCCAGCACACCTTCGTCGTGCTCTCGTGCCGGTTCGACAAGGGGGCTGCCGATGTCCAGCTGACCCTGGCCAAGGGGCTGGTGGCCGGCATCTTCATCGGAGCCTTCCATGCAGATGCTCCCGCACCGGCCTCCAACATCGGGTTCCGGGAGAGCGAACTGCGTTTCGGCCAGGAAGGCTGGGAGCTTCCGGCCACGCTGACGCTGCCCAGCCGCGATGAAGACATCGTTGGCGCGGCGGTGCTGGTGCACGGCTCAGGTCCGCTCGACAGGAACGCCACGGTTGGCGAGACCCAGTTGTTCAGGGACCTGGCCGTCAAGCTCGCTCGCGCCGGCATCGCCACACTGCGCTATGAGAAGAGGACCTTGCATTACGCCGTCCGCCTGGCACGTCAGCCGGATGTGACGCTGGACGAGGAGACGGCGGTCGATGCGGGCATGGCGCTGGATCTGCTCGCCTCGCACACGGCCCCTTCGTTCCATTGCACCTTTCTCGTGGGCCACAGCCTGGGCGCGTACCTGGCGCCTCACATCGCGAACAACCGGAGCAGGCTGACGGGGCTCGTGCTGCTGGCCCCGCCCGGCCGTCGCATGGTCGACGTGATGCTGGACCAGGTCGACTACCTGTTGACGAAACCCGGAGGAGCGAGCGGGGCAGAAGCGCCTTTGCGCAGGCAGCGCGACAAGCTGCTGGCCTTCCGGAGAGATGGGCTTGCTTCGTCTGAAGGGCCGGGCATCTGGGGACGGTCGGCATGGTCCTTTTTCCAGACCTACGATCCGCTGTCGGCATGGTTGCAGCACCCGGTTCCGACACAAGCCGTCTTCGCAGAGAAAGATTACCAAGTGAATGCCGCCGACCAACGGGCCTGGCAAGGCCTTGCGGATCGCTTCCCTGGCCTTGTCGACGTCGCCCTCATGCCTGGGGTCGGCCATGTGTTCACGCCGGTGACCGGTCGGCCATCACCGCAGTCTTACCTCGTCAAGGCCGAAGCCAGCGACGCGATGGTTGAGCGCGTGGTGGGGTTCATGCGGAGGCGCTGCCCAGCTGCTGGCCACCCGAATACGGAGGTTGCGTCCGATCGCCGTTGAAGGTAGCAGGCCGCCCATGCAGGTGGTGCACAGCCTGTCCAATCCCGGCTAGAGTCGTCTGGAGGAGGGGTTCCATGACGACCAGACGCGCCAGGCACCGCGGGACCACCGGGCCGGGCTTCGTGCTCAAGCATTTGATGGGCGAGTATTCGCTCCTGCGCTCCTATTGGGTGCACACGGTGCTGCTGGCCGGGTTGCTCACGGTCTGCGGCTGGATGTTGCTCGGCCGCATCGGTGAACGGTACGGGCTGCGGTACCTGTCGATGGGGGTGATCGGGTTTGAGGTGGCCGTCTTGATCGTCTGGCTGTGGGCGCTGGCCGGCACATGGATGGCTGCCTTCCGGCATTTGATGGGGCGGGGGCCCAAGCTGTGGGCCCTGCTCGCGATCGTCTCGCTCGCCCTCGTGACCGCCAGCATCATGCGGGAAGCCGCGCACATGCGCCCGTTCATCGAGGAGCACTGGGCCACCGCCATGGGCCGCCAGCCGGCGGAAGACTTCCACATCGAACTCGTGAACAACGGCCGCGTGGTGGCATTCACCGGCGGCATCAACGAATCGGCCGCCGTGGCCCTCGACAAGGCCATTGCGGATGCGCCGAAGGTGACCACCGTGCGGCTCGAATCTCCCGGCGGCTGGCTGCGCGAGGGCGAGCGCATGGCAGCCGTGGTGCGTCGGTATGGGCTGCGCACCCGCATCGAGACCGAATGCCATTCGTCGTGCACGCTCGTGTTCCTGGCCGGCAACGATCGCACGATGGCGCCCGGGGCCCGGCTCGGGTTCCATCGCGCCCGTCCGCTCGGGGGTGGTGATCCCGACGGGCCGGCCGACGCCTGGGAAGCCGCCATCTATCGGCGGGCCGGGCTGGAGCCGGCGTTCATCCAGCACATCCTCGCCACGCCGCACGCATCGATCTGGACCCCCTCGCAAGAGGTCTTGTACCGGGCCGGGGTGCTGACGCGGCGTGAGTGAGATGATGGTGGGCACCGCTGCCGTCCCATCCAGCCATGCCCGCCCCTGATTCCGTTGAAGACACGCGCACGACAGGCGACCTGTTCGAAGGCACGGACCAGCCGCTCGGGCCGGGCGCCGCCCTGTTGCGCGGGTTCGCGCGAGACTGCGCTGCCGATTTGATTGCAGCGGCCAACGGCGTGATCGCCCGTGCCCCGCTGCGCCACATGGTGACGCCGGGCGGGCTCGAGATGTCGGTGGCCATGACCAACTGCGGTCCGCTCGGCTGGGTCTCGGACCGGCACGGTTACCGGTACCAGGCGCACGATCCGCTGTCGGGCGATCCCTGGCCCGAGATGCCCGGCTTGTTCCGTTCGCTGGCGCAGCGTGCAGCCGAGCGCGCCGGGTTTCCGGATTTCATGCCGGACGCCTGCCTCATCAACCGCTACCTCCCCGGCACGAGGCTTTCATTGCACCAGGACCGGGACGAGACCGACTTCGGCGCCCCCATCGTGTCGGTGTCCCTGGGGCTGCCTGCCGTGTTCCTCTTCGGTGGCCTGCGGCGCGCCGACCGACCCCGGCGCCTCGGGCTGGAGCATGGTGACGTGGTGGTGTGGGGCGGTGCCTCGCGGCTCGTCTACCACGGGGTCGCACCGCTGGCCTCCGGCGTTCACCCGGCGCTGGGCGGGCAACGGTTCAACCTGACATTCCGGAAGGCAACCTGAGTTCGCAACGCCGTCAGTGGAGGCGAAGCGAGCCGAGCCCAAGCAGGCCGATCACACCGATGGCGATCAGGTAAATCGCAACGATGTAGTTCAAAAGCTTGGGCATGACGAGGATCAGGATGCCGGCGATCAGTGAAATGAGCGGAGCGAGCGACAGATGGAGTTTCAAGGGCGGTTCCCGGAAGTCTGCAAATTGGCGAGCCTGCGCACTGTAGCGAGTAAACAAAAGGTCATGCCGGCGAAAGCCGGTACCCACCGGACCGATGGATCCCGACTTCCGTCGCGATGACATGGTTGTGAGTGCAAGCAGCCTGTGTTCATTCACGCAACTCCACCAGCGTGATGGTCAGCTTGCGCACCTTGCCTGAGCGGGACACGGTGAGCGTGACGCGGTCTCCCGGCTGGTAGCGC
>Ga0207679_10000289_pt1 | contig 38135 bp, 47 predicted proteins | sample KBSC73metaG_FD_184320 | JGI IMG/M metagenome (GOLD analysis project Ga0207679, IMG submission 184320) | Corn rhizosphere microbial communities from Kellogg Biological Station, Michigan, USA - KBS C7-3 metaG (SPAdes) (version 2) | ecosystem: Host-associated > Plants > Roots > Rhizosphere > Soil ... | reverse complement strand
GCACCTCAGGCGGCCATCCGAAGCACCGGTGGCCCGGGTTCCGTTCGGCCCACCGCGGCAGCCTCTTCGAATCCTTCTGCCCGGAACACCGACAAGACGGCGTCCAGCGCCTCCGGTGCACGGCGGACAAGCAGCCCCCCGGACGCCGGAGGGGCGGTGGTCAGGTCGCGCGCCCAGGGCGGCAGGTCGGCCGACAGCGTCACATCCTGCCGTACCCGGCCCAATTGCGGGCCGAGGCGCCGGTGACCAGACCTTTTGCCGCCCACCCGGCGGCCTCGGGTAGCTTCACTTGCCCTGGCGGGGTGTTTCCAACAGCGTCCAACAGCCCGCCGGGCTTGCCAGCGAATGTGCCTCGCGCGGTGCACCAGGGGCCTGTCAGGCCATCGCAGGCAGCTTCCATCCCGCAGCGGCGATGAAACTGCTCGGCGCCTCGGCATGCGCCAGCAGCGTCAGGCGCCGGCGCGCACGGGTGATCGCCACATAAAAGAGATTGCGCTCTTCGTCGAACGGCGTGTCGCGATCCGGGAAGGTGTTTTGCCGCAAGTGGGGAATGATCACATGGTCGAATTCGAGGCCCTTGGTGGCCTCGACCTGTGCGATCACGAGGCAGTCCGCCTGACGGCGCTCGCGCTGCAGACGCTCGGCCTGGTTCAGGCTCTGAAAGAACGCGGCGGCCGATGCATGGCCTTCGGCCGACCGCATCAGCCCGGCCAGGTTGGCTTGCACTGCGCGCAGCGGGCCCGCTCCCACGAGCACGCGCGCGGCGAGCTCTCGAGGTTGCAGCGCGTCGAGCAGGGCCTTCAGCAGGCCCGACCCGGTGTGTTGCCGAGCCACGGCCACCGCAGCCTCCAGGCGCCGCCGCACCTCGGGCACCGCATTGCGGAGCACCTGGTTCTCGAAGAACAGCGGCAAGATGGCCGGATCTTCCGTGACAGCGCGCACGGCATGGGCCATCAGCGCCGGGCCGTCCGCCCGATCGTGCTCCCGCACCGTGAGGGTCACGTCGCCGAAGAACACGAACGCTTCGACAATGCGGCGTCGCGTGTCCGGGTCTTCGATGCTGGAGAAATCGCCCGTGGCCACGGCCAGCAACCCACGCACGAGCAGCACCTCCGGGCGCACGAGATAGCTGTCGAAACCTGCGGTCACATAGGGCAAGCCTGCGTCCAGCAAGGCGTTTTCCAGCGCGATCGACTGGTGTCCGTGCCGCAGCAGCACGGCAAACTGGGACATCTTTTGGCGCCGGCCCTCCGCACGCCAGGCCTGTGCGGCGGCCACCACGGCGTCCTCGCACAGGCCGGCGCGGTCGTAAGGCACGATGGAGACCACCGTATCGGCCTCCGCATGGGATGCATAAGGCTTGCCTGCCAGGCGCGAAGCTCCCTGGGCCAGGCGGCTGCCGAAACGGTAGGAGGCCGTCAGCGGGCATCGGCGCACCCTTCGGCGCCCGCCGTCCTCCAGGGCGGCGCCCATGAAGCGGGCGTCTGCACCGGCCACCTTGTGGATCACCTGGTCGCGGTCACCGGCGCCGCAAAAGAAAGCCTCGCGGTTGGTATCGAGAATGCGGTCGAGAATGACATGCATGCTTTGGTTCAAGTCGTGCATCTCGTCGAGCACCAACGTGCGGATGCCGACGGGCCAACCCGGGGCATTGCGTTCCAGGTTGTCAGACCAGATCAACTGTGCAAGGTCATAAGTGGCGTCCCCGGGGCCGCGGAACAGCGGATGATCCACCGAGCCGCGACGGCGCTGTCGCTCGTACACGCGGAAGGCCTTGAGCAGTGCGTAGTTGCGGCCGAGGCTTTCCGCCGAATCCGGGGTGATGGCGGCGTCATCGAGTTCCACGTCCAGCTGCAGCGTGCCCTTCAAGTGCATGGACTGCTGCAAGAACTCTTCGATCATCGCGTCACCTGCGGCGGGGAACAGCAGGTGATCCGGGTAGCGTTCCTCGGGGTTGTCTTCCACATGCTGCAGCGCGCGCAGCACATGCGGCCGCAGGGCCTGCGGCGTGAGCAGCTGTTCCGGCGTGCCGCCCTCGATTCGGCGCAGCACGCTGGTGGCGAATTGCTCGAACGTGCCAATGCGGAACCGCCGCGCCGTCTCGTGGGGCACCCCCAGCTTCTTCAGCGCGCCGCGCAAAGCATCGCACGCCGGCTCGGTATAAGTGAGCGCGATGATCTTCTCGGGCGGAATGCCCCATTGCGCCGATTCCATCATGCGCAGCGCCAACGTGGTCGTCTTGGCCGCGCCAGCGTTGGCCTCCACCACGATGTACTTGTCGGTGGCCGCCTGGATGGCGATCTGCTCCGCGGTGGGCTGGAGGGTGGCAGGAATGAAGCGGGGACCGGTCACGGCAAGGGGGCTGCAAAACGATGGGAGACCCGATTGTGCGGCGAGTCGACAAGCACCTCCCTTCGGATGAGGGGCAAATTTCCATCAATCGTGGGATTCGGATTCACCGAATCGGTCTCTACACTGCGAAGCTTCAGGCGATCAACCGGCTGCATCATTGGGCAGACATCGGAACCCGTCACCGACGCCGCCGTTGCCGCATCCCGTGCGGACCCCGGAGCAGCAAAGGGCCACCTCGGTGGCCCTTTGCCTTGCTCATGCGGAATGAAAGCAGAGGGCTTCCAAAAGGTGTTCAGGAAAACGCCTTTGTTGCCGAAGATGCAACATCGTGTTTCGCCAGGACGGATTTATCCGGCGGGCGTTCGTTCCTAAAGTCCGCTTCATGAAGACGTTCGTTGAAATCGCCATGAACGCTGCGATGCTCGCGCTGTGGGCCGTGGCCGTGATCGCCACGTTCGAATCGACGGCGAGGTTCACCGGTGGCGCCGTTGCGAAACCCACGGCCGCTGTGGCCGTGCTGCCTGCCTCCGCGCCCTCGGCCCGGCGTTGAATCACGCCATCCGCTTGAGCATGCGCACCGGCAGGCGCTCGAACCAACGCAGCCCGGGGATGCCGAGCGTGCGGCGAACCGAATGCTCCAGCGTGTCGATCATCAACAAGCGAAACATCCATTGGGTGCCAGCAGGCACCGTCAGCTTGACCACGTCACGAAGACAAAGCCGGGCCAGCCGATGGCCTTCGATCGAATAAGCCATGTGACGGGCCTCGTACTCGCGCTGCAATCGTTGCCATTGCGCCAGCGTCTCCGGCAGTGATGCGATGCCCATCGCCCGCCCCACCTGCATCCAGAAAGACAGCAGCAACGCTTGCTCTTTCGCCGTCACCTTGGCCGAGGCATGGCATTCGTTCCATCGAAGCGGTTCCAGAAAGAAGGTCGCCAGCACATAGCGATAGTCCTCGGCATCCGCATCGATGTGCCGATGCACTTCGCGCAGCCGCTGCACCGCCTGACGGCCGGCAGGGCTGTCGAACCCCGAGCAGATCAAGCTGCGCAAGGTCTGCCGCGTGCGTGAGAGGCGGACGTGCGTCTCCGACGCAAGCTGCGTATGTCCATACAAGGCCGTGACCAGATGCCTCACGCCCATCATCCGCACCAGCGCGAGGTAAGTGCCGATGCGAAAAGTGGTCCGATGCCGCCCGTAGTAGATCTGCTCGATGTCAGTCATGGGCTCGATGGCCAGGGGAGGTGAATGAATGCCTTGCGCCCATGGAAGGTGAGTCGGCCAATGAACTTGGGGGTTGCGCGCGCTCCATGTGGGGCGCAGCATTTCGAGCGTCCAGCCACGAGGAGAGGAGGGAAGCATGGCCGACCTGCATCGCCACTACCAGATCATATCGCTGGCCCCCGGCAGTTCGAACGAGACATGCGCACTGACCTGGCGAGGCCACAAGCTCGGCATCGAGCGCTCGAACCCCCTGGACCCGTTCCAGCATTGGGCCCCCACGTTCTGGACATCCCACGATGAAACCAGACAAGACGCCGGCATCGCGTTTGCAGTGCCAGGTGAGCATCTGGCCATCTATGGCGACAGCAACGACGTTCTGAGACTTGCGACCTTTTTCAGTGTCACCCGCCCGCACCGCTTCATTTTCCTGGTCGAGCATTTCTCCAAGGAGTTCCATTTGAGGATGTCCGGCTCGGAAAAGGTCATGGACGCGATCGGCGGGGAGCCTGGAGGCGAGGCGCGGCTGATCCTGTCGGACAAGCTTCCACAACACCCGAACCAGCTGTGGCACTTCCAGAACGTGGAGGTTTGAATGAGTACGGAGTACGCTGGTTGGCACAGCGTCCCTGGTTGGACGACCTATCGGGTCATGCGATGCGGAATGCACCCGTGGACAGAGCTGGATGACCTGGACGGGCATGACCGGCGTCGCGGCTACCTCACGAAGAACTTCTCGGCGTCCGCTAGGAACCCCTCGTAATACGAGAGCGCCGCCTGGGCGACCGTCGCGGGCTTTGGCTCCATAGGTTTGCCCTCGTGAGAGGCGAGAGGAGTGTGAATCTTCCCTTCGCGCGACTTCACGGGCAACAGCTGAAGGTGGGCGGGGATGAGGCTGATCTTGACGTCCTCGGCTGGCCCCGAGAAGATGAACTTGCCGTTCACGGTGGAAAACGACTTCGGGCCGTCGGTGTTGAAGTTGATGCGGGTAAGCCCTGCTTTTGCTGTTGAACAATCTGATCGATCTGATGTTCGTCAGCGTTCCGGGCGTGCATCGGGTGCGACAACACGGCGACGGATCGAGGGAAGTTGCCCAGGACGTAGGGCGGTTTTGATTCCTTCGTTGAGACTACTTCGAGGCGCTTCTGCTTGCTGTCGCAGAACGCGTCCGCCTCGCGTAATACCTCGGCCTGCAGCGTGCCGATCCCAGAAAACCCGGTGGCCGCCTGGTGCGATACAAAGTATCGATCGCCGCCCAGCGGGGCAACAACGGGATTGGAGGCGCAAGCCGTCAACAAGGCAAGCGCAGCAGGTCCTATCAAATGCATTTGAAAACCACTTCGCTGGCAAGTGGAGTCCAGCCGCGCGCACCTGACGACTTCGCCGACTCAAGCTGCATGCTCTTGCCTTGGCTGCGGCAATACTCCTCAGCACGTTGCAACGCGATCCCCTTCACCTCTGTGTGGCTCATGTGACCGCCCGCGGCTTTGCCGCCGACCATGTATGTGTCATTGCCCATCGGCGACACATCGGTCACTGAAGAGCAGGCGCAGAGGAATGCCGCCGCAGCAGCGGCCATCAGAACGCTTCGCAATGGTTCTCTCCCTCGACCCTCGTGTGTGTGGTCGTGCCCGTAGTTTCCGCGTCTGTAGGCTTGTCGTGCGCGGCAACCCTTCACGGATTGGTACATCACGCGGCACCTACGGGCTCGATAGCGCAGGCGATGTCAGATGCGTCACACGTCAGTTCGTGAGAGCGTGCTCGTCGTCAGGTCGCTGCACAGTTGGCCCGTCGCCCCTGCTCGGGCCCGCACAGGCTTTGCAGCAAGTCCTTCCTTGACCCGAGCGTGACGCCCTCTCCATGGGGGTTGAAAGATCACATGACAGCCGGTCGTGGCTTCCGTACTCTGAATGCAGTGCCACGAAGCGAAGGAGAACGACATGTACTTGAAAGACAAGATCCTCGCCACGTTCGGCATTTCGTGCATCGTCCTCGTGGTCGGCATGATCGGCGTGTCCATGACCCACGAGGCCGGCGTGCGTGACGCATACACCGCACCAGCCACTCGGTCAGCGCCCGCCGTCCGTGAGGCAGAACACACCGCCTCGATGGCTGAGTCCCGAAAATCAGAGTACGCCGCACTGATGGCAAAGGCGCTAGAGGCAGCCAAGATCGACGTGCATGACAGAAACCTCTCGGCTCACAAGCGCTTGCAAGCACTGAACCTGATCGCCACCAAAGACTCGGCGCTGTTCCAAACGCAGAACCTCGGTGCACTGCGCCCGTCTTTGGAGAAGCAAGACGAGAAGGACCGCGCCGAAGAGGCCGCGCGCATCGCCAAGCTAAACGCAGAGGCAAAGCGGCAAGCTCAGATTGACGCCAAGCGCATTGCTGCGTTGAAGAAAAGCCAGGGCGTGCGCCTCGGCATGTCGAGAGAGGATGCGCTGGCTAGCAGTTGGGGCAAACCGGAACGCATCAACACCTCGACCGGTCGCTGGGGTACTCATGAGCAATGGGTCTACTCCGGGCACCACAACTATCTTTACTTCGAGGATGGCGTGCTCACGTCCATCAGCAACTGACCAGGAAGAACGACATGGACACCAACTTCAACGGCTTATTCATCATCGCTGTGGCGGCGGTCCTCTACTTCCTGCCCGCCATCTGCGCAGCGCGCAGACAGCACAACGATGTCGGCGCAATCGTCGCCTTGAACATCCTTCTCGGATGGACCGTGCTTGGCTGGATCGCCTCGTTTTGCTGGTCGCTGACGGGCAACGTCAAGCGAGCGGAATCTATTCAGAACTGAGGTAGCGACTACGCACACGCAGGGACAATCTGCGGCCCATCCCAGGCTGGGTCCTTCGATCGTGAAGGCGGGGACGAACCCGTGCTGCAGCAAAAGATTAATCAGAATCGATCCTCCAGCATGGCTGTCCTGCCTCCGTGCAACGGCCCGTCGTGCGCGGCATCTTGGGCCAGTTGTTCGAGCAGGGCGCGGGCTTGTCGGCGTAACACCGCCTTGATCTGTTCGGCCGCTTGCTCGTGGAGCGCGAACGCCTGCGAAGGCGTGGCGCCCGAGCACGCAAGGTTGTATACGGTCACGGTCTGGCCGCCAACATCAAGAACGCGCTGGCGCCAGGCACGCAGCGCATGCGTGAGCTGCTGGGCGTGCCGGCGCACATCAACAGCGGCTACCGGTCCGAGGCCTTGAACGAGGCTGTCGGTGGCTCGCTTCGGGGCCAGCACAGCATGGGTCTGGTCGCAGACTTCACCGCCCCGAGCTTCGGCGACCCGCTAAAGACCTGCCGCAAGCTCCTCGAGCACCGCCGGGAGATCGCCTTCGACCCGCTGATCTTCGAAGGCACGTGGGTGCACATCAGCTTCAGCCCGGCGCCCCGCGACATGGTGCTGCGGGCGGCCTTCACCATCTGGGCACGGTCTATTCGTCGGGGCTGCCAGCATGATGAACCCGTACTTCCTGCTCGGCCTGATCGTGGCCTGGGGCGCCAGCGTGGCCGGCGCGTTCTTCAAGGCCTCAACAACATCAAGTAATCTTCCGCCGTTCAATGGCTTAAGGAGGGGGCCTTCTCCGACGCGCACCCTGACATGCAGGTGCAGCTGGGGACGTCGGATGGTCCGGTCGACCTCATGGGCGCTGTGGACGTCTTCATCCGGCGTCGAGCCGGCCCTGATTGGTACATCAGGGGCTGGATGATCATCTTGAACCAGCGAGGCCGTTTTGACCGCACACTGCAGCACATGAAACCAAGGGGGGAGCATGAAGACATGTTGGGTGGTTATCTCCGCGCTGGTGCCGGGTCTTGGCGCTGGAAGTGCCCAGGCCTGCAGGGGCCCTTATCCCACGCCTGCCACGCTCGAGCAGGTGGCAGCCAGTTCTCCCACTCTGTTCGTGGGCGAGGTGGTGGCCGTCCGGAAGCCAGACGGCAAAGGGTACCGTGCCGGTGTCGTCGAGCTGAAGGTGCAACGCGTGCTGAAGGGCGCCGTTCCCAAGGCGGACATCACCGCCCCGATTGCCGGCGGCTCTTGTGCCATGCCAGAAATGGGCATCCCCGAGGTGTTCCTGGCGCCGGAGGTCGGTTCCCTCTGGGCCATTGCCGGCAGCTTCGATGTCAAGGGAGTGTTTTCCTACGCGCTGTTCGGCAGCTATGTTTTGAAGTCCTCGTACCTTCGGCCAACCTGGGAGTTGAGCCGGATAGAACAGGCCATCCGCCAAGGCCAATGAGCGCGGGTGATTCTGAAGTTGTTGCGAAAGGGCGTGGAGGGCACGGCACATCGCATACTGCCGCTGCCATGCCCGCGCCTTCCGCATGTTGGCATGTCAAGAGGCACAGACGCACGGCAACGAGGCGTGTCCGTCACGCGGCATAAAGCGTTCACAGATGGGTGCGCCCTGGGCGAGCGCGGAGGTACGTCAGCCAGTCGGCAAAAGGGCGGTCTGGAATCGGCGCCGGCATATGGTGCCACGGGGCAAAAGCGCCAAATGTGGCACTGAACTTGGCACCAAAGGCACCAGCCGCATCACTAGGAATGGCGCGGGTTTGCCAGGGGTTAAGGCGTCGAGTGGGGAACTCGCAAAGGCACCAAACGTGGCCCCTTGGGATACGAAAAAGCCCCAGGAGAGTGGCCACTCTCACTGGGGCTTCCGTTTTATCTGGCTCCTCAACCTGGGCTCGAACCAGGGACCTACGGATTAACAGCCGGCGGTCCGAATCGGCCTGTCCGCCGCGCCAATCCTCAGAATAACCACGCTGACCGTCCCATTGCGGTTATGCGTTGGCCGGCGTTTCTTCCCCGGTGAAGCACCTTCAAACTACTGGATATGGACGGGCATCAGGCGCCGCAAGCTTCACCATATTCGGCTGCGCGGTCTCACGCCACCGGGCCTTGATGTAGATCTCGGTGGTGGTTACGTTGGCGTGGCCGAGCAACTGCTGAATCTGCTCGATGGGCACCTTGTCGATGAAGTACATGTCGGTGGCCCCCTTGCCCTTCAGGTCCCGGTACCCGAACGACTCCATGGCCGGGATCCCCCGGGCCTTGCGGCGCTCGTTTGCGACTGCGATGGAACGCTTGAGCATCGAGCTCAGCCCGTCGTACCCGTAGAAACCGCCGTCGAGACGCTTGACCAGGGGCTCGACGAGCTGGCGGACGTTCCCGACCGGCTTGGGCAACAGTCTCTCCAGCTCCTCGCTCAGGGCGATCTGGTGTCGCCGCCCGGTCTTGTTCTGCGTGAACTTGAGAGAGCGCAGGCCGTTCTCACAGACCAGCGTGGCGGTCGTCCACTTGATGATGTCGCTCTCCGGGCGCTGCAAAGTGCGGTAGGTGATCGCCATCAGCAGGCGCTCCGAACGCGTCGCCACGTCCCAGACCTCTCGGTACTCGTCGTGCGTGACGTAGCGCTCCCGCTTCGCTTCGGCGTTGCGCACCACGCCGCTGCTGCGCATGCACGGGTTCACGGTCATGGCCACGCCGGTGTCGGGCTGGCGCAGCAGCCATGACAGCATCGACGACAGGCAAGCCTTCTCACGGTTAGCCTGCACCGCCCGGCCCGCACGGGCACCCGCCTCGAGGTAGCCCTGCACGTGGTTCGGTTCGATGTGCTCCGGCAGCATCCTCCCGAAGTAGATCAGCAGCGGGCCCTCATCGTCGGCGTAGCCACTGTAGTCGTCGAGGGTACGGCGGCTCTTCTGGCCGGCGACCACCTGGCGCTCGAAGTCGGCCAGGAACATGCCCATCCAGTAGCGCACCGTGCCGAAGTTGCTGGCAGGGTCGTTGTAGAGGGCGGCGCGTTTCTTCGCCTGGGCGACGTCCGTGCCGACGCACTCGAACCGATCGCTGCCACGGTGGCGGTAGTAGAACTTGCCGCGGCGGTAGGCGAGTCGGGTGCCAGCCAGGCCGAAGGGGTCACCGTCTTTGCGATTGCGGCCCATGCCGACGGCTCCTGCTCCATTGGTCGAGGCCCACGACGTTGGGCCCCGTGTGGGGATTTTGCTCCGCGGCCGGGGCTGCCTCGGCCGGACGCCACGCGAGCGGACGGCCGTTGGGTTTGCGGTCGACCTTTAGGCCCAGCCGGCGGAGGAACCGCACCTTGGCCGCATCCTGGGTCAGGCCGTCGCACAGGGCGTCGACCTCGGCGTCGGTGAGGAAGAGGGCGGTCACGGCTGGATCCTCCTGAACGAGGCGGCCCACAGACACCGATTTGCGTCCCAGCTGCCGGGCCTGTTGATGCTCTCCCACGGCAGGAGGGCGAACAGCGGCTTGGCGTCGTCGATGCAGAGACCAAGCCGGTAGGCCATGTCGGCGTGCGCGAAGTCGTCGAACGAGCCGATCCCCTCCTCGATGCCCTCGACCGAGCAGTCCTCGCTGATGTCCTGCAGACGCTCGACGTGAACTTCGGTCACGTCGAGCGTGATGCGGCTGGTCGCTCGCGACATGTGGATGCTGGGCTTCCAGGTGTAGGTGTCCCACGTGAAAGGCCCGTCGTGCGTTGCGCGGTAGCCGAAGGTGTCGTCGTCGAGCGGCCCGCGGAACGTCTCACACACCGACAGCCGGTTGCCGGGCGCGCCGTTGGGGCAGGGCACACGCCTAGTGCGTTCGCGCACCTCGTGGCCGGGGCCGTCGCCATGCAGCCGAGACAGATCAGCCACGCCGGCTTCGTCCTCAATGCCGGCGCTCAAACCGGGGCCGACGGCCTGCATCAGGACGCGCCTGGTCTGCGTCTTTGCGCCGTCGAGCAGCGCGCGCAAAATCGGGGCGCCAAAGAGGATGGGGCGATGGTGCGGGCCGGCAAGCGGCGACGGCCTACTCGGCGCGGGTGGGCCGCCGGGAAGGCGGCGCGCGTTTGGCCGCGGTGAGGAGTCCTCCAATGGCTGGGAGGACAGCAGTCGGTCCATGGCGACCTCCGATGTGTGTGCTTGGGGGTGCCGAACGGCCGCTCGCAAGGTGCTGCCGGTTGGCGACACAGCGAGCGCGTCAGCAGGGGTGAACGGGAACGGACGGCGACACCGCCATCGCGACGCACGGGGAAGTTCGGTGCGCCGGGAAGGGCTCAACGGTGGGCTGTTGCTGGATTCGCGCTTGGGACTCTAGGGCCCCAAGGTCTGCCGGTGCGAAGCATCCGGCGCCTCTGCGGAGGTCATGCTTGTGCGGGTCACGACCGCTAACGGCTGCAATGTTGAGGCAGCACCCATCGACTTCACATCGAGACGGGACGTGAGTCTCGATGTGCGTCGGTGCCATCTTAAGCGCAGGCACCCCCGGCACGTCAAGTGCGCTTCGAGGAGATCTCCGGTGGGAGCCGGCCATGACCGTCGGTGGCGTGCTGGCCGCAGCCCGAAGGTGGAGCCGGACGCGTTTCAAGTTCGACTTTCCGGGTGTTCGCCGCATATTGATAAGCGCAAATATCAAAAGCTGAAAATGCGCCGACCAGTCGACCAGGAGTCGCCTGCCATGCCCAATCTGCCGTTGCCCGACTGCCTCGCTCTCGAGGAAGACGGATTCGAAGCGCTCCAGCGCCTCTATGCGGAGGCGTGAGCGACGAGCAGGAGAAGGGTAGCGCGGGCGCGCGGCTGCTGCTGGGTCTCGACAACGGCGGCCGGTTCCCGTCCGATCTCACCGACATGCACACATTGCCTCCATCGCTCTTCGAGGATGCGATGCTGATGATCCGCATGGACGCGCGCCTTGCGCGCCAGGAGGTTCACCAGTACTTCGCTCAAGGGTCCAAGAAGTTCGAGGACCTGGTTTGTGACTATCGCCTCATCGATATCCAAAGGCTGCAAAACGGCGGGGATGGTGCTCCTCGGCTGCCGGCTGAGAAGGGCAGCTTTGTCACGACTACGTCGGCGCGAAGTTGGTGACCTACGGCGACGCGCCCGGCTATCGAGACGTCACATTGACGCTTGACTGCGAAGTGTTCGGAGATCAATGGCAGGCGGTCGGTCCGGTGCGCCTCGATGTCCACCTGGGAGCCGAGGATGCCGTGACGGCGATGCAGCACGTCCAGCGCGTGAACGTTTACGCTTGGAAGCAGGAGGACCGCGGTCCCCTTGACGCCCGTCCCGGCGAGCGCCCTCCAGTCTGGCTCGACCGGGCGCCATCCTCGTCGATGCCACCGCTATGCCGCTGACCGATCCGTATTCCACTATCGCCGTGCCGAGAGACCTGATCGCCGAATTTCTCGGAGTGTTTGCTCGCTGCGAGTTCGCCATGAACATGACAGCCTACGTGCGCGACCGTGAGATTGCCGCCGCCGCTTGGCAGCGCTTGGCCAACGACGCCGGCGGCTGGCTGCAGGTCCCGCGCGGAACTGAGCTCGAGCAGGCCATCGAAGCCCTGACGTCGGAGCCTCCGCGCCCGCAGGCGTTCGTCAGTGGCTGGCGGGCTGTACCGCTACCCGGCGCCCACCGTGTCACACAGGCAGGTCAAGGGGCCGACGTTCTGACGTATCCTTCGTCGCGGCTCAAGGCGCCGACGCCCCGAATCGGTGCCCAAGTTCACAACAAGTATCTCTCAGAGGAGAACCCATGCACCCTGTCATCGCAAAGACCTTCGGCGGCCTGACGCCACAATATTATTTCCGTCAATTTGTGTTCGGGCTGATCTTTCCCGCGCTCATGTACTTCATGCTGAGTCGCAGCCCGCATCCGGTCCCGTTTGTCATGATCGGCATGGTGGTGATCAACACACTGCTGTACCCGTATTCCCGATTCGTCTACGAGGGCGTAGTGGGCTTCATCGTGGGACAGAACATGTTCTGGGTGAACGCGTTCTTCATGCTCTTCGTGAAGATCATGACGATGGCGCTCTGCTGGAGTTTGGCGATCTTCATTGCGCCCCTGGGGCTCGCGTACTTGTACTTCCGCCACAGCAAACCACTCACTGATTAACACATCGCGCGAGACGATCAGGCCGGGTGCCTCCAGCCGCCTGCGGTAATCATCGATCACGCAGGCGCTGCGCCGAGCCTCCTGGGGGCACGCATGTCCCCCTGAAAGCCCCAGCCGGCGAGTGGCGCTTCGTTGAAAAACGGGTCGGCCAGGGCATGAAGCGGGCGATGGCATCGCTGCTGCGCGAACTCGACCGCCCAAGCCCTCACGGGCGCAGGCGGCGGCGCACGCGTTCGCGTGTCGACCACGTGAGTGGACGATGAGCAGCCAGCAGCGAGGAGCCGTTCCACTGGATGCCTTCCGCGCCGAGGCGACCGAGGCCATTGCGCGGGCCCGTTCGATCGATGAGATCGTCGGCTGGCTGCAGGCACAGGCGCTGGTCATCTCCGTGCGCGTCGGAGACGCGCTATTGAAGTCGCAACCTCCGCAACGCGAGGTGGTCGTTCAACGCACCGGGCATTCAGCAGCTGCGCGAACGGTGATCCTGTACATCTACGAACTGGGACCCGATCGGTTCGAGCTGAAGTCGATGTCTGAAATATGACGCGGCGATCCCCGCGTCTCTCTCCTCTCGCGCCATGGCCGTGCGCAGAGCGCGGCGATAGCCCGGCGCATCACTCTCGGTCGGCAGGTGTCACACCGGGAGGGCCTAGCCACTCATGGCGCAGGCGGCTTGGCCGCGCGGAGCTGATCCGGATCGACTGAGCTTCACCCATGCCGTGCGCGTGATCAAGCGCAAGATGCGGCAAGCTGCGGCCGTTCCCCCCTGAGCGCCGACCGGCCTGGCGCGACGCGCTCCTCGCCGAAATCGTTAGAGGGCGCTGTGTTAGCAGTCGCGGACGCTTCAATCCCCCGCGGCGTCAAACGCAAGATGAGCAACTTTCACGTTCGACGTCGCAGCGCACGCAACCAAGAGTATCGACCTGGATCAGCTCTGAAGCGCATGACGGTAGCGTCATCGCCTGAAAAATTGTCGGCCCGGCCCGCATCAGCCGACCGTCGGGGGCGTTCTCGCTATGGGAGTTTCGAACGGGAGTTCGAACGTTCATCGTCATCGCCTCCTCCTAGGGACAGCTCGATGGCAACCGGCTTGAGCCGGCCATCGCCGCAGTGCCGGAATACGTTTGCTTTGGGCGCCGGACAGCCACAAAGCCGCCCTTCCGACTGATCGGTTGTGGCCGGGACCGACTGCTCCCCAAGCTCGCCGACAGCTGCCGTTGAGCAATCAAGCGTTCGGATCGAAGGACCGCTATCGAGATCGACCGCGAACTCGCAGTCCCGGCCACAAGGGGAAGTACATGAGCATGAGGTCGAGCTTCCGCTTTTCGGCCAGTGTCGCCGTTGACTCCACCCAAGCTGGACCGGGTCGACTGATTCAAAGGTCGTCGGTTGCTCGACTGCACGAGCCGGTTGGCCACGTCCTGGGCGCGCCAGCCGAGTTCGAGGCGTCGTATCATTAGTCAACAAGTCAGCTGCCCGGGGCTGTTTGGCCCAATCCCGGAGCTCTCCGGCAACCTCGGGGTGGTTCATTCTTGAACCGCGTTGTCTGATAACCAAGCGGCCGGACAAGGGGGGACACGCCAGTGACCTCGACAAAACGCAAGGCGCCGAGTCAGGCACGAGCGCGAGCCGCCGTCGGACAGGGGGGTTCCCAGCTCCGCGGGCGCAGCGGAGGGCGCGGCGGCGCGGCTGGCTACGATTTCCAAGATCGATACCTCGCTCTGCAACTGGTGACGCTTCTCGTGGACGACCGCGCGCCGGTACTCGAGGTGATCTGGGAGAAGAAGGCTCTCGAGAGCGAAGCGGGGCGCGCTCATCGCGTCCACGTGGACGATGTCATCACGCGAACGGCCAGCGGCCGAGAGGTCTACGTCCAGGTCAAGGCTTCCGAGACGCCTTGGTCGGCAGCGCGCCTCGCCAAGACTGGCGTCCTCGCACAGTTCTGGCGTCAGTGGGAGTCGACGGATCCCACGCGCCGAGCCGCGATCTCGCTACGCTTGGCAAGCAACGGAGACACCAGACCGTTGGCCATGTTGGCGGACGCGGCTGGGCGCTCGCTGACACCCGCCGAGTTGCTCGGTGGCGAAGCTGGCGATAGGGTGCTACGGGAGCTGCGCGTGATCGCGCACTCGTTAAGCCTCAGAGAAGACAGCTCCGACCTCTTGTCGTTTCTCAAGTGCCTACAGGGTGAGAGCCTGCCCGACGCCGCGAATTTGGACAGCTTGATCGTCAGGTCGCTCGCTGTGTTCGGCGAATGCGCGCCTTCAATTTCGGATAGATTGCTGCGACTGGTAGCTGAGAGCAAACACAGCGGTCGAGGAGCACGAGCCGTTTTCACGCGTTCGGGTCTGATCGCTAGCTTGCGAGAGGATCGCGCGAGTGAGAAGGCGCTCATCGGCGCCAGTTTCATCAAATCGGAGCACCACGTCGATCCCAGGTTCTGGGAGGAGTTCCGAAGTGAGGTGGTCAACTCATTCCGGACGTTGCGTGTGTACGGACTGCAGGTAGATCGTGCTGTCTTCGCCGATCTCCCCTCATTGTTCGTGCCCCTGCGCCTTCAGCCCATCCGGGACAGCGACCCCGACGAACGTAACGAAGTGGACGACGAGCGCAAACCTATCCCCGATCGATTCTTAGCCGGTGAAGAGCGGCGCTTGCATGGCAGGTCCCGGCGCCAAAGCAGCGACGACTCCAAGGAGCTGAGCGACGTTCTCTCGTCTACGCAACGCATCGGTCTCATTGGCGGCCCTGGCTCAGGGAAGACTACTACACTCAGCTGGCTAGCAGTGATCTCGGCGCTCGAGGGCGAGGAAGGTCGCGAGACACGGCTCCGCTTTGGTCTTCCCGCGCAGCCGCTCGTGCCGATCTTCGTGCGCTTTCGCCGGTTGGCCCAACGAGTGCGCGAAAGAGGCCTTGCCGGCGTCGCAGGGCGGGCTGCGCTAGTAGCAGACTTTCTCGCAGCTGAATTCCAGGCGGGCGTCGGCGGACGCCAGCTCACGAGAGAGCGGTCTCTGGAGATCGCCCAAGAACTCCTCGAATCAGATCGGACGATCTTCCTCTTCGACGCCTTGGATGAGGTCCCGGACGTGGAAATGAGAGCTGCGCTTTTTGAGGCAGTTGCAGACTTGCTGGCACGCTTCCCACGGCCGCGGGTGGTGGTGTCGTCGCGGCCATATGCTGTCCGGCGAGATCTTCCACGGCTCGGCTTGGCTCTTTTCGCGCCCTTGCCATTCGATCGAGTCGGACGTCGCATCTTCACCCGCCACTGGTACCGCTCTGTGCGGAGTCATCTCGGCAGCGCCCTCAGCGCACAAGCAGCCGAGGACCAGGCGGACAACCTGGCCACGGCCGCGGACACCATGCCGGAGTTGGCCGAGACCCCGCTTCTGCTTTCGATTCTCGCGCTGGTCCACTTCAACCGGCAGGGGCTGCCAGTCGAACGAGCGACGCTCTATGACCAAGCCACCCTGGCCATGCTCGGACACTGGGAACGTGATCCTGCGGGCCGCGGTCTTGGCGAAGACGCCCTTCCACTCGACTGGGTACCGCGACTGAGTCTCCGTGAAAGAGAGATTCGGCGACTCGTAGAGTGCCTGGCGCATGACGTTCAATGTGGCGAGGGAACGGGCGACTTCACAGAAGCCGTAGCTGTTGCGGCCCTCGCTCGCGGGCTTGAGACGGTTTCGTCCGAGGCAACGTCTCCCGGCGCGAAGGCGCGGCTACTACTTCGCCTGCTCGTCGAACGGTCAGGCCTCATCCAAGAGCGTAGCCCGGGTCTCTTTGCCTTCGTCCATTTGAGCTTCCAGGAGTATCTGGCAGCGCGCGCCCTGATCGGCTTGGGCGAACTCGCCCTTTCCGAGCTTGCTGCCCTCTCGGGAGATGGGAGACAAGTGGAGGTTGTACGTTGGGCGGTGGCGATTCTTGCCGCCGACGAGCGGGCGGAATCCGACCAACGGGCACTGACACTGATCGAACGTGTCGGAGAGCGCAATGCTCTCGTCGCTGCAACCTGCCTCAATGAAGCACCGCGGTTGCCCCTCGCAAGTGGCGTGGCGGAACGACTGGCGCGCGCTGCTTTGGCGTGCGAAGACATCGAGATGCATCACCACATGCGCGGCGGGACAATCGCCCGTGCAGTTTGGCTGCTCCTCGAGCGCAGCGAGCGGGCTGACGACCTTCTGCTGGAGTTCTTGAGTTACGAGGTCGAGCAGGGGAGGCGAGGACCCAAGGAAGACGAATGGGCCCTCGCTGTCCTCGGCACGCGTCCCCAGCGGGCGCTATCACCGAAACTCGCATGGTTCCTTCAGCGCCTCTCTGCGTCATCCGGAGAGCGGTCCGGACGTTCGCTGCTTCCGTCCCTCGCGACTCTGATGTTGGTTGAAGCCGGGACGTTTCGACCTGAGGATCACGTCAGGACGCTGGTATGGGTGATGTCCTGGCCCCGTGAGTTCGGCGAGTCGCTCGAGGACAGGGTGGCGGCTCTCCTCGAACTGTTGGCCCGTGGCTCGGTGTCAGATCACCAGGCTCGGGAGGCCTTACGAGAGCAAGTGAGCCACGGATATGGAGGAGGCTTCCGAGCCGGCAAACTCCTGCTCACACTGGGAGAACCGCTGGCGCCTGATATCGCGAGTGTCTTGGTGCAGGCCCTGGGCTGGGCCGAGCACGACGTGCTCTGCGCTCGCCTCGCGGAGTTGGTTCGCAACGACGAGTCTCGCCTCGTGATGCTGACTGCACTCAGGCAGCGACTCCATGCGAACGATGCGGATGTCCGCCGCGGGGTCGCCACGGCCCTTGCCGCTGTAGGCTTCGACACTACGCATTCAGAAGTACTTGAATCCGGAGGCGACGCGCAGGAGCGCGGTGGCGCGCTAGCTTCACTGCTGGCCGACGCAGCCACAGGACCTGCGACCTCAGAGGCACTCGCGGAAGAGCTTTGGGACGAAAGTCCGGAGGTCGCGTGGCACGCTGCGCAAGCTCTCGTCGATGCGGACAGACCAGATGTGCCTGGGGTCTATCAAGCTCTGGTGCGCGCTGGGCTGCGAGCGCCAACAAGAGAGCAGGCTGCAACCTACTTGCAGGAGTTGCGGGCTGAAGCGCAGCATGCGAAAGGGGTGCGTGCGGCCTTGCTGGACGCGCTGGCGAATGAGGAAGCATCCGTAGCGACCGCCAGCGCCCTCCTTCTCGTCGAGTGCGAAGAAGCCACCGATCGACGGAGGCTCGGGCGGGTGGTTCCCGCCCTGCTGCGGGACCCAGCCCGTCTTCCAGACACGCTGCCGCGCCTGCGCATGTTGCTAGAGCGCGAGCCAGCTGCGACGATCGAGGCAATCAGGAAGTACCTCGTATCCAGTGCCGCGACTTCGGCGACGACCGGCCACGTCGTGAGCACATTGGCGGCAGCGGGTCACTTCGATTTCCCGGATCTCCCCGCGCTCCTTGTCAAGGCTGGCCTATCCGACGCAGGGCTGCACGACGAGGTCATCGCGCACCTGAAGGAGATGTTGTCTTCTCCCAAACATGTGACTGAGTCTCGCAAGGCGCTTGTGGAGGGACTCGAATCCGATAGCCGAAACGTAACCTGGGGAGCAGTGCGTTGCCTTTGGACGGTCGGTATCCGGACCGATGCCGAATTGCCTGCGGCCCTTGTAACGCTCCTGAGTCACTCGGAGCCACAAGCGAGCCAGGCATGTGAATGGTTAACTGAGCTCGTCCAGAACCCGTGGACCGGTGTGGGAGCGATCACGGCGGCGGAGGAGGCGATCAAGCAGGCTCTTACCCGCGATTATCGCGAGCAGCATGACCGCACACTGCGCCCGCGCCGCCTTGATCGGGCGTGGCGAATCGCGCGGGTTCTCATCGGTATACCAGAGTGTCGTTCTGAACCTGTGGTCGATGCCATTGTGTTCGGAGGCCTCGCTCAACGGAGTCGCCACGAAGAAGTGAACTCCGCCCTGGCCAAACTCGCCGGAGAGGGGCCCGAGGGCGCGAGGATCATCGAGAGTGAGTTGTGGAGCGCCGTCGAAGAGGGAACGGATGACGCCGGCTGGGGCGCCGTTCGTGCTTTGCGGCTTCTGTTTCCTGACGCCTTCAAACGGGCGACGGCCCCAGAGGGACACGAGGTGGAGGGCCGCCTCCGGCTTATTTTGCGAGCTCTCGTGCAGGAGGAGTCGGCACGTCAGGACATCGCGGAACTGTTGAACCAAAGCGGCCGAGCGGCGGGCGCGACGCGACGCGCATTGATCGAGCTGTCCCGCTCCGACGACGCTCAGCTTGCGTTCGCGGCCGCATCTCAGGCCGTGCAGTTGGGTGCCGCGGACCACACCGTTCCGCTCGCCATCATCAAGCACGGCCTAGGCCAGTGGGATCGTCGGGGAAAAACCGAAGCAATCGTAGAGCAACTCTGGGAGAACCGTATGCTCGGTCCGGCAGTCCGATACGCCCTCCACAAAGCAACATGGGAAAAGGACGGCCCTACCGCATCTCGGGCGGCCCTCCTCCTTGTGGGGCATGGCGCAACCGCCGATGCCGGCATCGTGCGGGGCCTCGCGATCGGAGTGTCTGATGCTCACCGTCGCCGCCAAGAGGCACTAGGCCGCCTCCGCACCCTACTTCGCGATCCGCTCATGCGTACGATGACGATCGAGACCTTGCGGATGGAACTGCATGGCGAGCAGCCGGGACGGCGCTTTTCTCTGGCCGCGCTGCTTGTCGAATCGGGTCTGGAACTGGATTCCAGCCTGCTGAGTGAACTCAGCGCGACGGCAGAACATTCGCCGCACGGACCACTGGCCATTCTCGCAAATTCGGACCGTGTGCATGAGGCCCTCGAGGCCGCGCGGCGGCTTGGGTTCCCACAACTAGCGCAGATACTGGCGGGGGAAGTCGTTTTCGAATTACCAAGTGCTCACGATTGAAGTGTGGCGCAAAGCAACTTAGAAGACGCATGAGCCACAATTCCTCGCCGAGTTTGGCGACCGTCCGGTTCCAAGGTGGACCGGGCGTTCGACCGAAAGACTGCCACGGGCTCGTTTGGGTCGGTTGCGTGAAATTACAGGCAAGGGAGCAGTCGCTCGACGGACCGACGCCCCCTGACGGAGTTCCGCGCCGATTGAAGGTCACCAGCCCAACCGCTTGGTTGTACCCCGGTTGCTCGCGCGGATCAACGACCGGTAACCGGCACGCGATGTGACCGGATTTCAGCAAGCAACGACTCCGTCGAATCTGGCAAGGCCACCCCTTGACTCACGCTGATCGAGCGGCTGTGCCGGCAGCAGCCAGGCGCTTGACGGGAAAGGGGCCATCCCCGGGACAGACTTAAGCTGAGAGGGACGTTCCGCCGCATGTTGGCTTCTTTGTGCGGAAGTCATGTCGGCCAGCTCCGAACGCGATTCGAGTTCGACTTTCCGGGTGTTCGCCGCATGTTGATAAGTCCCAATATCAACACGCGCGAAAAGCGCCGACAAGTCGCGATCGCTGGCATGAGCACGTGCCAAGTGGTTGTCGCTCAACATCTCAAGCGGGGAAACGCATGGCTACTGAATCGTCGGAATCAACATGGCGTGCCCAACTGGAGGAGGCCGGTTTTGAGGCCGTGCAGCGGTTGTATGCTGAAGCGGTCACCGATGCATTGGAGGTCGGCCGCGTCTGTGCGCGCTTCCTGCTCGGCCTGTACAACGGCAACCGGTTTCCGTTCGATCTCACCGACCTCCGCCTGCTGCCGACTGGCTTGTTGAAAGACGCCATGGCGGTCCTGCACATGGACGCGCGCCTGACACGGCAGGAGGTGCATCTCTACTTCGCCGATGGCGGTCGCAAATTCGAGGATTTGGTGTCGGACTACCGCGTCGTCGACATCGAACGGTTGAAGCACGGTGGAGATGGCCTCCCGCGCCCGCCGGCGAGAAATGGCACTCTCTGCCAGGACGATCATGTCAGCGCCAAGTTGATCACCTACGGCGATGCTCCCGGCTACCGGGATGTCACCCTGACGCTCGACTGCGAAGTGATCGGAGGAAACCGGGGGGCAGTGGGCACAGTGCGCCTCGAGGTAAACCTGGGCGCCGATGACGCCGTCGCGGCCATGCAGCACATTCAGCGCGTGAACGTCTTTGCCTGGAAGCAAGCTGACCGTGGCCCTCTCGACCTCCGGCCCGGCGAGCGCCGTCCGGCTTGGCTCGACCGAGCTCCGTCCTCGTCGGTACCTTGACCGCCATGCCGCTCATCGATCCGTACTTCACGCTGGCCGTTCGGAAGGATTTCGTCGCCAACTTCCTCGGAGTGTTTGCACGTTGCGAGTTCGCCATGACCATGAAAGAGACGGTGTACGTCCGAGACGATTATGGGATCGCCGCCGCGGCGTGGCAGCGGTTGATCAACGACGCCGGCGACTGGCTGCAGGTCCAGGCAGCGCCGAACTGGATCAAGCCATCGAGGCGCTGACGTCGGAGCCGCCGCGCCTGCGAGCGTTCGGTGGAGGCTGGCAGGCTGTACCCCTTCCGGGCGCGGATCGGGTCGCACGGGCGATGAACGCGGCGGTACGGGTGAGGAACAACCTGTTCCACGGGGCCAAGCACGCGCCCGAGGGCGCTCCCGGCCGTGATGAACGGCTGGCGCGGTCTGCTCCGTTGCTGCTCGCTGTCGTCGAGCAGCGCCCGGGCGACCTGCATGGAGCCTATGGGCATGGCTAGCCCGACGCTGCGCGATCGAAAGTGCGTATTTCGGGCCAACGTGACCGCCCGTTTCGGCATCGTGACCGCCCATTTCGGCGATCGACCTGAGGGAGCGCCGGATCGCCGGCAGTGCTGCGTAGAGAACGCAACCAGGGTGTCCTACTCTCGATGGCTTTTGCCGTCGAGGAGCTGATGCCCAAACAACGACTGTCTCTACGCATGATCAAGGATGTCATCCGCCTCAAATGGCACGCGCAGCTCTCGCACGAGCAGATCGCCTCGACCCTCAAAGTCTCCAAGGGCGTCGTCGCCAAGTACGTGGCTCTGGCCAGCGCGGCCTGCCTGGACTGGGAGACGGTGCAGGACTGGAGCGAGCAGCGGTTGACGAGCACGCTGCTGCCTCGGGCAGCCGCCTCGCAGCCGTTCATCGCGCCCGACTGGGGCCGCATCCACCGCGAGCTCGACCGCAAGGGCATGACGCTGATGCTGCTGTGGCAGGAATACGTGGTCGCGCATCCCGAGGGCCGCACTTGGCGCTACACGCAGTTCTGCGAGCACTACAAGGCGTTCGCGCAGCGGCTCAAGCGCTCGATGCGCCAGCACCGGCGCGCCGGCGAGAAGCTGTTCATCGACTTTGCGGGACCGACGGTGGCGTTGAGCGACGGCAGCCGCGCGCAGATCTTCGTCGCGGCGATGGCCGCCTCCAGCTTCGTGTTCGCCTGCGCCACGCTCTCGCAGCGCCTGGAGGACTGGATCGCCTGCATGGTGCGGGCGCTGCACTTCTACGGCGGCGTGCCGCAGCTGATCGTGCCCGACAACCCGCGCGCGGTCATTGCCACGCCCGACCGGTACGAACCCCGGGCCAACGACACGGTGCTGGACTTGGCTCGCTACTACGGCACCTCCGTGCTGCCGGCGCGGCCACGAACGCCGCGCGACAAGGCCAGCGTCGAGAGCTCGGTGCAGGTGGTCACCCGCTGGGTGCTGATGCGGCTGCGCCACCAACGCTTCGACACCGTCGCGCAGGTGGATGCGGCCATTGCCGAGCTGCTGCCCAGCCTGAACGAGCGGCCGTTCCAGAAGCTGCCCGGCAGTCGCGCCAGCGTGTTCGCCGAACTCGATGCCCCGGCGCTGATGCCGCTGCCCGTGCAGCCCTACGAGTTGGCCCGATTCAAGACGGTGAAGGTGCACATCGACTACCACGTCGAACTTGACGGGCATCGCTACAGCGTGCCGCACGCGCTGGTGGGTCAGGCGCTCGAGGCGCGCATCACTCGTCACGGCGTGGAACTGCTGCTGCGCGGCCAGCGGGTGGCCGCCCACGCACGCCATGACCGGCGAGGCGGCTACACGACGGTGGAGGTTCACATGCCGGCGGCCCACCGGGCTCACCTGGAGTGGACCCCGCAGCGTCTCATCGACTGGGGCCAGCGCATCGGCCTGGCCTGCGGCGAGCTGATCACCCGGCTGCTGCAGACCTACAAGCACCCTGAGCACGGCTACCGCTCCTGCCTGGGGCTGCTGAGCCTGTCCAGGCGCTACGGGGAGGCGCGTCTGGAAATCGCCTGCGAACGAGCGCTTGCGATGGGCGCCGTGCGCTACCGCCATGTGCGCGACTTGTTGGCCAACAACCGCGACCTCGTGCCGCCGGACGGCGCGGTCGACTGGACCAGCCCGACCCACACCAACCTGCGCGGCCCTGGCTACTACCAGTGACCCCGGCCGACGCGTCCCTCCATCCGAACCGAATTCACCCCGATGCTCAACAACGCCACCATCTCCCAACTCCGGGCCCTCAAACTGCAAGGCTTCGCCGACGCCCTACAGCAACAGCAAGAACAGGCCGACTGCCTGGGCCTGAGCTTCGACGAGCGCCTGGCTCTGCTGGTCGAGCGCGAGGTCTACGCCCGCAGTGACCGCAAGCGCGAGCGGCTGCTGCAGCGCGCCCAGCTGAAATACCCCACCGCCACCATCGAGGACGCGACCTTCGACGGCGTGCGCGGCATCGACCGGCCCGTGTTGATGGGCATGGCACTGTCTACCTGGGTCGAGCGAGGCGAGACCATCACCTTCGCTGGCGCGACCGGCCTGGGCAAAACTTGGCTGGCCTGCGCGCTGGCGCAGTACGCCTGCCGCCAGGGCCGCCGAAATACGCAGAAAGTTGAACGCGGCGCACTTTGCCTTCATGCGAGGCCTCGTACAGGGCCTGCCGTTGAAGGAGATGTGGGAGCGGTACCTGCAGGTCGAAGGCAGCTCGTCGGACCTGCGTATCGTCCGGTCGACGATCGCGTGGATCCGCGATGCCTTTGCCGCGGCAGCCCGGCGCGAGGCCCGTTTCAGCACGGCGCGGCTGGTGCTGATCGACGTGAGCCAGCTGCCCGCGGACAAGCCAGCGCTGCCGTTGCTGGAGGAGTTCGCCGAAAGCCGCGGCCTGGAGGAATTCTCACAGGCCGAGCAGATGGAGGCGTACGTGGCCGAGTTCGGCAGGGCGAGCCAGCGCCAGTCTCGTCGCGGACGCCTCTTGGAGAGGCAACTTGAGGCCTTGCGCTGGCTGGAGGGCCTTGTGTCGCAACCGCCGGGACCCGGCGACTCGGTTTGCGCCTGGCTGAACCCGACCATCGCCCTCCGACTGGAGAGCGATGGAATCTTCACGCTGGCTCAACTGATCGAACGGGTGAATGGCCTCGGGCAGGCCTGGGCGGCGTCCATCGCGGGCATCGGCAAGGCGAAGGGCGAGCGAGTACTGGCTTGGTTGCGGTCCAACGAGGAGGCGATTGGCATGTCGGTCGGCCGGCATGTGCAGCAACGCAGGACCGAGTTGTCCAGGCACGAGCTCGCCAGGGTGGTCGCGCCGGCGACCGACATCCGGCCGCTCGAGAAGCTTGTTGTGCCCGTAGATCTCGATGGCTCCCGAGGCGCCTTCCGTCGTCCGCAAGCCCATTGCCTGATCGACGCGTCCAACGACCATACCGCGCTCATCACATGGCTGCAGTCGAAAGCTGGCCTCACCCCGGAGCAGCGCGCGGCCGCCAAGGCGCGGCGCAGGGGTCGTGAAGGTGTTGAGGGGCCCGACGAGTGGCTCAGCTTCCTGTCCCATACCCAACGAGCCTATAGGAAGGAAGCCGAGCGCTTCCTGTTGTGGGCCATCATCGAACGCCGAAAGCCGCTGTCGTCGATGACGATCGAGGATTGCATCGCGTACCGCGACTTCATCGCCGATCCGCAGCCACGCACCAGGTGGTGCGCGCCGCGCAACCGAGAACGATGGTCGCCGCTATGGCGGCCCTTCGAGAAGCCACTGGACACGACGTCGCAGCGCTTCGCGGTCACCGTCCTGAAGAACCTTTATGCGTACTGGGCGGACAAGAACTATGTGATGGGGAATCCGTGGGCGGGCGTGACCATGCCGCGTTCGTCCACGCCGCGCATCAACACCGGCCGAAGCCTCGCGATGGCGCAGTGGCGCTTCGTGCTGGAGACAGCCGAACAGCTGCCCGAGACCTCGACCGGGCTTCGCCTAAGATTCGCGCTCTCGATGCTCTACGCCACCGGGCTCCGCCTGTCGGAGGCGGTGGCCGCCCGGGTCGATGACCTCGAGTGGGTGGAATATCCGCCCGACGAAGACGACCAGGATCATGTGGAGGGGTGGCTGCTGACCGTGGTTGGCAAAGGTGGTCGGCTGCGCCAGGTCCCAGTCCCTCTGGAGGTCATCTCCGAACTCTCCTCGTACCTGCAATCCAGAGGGCTCGACCCAGATCTCGAAGATCCGTCGAATGCCGGAGCCTTCCTGTTTGGGAAGGCGGTCGACATCGCGGAATTGGCGCCGAGCCTGCAGCCGACCGATGGTGTCGACGCAAAGATCGGGATCTCTGCGAACACGCTCTATGACCAGCTCAAGCGGTTCTTCGAGAACTGTGCGTCGAGGCTGGGAGCTCAGGGTGATGCCAAGGGGGCAACCCGGCTTGTCAAAGCCAGCACACATTGGCTGCGCCACACGCACGCGTCGCACTCGATTGCACGCGGAACGCGCGTGGAGATCGAGCAGCAGATCCTTGGCCATGCCTCGCTGGCCACGACGACGGTCTACGTCACCACCGAGGGCAAGCGGCGTATGAAGGCGATCGCCTCGTTCTGGCGACGCTGAAGCGCGATGTCGAGGGCCGCTACGGCAGCGGCCGACGCACAAGACTGTGCGTTCGGGTACCTGCCGATGCGCCCATAGGCGGTCAACACGAGGAAAGGCGGGCGGCGCAGGCAGAGGCATGCATCGGCCCACGCCTCGAGCATGGTTTGGCGTCGAATGGAAGGGCGAACTCGGTGACTGAATTGGCCCTCGGCCGGCGTGGATGCGGAGATATACCCATTGGGCATACACGGTGAGGATGTCCAAACCGATAGCGCAGCAGGAGTTCCTGCGCAGCGCAATGGCCGAACTTGGCAAGCTGCTGGAGCTTGATCGACCGGTCACGCGCGAAGAGATGTGCGAGCGCCTGGGGGCTCCGACGGCGACGTTTGACAAATGGATGCTGGCCTCAAGCAACGGCCGCGAAATGCCTCCGACCATGTGGTTTCACGTGCGCGAGGTCCTCGCTCATGAGAAGCTGAAGAAAAAGATGCGCCGCACTCTTGCATAGGGGCATAGGGTGCTTTGGGTAAATATTGGATGCCAGCAAGAGAAGAGAATGCGCGATGGATCTCCAAGAGCTTGACACCCATGACCTGGCTCTTCTCACAGAAGCCTTGCACCGGCTGCGCCAGGTGAAGGTGGAGGCGCATGCGGAATTGGTGAAAGTGCCAGGGCATGAGAGCTTTACGCTGGCCGACTTCGGTGTACCCGAGATCGATGCGCTGTTGGCCAAGGTCGAATCGGCATACGAGCAAGATCCCGTGACGGACTGATCTAACCAAGCATAGGAAAGCAGTACCATGCCCACGCAGCACTTACCCTGAGTTGAGCACCGGAACCATCGGATGCTCGCTCGCTTTGCGCGCTTGAACGGTGCGGCGTCGTTCAGGTCGTTTGTCGCTGGTACATCACGCTGGCGGGGCTGGATGAGTTCGAACAACATGAGGCGGCAGGCCTCGCTTGACACGGAAAGCACGATGAAAGCACGCGCATCACGCTCAGGCTGGCCCGGAAACCTCGACGTGTGGCTGGATGACGACCCCTATTGTCCGGTGCTTCGACTCCGGCGGCCACGCAAGCCGCAGCTGAGCGTCCCAGTGCTCGACGAGAATTTCAAACCGCTCTACGAGGAGATCCTCGGCGAGGATGAAAAGCTCTTCATTGAAGATGTCCTCTGTGAGTATGTCGCATCGGCTGAACGGTCCAGCGAGGAAAAGCTGACTACGGTGCTTCAGCTACAGAAGCTGCTGAGCAAGGTGGAGCGGATGGTTCGTGAGCGGATTGAGATCGACCGTGCAGACGCCGTAGATGCGGCTCAGATTGGCCCGCGCGAGCGCGACACATAACGCTACGGAAACCGCAGTGAACGGAAAAGAATGATGGAACAGAGTGGATGGGTTAAGCCGACGAGGAGCCGAACCGTGCCTGAGTTGGAACAGATGATCGCGGTGAAGCGGGTCGAGCTGGCGTCGCTAGAAGCCGAGGCTTCGGAGCTACGAGAGCAGGCGAGGCTTGAGGCCGTTGCAAGGGCGCGGAACATCATGCGAGCACATCAGTTGACGCCCGCGGATCTTGAGTAGCAAAAGACATATCGGAAAGGAAATCATGACGCGTGACGAGTTTGGAACCATTTTCTTGGCTCTTGTATGCGCTCTGGCAGCAGCGTTGTGTGTCAAGCGGTTCGTGACCCCGTGGCTGAACAGTAAGGACAAGACCGTTGCAGGCAGGGCCGCAACTCTGATTCAGTCGGAGCAGCAGTACCACGCCGACCGAGCGGTAGCCTTTGGCTCGAGGCGTAGAACTATCTGGATATCGGGTGTCAACGTCATTGCATTGTGCTCCCTGGTGCTCGTCGCAACCAAAATCACTCTCTGGGCCGCGCTGTACCCTGTAGTGGGGTTCGCGATGCTCTGGCTGTGTTCAGTCCCGAGTGATGGACGCCTAAACGCTCGGGCCACTTGGAGTGAGCGTCTCTCAATGCGGTTGTTTCAGGCGTGGAGCTGGCCAATCCTCGTGGTCCGGTGCGCGCGACGACCAACGTGAACTGGGTGCAACGGAAACCACTATGGTTCAAGACATTGGAGCGATGACGCGGGCTCGGAAAGAGGTCTCGGAGTTGATCCGGCGACGGTTGGATGCGCTCGCCAAAGCAGAGGTTCCGAGCGTCGCGCGAGATCAGCTTCTGCAGATCCGCGCTGCGAGCGAGATCGTCAGGCAATTGGAGCCGACGATCCTCGCAAAGGAGTTCGATTCGTTCCGGGTTCTCGATGTGGCGGACGCGGAGCTGAAGGAATTGCTTGAGCGGTATCGCCAAGACATGACGACGGATCGTGAAAAGATTCACCTCGCTTGGTTGCAGAACTGCGTGCTTCGGGCGGAGATCGTTCACGGGGCAACAGGCGTCGAGCGAATGCTGAAGCTGATGCGCGAAGGCGTGCTTGCCGACGGTGTCAAGCTCTATCTGATGTAGTCTATTAAGACCACGGGAAAGTGTATGGAGCGCTCAGCGACTTTCAGCTCTTGCCGGTTTTACCGCTACGAGCTGTGGCGTAGCTGGGGCGACCTCGTCACCGTTGACAGCTATGCGATGTTCGTTGGGTTGAACCCGAGTACAGCGGACGAAGAGCTTGATGACCCGACGATCCGCCGCTGCATCGCCTTCGCAAAGTCGTGGGGTTACTCCGGTCTGTGCATGACCAACCTTTTCGCCTTCCGCTCCACCGAACCCGCGGACATGCTCAAAGCGCACGATCCCGTCGGCGAGGCGAACGACGACCACCTCATCCGTTGCGCGGTCGGTGCCGGCGTCGTCGTGGCTGCCTGGGGCACGCATGGCAGCCATCGCGGTCGCGATATCAAAGTACGGGCGCTGTTGCCGCGCTTGCAGCACCTGCGCCTCACAAAAAGTGGCCACCCTGGACATCCGCTGTACTTGCCCAAAACTCTTCAGCCTGTGCCGTGGCAAGGCGACGCCTCCACTGCATGACCATCAACTGAACATCGGAAAGCAAGGAATCCACGAGTAACCCAGGAAAGCATATGAACACTGCCGGCATCAATACCGTCGACCGCATCAAGCAGATGCCTGCCATGGTGATCAAGACCGGATCTGGGTTTCTTCTTCTTGCCGGCTTGGTTCTGCCTCCGGCGGTGCAAGCCGTAGAGCCGATGCCGTCTCAAGCGAAGGTATTGACCGCACGAAACAAGATCGAAACGAATGGTTGCCCATGAAGAAGAGCTCAAGGCCATTGTCCATGCATACGCAAAGCTGGACGCCGCGTATCTGGATAGAACGGCTCGTCGTATGGAGCAAAATCCCGGCCTTCCAGGCGGCGACGATCTTATGGCCGATGAGTTCTCACCGTTCTTGACGTGCGACACGGCTCATCGCGACCTGGCCCTTCTAGCGAGCGCCATGGCGCAACACGCTGCACGAGGCACCGCGAACCTAAAGCGGATTGTCAACCAAGAGCAGGCCGACTACGACTGGAGCCACACCACTTGCGTCAGACGTCTGGCAATGCCGCCTACCGCGGCATGGGCGGACTACCAGGCCGAATGAGGCGGCCAATGCCCCGTCGGAAAGGGAAAACTATGCGTCAATTTGCCTGCTTGCGGGCTTTGGCCGCCTCGGGTTAAAACTTTGCGGCATGACCCGATAACTGCCGACGGGTGATCCGATGAGGCATGGCAGCATGCAGCCTCAGTTGCCTCAGAGCCGACGCCGGCAGCATGCCTTGGGGTGCGCCAAGCCAACGCACACGAACAATCGGAAAGGAGCTTACATGATCGCCATTCGAGCAAGAAGCGGATCGACCACAGACAATGTGCGGGCACTTCTGGATTTGGTAGCAAGTTCATGGACGAAGGAAATCCGCATTGCCGCAGTAACCAATGCGGCACCGTGGGCCTGTCTTATCGCGCAGGCGACGGTGCGGCTATGTGACCAGGTCGATCCGATACACCTCATTTTCGACGGTGTCTTTTTGACGACGATGAGTGATGTACGAGCAGACGAAGTCCGGCTGGTTCTGGACAAGTTCACGGATGACTCTCGAGTGCTGTTTGTCACGAGCGCTTTGTCAGGCGCTGCAGTAGACGTAGCAACTGCAGCTCGCTCTTTTGCAACTGCTGAGACAGTGGCTTTGTCTGACAAGACACGCGCTCAATTTGAACGGCTGCTAGGCCTGCTTCCGGCGAAAGTGGTGTCACCGGCAAACTGATCGGAAAGCAAAAACATGCTGCTGGGATTCCGGACGCTTTTCTCTCGGTTGCGCGGTCCCGCGTCCCTGTGGGCTGCCCAGGTCGCGCCAAGTGGGATGGCCGACATGCCCTCATATCTGACATCGTTTGCCGCTTGCGCCGAGCTCAGCCGAAGGCTGGGTGCGCCGTCCATGTCACTGTGTCCCACAGGCAGTCCTTCGAATGACTTGCATGATGTGGTGGGGCGAGCCATGAAACTCGTTGGTGTTGAGACGCGTCACCTGCCGGGCATGGCTGGGCAATGCTTAAAGTGGTCGCACTTTCTAGCACCCGCAATCGCCGACGTCGCCGGGACGGCGGCGTGGCCTACGCTCGGTCAGTTTTGGAAAAACCAAACGCAGTTGTTCGGCATGGCGTGGCCGACACTCCATGAGATTTGGCGCCGCGGGGCCCATCCTGCTGACCTAGCAGCGCGGGGGGCGGAAGGATTGAATTGGCACGCGTGGATTACGCTGGCGACCGGCGAAATCATTGACTTGACGTTCCCGTCGACGTTGGCCGCCGTTCACCCGTCGACGCATGGCATGTTGGCTGGTCGGGTCGCCTGTGGCGTCGCCGACGAAATTTTCCCTGATCATCGCTACTATCCCATGTTGGCTGGGAGTTCGGTCATTGAGGCGCTGCAGGCACGATCCACGATGCCGTTTCTGGCGGACGACGTCGACGATCTTGCGCTGGTGCAGCGCGCAATAGTCCCCTTTATTACGATATGAGGCGGTATCGGAGACATCCTCTTGCCGTAGGAAAACACTGCCTCCATGACAACGCGTACCTAGCCGCCACTTCAATGCGATAGCGGCTATGCGGACACCGAGCGCACCTCCGAGAATGACCAGCCCTACTCGATGCCCTGCTCGGCACCGCCTGGATGTGCCGCTATACCCTGACTGAAATCCATGTCGATGCCGCCGGAGCTTATCGGTTGGATCGTTGGACTGGCAAGGGTGAGCTGATCGATGGCTATAGGCTCGTGCCGGTACAGGAATACAAGCACGCCGCGATACCCGCTGGCTTCGCTGAGGCGCCACAACGAAAATGAGGCCACTGTGCCTCCGACATTGAGCCATGATGAACTGATGACCCAAGGAAAGAGCATGACTACAACACCCGAAGAACCACACATCGAAAAGTCGCCGCTGAGCCAAAGGCTCAAGCGCAACGGCGTAAGCGTCGCCATCGAGATCCACGGGGACGGCGAAGGCCGATGGATCTTGGAAGTGGTCGACGAAGAGAACGCTTCCCATGTTTGGGACGATCGCTTTCCATCCGATCGTGAAGCGTTCGTTGAGGCTCTCCGCGCGCTTGATGAAGAGCCGCAGGAGTTCGCCGCGGGCGACGGCAGATCATCGACGCACTGATCGAAAAGCAGGATGAACACACGAACACCCAACTGATCGACGTGCTGCGCGCGATCCTGCTTGCGCTTGACAATCTTAAGCGCCGAAGTGGCATTACGACGCAGCACGATTCTGAAGACCCGGACGGAGCCGTCGCGGACTTGAAGCGCTTGGCCATGCAGTACGGAGAAAGGGTGCCCGCTGGCGTCTATGACATCGTGCTGGCGCGTCCACTGGGCGATCTCTTCCATGTCTACATGCCCCACTGAGCATTCGGAAAAGAATCACCCATGACATCACCATTCCCAGGGCAGAGGAGAGCCAGACCTCGTCTGTTCCACTTCCAAAAGAAGGGGGCCCCCGCTGTCGCGAAGGCCCCGCATAGGGGTCAGGCCGTCAGTGCCTGTTCTTCCGCCTCAACGGCCTGCGTTCCGACCTCATCTTTGTCGAGGTCAAGTTCACGCGCGAGGTCTCGCTGACGGACGAGGAGATCGGCCAGCCTGTCCTGATGCTCAAACGGTCGGCTCAGTTCTTCCTGCAGCTGACCGAGCTTCTTGCGCAGAGACGCCACCCGCTCTGCAGCATCTCGCCAGCGGTCCGGGATGCCTTGCACCACGCGAATCAGCTCCGAGTAGAGCGCAGGGCCCGTCTGATAGGGCGCAAAGTCATGTGAGATGCAGCTCCCCTGAGGAACAGATGCACCTCGTCGGGCTCCGGATGCAAGAGCACCCAAAGCCGAAGCTCGCCCACACGCCCGACCTGCTCTTCTCTGGCGTGACGAGGTGTCGAGCCGCGGGCCCGCCTGACCACCGAGCGCAATGCATCACCGATGGCTTCGCGCCCGTCTACCGACACGCCGTCGACGTGAACCGTCAGGTTTGCGCCGAGCAGGCCGTCGGCGTGTCTCGCGTCATCCGCCAGGCACACGGCCAGCCGGTCGAGGCTTGCAATGCGCATCGGAAGCGACGCCACCTCCGACTCGTTGCTGAACCGTTGGTTGCGCCACACCGAGAACAGCGACGAGTAGCGCGCAACATCAGCATCGACGCCAGCCTTCTCAATCACCTTGGGGTTTCCCGATGCCAACGCTTTCACTTCAGCGTAACTCAGTGTCGCCAGTTCGACGTCCTCGACCGCCCGCAGACCCTTGTCCCCGCTCATCACTTGCGCGATGAACCTGGCCTTGGTAAGCACGGTTTGCCAGCTGTATGCGTCGAAGCTGCCCTCGGTGACGTAGCGGATGATCTCCACTTCCTCGCAGCGATTGCCTTGACGGAGGATCCGTCCTTCGCGTTGTTCGACGTCGCAAGGGCGCCAGGGACAGTCGAGCTCGTGCAGCGCGACCAACCGATCCTGCACATTCGTTCCAACGCCCATCCTGGGCGTCGATCCGAACAGCACGCGGATCGCTCCATCGCGCACCTTCTTGAACAGCCGCGCCTTCTGCGTGTCCGTCTCGGCGTCGTGCACGAAGGCGATCTCGCCTTCGGGGATTCCGAGGTGCACGAGTTCGGCGCGCGCCGCTTCGTACGCGCTGAATCCAGCGCCCTCCTTCGGAGTGGACAAATCGCAGAACACCAGCTGCGCTCGCCGCTCGCTGACTGTCTCCCTCCAGATTCGATGCACCTCCTGGGCACACCGCGCGACCTTGCCCTCTGGATCTTGTGGACCCGTTGGACTGATCAGTCGCATGTCCAGCGCGGCCTTGCGACCGTCGTTGGTGATCTTCAGCATGTTGTCGACCCGCGGATCGACGCGCTGCGTCTTCAACCTCTCGGCCCGTTCGACGAGCGTTTCTACAAATCCCTTCAAGGCAGCGCTCGGACGGCAACTGACCGTCCTAGGCTTGCCCCCTTTCAAGGTGGGCACGGGCAGGTTCAGCATCTCCTTCGTGCGGATGTCCGACACGTCGCAGAAGACCGTCATCAGGTCCGGCACGTTGATGAAGCGCGCGAACCTCGTGTTGAGGCGGTAGCCGCTGCCGTCGGGCGCCAGCTCAAGCGCGGTGACGGTCTCGCCAAACGTGGCCGCCCAGGCATCAAACTGCTCCAGTCCCAGGATCCGCAGCGTGTTCGGCTGCAGGTATCGCTGGAACGTGTGGATCTCGGCCATGCTGTTGGCCACCGGTGTGGCTGTGGCTAGCACGACCCCTCGACGTTGGTCTCGGTAGAGATTCATCGTGTAGCGGGTCTTGAGGTACAGGTCGAAAGCCCGCTGCGAGTTGGTCAAGGGCAGCCCTGCGGTGCGCGACATTTTCGTGTGCCGCCAGAGGTTCTTGGCCAAGTGCGCTTCGTCGTAGGCAATGAAGTCCACACCCAGTGCCTCCCAATGCAGGAAGTCGTCTTTGCGTTCCTGGTTGTTCAGCCTCTCCAGACGGACGCGCCAAACTTTCTTCATCCGCTCCAGCTGCTTGACGATGCGGTTGCTTCTGTCGTCCGCCTTTGTGGCCTTCACGGCCCACTCCAGCTCGCGCACGATGCCGGTGATGTGCTCCTTCGTGTACTGCTGCGACATGGGCAGCAGCTCGAAGGTCGATTGGGTCATCACGACAGCGTCCCAGTCGCCGGTTGCCACGCGCGACACGAACTCGCGCCGGCGGTCGCCGGCCAAGTCGTCCTTGGTTGCCATCAGCACCGATGCGCAGGGATACAGCCGAACGAACTCTGCCGCGTACTGCATCAGCATGTGGTTCGGAACCACGTGCACTGGCTTGCTGGCCAAGCCCAGGCGCCGGAGCTCCATGGTCGCAGCCACCATGATGGCCGTCTTGCCAGCACCGACCGCATGAAACAGTCCAGTGTTCCCGGACTGCACGATGCGCCAGATCGCGTTCCTCTGGCTTGGGTGCAACTCGAAGCAGCGCGAGAAGCCTGGCAGTCGAAGGTGGGCTCCATCGAACTGTCGCTCGCGTAGGCAGTTGAACAGGTCGTTGTAGATCCTGCACAGCCGCTCGCGCCGCTGCTGGTCTTCGTAGCACCAGCCGGCGAAGCGCTCCTTCATGGAGCCGAGCTTCTCGCGAGCCGCCAGCGTCTCCTCGCGGTTCACGACGTAGACACCGTCCTTCTCGGGGTGCGGGTCGCGCACGGTGGGCGTCTGCACGTTCAACGCCGCCTGCAGCAGCTCGACGGCGTTCATCCTCGCCGTGCCAAACTCCTGCGTGCAAACCACGTTCTGGCGCACCTGCCACTCATTCGCCTTGACCGACCAGGTGCCGGCGAGAGCGAGGTAGCGCACCGTAGCTTCCTGGACGCGCAGCACGTCCACCATGAACCGCTCGATCACGTCGGACGGTATCCATACCGCGCCGAGGCGCGGTTCGATCGCACTGGGCGGCAGGTCCTCGGGGATGACATTTTCCAAAGCCACCACGTTCCGCTTGAACTCCGCTCCAGCAGCCAAGGCGGCGTTGAGCTTGCGCTTCACGTCGCCGGAAAGGTAGGCATCGGCCGTGACGTACTCGTCGGCGACGGGATCCTCGTAGACCAGGCCCGCCTCGAGAAGCGCGTCGATCACCTCGGCTTCGTCGCCTTGCAGAAGCTTCGCGATGTAGAGCGCGTCTACGCGGCCTCGCCACTGCATGCACAGCGCCAGCGCCTCGTGGGGGGTGTCGGCGCTCTGCGGCTCCTTCACCGGAGTGACGGTGCGACGCTGGAAGATGGCGGCCTTGTGGGCCACCTCCTCTTCGTCGTCGTAGTGCTCGAGCGCAAGGAGCAGTGGATAGTCCGGATCGCGCCTGAAGGCCAACGCATTGGCCCTATTGCTCAGGCAGCCGAACTTCGCGACAAAGCGGTCGTACAGCTCGTTCAGGCGCCTGCGAAAGCCGGTGAGCGTCACGTCAGGGCGATCTTCGAGCTGGGCCTCCAGCAGGTCGCGGGTGCAGTCCCGGATCTCGCACATCCTAGCGACGCGCTGGCGCGAGAGGCCCGACAGCCGAGCCGAGATGTCCACGAGCTCCCCGCCTTCGGCGAGGTGGATCCGCCCTTCGACGACCACGTAGCTGCCCGGCCGTGAACCCGGCGCGGCCTGTGGCCTTGACACGGCCTGCGCGCCGATGTCCCGCCCTGCATACGCAGAGACAGGGACCAGCGCTGACGCGCGTGCGAGCGCATCGCACAACGGCCCGTCGAGGCGGACCGTCGGCACTGGGGTATAGCCGTTGCTGACCTTGTCGACCAAACCGAGCACGTGGACAGGACGCTTCGTGAACCATGCGTTGATGCGCATGTGCGGGTCCGCGCAGCGCGGATGCCGCAGCTCCGGTGGCACGAACGCCAGCTCCAGCCAAGGCGTGTCGCTCGGCATGGCGACCGACGCACTGCGCTTGCGCAGCACGATCACATCGGCTTGAACGTCGGTTCCTCCCAGCCCTGCAAATGTTCCGGCCGGCAGACGGAACGCCGTCAACAAGTCGGCCTGCGAGGCGAAGAAGGCCCTCGCGCTGCGATCGTTTTCGTCTAGCAAGAAGGTGGACGTGATGACGCACAACAGCCCGCCATCGCGCAGCACCTCCAGGCCCTTGCCGACGAACCAGTTGTGAATGCTGAATCGGCTGTAGGGCCGGTTGCGGCTGTCGGTTACGCCGAAGTTACCGAACGGAAGGTTCGAGACGACCAGGTCGAAGCTGCCCTCGGCCAAGTCGACCGTCTCCGCGGCCTGCCTGCGTACTTCGACGCCATAGGGCGTGTACAGCGCTTGCAGGATGCGGCCGGCGATGTCGTCGAGCTCGATCGCCATGACGCGGCTCTTTCTTGCGATCGCTTCGGGCATGCAGCCGATGAAGTGGCCAATGCCTGCGCTGGTCTCGAGGATGGCGCCCCCGTTGAAGCCGATCGACTTCAACGCGCGCCACAGCCAATGGATCACCAGCGGATCGGTGTAGTGGCTCGTGTTGACCGAATGCAGAGCAGCGGCGTGCTCCTCCGCACTCAGGGCGCTTTGCAGGCGATCAGCCCGCACGCGCCAGCCTGCGTCGTTCGCCTTGCAGTTGAAGCTACCCGGCAGGCCGCCCCAGCCCGAAAAGCGGAGCAAGGACCTACGCTCATCGTCGTTGAGCGGTCGAAGATCCGCCTCGACGCGCCGAAGCACCTCGATGGCTGCCAAATTCGCTTCGAACTTGGCGACGGGTGTGGACAGTCCGTCGAGGCTACTGTCCGACCACACGGGCCAGGCCCACGATCGGATTTGATTGGCCACCCGCTGCGGGTGCCAGGCGCTGCGCGCCGGTGCCGTGGTTGGGGGAGAGGCTTCTTCCGGCGCCGGTTGGGGCGACTCGGCGAAGAGGTCGGGAAAGGCTTGGACGTCTTGATCGCCAAAGCCAGGAAGCCAGAGGCTGGTTGCCTCAGTAACTGCTCGTGTCATGAGGTTCTCCAAGAAAATGGAGAGCCCACGTCCCCGGCGGGGAGCGTGAGCTCCCCGTGGGGATGTCCGGACGTCGAGCGGTCGACGCCGGCGGAACGAATGAGTGGCCGCGCGCCGGCCCTCGCGCGTTGCGGGAGGGCCGGCCGACGACCGTCATCGGGATTCAGATCAACAGCGTGCTGAGCAACTGCCTTGATCTCATTGCTGCAGCGTGCACCGCAGCGAGTAGGGAAGTGCGGGTCACGACCGCTAACGCCGACTGGTGTCGGACCGCCGTGAGGCGGGCTCGGCGTTGCGCCGATTGCAGAGCCGAGTATGTACAGAGGCTGTCGCCCGAGTAAAGCGGCCGAGCCAGGTGTCGCGTGCGCATTTGCACGCCCCGCGTCAACGTGTTTGAGCCGGCGCGTCTGAAGTTGTTACTGCGGCGCACCCGTGGTGAATCGTGTGCTTCGGTCAATGTGATCCCCGATTGGAGTCGGCATTTCCGTTGGCTTCGACGGTACCTGTCGCGCCCCAATAGGTCCTGACCGGCCTTGGGCGCCTGGTGGCGCAGAGGCCGATTGGCGGGGAGGACCGACGTGGAAAAACGAAACTTCTCGATGCACGTGGCTGCCGATGCGCTCGCCCTGGTGGCCGACGAGTGGACGATGGCATGAAAGACCGGACGCGGGAGCGTGCGGTGTCGATGCTGTCCGCGCTGCTCGAGCACGGCCAGACGTACCGGGAGGTCGGCCGCGCATGTGGAATCGGCCACTCGACGGTTGAGCGGCAGGTGAAGGCGCTGCTGTGGCAGGTTGCACGTGCCGCACCGATCGCAGGCGTGCCCGATGTCGACATCGCTTCGCTGAGCCAGTTGCGACAGCATGCCGGCGTCGTGATGGACGCTGTGCGATCCGCCAAGCTCGAGGACGATGGCCACCCACTGACCGACCTTGACGAAGCCGAACTGCTTGCCGGGGTCCGTCGGATCCGTCGCCTGAGCGAAAACGCCAATCGCGACGTTGCATTGCTCCTGACGCTGCTTTGCACTGGGGCGAAGCCGCTGGAGATCGCGCGGCTGCAGGTTCAGGACTACCTGTGTGCCGACGGCACAGTGCGACGCGAAAGCAGGTTGCAGGGATGGGCGGCAATCAGAAGCAGAGAACGGCCGATCTTCTTCGAATCCGAGCGCGCGTGCGATGCGATCGATGCGTACCTCGAAGAACGGCAGCGCCGCCGCATCGCGGTGTCGGTCAACGCGGATTTCCGTGGCTTGGATCCGCACAGCGCGCTCTTTCTGACCGAGAGCGGCAAGCCTTTTCGGCTCAGAGCACGCGGCCCAGACGATCCCCGGCCCACCTGCCCAGTGCTGCTCGCCACCTTTGCGGGAATCTTCAGGCGTGCGGGATGGAGAGGCGTCAATACACAGCACGTTCGCCGCTTGTTCGCTCAGCGCGTGGCAAGCAAGGGCGCAGACAAGCAGCAGCTCTGCGCGCTTCTCGGGCTCACCAGCGACCGCTCAGTGAAGCGCTTGCTCGAGCGCCGCTGGCAGCCGCTGCCCGACCTCGTCAAGGACCTGGTCTGACCGGGACGGTTGCCAAGAGGAGATGGAATGGAAACCAAGTACTTCGTTCGAGGTCGCGTTTTCATGGCGGGGGATGGGCAGTTGCAGGCAGCGTTGGCTCGGATCTACGAATCCTCGGAGCGGCCCAGGTGTCTGTGCGTGCAGGGCGGCGTAGAGATGTACATCGCCCGCCACGCCGAGTTCGTGATCAAGCGAATGCCGGGCACGGGACACCTGCACCATGCGACATGTCCTTCGTTCGAACCCGAGGCGGGCGAGTCGGGCCTGGGTGAGTTGCTGGGTGAGGCGATCGTCGAGCATGCGCCTGAGCAGGTGGAGATCCGGACCGCATTTC